>Ga0100390_10005906_pt1 | contig 10421 bp, 8 predicted proteins | sample CryGeymeta201514_FD_81540 | JGI IMG/M metagenome (GOLD analysis project Ga0100390, IMG submission 81540) | Groundwater microbial communities from Crystal Geyser aquifers in Utah, USA - Crystal Geyser metaG 2015-14 | ecosystem: Environmental > Aquatic > Deep subsurface > Groundwater | place: USA... | reverse complement strand
GGGTTCGCAAACCACCTTGCTCTTGACTGTCGTTCCCCACTCATAGAGGACACAAGCCCCTCGCTAGTGGAGTGTTTGGAGAGATCGCCAAGGCCGATCGTGCGTGTCATCCCATTCTCTGAAATCAACGCGTGGGTTAGGCCTGAGGCGAGGAACGTGATGATTTGGTTAGGCTCTTTCAGCAGCAAAATCGTGGCCCTGCCACTCGGAGAGAGTTCCTGCAACGTGAGACTCTTGATCACCAACGTCAATCCCAACCGTTGCGCAGCCTCTTGAATTTCCTGCAACGTGAACGTTTCTTGCTCCAACCCGAGGATGTCCCACACACGTTCCCGCTCGATAGACCTGTCCATTAAACGCGACATCGCTACCAAGGCTTCGCCTCCACCATTGTCTGGGATTGGTTCGGATTGAGCAGGCGCTACCGGTTTGCCTCGGGGTGGTCGCCGGAAACGCGCTATCTGCGTTTGTAATTCATCATAGGTGAGACAACTGCAGGGAACTCCCGCCTGCCCAGGAAAAGCGACTCGATAGTCATTGCCCACTGGAACAAACAACTGCTGATCAAACGGAATCTTGTCAATCTGGCCGTCGTCTCAGAGTACAAGGTAATACCCCAGTGGGTTCAACTGTGTCGCATGATGATCTGGGAGGGAACGGAGTAACTATTCACCTACTCTTCCTTCAGGGCGCTCTGTTTTCTTCAGTTCGGACTCTGTGAGTCCGCAACGAAGTTAGCGTGCCATCAGGTGAATAGTTACGTCTTTCCACTGCTCCATCAACCGTAGCAGGATACGCGCTTTTGCCGCTTTCTCCTGTATTCCTTCTCCAGATAGGTTGGTGGTGAGTGATTCGAAGGCCTTTATGCTCTCCACGCAATAACGACGGGCTGATTCAAAATCGCCAGCCAATTAGTAGGAGCGTACAAGGGTGGACAACAATATCACTTTGATTTCCTCTGAATAGGAACCTGTCACAGAGGTCGTCAAAAGCCGTCGTGCCTCTTCCCGCTTTCCTCTTAAAATACGTCGTTGCGCTCGATCATAAAGAGAAACTCCCGTTGCCCAGCCGTACCCGTGCTGCGCTACCCTTGCGTATAGCTCGTTCGCTCTCTCTGGGCCAAGACGAGGTGGAGGGAGGTGTCAGGTGTCAGGTGTTCAGGTGTCAGGGGATCGGCGGACATCTCACGCAAAGGTGCAAAGACGCAAAGGAGGAGAAGAAGTCCAAATAGCTTAGATGGGTCAAAGGGGTAGAATTGATTCCACTTTTTCACGGCTTCTCCACCTCCCTTCTGCTCCTACGGATCCGAACGGACTTCAAGTTCTTCCCTTCTAAGGACTTTGCGCCTTGGCGGCTTTGCGTGAGATGTTACTGTCCCAATTTCCGTTTTGCTGCCGCGACGTTCGTTGCACAGTCCGATGCGATACTGCGCCGTGGCTGCTTTCGGGGGAGCGGGAAGGAGCGTCGCGCAATGCTTGCCCTTTCGCATAGCCATGCGCGCCATGTATAATTGCCCCTGGCTAATTGATGGAGGTACGCAATGCAGATGATCAACGCCATGTCCAACCGACAACTTCTGGAAGAAAGGCGCGCGCTTCTGGGAATGATCCCCCGGATGGAGTTGGGGATGACACGCGGCGCCAACTATCTCATCAGCCAGTTTGCCCCGAACGGGCCCATCATGGACGCGAGGGACTTGAGCTATTGCCATAAAGTTTGCTGGGGGCTGTATGAGGCGGGAACGCTTGAGGCAGTGAATCGCGTTCTCGACTGGATTGACGCCAACGCAAAGCAGGGAATTGCCCGATACTACTTCCCCGAGGAGCCTCCCTTTAGCAGAGACCTGCAGTTGCTCTACCGTTTCCTCACCTTTGGAAAGATTGCGGAGGCTCTGCGCCATCCCGCGTTTTGCACCGACGAGATTCGTGAGGAGGTCCTCACCTACCAGCATTCGTCCGGCGGCGCGTTCGGGAACAAGGACAACCCGGAATACATGCAGTCTCTGAACCCGCTTTGCACCTCCTTCTTCGGCATCTGGGCGCTCGCGGCGCGATTGATTGACCCAGCGAAGAAGGCGGGAGATTTCCTCGCCCGCATGGTCGACCTGAACGAGGAACATATCGCCGCCGACCCCGGCAGATTCTACTTCGCCTTCGACCCGAACACCCAGGAGTTGGTCACCCAACCCGCGCCGGACGGGACGATGAACTCCTACGTGGACACCGTCGGAGCAAAACAGCACTTTTACATGATCGGCACATCCATGGCGCTCCTCGCGGACCTCTACGCAGAAACTGGCATCGACTCGTATCTCAAGGCAGCAATCAAGCTTGCCGATTTCGAGAAGCGTCTCAATCCGAAAGGACTGCTCTGGCCTTCCTACTGCAAGGTTGCGTGGGGAACTGCACAGCTCTACGCAATCACCGGCGAAACCGGACACCGGCAGGCCGCGGCCAACGTGTGCGACCTGACCTTCCTGCGATCCCAGACTTGCTCGGGCGGATGGGAGGACATGTTCTATCCGGTGCGCGACACCGGCGCGTGGACACAGCTTGAGTATGACGGAAAAGGGAACATCCCCAAGTCCATCGAGAACGATGGCTCATGGGGCTGGCTTGCCGGTCAGGAAATCACGGGCGAGTTCCTGGGAGAGATGGGCCGCGCCCTCCACGCGTTCAGGGAAGCGTTGAGAGTGATTGAGGGGAGCATCGCGGAAGGATTGCCGACGAGGGACGCGTAACGGGTGAAACCTGACCCTGCAGTCCCGCACTCGCCTCTTCGCCAATTCACAGAACCAACTCTCCTTGAGTCCACGTCCACGGGTTGACGGGGATAGTGCCGATGCGGATTTCCCAATGCAGGTGGGGGCCGGTGACGAATCCGGTGGCACCGGCCTTCCCGACAACCTCTTCCTTCTGAACGCTGTCCCCTATCTCAACGTGGATTGAGGACAGGTGGTTGTAGAGTGAGAACACATTAAAGCCGTGGTCGATGACGATTGTGTTCCCTCGCATTTGCAGCGTTTCTGCAAGCACGATGATCCCCGCGTTGTCTGCCTTGGCGGGTGTTCCGGTGGCGCAGGCGATGTCCGCTCCAGAATGCTGTCCCCACCACGCCCCGTTCACGTATCGGCGTCTGCCAAAGCTGGAGACGTTCCTGCCGGTGCAGGGAGCAATGAACGCCCCGTTCCACAATGGTTCCGGTTGGCTGTTCGCAAGGTGGGAGTAAAGCTGTTCTCTCTCCTGCCGCAGCAACCCCGGGTCCATCAGACCGGTCTTGGAGGAGGACATGCGGATGTTCTGCGTGGGGAATCTCTTTGGACGAATGCCGACAGTGACGATGTCCTGAAAGCTGGTCCCGTCTTTGTAAAACACCTTCACATAAACTGGCGTGTCCTTCACCTGAGCGCCTGCGTTGATCGCCGCCAGCCCCTTCCAAGTGTGCGCTCTCGGGTAGAACTTGACCGGGTTCCCCAACACGGACGCGCGCACCTCCGCAACATCGCGGTTGGCGGCGGGGACGACACGAACAACGAAGCGCTCGCCGGGCTCGACGGCATCAGGAATGAGTTGGAGGTCTGCCGCGATGACGAGCCCCATCGGTAGCGCGATGAGAGTCCAAAGACATAGAACACTAAACCGACCGTTCACGGCGATGTCTGCATGATGAGGCACGCCATCATTGCGCGCCCCTATTCGGAGTCTATTGTTTCTCATCGGTTAGCTTGCTTCTCCTTCTAACAGCACTTGATTTGCCGCCGCGTGAGGTTGCGTCGTGCTTTGTGGAGCGGAGGGCGTTCAGAAACTCGACCGTGGGAGGCGCAACGCGAGGCGTCTCTCCGTCGGCAGCCGGTTCGACGGGTAGCTCAATCCAGTAACCGTCACCGGCTGTGGTTGCCGCGAGGAGGTGCGCGGACAAATCCTGAGGCGAGAACTCCTTGAGATCGAATCCCGGCACCCAGTGGTGATGAACGGAACGTTGCTCCAGTCGCTCGGAATACCAGCGGACAGCAGCGGAGTACCCGCGCCCAAAGGTGGGATCTCTCGCTACAACCATCGAGGGGGCTTCGGCATCGCCGAAACCAGCGGCGAGTCCGGCGTTGATCCAGGTGTCTCTGAAATCGAGCACCCCGAGGCGTAGGTTGCCATTCTCCGCGCGTATTCGCTCACGGAGAATCTCAGCCCGGATACGGGTCCGCAGCTCAAGAGCCTCGCGGTATTTGAGCACGAGTTTGTTATCGGTGAGCCACCCCCAACGATCCGGAGGTGGGAAGGACTCGATCCGTTCATTGATGCCGGAGATATCGAGGAATCGGGCAAAGCAATCGTCGCACAAGCAGGAGTCGACGTCGGTATAAGAGGAATGGACGGAGCCAACCGCATTCGTATCAAGCAGGATCCCCTGTATCGGAGCGAAACAGGAGAGACGCACCCACTGGAGCAGAATGGGCAACACAAAAAGTTTCCAGTAGTCATCCTGAAGAGGGCAGACGAGGTCGTCTGGCAGGCCATCGGCGAAGACGGCGCTCCGAAGCCTGGCGGAGTCCATCCACTGCCGAACGTCATAATAGGCGGGAATGACGAGCCAGACAGCGAACCCACACTTCTGTCCGTACGCGGTCCACTCTACGGCCGCTTCCTGCGACGGTTCGCGCAGGAACACGGCGTTAATCCCCGCATCTGCGTACGCTTCGGCCTGTTCCGGCATTACGCCGCGTGGGAAGTAGAGAGCACGCGGGCAATCGACGGGTGCGGAAGCCGCGGTATGGCGTGGCTTCCTCTTCGGCCCGTGGTTTTCGATGCGCACATCGTCCAGGTGGAGCTTCAGCGGAACAGCCCGCCCGACGCCGCCGATGGAAAGCTGGTCGATCCAGTCTCCTATTAGAAGCGGCGAAATGCCTGCTGTCTCCAACTCGAACAAGTTCCACCGCGCAGGCTCGGGACATGGAAGCACTGTCGAGTAGAATCGATCATCGGTTTCAGAATGAAGACCCACCGTGAGACAGGTGTCCGGGGAGTCCACGGGATCGTATTCAAGCAGGTACCAAAAAGAGACGCAACTGCCATCGTCTTTATATCTGAATTCTGCGCGTATATTCTGCAGGCCGTAGCGATCTGTTTCGCTGAGAAGGGATTGCGTTCCGCTGTGCCTCGCTTCCGTAGTGACAACCTGCGCTCCGCGCGACCCGCTCTGTCGGAGGCTCCATTGTGTCTGCGCCTTTTCAAAATCATCAAAGATGACCGTGTCGGGACGCCGAGCATCGCAAGTGACACACTGCAAAAGCATGGTAAGCACAAACGGTAGCGATCTCCTCGTGATGACCGCAGTAGAAACAGAACATGTACGCATATCCACCGGCCGCTCTCGTTTACATATCCAGCGTCATTTGTTAGAATGCGGAAGCTGTTAATGATTATGCAGGATTCGTTCCCGGTCCGCAACTATCATCCAAACTGACGGGGACTCATGAAGACGCAATGAAGGGCGTCTTCAAACGGGAGGGGATGGAATGGCGACTACACAGACAGGTTCGTTTGGCACCCTATCAACGTCTGCCCTCGGGCAGTCCATTACCGACATGGACGCCCCACAACTGATGCGCCCATTGCAGCCGACCACTCTGAAGGAGAGCGGCATCAGCATCCGCGTTGTGGAAGGGCTGATTCTCAAGACCATCAAGCAAGAGGGTTCGCTGTCAGAACAGCAACTTGCCGAGATGTTGCGCCTCAGTGTTAATGTGTTCCGCGATATGGTACAGGCGTTGCTGCACCGCGAGTTATTGGATACGCCCGCGCCGCTCCATTATGACTTGACCAACAAGGGGCGCGAATTGTGTCATCACTACGAATCCGAGGACGCCTATGTGGGTCCCGCTCCGGTTTCCTTCCAGAGCTACGTGGACATGGTTCAACTCCAAGCCAAGTCCAGCCGTAGAGTTACCCAGGAAGAAGTGACCAACAACTTCCAGAAGTTCCCCATGCGCCCCGAGCTTCTGCGCATCCTCAAGGAGGGCTTCAACTCCCAGCGCGTGATCATCTTCTGGGGGCCCCCCGGAAACGGAAAGAGCTTGGTAACGGATAACCTGCACCGACTGCTGAAAGACCCCGTGTGCCTCCCATACGCCTTCGAGTTCAACGGGCGCGTCGTCCAGATCTACGACCCTGCGTACCACAAGCTGCGTGAGGACTTGATGGTCAAGGAGGAAGAAGAGACCAACAAGGCGATCTCCGCCATCTCCAAGCCCGACCGTCGCTGGCTGATCTCTACCCCACCACTGGTCACGGTGGGAACAGAGTTTCGTGTCGAGCACTTCCAGATCGCGTACGACGGCAAGTATGACGCGCCCCCCCACGTCAAAGCGAATAACGGGATATTCATCTTTGACGACCTTGGACGTCAGACCCAGGATCATAACATGATCCTCAACCAGTTCATCTATCCACTGGAGCAACAGGAAGCCATCATTAAATTCGCCGGGGGATCGAGTATTCGAGCGCCCTACAAGCAGCGACTTTTCCTTTCAACCAACCTGAACTTCCGAGCAATCATCGATGACGCGTTTGCCCGACGACTACTCTTCCAAGTGCTTGTGGATCGACCCACCGATGAGCTGTTCACGAAGATATTCATCAACCAGTGCAAGGACCAGGACATCGATGACGCCATCGCGCAGCGCCTCGGACGCAAACTGCTGGGGTGGTACAAGCGCGACGGACGTGTCGTTCGCGCTGCGGACCCCCGCAATATCTTCACTATGCTGGATGCCGTTCTCGAAGAAGAGGAACAGCTTAAGGATATAATCACCGACGAGCTCTTCGAGAGAATCTACAACCAGTATCCCATCGCGCTCGAGAAAGATGCCACGGGTTACGTGATTCCTCAAGCGACCGCGGAGGAATTCCATCAGAGCGTGCTGGATGCCTGTGATCGACACGAGGTGGATCACGACCTCGCCGCAAGGCTTGCAGACAACCTCCTCGAGTGGTTCCAGCGCGATGGTCGCATGTTCCGTCCGCAGGACCCCGATAACATCTTCGCCATCCTGGACGGTATTCGCGAAGACACGCAAGGGGTGAAAGACATTCTCACCGAAGAGCTGTTCGAGAGCGTCTACCAAAGCTACCCTCCGTTCACCGAAGCAGACGCAGAGCGAATGCAGGGAACCGTCGGCCTGGGCGGACACTGATTCGACCGCTTTCTGAGATTCCACACAGGCGCACCGGGGAATCACTCGGTGCGCTTGCCGTTCCTGCGAGGGGACGCCGAGGGACCGAGCAATGTGCGACAAGATCATCCGAGATGCTGTCCACGGGGACATGACGATTACGTCCGGGGAGTTCATGGTTGTGGACACTCCCTCGTTCCAACGACTGCGTGGAATCAAGCAACTGGGGGTCTCCTCCATTGTTTATCCCTCCGCAACTCATACGCGCTTTGAGCACAGCCTGGGAACATCATGGATGGCGAAACGCATCCTTCGCGCGATCGAAGACGAGAACGGCGCCCTTCCCGTGGACTCAAAAATCAAAAAACTCATCGCCGTATGCGCTCTGCTGCACGACATCACCCACGTCCCCTTTGGACACACATTCGAGGATGAAAGACATGTCCTACCGCGGCATGACCGCAGCCCGGATCGCCTCAACTACTTCCTGACAGGTTCGGGCGTGGAGGACGCTGGCTGCACGAGGGAAACGGTGCGGGAGGTACTCTTGCGCTCCGAGACTGAATCGTCAGTCCCTCCGTTCGTCCGAGAAATCATCTCCGGGGCAATCTGTGCAGACCTGCTCGACTATCTCAGAAGAGACGCGTACCACTGCGGTTTGCCGCAGACCTACGACGCACGGTTATTCCGTTACTTTCGGCTGGTGGACCAACATCTCGTGTTCGACCTCCAGCGCCGCGGGCTGTTTCGCCCCGACGCGCTGTCGGAACTCGTTAACCTGCTCCGGCTCCGCTACAACCTCACCGAACGCGTGTACTACCACCACGCAAAGGTGGCCGGCGGAGCGATGATATCGAAGGCTCTGGAGCTGGCGCTCAGGCACACTCGCCTGAGCGAGGAGGAACTCCTCGGGCTACGCGACGACAGTTTCATTTTTCTTCTCGGACAGCGGTGCAGTGATCTCGACCCGGTGAGGGACCTTCTCGAAGATTTCCAATCTCGTCAGTTGTACTCCAGAGCATACGTGCTTTCCATCGACAAGTTCGATAAGGGAGGACTTGCGCGGGACGACCAGTTGAGCCTGGAAAGACGCTTCCACTGGAACGTGGAGGGCGAAAGGGAACGCGTTGAACGAGACGCCGAAAAAGCGTTGGACCTGCCGGAGGGATCGGTGTTGATCTACTGTCCATCTGCCGACATGGCCCTGAAGGAAGCCGAGATGCTTGTGCGACTTCCATCAAACGAAGTGGTCGCCCTTAGTGAGATGGAGGTACCGGAGGTGGAGGTTCTGCAACAAAAGCATCGGCAACTGTGGCGATTCTATGTCCTTCTTCGTCGTCGCCATCGCGATCTGTTACCGCGCTGCTCTGCACTCTGCGAGGAGATGCTGGGATACCCGAACATGCTACCGCGGACGCAGAGTCCGCGGACTCTAAGTCCGAAGCGATAGTCTTCAGGCGCGCCCACTTAGCGTCGCCACGCGCCGCGGAGTTTTAGATCCGTCTCTACACGGCGCCCTGTCCGAAAAAGGCCAGCACAACGACCGTGAGAACATTGTTGACAGCGTGGGCCGTATAGGGAGCCACCAGAGAACCTGTCTCTTCGTACAGCCACGCGAGAAAGACGCCAACGACGCACAGCGCGGGGAAGTCGAGAAGCGTCAGGTGCGCCGCTGCGAAGAAAGCGCCGCTCACTGCCATTCCCCAGCGCGAGCCCCAGCGGGCCTTCATCGCCGGGTAGGCAAAGCCACGGAACAATACCTCCTCAACAAGCGGAGCCACGAGACCAACCAGGATGACAAAGACTACCAGTCCCCCCACGGAAACCGTCGGGAGAATAGCCTGGAGCAACGTAGTCGACGACTCCATGCTCGTGAGAACCTGCAATGTCTCAGGAGAGAACACCCGAGGCGCGGCTGCTCGCGTGAGCCTGACGGCAATCTCAGCAAGCAGCCAGACAGCAAAACCTGCCTTGAGTCCGGCCCGCATCCTCCTACGCCAGTCTACGTCTGTCAGTCCCAGCCGAGAGAGACTCACACCGCGCCGGACCCGCAACCAGAGGAAACAGGTGAGTGCGAGAACCACATTCTGAATCAGGACCATTCTCGCGAGCGGCGCGGCGGAGATTGAGAGCGTACCCTCCCGTGTTAGTCCGGAGACGGCCACGTCCGGGGCCAGCAGCATGAGTGTCAACCATCCGCCCAACCCAAACACCGTCATCACGTCGCCCAATGTCCATGGGCACGACTCCGACCCGACGGAGACCTTCGCCCGTGTGTCCATCAATCGCCAAACCACCAGCGCCAGCGCCGCGGACACGACGACGAAAAGGGCGATTACGACTGATAGAAAATCAATGGCCGGAGAGGTCACTTCACTCGCCGATTCCCAAAGCTTTGGCAATCTCGTCACCTGTGCATCGCTGCCGCACACATTGCGCAGATGGCTACATGCTGCGTAATGGTGCATCCGGAATGGATATCACTTCTATGCTCGTTGCGGGTGAGGGGGTATTTTCACCCGTAACGAATATAACATGCCGCACACACCCACGATTTCGCGAGGCACTCGCACTCGCACCAAGCGCGCTGGGGTTACAAAAGAGCAGAATACGGTTAGAATGATATTGGATACTGACGAGAATGTGAGAGGTCGCCATGGTTCGAGTCGAAATCGCGGGAATCGCTCTGGATGCCTTCTTTCAGACTGTAGTTGTGTTACGTCAACCGGGAGGTCGCAGGGTCCTGCACATCTGGATCGGCCCGACCGAAGCACAATCCATCGCTCTTCATCTGGAGGGGAAGGTACCGGAGCGTCCCTGGACCCACGATCTCCTCAGTGGAATGCTTTTCTCCCTCAAGGTCCAAGTTGTACGGATCGTCATTCACGACTTGCAGGAGAACACCTTCTACGCAAGCATCCACCTGAGACACGGCAATAATGTCTGCGAGGTGGATTCACGCCCCAGTGATGCCATCGCCCTGGCGGTCCGAATGAAGGCGCCCATCTTCGTTGCGGGGAGCGCCATCGAGGCGATGGTTGAGGAGCCGACGCAAGAGGAGCGTGAGGAAGTGGCGAAATTCAGGAAGTTGATCGAGGACGTTGAGTTCAGCGCCGACGCTCCCGAAGAAGACTGACCTTCTCCCTGCCTCTACTCCGAACCCAAATCCACGCCCTCGACGAGGCGCATGAAGCGCTCGATCTCATGTGGCGAGGCCGTTCCAACCGGCTCTTGTTCGCCGTCCCCTTCCTCAAGC
>Ga0100390_10005896_pt1 | contig 10427 bp, 6 predicted proteins | sample CryGeymeta201514_FD_81540 | JGI IMG/M metagenome (GOLD analysis project Ga0100390, IMG submission 81540) | Groundwater microbial communities from Crystal Geyser aquifers in Utah, USA - Crystal Geyser metaG 2015-14 | ecosystem: Environmental > Aquatic > Deep subsurface > Groundwater | place: USA... | reverse complement strand
GGCAGTTTCACAGGTAAGAGGAGATCTTACTTTTACTTGCTCCACCGCTTCACCGATGGCTTTTGCTAACGGTTCATCAATACCTTGATTACGAACACCAATTACTTCCCCCGTAGCAGGATTGATCACATCTTCTGCTAATACACGACCTAAAAGGCGATCGCCCAAAGGAATTAAAGTCCGTTCTCCATCTTTCATGGGTAAAACCGTTACCCCTCTTGTGGTGCCGCAGTCAGTTTCACGAATAATGACATCTTGAGAAACATCCACTAAACGACGGGTTAAATAACCAGAATCGGCAGTACGCAACGCAGTATCAACTAAACCTTTTCTTGCACCGTAGGAAGAAATAATATATTCTGTAACGGTTAATCCTTCACGAAAATTAGTTTTAATGGGTAAGTCAATAATTTCCCCTTGAGGATCAGCCATCAAACCACGCATACCGACTAACTGACGAACTTGGCTAATGTTCCCCCTTGCCCCAGAAAATGCCATCATATAGACAGAATTAAGAGGATCAGATTGACGGAAATTACGGACAACTTCATCTTTAAGAGATTCTGAAGTATCATTCCATGTATCAATTACTTTTTGGAAACGCTCAACTTCAGTAATTTCACCATTAGCATAACGATTAATAGTATCTTTGATAGTACTTTCCGCCACTGCCAACATGGCTTTTTTAGCGTCTGGTACTTTTAAATCTTCGATACTGATAGAAACTGCGGCTTGAGTCGCATAACGGAAACCCATGGTTTTTAGTTTGTCACAAACCGATGAACAACGAGCAGAACCATATTCAGTAAAGGTTTTAGAAATGAGTTTTTTAAGAGCACCTTTATCGATAACAGTGTTATAGAAAGTTTGGTTTTTTTTCTCTGTAGGCATATTGTGTAGATGATAATTAATAATTGATAATAAGTAAAAGTAATGAGGAATGAGTAATTCAGTTTTTGAAGTTATCAGATGCTTGATAAAATTAACAATCGTTTACTGGTAACTAAATTAATTCCTAATTCCTAATTAATTTAATATTCGTCGTCGTCATCTTGACCTAAACTCGCTAAGTTTTCGTAAGTAGGACGTTTAGGGGTACGATTACCTGAATCCATGAGGTTAATTTCAACTTCCTCGTTATCCTCTAATACTTTATGGACAGACACATCCAAGCCAAGAGATTGTAATTCTCTTAGAAGTACTTTAAAGGACTCAGGAGTACCAGGGCGAGGAATCGCTCTACCCTTGACAATGGCATTTAATGCCTCATTACGCCCTTGCATATCATCAGACTTAACCGTTAATAACTCCTGTAAAGTATAAGCAGCACCGTAAGCCTCTAATGCCCATACCTCCATTTCTCCAAATCTTTGTCCTCCTTGTTGAGCTTTACCACCGAGGGGTTGTTGTGTAACTAAAGAGTAAGGACCTGTAGAACGAGCGTGAATTTTATCATCAACTAAGTGAACTAATTTGAGCATATAGGCTTTACCCACTGTTACGGGGCGATCAAATGCTTCCCCCGTGCGACCATCATAAAGTTGGATTTTACCCGGTTCATTTTCATTAAATACCCAATCTTTACCCGGTTTTTGAGAGGCTTCTTTTAACAAACCATTAACGGTATTACGAGAGGCTTCTTCTCCGTACATTTCGTCAAAGGGAGTCATTTTAAAGCGGTAGCCTAAATGTTCACCAGCCCAACCTAAAAGGCATTCAAACACTTGTCCCACGTTCATCCGAGAAGGTACACCCAGAGGATTTAAGACAATGTCAACGGGGCTTCCATCAGGGCAATAAGGCATATCTTGACGGGCTAAAATACGGGAAATAATCCCTTTATTACCGTGTCGCCCTGCCATTTTATCCCCGACTTGGATTTTGCGTTTTTGGGCGATATAAACCCTTACTACCATATTTGCACCCGGGGGTAATTCATCCCCTTGTTCTCTGGTAAATACTCGCACATAAACAACCCGTCCTTTTTCTCCGTTAGGAAGACGTAAGGAATTATCACGAACATCTCTGGCTTTTTCGCCGAAAATGGCGCGTAATAATTTTTCTTCAGGAGGTTGATCTGATTCACCTTTAGGGGTAACTTTACCTACTAAAATATCTCCAGATTCTACCCAAGCACCAACCCTGATAATACCCTGTTCATCAAGGTTTAAGAGAGAATCTTCTCCCACGTTAGGAATTTCACGGGTGATTTCTTCAGGTCCTAATTTAGTTTGACGAGCTTCAATTTCGTGCTTTTCAATGTGAATAGTTGTATAAATATCTTCTTGTACTAACCGTTCACTGATAAGAATCGCATCCTCGTAGTTATAACCTTCCCAAGGCATATAAGCAACGGTGATATTATGGCCTAGGGCTAATTCTCCTCCTTCAGTGGCTGAACCATCGGCTAATACTTGTCCGGGTACAACGTCTTCTCCTTCGTCCACTAAAGGTTTTTGATTTAAACAAGTGTCTTGGTTTGAGCGTTCGTATTTTTGGAGATTATAAACAATTTCGTGATTGTCTTTAGTTTTGAGCTTAATTTTTTTAGCATCAACGTAAGTAATTGTACCATAGTCACGGGAAACAATCACCATCCCTGAATCTCGTGCGGCTTGACCTTCTAACCCAGTACCCACTAGAGGACGTTGGGCTCGTAATAAAGGTACTGCTTGACGTTGCATATTAGATCCCATTAAGGCTCGGTTAGCGTCATCATGCTCTAAGAAAGGAATCATCGAGGTAGCTACAGAAACGATTTGTACGGGAGAAACCGCTACATAATCCACTTGAGTTGGTGAAGTAGTAGAAAATTCTTGACGGTAACGAATGGGTACACTTTCCCCTAAAATTACGCCATTTTCATCGGTGGATAAATCTCCCGGAGCGACTCTTTTATCATATTCATCGACGGAGGTAAAGTATTCAGGCGCTAAATCCCAACGTACTTTCCCATTTTCGACTTTGTAGTAAGGAGTGGCAATAAATCCGTATTCGTTAACACGAGCATAAGTAGCTAATGAACCGATTAAACCAGCATTTGGTCCTTCAGGAGTTTCTACAGGACAAATACGTCCATAATGACTAGGGTGAATATCTCGAACGGCAAAACCTGCTCTATCTCGACTTAAACCACCAGGCCCTAAAGCTGAAATACGACGTTTATGGGTCAATTCTGCTAGGGGATTAGTTTGATCCATAAACTGAGATAATTGGGAAGAACCAAAAAACTCTTTTATGGCTGCTATTAAAGGTTTTGGGTTCACCAGAGCAGCAGGAGTTAAGGTATTTGGATCTCCTACCGTCATTCTTTCTCGTATAATACGTTCTAAACGAGATAAGCCTACTCTGACTTGGTTTTGGAGTAATTCACCTACACTTCTTACTCGACGATTTCCAAGGTGATCAATATCGTCAACGTTACCAATATCAAATTCGAGATTAATTAAATAATCCACTACTGATAAGATGTCTTCTACGGTTAAAACCCTGAGATTATAAGGAACTGTCAACCGTAGTTTTTTATTCATTTTATAACTCCCCACTTTGCCTAAATCATAACGTTTAGGATCAAAGAAACGGGTTTCTAATAACGCTTGTCCACCGCTCACGGTAGGAGGTTCTCCCGGACGTAATTTGCGATATAGTTCCATTAACGCCTCGTCAGTGGTGGGATTGCCTTCTTTTTCGAGGGTTTTTTGATAAAAATCGGGGTGACGAAGACGATCTAATATTTCACGATCGCTTAATCCCATGGCTTTTAAAAGCACTTGGGCAGAAATTTTGCGAGTTTTATCAATTCTTACCCACACAACGCCATGTTTATCGGTTTCAAATTTTAACCATGCTCCACGATTAGGGATCACAGAAGCGGAGTAAGTTCTTTTACCGTTTTTGTCTAATTCTGATTTAAAGTAAACTCCGGGCGATCGCACGATTTGATTGACAATGACTCGTTCTGCACCATTAATCAAGAATGTACCTCTATCGGTCATTAAAGGTAAATCACCGATAAATACTTCTTGCTCTTTACGTTCTCCTGTTTCTTTGTTTAATAATAATGTAGGGACATAAACTTGTACGGAGTAACTAGCATCTCGTTTTTTAGCTTCTTCAATATAGTATTTTGGCTCTTTTAGTCGATATTTTTCACCGATGAAGTGCAATTCTAATTTACCTGCATAGTCGGTTATCGGCGTAAAACTGTTGAGTTCTTCAATAATACCATACTCTAAAAACCATTTATAGCTAGAGCGTTGAATTTCGATTAAATCAGGTAACAGTTCTTGGGTTCTCATAAGTCAGTTGTCAATTATCGGTTATTTGATTATCCTATATCTTAGGAATGTTTACAAGATGTTAGATTTCGGACGGGGTTAGGGGTTAAAAAGAATTTATTTTTTGTCTTTGAGTTTTAATAAGACGTAACCCTTTAAGTTTTATGCTGATTTTGATACTTTAATATTCAATTGGTTTTTTTGCCCGTTTCCTTTATATATTAAACAATCTACAAGCGTTGTCGTAAGTTTGCCTCGCAATGGTATCTAATGATACTCCTCTAATTTGTGCTAGTTTTTCAGCGACATGAATAACATAAGCAGGTTCATTTCTTTTCCCCCGATAAGGAGATGGTGCAAGAAAAGGACAATCTGTTTCAATTAATAGGCGATCGCCCGGTACAATAGCGGCACTACTGTGAACGGTTTTAGCATTTTTAAAGGTAACAACGCCACTAAAACTAATATACATTCCCAGATCTAAAAACCATTGAGTTTCTTCTGGATTTCCAGCCCAACAGTGCATTACTCCTGTTACTTTTCCTTTTTCACGGATAAATTTACACAAAATATCCTGTAGAGAAGTAGCCGCATCCCTACAGTGAATAATAACTGGTTTATTCAATTGTTGAGCGATGATCAATTGTTGCCAAAAAACTTCTTTTTGTAGCTCTTGCTGATCATCTTTGTAAAAATCTAATCCCATTTCACCAATGGCGACAACTTTAGGATGAGATTTTGCTGATTGTAAGATTTGTTGGTAGGTTTTTTCCCCTTGCCATTTCTGGGCATCTAATGGGTGTAAACCTACGGAACAATACAATTGAGGAAATCGCAAACACAACTGTTTAATACTTTCAAATTCGTCGGGATGGACACAAGAGTGAACTAATTTACTAACTCCTGCGGACTGCCAACGATTACAGACTGAATCCAAATCTTCTTTGAATAAGTCAAAGTTTACATGAACGTGGGTATCTATTAGTTGCATTGCTGCCTATATTTTATAGTATTATTTTTAAGCAGTTTAGTACTTTTAAAGTTATTTTTGACTATGACAAATAATGCTTAATTTTCCTTGATCAAATCAAGATAACTTAGGATGCTTGAGGTACAGCATTTTTTAATGCTTTTGCTAATCTAGCTTTTTTTCTCGCTCCATTATTTTTATGATAAACCCCACGTTTTACTGCTTTATCAATTTTGCTATAGGCTATAGACATAGAAGTTTGTACTGTTTGTAATTGTTCTTCACTAGGAGAGGAAGCATAAACCTCTACTGCTTGAAAATATTTTTTCATGAGAGTTTTAACGGCAGATTTGTAAGCCTTGTTACGCATACGATTACGCTCGTTAATATCGATTCTTTTTGTTGCGGATTTTGAGTTAGCCACTATCTTCTATTTATATAAGTTACTTAATTAAATATATCCTAAAAAATTCCTCAAAAAAGGAAATCTTTAGTTTTTATTATAGAATATTCAGATTATCTATTCTAACTTTGATATGCTCTATTGACAAGGGCTTATTTTATTAGAGATTTCTTTTTATATGTTCTATATTAATGATAATTTTAAGAAAGGCAATAGGCAACAGGTAATTGAAAGAATATTCCCCCAAAATATCAAAAAAAGTAATTTATGCGGTTACTGTTAATTGAAGATGATCCTGATTTTGTCAAAGCTGATGATACTATCGCTATTTCTAGTGCCTTTGGAGGAGGTTTAGTAGCAGGTTAATTGAAGATTGAACAATTTAAAATCTGAGTAAAAAAAAGTTTTGTCAATATTAGTGACGGACATTCAAAACTAATATCCATAAAATGTATTTTTAAATACCGAAAATAAGCTACACACTTTTTGAGTTATTTGTTATTAATTAACACATCAAAAAAGGGCCAGAAGCCCTTAAAAAAACTACATAAATGGTGGATAATTTTTTATGGTAAATCGGTATATCCCATGAGGAAGCGATCGCACTCTTTAGCGACACCACGCCCTTCATTAAATGCCCACACTACCAAACTTTGACCTCGGCGACAATCTCCTGCGGCGAATACATTGGGGATGCTTGTAGCATATTCTCCATATTCGGCTTTGATATTACTGCGATTATCTTTTTCTAAGCCCATTTGTTCTAATAATAACTGTTCAGGACCGAGAAAACCCATGGCCAGTAAGACTAATTGTGCGGGTAATCTTTTTTCTGTACCTTTGATGGGATTAGGCGTAAAACGCCCTTGCTCATCTCTTGCCCATTCTACTTCCACCGTATGCACGGCGATCACGTTACCTTCGGAGTCTCCCTCGAATTTAGTGGCAGTTGTAGTATAAACTCTAGGGTCATTACCGAATTTAGCGGCGGCTTCTTCCTGTCCGTAATCTAAACGATAAATTTTCGGATATTCGGGCCAAGGGTTGTTTTTTGCTCGTATTTCTGGGGGCTGAGGCATGATTTCTAACTGGGTTACACTATTGCAACCATGTCTTATAGATGTACCAACACAATCTGTACCAGTATCACCACCGCCAATAATCACAACATCTTTTCCTTTTGCTGAGATAAATTCTTCTGGATTATCACTTAAAACGGCTTTAGTGTTAGCGGTGAGGAAGTCCATGGCAAAATTGATCCCTTTGAGCGATCGCCCTTCTATGGGTAAATCACGAGGTTTTCCAGCACCGATAGCAAGAATTACCGCATCATTATCATTAACTAAAGTTTCCGCTGGAATGTCTTTGCCGATGGTACTATTACAAACAAATTTAACTCCTTCTTCTTCTAACAGTTTCACCCTACGCAAGACAACTTTTTCTTTATCCAGTTTCATGTTAGGAATGCCATACATTAACAATCCACCAGGGCGATCATCTTTTTCATAAACCGTGACAGAATGTCCTGCTTTATTAAGTTGTGCCGCCGCCGATAAACCTGCAGGGCCTGAGCCTACAATGGCAATCTTTTTGCCAGTACGTTTTTCAGGAGGTTGAGGCTTTACCCAACCTTGATCCCAACCGTGATCTATAATAGAACATTCTATATTTTTGATGGTGACGGGAGGATTATTTATTCCTAGTACACAAGAACCCTCACAAGGAGCAGGGCAAACTCTACCAGTAAATTCAGGAAAGTTGTTAGTTTTATGAAGTCTATCTAGTGCTTCTTGCCATAAACCTCGATAAATCAAGTCATTCCACTCAGGAATTAAGTTATTAACGGGGCAACCACTAGCCATACCGCTAATAAGTTCTCCTGTATGACAAAAAGGTGTTCCACAATCCATACATCTTGCAACTTGATTACGGAGATTTTCTTCGGGCAAATGTAAGTGAAATTCATCCCAATTATTAATTCTTTCAAGGGGAGCTTTATCGACAGGTAATTCCCTTGTAAACTCTAAAAATCCTGTTGGTTTTCCCATATTTTAAATTCTCAATATTTGTATTTTGACCACTAATTAAGATAATTTATGTCAATGATTCAAGATAATATATTTAACTAATTATTTAACTTGAATATAAAAATTACTTATTTATAATTTAGTTTAAGTCTATTTTAGATTTTAGAGTTATTTTTTATGACTTATTTTCGATTTTTTTTACGATTCTTCATATTAATCAAACTACATCAACTGAATTTTATTAACTTCTTAGAAGAAAAAAGATCCACTAATGATTAAGTAAATACTTTTAAATATAAAATCTTTCTGTGGTAAAAATTTTAGTTAATAATTAAGATTATGATATTCTCGAATATATTTAAAAGGGAAAGGAATTACCGTACTTTGACCTGTGCGTACAAAGTCAACATCCATCGTTTTTAATAAATCTCTAAAAATTAATTTACAACCTTTGATAGCTATAATTTTGCGAATATGACAAGCATCCTTGAAAGATGTTTGAATTTGCTCTGTGCGATCGCCTACAAAATAATAGGCTTCGGTATCGGTTTCACCAAAATAATTAATATTTAAAGCATTAGCAAATACAAAATCGAGAGTTTCATTATCTTTAGGAAACCTAAATCTCACTTGATATTTTTCTAATAAATAATCTCTAAATTTAGTCGCTTCATCAGTATTCGCAGTATAAGATATTTTTCCGTTATGGTTACGTTGTGAACCTAAATATTGTTGAATTAAATTATATAATTCTTTCTTGGATATATCATAAGTATAATTATTTTTAAGTTGTTCACAAAAATCCTCAAATTTTCTTTTCTTTAAGTTAGGATATAACGGTAAAAATTCTTGAATAATATTAATAATTGCTAAACCATTGTTCAGGTTTTCTGGTAATTTTTTTTCAATTTCTTTTAATAAATATTCTATTTCTGGTAAGTTAGGTAAAGTAATTTCATTGGAGTGAAAAATTAAATTAATATCGCCACTATCTGACATAACAAAACCTTCAAACTGAAAAGATGATTTTGTCTTATTTTTTTCAAATTGTTCAATATACTTGTAATAATCTTGATATTTATGATCATTGAACAAACTTTCACGAGTATCTAAATTTTCAAATTCAAAACTACCGTCTGGATTAATAATCATAAAAATTAAAATCTTATTATCTTGATTATCTTCATTATTACTATTTTTTTTATATTGCCCAAATATCCACTTTTTCTCTGATTTTATTTCATCTTCTAACTTATCTAAATCAAAAGGACTTAATTGAGTATTATTTTTATTGTTTGATTGATTAGATTTAAAAGTAGCTGATGGAGATGATTGTACGATATTATTCCAATCAAAAAGACTAATTTTTTTATACGCAATATCTTGTTTGATAATTAATTCTTTAATCAAAGTTTTAATAATAGCTTTAGAGATATTTTCTCCCGATTCAATAGTTAAATGTTGTCTTGGGGTAATTTTATCTGATAGTAAGTATTCATCTTCAATATTATTACGTTGATAATAGTTTTTATCATGAATAATTCTCAGATTAAAAACTCCTTCAATTTCATGATTATTAATAGAAACTAAATTTTGATCCTTAAAAAAGGGTTTCAATAATTCTTGAATATCATTAACTAATTTTTGGGAGGTTTCATCTTTAACTAAATCAACAATATTAATTCTTTGATTATCGAGAATATAATGAAGTTTCTCAGGCTTTTTAAATATTAAATTTTTTGAATCAAACTCAATACATTCATCAATTTTTAATGGAATAAACTCTACTGTTAGATACTTATTAAGATGCTCTTTTATATCCTTAATTACTTGATTTAAAATTCCTCCCCTACTGCTTTTAAAATCTTCTATATTTTTAAACTTTAGAAAATCTTGATGAGTTTTTTTACCTTTTATTCCTGCTTTAATATAAGTTTTTTTCGGATCATTTTTGTCTTTTTCTCCCAAGGATCTTCTTAAAATATTGTTACCATCAAATAGTACATATTGTGGACGGTTTAAATATTTTTGGACTTGTATTTTACGTTTACCTGTTGCAGTTTTTAATTCAGAGAAAATATCTATTTTTAAACGATAAGTTTCCATACTCACATTAAGCAAAAATTCATTGTCAGTATTATTAATATAATTAAGATTTACTTCTCCAACTTGTATGGATTTATATAATTTATTGCTGTTTAAACTAGGCACTTTTAACAAACAACCAGTAAGATTAGAAAACTGAAGACTAGGATATTTTGATCTTGATGAACCAAGATAATTTAATAATAAACGAGCTAAGGCTTCACTATCAATAAAACTTTCACCATTATCGATATTGAGATTTTTTATTTCAACTTCATTAACTATAAAATCTTCTTTTTTTTCATTTTCTTGTGTATCATCACCGCTATAATTTCTTAGTCGTGTTATTAATTTATAAGCATTATTTTCTTGTTTTTTAAACATAGCAAAAGCATATTTTTCTGTATAACAAACAGCTAAGGCTTTATATTCATCACCTAAAAGAGAATCTAATACTTTTGCACCCCACCATCTGCTATTATTATCTATTCTTTTAAAAGCAAGAAAAATAAAATCATTTTTAATATTATCAAGATGAAAGGTAAATTTTAAACGATTAGTAATAATAGTCATGATAAATTATTGGATAAATAGTCTATTGCTTTTGGAACAATTTTATTATTTTGACATAGAAAAGGAATGATAATTATTTTTTTCTCCTGATG
>Ga0100390_10005885_pt1 | contig 10435 bp, 5 predicted proteins | sample CryGeymeta201514_FD_81540 | JGI IMG/M metagenome (GOLD analysis project Ga0100390, IMG submission 81540) | Groundwater microbial communities from Crystal Geyser aquifers in Utah, USA - Crystal Geyser metaG 2015-14 | ecosystem: Environmental > Aquatic > Deep subsurface > Groundwater | place: USA... | reverse complement strand
TGTGGCCCGTCCCCGAACCAACCCCGACAAGCACCGCAAGAACGTCGCGATCACCCTGGATCCCGACCTGCTTCTCCAGACCCGGGCGCTGGCGGCTTCCCGGGGCCGCTCGCTCTCCCAGCTCCTGGAAGAGCTGCTGCGCTCGTGGCTTGCCCGGGAGGGGCCTTCCGACTCCGAGCTTGAGAAGGCCATCGATTCCTTCATCGACGCCCACGAGCAGCGGGAGAGCGCCAAGGATGCGAAGAAGAAGGCCGTCAAGTCGGCGCGGAAGCGCCCTTCCACGAAAGCGACAGCGAAATGAAGCCGCTGCCCCCGTTGACCGAGTTCGGCTTCCTGCCGGTGCCGCCGCCGATCCACACGGTGCGGCTTGCTGACATGCCCGGCTGCTTCGGGGCCAAGCCGTGGCGGATGGAGCTGTGGAACAACTGCGTCCAGTTCCTCGAATGGCTCAAAACCAACACGCCGGTGAAGGAGGTCTATGTGGACGGACGGTTCCTGAGCGCGTCGGAGGAGGTGGATACCGTCGATGTCGGCATCGAGCTGAGTCGTCAACTGCTCCGTAAAGGTGGAGGATTGGCGCTTCTCAAGACTCTCAGCATGCCCGCCCGGGAGGAGTTCGGCGTCAGGGTCCGCTACTACGGCCCCCACCGGCCCGAGCGCCACAATTTCCACGAGGAGTTCAACACGCCCGACCCGGAGATCCGGCTGAGGGGAGCGCCTTCCGATCTGCGGAAGGGATACGTCCGCATCACGCTATGAGCTGGAAGTCCCGCACCCTTGAGAAAGCCCGCTCGGTCCACTCCGAGATCGCCGAGCTGCGCCGGTTCGTCACCGAGCAGGGCGGTGATCCCGGCGGACTGCGCCATCTCTTCGACGGCCACTACGCGGCTCTCGACGACCTGTATCTCGACCGGATGCCCATCGCCGTCGCCCTGGACCAGTCCGACCTGGTCCTCCAGTACCACGGGGAGAATGTCTCGCGGGGAATGTGCTCGTTCACGCAGCTCCACCGGATCGTCGGCAACATCCACAAGGAACTGATCCATGTGGCCAAGACCCACCCGAACTACGCCGGCAAGAGCCGGACGCGCTGGAAGGGCGAGGCCGACCTCCGGGTCACCGCTTCCGATCCCCGGCTGATCTTCGGCTTCAAGCTCCCCGAGACCACCGGCGACGAGGACAAGCCGCACCTGCTCAACTTCGAGGATCCGCTCTACGTGGCGGTCAAGGAGTCCGTGGAGCTGGTCGGCTTCGTGTCCGCCGCGCTCCAGGACGAGCACCCCCGCGAGAAGATCCGCGAGTTCGCCGAGGGCAGGGCCGCCTTCGACGTGGCCCTGGTGGACGCCGCCCTGCACGCCGCCCGCCGCTTCATCCCCCACAAGGAGAAGAAGATCGATTCGGTGGAGATCGGGGGCGCGGCCCTGCCCGAGCGGCAGGCGGTCGATCTTGGCCGGGATGAATGGTCGCGGGCGACCCAGGCGCTGGCCGAGACCCGCATCCCCAAGGACAACGCGGACGTGGTCGGCACGCTCATGGCGGTGGACTACGAGACGATGCGCTTCGAGCTGCGCTCCATCGTCAACTGGGAGATCCGCTCGGTGCGCTGCCAGTACGGTCCCGAGCACGAGGCCATCGTCCGCAGCCACGGCAAGAAGCGTGTGGAGGTCCACGGCAAGGCCGACTTCGACCGCAACCACAACCCGCGCTTCATGGTCGTCGAGTCGATGAAGCCCCGGCCCTGATCCGGCGGTTCAGTCCAGCAACTTCGTCCAGCTCGCGGACAGTGCCGACTTCAGTCGCGCGAGCACGTCGATTCCCGGATTAGCAGTTCCCGCCTCGATGCGCTGGATGTAGCGCCGGTCCACGTCCACCAACTCGGCGAGCTTTTCTTGTGTCAGGCCACGTGATTCCCGCAGGCGCGCCACATTTTGGCCAAGGATGATCCGGCGCTCGGTTCGCAAGCCAATATGCTGAACGGAAAAACCGGCCTTGAGAGCGGCCTGATTGTCGCTTTTCGGGTTGCGTGCCACCCTCTGGCCCCATTAGCGTTGCCGCGATTTCGCTCACGGAGTATTCAACCGCAGTTCCGTTATCCAGTGAAAGCCCGAGTCATGCCATGAAGCCACCGCTCCTGCTCCTCCCGCTGTGCCTCCTGGCAAGCACGATCCACGGCCAGGAAACCGCCGCCGAAGAACCCGAGGTTGAAATCACCGGGGAGGTCCGGCTCCTCGGCAACGTCGCGGACGGCACCCCGCCGCCACCTCCGGTGCCCCCGGTGCTGCCGGACTTCGAGATCGAGGATTCGATGATCCGCCAGCTCCCCGACCGCAAGGTGACCGTCCGCCTGGTGGAAGACCCGGGCCTGCCGCCGCTGCCGCCCGCCCCGGAGCCCATGACCGATGAACAGATGGAGGCGTGGCGCCAGAGTCCGGAGGGTCAGAAACTTCTGGCCGAGGCGCAGGAATGGGCGCGCAAGACCCGCTTTGCATTTGTTTCGGCCACGGTTTACGACCGCGAGAAGACCCGCCTCTACTGGTGGGTGCCGGGCGATGCGGAGCGTGACATCGCCCCCAGAAGTTTCGAGGCGTGGTCGAACGTCGATTTCCTGTATCTGGGAGGCTTCGGGGCCTTCGAGTACGACGGCATCGAATACTGGCTGATCATGGGTGTCGGAGCGATGGACACCGAGGCCATGGAAAGATGGCGGGAACTCGCTGCCCAGCACGGAGTGGAGATCGAGATTCCGCAGAGTCCCGAGCTGCCGGCAGGCGACCCGGCCTACGTCGTGACCAAGGGCGACCCGGCCGACGACGAAGGGCTGGCCCTCATGGACGGCCTCCACGCCCTCTACGCCAAGGAGAAAGACCGGCTGATCGCCGCCTATGAATCACGCGAACAGGCCCGCATCGAACGCGAGGCCTACCTCAAGGCCCACCCGCCGAAGCCGAAGGACCTCATCCTCCACTACTGGCGCGGCAAGCGGACGCAACCCCAGCAGGAGGGCTCGAAATGAAGCGTTTTCTCGTCCCCGGAATCCTCGCAGCCCTCGCCTCCTCGCTCGGTGCGGACGAGCCGTCACCCGATGTCACCTTCGAGCCGCTCGGTCTCGGCAGCTTCAGGCTCGACTGGACGGGTGAAGAAGGCTGGAGCTACTTCACCCAGTACTCGCCCGACCTCCAGAGCTGGCTCTACCTTCCCGATGTCTTCCAGGGCGTGGTCCACGATCCGGTGGACCTCACGCCGACGTATTATGATCCGGTTCTCCAGCAGACCTTCACCTACCCCGCGTTCTTCGTTCGGCTTAGGATGTCGGACTTCCCGACCCTTGATCCGAAGAATGCGGACTTTGACGGCGACGGTCTGAGCAACTGGCAGGAATTGACCGTCTGGGGCACCGATCCTCTGGATCCCAAGAGCGCGAATCCCTCCTTCCTCGACGGGCAGGAAGACACGGATCTGGACGGCATCTCCGACCAATGGGAGGAAATGCTCATTCTCCAGCTCGGCGATCCCGACATCGACGGGATTGATGACATCGACGAATTCACCGATGCGGACGGCGACGGTGTGGACGACTACCTGGAATACCAGCGGGGACTCAGCGGCTACCGCATCGACTCGGATGGCGACGGGTTCAGCGATCGGTTGTCGGTCGATCAGGAGCTGCACCTCAAGCTCGACGAAGGGAGCGGAGGGTCCGCCTCGGATGCGAGCACCGAAGGACGCGACGGAATCCTTCTCGGCTCGCCCGCATGGGCCGCGACCGGCGGAATCATGGACGGGGCTCTCCAGTTTGCCGGTGGCAGCGATGCGGTGGAGATTCCCGAATCCGCATTCGATGGACTGGCCGACCTGACGGTGAGCTTGTGGTTCAAGACGCAGGCCAGCGCCTCAAGCCAGGCTCTCCTCAGCACCGCGAACGCTGGGCAGGCTCCCGAGTTCGGGATCACCCTTGAGCAGACCACCACAGCCGCCGACACTGTCCGGGTGGACGCCGGCGGCGGGGAATCTCTCACATGGCTGCTATCTCGAAGCCTCGCGGACGGCCTCTGGCACCATGTCGTGGTCGTTCGGGACATCGCGGACTCGGAAGTCACCATCTACCTCGACGGCGCGGCGGTGGGGTCTCCTCAGATCGGGACGACGGCATTTGCCGCACTCGACGTCGAAGCCGCGACCCTCGCCCAAAAGCACACCGCTGTTTCGGCCTTCGATTCGGCAAGCGCGTTCGTCGGGCACTTCGACGACCTCCGGGTCTATTCGGCGATGCTCGAACCAATTCACGCGGTGGAGCTGTTCCAGCCAAACGACCTGGATCTGGACGGCCTGCCGGACGACTGGGAGATCCAGGAGGTCTCCAACCTCGCCACGCTGGCTGCGGCCGGGGATGACCTCGACGGGGACGGACTCACGAACCGCGCCGAGTTCGAGGGGGGCACCGACCCCGACGACTATTTCAACGGTGTCACGCCCGTTGTCGATCTGGTCAGCGGATCGGGTCAGACGATCTTCAACGGCCAGCGGACCGAAGACCCGCTTGTCTTCAAGGTGACCTCCGACGGCACGACGCCACTGGTCGGAGCCCCCGTGACCCTGGCGCATCTCGGCCTGCTCGGTTCGGTCGAAACCCTCGACGGCGACCGTCTCGCCTCGTCCCTCACCCTCACGACCGACTCGAACGGAGAGGTCTCGGTTCATTTCAAAGCTGACTGATCCCCCGCCATGTTGCGCAAACTCGCCTTTCTGCTGTTCCTCCCTTCCGTCCTGCACGCCCAGACGGCGTCCGTCGATGCCACCGCTGGCGGGGCAAGCGACTCGGTGGATGTCACCATCATCGTGGATTCCGACCGCGACGGTCTCACCGACGCCCAGGAGGCCGCTCTCGGAACCGACCCCGGCAACCCCGACACGGACGGCGACGGCCTTTCCGACAAGGCCGAAGTCGATGCCAGCACCGATCCCCTGGACAACCAATTCACCGCGAATCCTGACACAGTCGGGCTGAGAGACCTTGGCGGCGGCGTGAATCTCGCGAGCGGTTTGAGGGCGGCATGGGGTTTCGACAGCCTTTCCGGTAGCCAGTTTCTCGATACCTCCGCCAATTCTTTTCACGGCACCGTCAATGGATCGGTTTCTCAAGGAGCCGCCGGTTCCGGTCCGGTATCCCGCTCGGCTTCGTTCCCGGGGGCGGGAAACTACCTGAGCTTTTCGCCAAACGTAATCAACGGCTTGGCCGACAAGACGAAACTCACGTTTTCGTTCTGGTACAAGCAAGATCCTGTCACCGATGTTTTCTATCGGACGATCTTCTCTCACCAGCTCTCGAATGGTCAGGCCGTAACCATCGCGTATCGTTACTCTGGTGGCATTCCCCGGCTCGCTTTCGTGCAGGACTATGCCAATCCAGCGAGCGGCTCGGCCATTGTCGGGGTGACCTTCATACCCCGTGTAGGTGACGACAGCAACCCAGCCAATCCCGTTATGCGCCTCGATGATGGCGAATGGCATCATGTGCTTGTTACCGTCAACGGCAACAGCAAGACGATCTACGTCGATGGCGACTTCACGACACCTGCTCAAACCACCGCCGTCGGCTTCAGCGGGACCGGCACGAACACCTACCTCGGCAAATTCTCGTCGTTCAATGCCGCGAGAGGGATTGAGGGGGAACTCGACCAATTTCTCCTCTACAGCAGGGTGCTCAGCAGCAACGAACTCGCGGCGCTCTGGAATTACGATGCCGACGGGGACGGAGCCTCCAATCGCGAGGAGTTGGCCAACGGTACCGACCCCTTCCGCTACGAGATTGACGCCGACCGGGACGGCTTGCTGAACCACGAGGAAACCGATTCCGGCTTCGATCTGAACGGTGACGGCGTCATCTCGACCGCCGAGCAAAGCCCCTTCGGTCCGACTGACCCGAACGACTTCGACTCCGACGACGATCTGTTTGATGACTGGTGGGAGGCTACCTACTACAATCCTGGCAAGGTCGATCCGAACGACCCATCCCTGCCGGCCACCGTGGATGATCCCCTGACCCCTGGGGTTGATGAATCCGATTACGATGGAGACGGACTCTCGAATTTCGATGAGTTGCTTCACGGAACCAATCCCGACGAGGACGACACGGATGGGGACGGAATTCTCGACCCGGACGAGGTTGACTATGGGTCGAGCCCCACTGATGCGGGCGAAGTGCCGTTTGATCCATCGGACTTCTACGGCGACGAAGACCTCGGCTCTTATGCTCCGATTGGAGCCATCGACGTGAATGTGAAGGCGAATGAGGGAGATTCGCCCCTGGTGTTCGCTCGGGTTGGCGACCCCTCGTCGAGCAACTCGGAACGCTGGCGTCTGCTCGTTGGCGACAAGAAGGTCGTGGCCCAGACCTTCGGGGAACTGTCCGCAATCGAAAAACTTGCTCTTGATGCCACCGATTTCCACGAGATCCGGTTGGAGCACCTTGGAACCGATCCGGCCTACCTTCAGTCAAACAACGAACCCGACTACGACTACTGGGCTGCCGTTCGTCCGGCCCCGAAATCACCGTTCATTCTCTGTGACCTCCAAGGATTGCTCAAGGATCCGCTGGGCAATCCCGAGCAGGATTTCTTCAACGATGTCGATCCCGACCAGATCCGCTACAAGACCGCCTATCTGGTCCCCTTGGACAACTACTCCTGGTCGAACAGCTACAGCGGCGGCGATGCCGTTGGCCCCCGCCACCGCAAGGTCGCGCTCAATGGAAGGCCGATGCCCGATGAAAAGCCGCAGCAGGAAGAGGAGACCGACCTTCCCGACGAGCAGACCTACATCGACGCCTTCAACCTCAACCTGAATCACGACACCACTTTCGCCTACGTTCCTCTCGGAGCATCCGATCTCGTGCTCCAGGCCAGTGCAAGCACGGCCGAGACCGGCTTCTCGGACCGTTCCGGCCTGCGCCCGAACGAACGCTTCGATCTTCCCTTCGGTGTGGGTTGGACCTCTAGCCTCTGCTCCTACGTCGAGGTCGTCGAAACCATCGGAGGTGAGACCACCGACCCGGTGACCGTCAATGTGATCGACGAAGCGGGACGCCCGCAGCGTTTCGGCACGGTGGACTTCCAGAACTTCTTCCCCTGGCCCTCGACGCGGGTCGACAAGAAGACCTACCTCAACACGCTTTCGCGCAATGGGGATCGCTTCGTTCTCCAGAAAAAGTTCGGCAACACGCTGACCTACCAGAAGGCGAAAACCTGGTTCATGTACTCCACCGACCGGCTGGAGGGCAGCACGCAGGTCAAGCGTCACACTTATTGGCGTCTGACCGAGGCCCGCGACCGCTACGGCGTGCGCCTTCACTACAACTACGATGAGCCGGGCGTCCCGAACGAGGTTTCGCTGATCCCGCATGAGATCAGCTCGCCGGACCGGCCAAACCAGTTCCTCGTCATCAATCGCACCGCCGACTATCGCAGGGTGGCCTCGATCACCGACAGCCGGGGCAATGTGACGACCTTCAACTACGACACCACCAACGCTCTCGATTTCGAGACCGCCCCGAGCGTAGTGGGAGACTCGGTCGTGGTCCCCCGCTTGACCGGCATCACCTTCGCCGACAATTCCGCCACCAGCTACGGCTACCACGGGGGGCTGGAGGTCGAAGTGGACAATTCCGATCCGCAGAACCCGCGCACGACACTTCACTACCACGCCAACGTCGATTCCATCACCGACAAACGAGGCAACACTCACGAGTTCACCTACGCCTTCGATCAGACCAAGGAATACTGGGATTCAAGCGTCAACGGAACCCGGGCCGCCATTGATCTGGGCCGGCTGCCGTTGGACGTGAAGGAATACGTCGAGGACGAGATCGAGGCCCGCAACGATCCTGCCAAGGGATCGTGGAAAACGATGTACGGAATGCCGCGCCGGGTGACTCAAGTGACCTTGCCCGGAACGCTCGGCACCGCCTCCTTCTCCCCACAGGGAGCCATGCGCTTCGGGCAGACGGTCAGTTTCACGACCTTGCCGACGACCACCGTCACCGATGCGGTGGGGAACACGACGGTCTATGAGTTCAAGGACATGGACGCCGAGATCGTGGATGTCGATGCCACCTCAAAGTCGGTCAGCATGGAGTGGATGGTCTATTACCTGACCTCCGAGATCCATCACTACGAAGGTGTGCCGGGAACGGGAACGCTCCTCGGCACGGAGAAGTACGAGTTCGACAAGGCATCCGGCCTCTCCCTCTGGCGTTCCACCGACTTCTCGGGAAATCCCACGACATGGGAGTATGGCGACAACCTCGCCACGCAGCCGGCCGGACTGGGCAAGGAGGCCGCTTCCGTCACCATGACGAAGTGGGCCGATCCCACCGCCAAGATCGATGCGCTGGGACGGAGGGAGGAGTATGCCTACGGCCCATTCCGTGTGATGAGTCAGATCGACGATCCATACTCCACGGTCACGGATTTCACGGTCGATGGACTCGGGCGGCGGAAGTTCAAGAATGTGCAAAACGGCGGCTCCCTGATCCAGGAGCGATACGACTACGGCAACCAGCGATTCAAGGCGTTCCAGACCGGGATGACCACAGTCGCCTTCGCCAGTGTCTCGGGCCAGGCGTGGGAAACCGACCTCGTGACCAGCTACCTGCCCGACGACCGGGGGCGTCTCTGGAGGCAGGTCGTCGATCCTCAGGGACTGAAGCTCACCACCGAGCACACCTACGACTTCAACAACAACAAGACCTCCACCCTCGACCCGCGAGGCAACCGGACCCGCTTCGCATACGACAAGCTGAATCGTCTTGTCGAGGTCACTTATCCGAGTGCCGACACCAGCGCTGGCGAAGCGGTTACCACCAAGGAAATCTGGTATGACCCCAATGGCAACAAGGCTGCCGAGCTCGACGAGGAGGGTCATTTCACGATCTTCCACTATGATGCCCTGAATCGCCGGGTGAAGACGATCCGCGACATGGATGGGGCCGGGCTTCCCCAGCAGAATGCCGATGGACTCGTCGAGGAAGCCAACAAAGGTTCGGTGACCGGAAATGACCTGGTCACTGAGACGATCTATGACTCGGTCAACAATGCGACCCACACGATCGATCCCGAGGGCAACGTCATCTTCACCGTCTACGACGCGATCCGCCGCCCGGTCCACGTCTTCACCGGCCTGACCCTCGCGGACGCCGCTGATCTTGCCACCGCAACGGCTGCCGCCGCCGCTTCCACCGAGAAAACCCACACCGAGTTTCTCTACACCGACACCGGCCTGACCATGCCGGAAGGTGGAGCGATCAAGGGGAATCCGGGCAGCACCGCCTTCGACTCGTCGGGATTCAAGCCGACGGTCGCGATCCGCCACGACGCGGTAGCCACCGCCGGGGATACAAGCGCCACGCTCAGGACCTACGCCGCCTATGACGCGCTCTACCGTCCCGTCAGGACCGAGACCCAGTATGAAGCCTCGCCCGCCCAATACTCGGTCTCGACCACCACGTATGGGGCGATCACGAACGAGAAGGAGGCCCTTCAGGTCGAGAGCACGGACGACCGTGGCAAGATCACCCGGACGGTCATGGACGGTCTCCAGCGTGCGACGAGCGTCATCGATGACTTCGGGGGGCTCGCGGCCGAGAGCCAGACTGTCTATTCCAGCACGGGGTTGGCGTGGAAGACCATCGATGCCGAAGGGCGGGAAACCGAATCGGAGTATGATGCCGCCGGTCGTTCCGTCGGCGTCTGGCAGCCCGATCCGGTCAGCGGCGTGGTCAACCGCAACACCCCGAATGACCCGCTTCTCGGGTCACCCCGGACCCGGACGGCCTACGATGCCAACGGCAACGTCACGGTCTCCATCAATCCGCTCGGCTTTCGCTGGGAATACGAATACGACGCACGCAACCGAAAGGTGGTCGAGCGCCTGCCCACGGTGACCGAAACCGAGATCGTCGGTGGCCAGGTCGAGGAATCGACTCTCCAGAATCCGGTCATCGAGACCGCCTATGACGGAGTCGGCAACGTCCTCGCCGTGACGGATGCCCGTGGCCACATCACCCGCAGATTCTACGATCAGGCCTACCGGGTCACGGACGTTCTGAGCAACCCGGTGACCGGCCAGCCGTCGGACGATCTACAGAACCTCGGCGCGGACGACATTCGGGTCCAGACCGCCTACGACTCGAACGGCAACCCTGTCGAGGTTATCGACGGCAACGGCAACGCGACCCGCAACGAGTACGACAGGCTCAACCGGCTTGTCGCGACCGCAACGAATCCGAACGACGGCGACCCGAACGCACCGCCAGCCGCACCAAAGGCTGACGACATCGTAGTTTCCAATGAATACGATGACGCGGGCAACCTCGTGAAGGTCACCGACGGCGAGGGGCACGTCACCGGATTCCGCTATGATGGCCTGAGCCGGAAGACCC
>Ga0100390_10005867_pt1 | contig 10457 bp, 7 predicted proteins | sample CryGeymeta201514_FD_81540 | JGI IMG/M metagenome (GOLD analysis project Ga0100390, IMG submission 81540) | Groundwater microbial communities from Crystal Geyser aquifers in Utah, USA - Crystal Geyser metaG 2015-14 | ecosystem: Environmental > Aquatic > Deep subsurface > Groundwater | place: USA... | reverse complement strand
GTCGACGATGCTCAGTGACAAAGTATTCCTTAGAGGCTCAGGCCCAACAGAATGTCGAGGCGGCGGAACAGAAGGCCCAACAATCGCAGGAATCCAGCGAAAATTCATCTTACTATTCAGATTCTGACTAGGATGATTTCGTTTTTTTTTCTTCAATTCAATGTTATGGATCTAATGAGAGCAGTCAGTGATACAGTATAAGAAATCAAGAAAAAGTAGAAACGTAGCGAGATACTACTATATGGAAGAAATTTGAAGGTTCAATCTTCTTGCAATACAAAACCAATGATTTTTCAGCCAAGGCCGGTGAATTCAGGACCTTGGCATCAAACCAGTCCTGCCGGGCCCTTCCTCGATTTTTGTTGCAGAATGGACCAGTTGTAGCTTTCTGTCGTCAGATATACCCTAACACACCCAGCAGAACGAGTGAATGCAATAGTTTGAGTTTTGACACTGTGTAAATCGACGAGATATCAGAACGATTCATTTAGGCACTAGGATAAAACTTCTGCACCTCTGCCGGAAATGCCTACCGTTCGCGTAATTTTGCCAACAAAATCAAATTCGAGGTTATTGCTGGCCTGACGCAGGCAAAGCACCGATCCACTGCAGGTGTCTTCAACTAGCTTTCCCCAGGAAGGTCTGTACTCGGTACAAGCACGTTTTCTATCGAAGCAAGGTGTGGTTTTTAGACGACAACAAAGAAACGAAAAATTGAGGCAACATTCTTAGCAAATTATAATTAATAGTAATAATAAAACAGTGCAAGTTGCGAGGTTACTGATAGGATAGCTGGGTGCGCAGATGTGCACCAGTACAGCGCACATGTGGACGAATGTGTATTTCCAGTAAATTCTAAGCACTATCTCAGCATCCTGCTCTTCAGACGTTGGCCCCAAGTGGCTGAGTGTAGACTACCGAGTAGCTAGTAGTAGTAATTCTACTGCTTAAAGCAGAGATTTTCCACCAGCAGGAAGTTTGCAAGTCTTTCAGTCTTTCAGTTCAGATAACTTCAACATGTTTTGGTTTCGATAGTTATTTCGATGTCGTTGTACGGTACCAGGTACCGGTACCAGGTACAGTACCTGGTAATAAGTTGTACCTGGTACTACTAGTAATATAGGTACCAGGTACGACCACAAGTGGGCTACTAATAAGTACTGGTACTGTTTGTGGTACCTGGTGCCCAGTACTTACCTGGTACCACTACCGGTACTACTAGTACCTACTCGAGTAATAGTACATGCTTCAACTGGCAACCGTGACTTATGGGGTTCCGGGTTTTAGAGAATTTTTTTTACTGGATCAATTTTCAACTGCGAGGTATCGTACTGGTATTAGGTAATTAGTACCAGTACCATACGTTACTACCAGGTACTAGCTGCTATGTTAGTAGTGTCACTAACACTCGTACCAGTACCTGGTACTATCTACCAGGTAGTACCAGTACTGGTATTTGAAGTGGTGTTTTTCAATTGAAACAGCTAGACCTACTGTACCTGGTAAACTAAACTACTGAACATTTACTATGAGAATGACTCTCTTTCATTATTACCTGTACCAGGTACCATACTACCCTGGTACAGTACCTCGTACCAGGTACCAGTACCAGGTACTTCGTACGTAGGTACCAGTACCAGGTACTGTTACCGGTACCGCACTGGTATTTGTCCTTCTGAGGAATAACAGTTTCTTGGAAAGAATGACGTTGTAAAGGTAATTAATAATCCGCATAATAATAGCACTAATAAGTGGTAATTTGAGATACCAGTTACCTACCAGGTATCTTTCTTGTCGGTGATGACGGATTGAATATGAGGAGAATTGGTTAGATACGATTCCGTTAAATCTCGACTTTTAACTGATACGATCAGATTTAAGACTTTTGGCACTGACGTTGTGGTGCAAAGAAAGTAAAAGTCCTTCAACCAGCAAGGCCAACGAAAATAAGAGCTACTGGTAGCCAAAGCCACATGCTAGATTGTTCCATAATTTTGTTTCTTGCTCTCCTACGAACAGCGAATTTCAATTTCCTCTGCCCTCCAATATCCCGCTGTCAACCCAACATGAGCGAAAACAAGAAATCCATGGTATCGACCCCACTCCCCGAGACTTTCAAGCCTTCCATCAACGAAGTCGTTATTGGTAAGTTTTCATGATATCTTGGTCTAAAATTGGTAGCAATCATCTATTATCTTGAAATCAGAACCTGACCTTCCTTTCCCATTTCCCATTGCCCTCTCCTCCCGCCCTCTCCACAGGACGCGGCCTCAAGACTTGGAACCATTCAGGCAATGAACGCCTTCGAGAACTGGTGCGAGAGGAACTGCCTGAGTACAGTTGCACCAAGAATCGCGTTGACAAGTCCATCATTTTGTGCCGCATCATTCAGCATTTTCGACAAACCAGTCCCAGCACCGGAGGCTTTGTCAAACAAGACCTAAAGACCAAGCGCTGGCATGCTGTTGTGGATCTCATGGCTCGGGCCACGGTTGCGCAAGCGTTTCGCGACGCTCTGAGCAGTAAATACAAATCGTCCAAACACTCCAAGCGTCAGCGTCGTTGGAATAACAAGCCAGTCACACACCAAGAAAGTTCGTGGGATAGAAATCTACAGAGTATCTCCGAAATCTCATTTGATTCCGACATATCTGAAGCGCTGCCGGATTTCCCCTTGTCATACCCTGTCTATAATAACAGCGAGAGGAGACCCAGTATGTCTGACTCGTCTAACGCGCTCAGGCAAATGTTGAATTCACTGGATGAAGCTCTAGACATTTCGGATACTATCAGCCCTTTGGAAGAAAACCAATCCATTGCTCTGCTACTTGCAAACATCGATAAGGTGATCAAAGTTACAGAGAATCCATTTGAACCAACCCCAATCTCGCCCCTTTGTTCAACAAGTTTTCGAGAGTCCTCGTCGCAGCGCAAGCCGGACTTTGGCCCCTATTGTTTGCATGACGTTTTCGACGTTCCGCTCTGAGAGCTTTCATTAAGACTCATGCAAAAGATTCTAGTTGCCCTTATTAGTATTGTACAACTGAGCTGACTTGTATGCAAATGCCCTTGCTACCGGTCTACTGTTCATATTCAGAAACATTGACAGAAATATTATCACATACTGGTACATACAAAAGACTAGTATTTCGGTCTGGGGGGAAATCCCTTTTCGGCAATTTGGCCACTGGACAAACTTTTAGCGAAGTAACAACTCTTATTTTTATTTAACCCGGACATCTAAGACTTCGGGCGGCTATTACGGTTGCAGTAAGTACTATTATTAGTAGGTACAACGGTATACTAGCTAGTGCTACGACAACTACGACTACTACGACTACTACTACTAGCTAGCTAGTACTTTACTATTAGCTACGAAACTACAACTACTGTAGTGGAACGAGGTTCCTGGAATGCACCAAAACACCTGCAGCAGCTGATTCTCTTCATTGCGATTGGTGCCGCTCCGCTAAAAGCTATGGAGTACAGCACTAGACTACCCAATCCAACAAAACACAAGAGCCAGATTTTATCATACTTGTCAATAGTCAGAAATCGTTAAGCCCACACATTTTTCATTCCCTCCTTTTTCAAATCTTGATTAAGAATCATGTTGAGCAAATTGACGTGGTCTCGCAAATCATCTATGTCATCCTTGTTGACCCTTCCGTCCATTGTCATTTTGAGGGTATTCAGTTTGTTTTCCAGCTTGTGAAAAGCTTTGTTATTGGCATCTTGCTTGTCTGCTTTCTTCAACTTTTCTTTCAATTCTGAGACTTCCTCTTTGAGTTCCTTATTGACCCGCTGCGAACCCTTTGTTTGCTTGATTTCTCTCGCCAAATCGCCTTTCTCTTGTTTGAGTCGTTGAATATCCGCTGCCTGCTCTTGGATGAGCTCTTCCTTTTCTTTGCATGAGCTACATTCGCCATTGGTTCTGGTAGACACTGAAACTGTAGCTTCTGCTTCTTTGGCCGCGACCGCCTGAGCTTGCTGCTCGTTTTTGTCTTCATCGGAAGGGATGACAGGCTTTCGAATATGAACAACAGGTGGTGTCCAAGCCGTATCCTCTTTCTTCGGGGGTTCGCAGACCTTTACTTCTTCCTGGTTCGGCTCGTGATTTGATGGCTCCACTGCTTTTTCGGCAGTGACCTCGTTTTTTTCTTCACCTTTCTCAGCCTCATCAGTAATTGGTTTTTCCTGCTGCACAGGTTTCTTTCCTCCTCTTGTCGGAACACTACTCATAGTACCGTCGTGCGACTTAGAACGGGAAGGAAGCTTTTTGACACCGACAGGAGTCCATTTTCGGGTCGGTTTAGGGATCGGCGGCAGCTCCTCTTTGGGTTCTGGTTGTGCTAACCAGCTTGTTTTCAGCTTGCGCTTGGGGCCTGTAGGAACGGTTGGATCGCATCCTCCCATAAAAAACGACGGTTTATCAGCGGCTTTACCACTCTTGAAATTTTTCTTGACAACCTCTCGGCCATCGTCTTCAAAACCTCCCAGTACAGCGTGTTCGTTGCGGCCTACGTCCGCTTGGCGGCCCTCCAATCTCGACATTTCGATAAATCCTTCAAATTCAAGAAGATAAACCTATGGAGCAGCTGGAAGTTTTACTGGAGTATTAAACTAGATTTGTGTCAGATGGTGCAAATTTGGCTTCGGGTTCCCTCTTTTTTCACTTTTTTTATGAATTTTGTTGGTCTCGAAAGTGTCAAGTTGCAGGGTGTCTCATGAGTGATACGAGTCATTGGGTCATCCAGTATGACCCACGAACGGACAACGGAAAAAGCTAATCCTAATTCTCAATCTAGTAGTCTAGTAATCATCTAATCTAATTGAATGTCCAAGAATAGTCTAACCGATTTCCTCTATTATAACTTGCCCGCCCTCCTACTAATACTTCCAAATATTTCACTCTTAGTCCTCCTTTGTCATTTCGTTCACTGCAGGCCCCAACTCCTCGAGGATATCGGGTGCTGTCATGCTGCGTTTCTTGTCCAGAAAAGCTAGCTTCGTTGCGTGCTTGACAAAGCAGCATCCAGTCCAGCAAGCCAGCGCCAATCTTTCGCTAGGTTCCAGCAGCTGTTCACTACTTTCATCGTGACTGGAGGACTGAATCACATGCCAGGCCACCAATGTTCCTAAAGTTCCTGAAAGGATATCCCCAATACCGCCGGATCGTTTTTTTTCGCCTTCTTCCTGGCAGGATATGATTTCTTTGTCGTTTTGTACAATAGAGTCGTGACGCCCCTTTCGGACAATCGTAGTATGCTGCAAGAGTGTCTTCGGTGATGGGGCGCCGCTGCTGTCTTCTTCCTCGTTATTCAAAAGACGTTTGTATTCCACAACGTTGGGTGTTAAAATTACGGGAGCCTTTGTATAATCTTGAAACAATGATCGGTATTTTGGTTGCGAAATCATCCACAAAGCATCTGCGTCGAGAATCAACGCCAAGCCTTTTGATTTGGCATACTCGATGATCTTTGCCGTGGCCTCGCAAACCAGAGGACAACGCCCCATTCCTGGTCCCACCACCAGGGCATGCAAATTATCAATTTTGGATGTCACCTTTTCAACCATTGCGTCGACTAACTTATCTTTTTCGTCATTGTCTTTGCATTTTTCCTCCCCCTCTTGGTTGTCTTGCAGGTAGGTATCAAATTCCGTGGCAGAATAAACGGGAGCTACCATAAGTTCGGGACTGTACGATTTGATGGGCACACAGGCTTCTTCCGCACAAAAAATGTAGGACAAATCAGCTCCGGCTTTGAGACTTGCCGTTGCTGCGTAGTAGGGAGCACCGGTATACTGTGCCGATCCTCCCAACACTCCTACACGTCCACTGGATCCCTTATGGCTGTCAAAACTGAGCGGTAGGATACAATTGCGAATGGCCAATTGCTGACCCTCTCGCCAGGTATGTAAGTCTGTTATATTCATAATAATATTATTGTTAGTAGTAGCTTCTGCGGGATTCGTTGTCGAATAGTTTCGTGTAGTAGTCGTCCTACGGCTTGCAGTTGTAGATGTATGCTGCAGAAAATGAGACACGGCTGATGATGATGATGATGATACAACTGATGCTGATGGGAAAGAATAGGCTGTGCACGGAACGTTCGATAAAACGACTGAAACAAGAGAAAGCGAGTAGCGACGATTATAACTGAAAAGGCGTCTAGCAAACGACATGGCTCATGTTTTGTTAAAGCCTCACACCCGTTGTGTGTGATGGATAGGATAAGCATGGCATGATTCTCGTTTTCGTAGGATTTTTTCTTTACCTTTTTTGCTTTGTTTCTACTATTATTCTACTACTAGACTCTAGAGTAGTAAAACCTAGTAGTAGAAAATGCCGTGAAGAGATTTATCGAACGATGGACAGGCGGATCTCAGGAAAAAGCGTAGGACCAGGTAGGCATGGTGCTGTCAAGGCCACCTCCATAAAAGTAGCGCGCCCGAATGTCCCATCAATCTTTATTCAGTGCCAAATTTAACCGGAACACAGTCTGGTGGATTCGCGACTTTTTTAATCGTCCAAAATGGTAAGCACTACCTGGTATCTCAATCAACAACGGGAGACAAAAAGAGAACTAGCCAGAAAAAGAAGGAACAATCAACCTTCCCTTTTTGTTGTCCTCGTTTGCAGTAATTCCCGTCTGCTAAAACCAATGATATGGACATTCCATTTTCGGAACTTTGGAAATGCACGAGACGTGGCGAGGACTCTCAACCAATCAGCAACGACCCTTTGTTGGTTCCATGTGACAAGGAGTGTCAACCTGCACTGGATACCAATCCAGGATTCTGTCACGACTGGAAAGCCAAATGTGCATTTGACGAATACAGAAGTTAAAAGATTGCGGCTTTGAATCTTCCGAGAAGACAATATACCGATTCCTGGGATCTGTCTCCTTAATGATCTTGACGGTTGTAGTGTATTCCTGTTGGGGGAAGTAATCAAGTACTATTGCTGCATAGTGCTGCATATGCGTACCTATTAAAAACAGGGATATTCGAGTTTGGTGACTTTCTTTATTTATTCACTAATGGTATCTTGTTTGTATCATTTTTCCTCATCATTATCCCACTGAAGCGTATTTGGAATTGACCCACCACTAATACCACACTCGGAAAGCGTGCTGCCATTCTTTTCGAAAATGTGCAACAAGCTACTAAAGGTTGGTTCTGAATTCAGCATTGATTCATTGCTGTCGGTCAAGTCAGCGACAATGCCTGCAACATCACTCTGATTCAGGATTTGGCTGACGCGTAATGATTTGCGATCACTCAAGCGTACACTTTGTCGTCTGCCAGTGATAAGATTCTTGGGAGCCGCTTGTAAGCTCTGTCGTCGTCGGATATGGTACTTAGCCGGAGATTCGGCAGCGGCAAAGAGAGCCTTGAATTCCTTTAGAGAAATCTTGCCGTCTTGGTCGAGATCGGCTGGACCGATGATTCGCTTGTTGACATAGCTTTCCATGGAATCGTCGACGTTAAGGATACCTTTCAGGTTGTCAAAGCACAGATATCCACAGTCTTCCTTGTCAATCATACGAAATGCCAATTCTAAGTTGTGTTCGCTAACGAGGCCTTTCTCTAGCATCGACGCAATGACAAACTCAGAGTAGGAAATAGCACCAGTCGCCGACAGATTCACTTCAAACATAATAGCATCCAGATCGTCGTCGCTGAGCTCGGTATCGTAATGTTCTTTGTAGATTGCTCTCATATCATCCCCGCTTATCTTTCCATCGCAGTCTTTGTCGAGATTTCGAAACATTTCCTCAACTTCTTCTTTTTGTTCTTTTCGCAAGATTTGGGAAGCGATTAACGAGTACGTACATTGTTTCAGCTTGGAATCATGTGTGTGAAAGCTCTGCAGCCTTTCGATTGAATGACGGGCTGATTCTCTAATTTCTGACTCATCTTCCAAAGACAAACGTTTCCCCATTTGAAACCACGGATGTTGCAAAGCTATTTCGGCAGTAGGACGTTCTGCTTCATTGTATGTCATCAGGTACTGGATAAAGTCCAGGGCTTCGTCCGAGAAGTCGTCCCACACCGGATCGTCAAAGACGACTCCGGTATGTTCACTGTCCAATATGCTTTCTGCCGTTTCTACTTCGTCCTCTCCCTCAAAGGGTGCATATCCACCCAAGCACACAAAGGCAATGACCCCGCACGACCAAATGTCGCATTTCTGTGTGTACCTTCCCTCGATGACCTGAGGCGACATGTAATAGCTGGATCCTACCTGTCTCGTGAAGGTCGTGTTTTCCTCAGTGTTGAAAAAGGCGGAAAGTCCAAAGTCAATCACCTTGATTCTGGAAAAGTTTTGGTTCTCTTCAATGAGTATGTTCTCTGGTTTCAAATCACGATGAACGACATTGTTCTTGTGACAGTAATTCATACAACTGAGCATGGCTTTCATCAGATCCCGGACTTCGTCTTCGGTGAATTCCGATTGCAAGAGATCGTACAACTCGCCACCACTGATCATGTCGGTAACGATGTTAAAGTGCGTGTCAGTTTCAAAGAGAGCGTACGTCTTGACGACATTCGGGTGATCGAGTTCTTTAATCACGTTGAATTCTCGAATGACCATTTCGTTTTGTTCTTCGTCGAACGATTTGGGAATCACTTTAACGGCGCGTTCAGCTCCTGTTTCAATGTGGGTGCAGGCATAGACACTGCCGTAGCCTCCTTCACCTGTGAATCAGTTCAGAAGAAATAATATTATGTAAAGATCGCAGGTGTGAATAAGACAAATAACAGTGCCGAAATGTGTACGGATTCGAAAGAACACAAATACATCACATCACAGCATCTTCCAGAACAAAAGCACGTACCCAACAATTTACCCAATCGGTAGTGTTCTTCCAATCCCCCTGCCCATTTTGTTACAAAGTTTTTGGCACAAAATTTCAGAGACATGCGAGGTTTTGCAATAGATTGTCGTATCGATTGTCGCATTGACAGTCGAATGGATTGACGACCAGACCGAAGTTTCTTGTTGTTGTTGCTGTTGTTGTTGCTATCTGCCATTTTGGGAGATTGGAGAGTAGGTGCCGAGGAGATGCGATTCGTCTGCTGTCCATTCTGTATGGCATCATCTCCTACTACGTTTGTGACACCACGATTTTCGTCCACAAATTCAGAGTTCATGGTCAACTTGTGAAACAAATTGACTGACATTGGTAGAGTAGTAGACTAGTAGTATTGTTACTAATAGAAACAAGACGATGAAATTCTGCTCCAAAATACTGTGGCAATTTTTTTTAACACTCTACTAGTCTCTAGTAGTAGTAGTCTAGTAGTCTACTACTCCTGTACTACCGTAGAAAATAGCGAGAAGTACCAGGTACTGGTAACCGGAAGACAATGGCGAAAATAAGCAAGGTACTACTAGTAGCTCGACTACTAGCTAGACTAATAGTCTACTACTACTACTACTACTACTACCTGGTACTGAATCCTGGTACCTGGCCTGGTTCCTGATACCTGGTACCTGGTACTGGTAATTAAGTGGATCATGCCCACGATAATAATGGTGAAATAATTCTTTACCAGTAGCGGCCACGAAAATTGACACAGTACCGGTATTTCTTTTAGCACCGTTTGTGAATCTAATAAAAAAACATCCTGTAAATCTTGATGAAAACCCTTTCATTTAAAGGTAACATTACCACTCTGACTGGTATGAATATTCATTCCAGCAGCTATCGTAATTATTGATCGATGATAAACAACGGGCAAACACACTTCTTCCATGAAAGAATCATCGATAGAATTCTTATGAACTCTGCACTACTCCTACTACTAATGATTACTCCCACTGGTACTAGTACTGATGGACCAGTACAGTATCGGATACCGCCAGGTACCGTACCTGGCACAAGTACCAGAGGGGCCAAGAAATTGCCTCAGTACCTGGTACTCTACGCTGGTACCTACGTTCAGAGAAAATTCATTCTGCCAGTGTGACCAGCAGCAAACTGAAAGTCATGAGGACAGAGCACCAGGTTGTAATTAAAGGTCGGTTGGTTGCTACGGTACAGTATGAATCTTGATACAAATACTAGACCTAGTGGTAATAATTCACTACGTACGGTAATACAGTTGCGAAGAAGTTGGTTGCTCTGCGTTGAAGTGGCTTTTCGCACATAATAATAATAATAATATCGTGGCAAGTACAGTACTCCGTACCTAGTACGAGAAATAGCCCGAATTCGAATAATAATTGCCAGGGTGGATTTCTTTAAAAGTGGCGAGAATACAAGTCGTCATAACATGCGAAGGAAGTCTTTTTCTCCCTGTACTTAATTCCTATGCCCCGTCTGTTGAATAGACACTTCAATTCAAACACTATGTCTATACTTTGGTATGGTCTTCACTTGATGATACTCTGTATTTATTATTAGATAATACTGTTAAAGTGAGAGGACTCTGATATCACTACT
>Ga0100390_10005837_pt1 | contig 10484 bp, 7 predicted proteins | sample CryGeymeta201514_FD_81540 | JGI IMG/M metagenome (GOLD analysis project Ga0100390, IMG submission 81540) | Groundwater microbial communities from Crystal Geyser aquifers in Utah, USA - Crystal Geyser metaG 2015-14 | ecosystem: Environmental > Aquatic > Deep subsurface > Groundwater | place: USA... | reverse complement strand
TGCCGTCAATGTAAGCTTTGGTGGCCTTTTCGTCGGACTATTGAACCTAAAGCGAAAACCACGGGAAATGGATTAACTGTTGACTTGGACATAGCAGTTGATGCTTGCACGCGATTCTTAGACCTTTGCGAATCCGACTCAAACCAGGAATGGTTTGAACGTAAGCGTCCGGCGGGCTCAGGAGGCGCAGCCGAGCTACCGAACACAGCTAAGATATCAGGATTTGCTACCAGAGAAGATTGCATGATCGAGCTGGCCAACCTGCTTCAGGGTTTAGAAAAAAACCCAGTCATAACTACAACCAGCGAAAAAAATACAGCCACCGACCATAGAAAGATAATTCATCAGTCTTTACGGCGAATAAAACGCTGGCTCCTTCTGCGATATAACATTAGAGAGGCATGGAAGATCGAATTTAGTGATACATTTTTCCAAAAAATCTCCTTTTTATATCTTCCCGAGGCGATTGCTATAATTTTTATAATTATTCTTCTTACTCCTTTGCTTTTAGGTCATTTTAGTGGTCAGCCAAGGTTCCTTAAAGAGGGAATCAACCTTTTTAACAGAATCATCTCGCCTAATTTCACATGGTTTCTTATGGTTGGTGGCGCTTGCTTGTTCCTCACGGTGTGGAGCCCTTTCCATCTTAAGAAAAAAGATGCTGCATATCCAATCAAGAAGGATACCCAATTGCACTTGCCCAGGCTGGCAGCGGGAATTTTAGTAGGTTATTTGGTCTTGATGAACGATGAATCTTGGGGCGCAATCTTTAGTCTGAACTCCACCCTTGAATCCGTGGGACGTATATTCATTCCATTAGCCGCTGTCTTTTTATACATACTAATTGAAATGAACAATGTTACTGGAATGAGTTCAAAACCGTCAATTCTGAGAAAGGCTTTCAGGCTTCTCCGGAGAGGATGGGCTTACTCCATTTTGATAGGCATTATGGTATCCGATTTATTCGGAAAAAAGATGGTTGAGCGATTTCTAGACAAACAGGTTGACTGGAATAGCGTCTGCACGCCTTACATGCAGGCAGCGGGTGCTCAGGCCACTCTAGAGCCTGGAGTAGCAGGCAAGGGGATTATATGTTTTCCCGGAGTGTTGGGGTTTATCTATCCTGAGGTTATCTTATATCTGGCGCCCTTGGCGCTTTTTATCGGCGTTTTCGTTCAATTGCTGTGGCAGGACAAATCTTTAACTGAGAAGATCTGAGCCGGAAGATGTCAAAAACATCAGACTACGGGGATTGATTATGGCTAATAAGAAGCTTTTTTACAGGGTTGTTATAGGTAATATCGCTCCCGAAAAGATTCGCAGTTATCTCATAGAGGCAGGATGTAGGGTCAAGAGCGCAGCAGCATACGGGGATGGAAGACAAGGTGCTTTGACATTTCAGAAGGAGGAAGATATTGACAACGCATGGACGGCTCATAAGACACTTGTTATAGAAGGGGCAAGAGTCGAATTATTCCGCTTCGATCCACGGCGAGGGTCGGCGGAAACAGAATATCCGTTCGAGTGGCTCAAGCCTGAAAATCTGCCGACTGCTAGGACGGTGCAGCAAGCTGAGCAGAATGCTGGTTTTTTCCTTAACCCTTACAATTTCGTTGACGTTGCCGGTTTCACCCCCAGGTATGCCTTTACGCCCCATGACCGCTTCACGAATAACACCGGAAAGATAACCGCAACGCTTACTCTGAAAACCCCTGGCTTCATTCCGGATCCAGACAGGACCCTATACATCCTGAGTGACGATGTTGTCAGGCATGAAGAGGAAACCGGCCCGGCAAGCAACACCATCGCCCAGACCCTTGAAAATTTCATGAGGCACAAAGCTATAGATAGAGGCAGACTCCCCATTCGTGTTTTGTTCAACCCCTCAGCAGATGGCTGGAATGATCCGAATTTGCCGGACAACTTCATTGCGAAATGGACCAGCGAGCAGACAAGGCAACCGCCAGAAGGGAAAGAGAGTTGGGTTGAAGGCTATATTATTGCCTTATCCGAGCAACCCAATGCAGGTCTTTGTCTCATCACATCAACCCCTTGCCGGCTTGGCCATAAGGTAATGGACTTCGTTCAACTAGACGGAAAACCAATCATTCCCCCGACCACCCTCAAAGGTATGTTAAGAAGCAGGATTGAGATACTGTCCAATTCCTGTATTCCTGGCCTTGACGATCCTTCTGAACTGGGTGCCGCACTCTATCAAAGGATTGTCCCAAACCCTGCAGAAAGAGAGATTCCGCCCGAAATAAGAGGATTAAAACCGGTCGTCCTCAAGAGATCAGGAACGGGATGGCACTGCATCAAGGTTGACCAGGCGAAGGTCCTTTCCACACATCTTTTTGACAGGATTCATAATACCGGTGAGAACAAGCTGGCTGTTTACCGGAATCCTGCTGACTCCTGCTACGAAAAAATATCCGTCAGGGGAACAAGGACGCCTGCAAAGGGATTATACAAATACCTTGAAGCGAAACCTGGCAGATCTGGTGCGCCCGTTGATATATCCTCGATGGCGGAAATCGAGACCACCGGGTTTCAAATTAACAGAATTCAGGGTAATCCTTTGACGCATTCCAAAAACACCCATAACAAGACATTCGCCTATATGCCATGGATTCATCAGAAAGGCAGGCTCTGGGCAATAGTTCGCAAGGCGATAGCGAGAACAGGATCGCCCATTTATAAGATTAAGGCGATAAGCGAAAACGCCGCAGACCTGGATGTCATTTTGCCCGGATTCCAGTCTTCGGAGACGATTACCGGCGTGGGATATGGGGTGTGCGAGATAAGGCTCAAGACCTCCTTTGATATAGACAACAAGACCCAGCACAGGGCATTTTTCATCTTTGGAGAAAAAGATCTTGGTGAGGCGTTGGAGACTTCGCCGGATGCCGACAGAATCCCCCTCGACCAGAAAAAGATAGCAACCTTCAACTCCCTGTTGAGAATGAGAAAGGAAAACGCAAAGAAGCTCAGGCGTGATCCCGAGGGGATAAATCCAGGACTCGCCAGACTGATGCAGGAGAGGGCGTATGACGGAATGCCTGCTTTTTATCACCCGGATAACAAATTCCTTACCTATACAGCGATCCCTCAGAAGCCTTACAGATACTCTCAATGGGACCTTTTGGAAAGACTTGGGAAATTATCATGCAAAGACATCAATAGACTGTGTCCTGCTTGCAGTATGTTCGGGAGCGCGGCCCTAAGACCTCCTGCCGGTGCTGAACCGGGTCAAAAGAACAGGTCGCTGGAAGGGAAGATATCAGTATCCATGGGACGAATGGCGGGTGAAACGCCCCCTCTTCAGCCGTTTGTCACCCTCAAAGCCCTGAGCACACCCAAGCCTACCTACTATCCTTTCTACGTTTTGAACAACAGGGGTACAAGAAGCACTCAGGGAAGCTTTAGCGACTATGATTCAGGAGATGCAAGAATCGGCAGAAAGGTATATCTACACCACCGGGCCGAAACCGTCAATCCGCAAGCCGTCAAGAGAACAAAACTAAATTCGACGGTTAGACTGATTCCGCCTGAGACTACTTTCTCATTTGATATCTCATTCGAAAACCTGACCAATTATGAATTGGGTCTCCTTATTTATGCACTGACGGCAGAATACAAAGGCGAAAAACTGGCCTTTCATATCGGCATGGGGAAATCCCTCGGACTCGGCACCTGCATGTTGACCATGGGCCCTGTCCAGGCACTGCAACCTGCGGTGAGGTATAGTTCAATAAATGCGGACGGCATGGAAACCCTTTCACAAACTGATATTGATAAAGCTGTGTTTGTTTATCAATTTGTTCAAGGGGCTGAAAAGCAAGGTGATTTCAGAACCAGGATTTCACAGGTAAACGCTGGTGATTTGAACGGGCTGAGAAACGTAACGCTCCCTGCTGAAGATGAAATAACAAGCCAATTTCTATCCAAAAAATACATTAAGGATTACCATATCCTGAATAGTATAAACCGGCTGGGAGCATTACGGCTGGCCGCGTCCATCTGCTATGCCCCAGGCTATGAGAAAGGTTTTGAATGGTATCAGGAGGCTAAAAAAGATACGGCAGAGAGACTATTTGAGCCTGAAAACATGGAACAAGCTCCGCAGCAATGGCAAACCATGGCACTAAGCAGACTTTGAAGCTGCCGGGCAAGAACTGATCCTGCCCCACTCAGGGGGCTGATAGAAGGGGATTTTCGATGCGCACGCCGCGGATAACCTGCCCGTTATTGAGATCTTCGGTCAGGAGCGTTTCACAATTCGCGCTTTCAGCCGCAACTATGATTAGAGCATCCCAAAAAGACAACCTCTGGATAATTGAACAATCAATCGCCTCTTTGATAAGGCTGGGCAAGACGACCACTATTTCAAACCGCTCAAAGGAACGCAATATGTCTTTGACAATAAGGGGATCAGCTCTCAATTTGGAGGTTGCGGCAACATAAAATTCCTGCATTACCTGTGTTGAGATGACACCTGTGTTTTGAGTGGCGGCTTCTCGCAGAAGCCTTCTGCATGTTTGCTGTTTTAGCAAATTAGACCCGTCCATGCTGTAAACAAGGATATTTGTGTCCATGAAGACCTTAGACATCGTAAAGATCCTCCCGCTGCCAGGTCTTTCCGTTGGAACTCGCATTGGCCCGGTCCATAAGCTCAAAGCACTCATCAAGCCACTGTTTGGAATCGCTCTTTACCCGCTGCTCCAGAAGATTTCGAATGAGTGCATTGATGGATGTACGATGCTTTTCCGCATAATCTCGACCGGATTTTATGAGGTTATCATCCAGAGAGATTGTGATGTTGGGCATAATCCACCTTCAAGTTTTTTACACATAATATGTGAACACAGGGTATGCGTCAACCAACATTTTGTTCATCACCGATTTTCATTCATATAAATACGCCCTAATTTTCAGGTGACAGTCAAGGAAGAAAACCTTAGGAACCTGTTTTCGAGCCAGGGTATCCTCGTATTGTCCATCTCCTTTAATGCCGCCATCAGAGTTGGGAGATGCCTCTTTTTCTTGAGATTGATCTGTATCCCCTTGTCGTCTATCCGGAAGGAGCCGCCGTTTGAGAAGAATTTGGTGTGCAGGCTCTTGGATGTCTCCCACTCGAAGCCCTCAAGCATTATCCCCATGGCCCTGTAGAGGTTGTGGGCGGCCATGGTGAGGGTGAGATCAAAGTCAACCTTAACCACAATGGAGGAGGAAAGACTGTTTAGGTGGAAGAAGTCCACCTGCTCGGAGATCCCTTTCTCCACAATCCATCTTGAACCGTATTGTTCGATGATCCTGGTTGCCGGCCAGTCCCATTCATTGGTTATAATGAAGGCAGGCTGCTCGCGGCCGTTGTCGGTTATTATGAGCTGCCGGAAGGGATGCCTTTCGGAAGTAAGATATACCGTTGACTCATTGACCCTGGGGCTGGGGTGTTTCCTTGAGGGATCAAGAGTAAGCCTCTGCCATTGATCCGGCCGAAGGGATTTGGCTTCTGATATGATCTTTTTGCCGCGTCTGCGTAGCGTTATGAACTTGACCCCGTCTTTGTCCAGCTTCACAAGGTTCTCATAGGTGGTGAACTTGGAATCAAAGATAAGGCATTTGAGATCATCCCTTGCACCCTTTTTCCAGAAATCCACAAACTCAAGCACCGCGTCGCTCTGGTTTCTGTGCCTTAGCTCGGCATCCGAATATGCAAAAATCCCTGATTGGGCATCCTGACATAGAAGTGAAAGGACACTCTTGAGTGCCTTTCCCCTTTTTCCTGACCAGTTGTTTTCAAGAACACTCTCATCCCCCCAGTGGGGGATGGCTGTAAAGTCAAGGTTCATCATGCCGCAAAAGAGATCCTCATCAATAAAGCCCCTGAGCATGGCCTTAAGGAACCTGCGGTTCATCTCTCTGTCTACCCTGTAGGAGTATGATGAGAGGGTAGAGTCCTTGGGAAGGACATTGAGACCAGCAAAAAGCCCCAGTGCCCTGTCCATGGCCCAGTGGTCATCGTGGCTGAAGCGCTCATAGCCTGAAAGCTTCACTGCCAGAAAGGACATTACGCTTTGAATCGAGGATAGCTCAGTTGTTCCGGGATAGCCTGCCTGCAAGATCCATCTGTGCACCCCCAGTCTTGCCATGATGGGAAGGAAGGCTAAAAGCCCAAGGCTTCCCTCGCAGTGATAGATCTTTCCAAGCTCTTTGTCCCACTCTACTTCCCTTGACCTCGGAGCATCGAGTTTTACAACCGCCCCCCTTCTTCTCTCCAGAGTGGTTCTTCTGGGAAGCCTCTCAAAGCCCTCCTCGGTAAGTATCCTGTGTATATAGTCGTGGGATGCCTTAAGACCGACACTGTCAAGATAAGCCTGTATATCGAGGATGGAGTGGTTCTGCTTTCGCATAGAGACAACTTTTTCCCGTAGTTCGTCTTTATCCTCCCGTGGCTTTCTTCCAGGGCAAGGCGATAGGAAGAACTCAGGCAAGCGGCCTTCTCTTATCTCCTTAGCAAAGTCTCTTTTAGCGGCGTTGACAGTAAAAACCGAGCAGTCAAATCTCTTTGCAACGGTCTTTGCGGTAAGCTTCTCCACGCACAGGGCTCTCAATATCTCATATCTCCTGTGGAGGCTCCCGTTAGGGGATAGAAAGAATTGGGCCAGATCGTCCATGGCATGTAGTATACATAGGCTGAATTATATGTCAATACAAAAAGTGTTATTTTCACAATCAGCTTCCTAATAAAAGATGGACAGCCATTTAAACATAGGCAGTTTATTAGGTTATATAGGAAAGGATACATATCATGGTCGCCATATCAGACAAACAATGAATTTATACTTCCTAAATATTACCCTATAAATCAGCTAAAGACACCTAACTCAGGACATCTGCCGAGTTAACGATGAATGCTATATGATTGATTTATATTGATTATTCTGTAAGACTTGTATTTCCGGCTAGGGTCTGGTTATCTGTATGAAAATCAGTGTTCATATTAAATCTGATGGTCTCGTCAAAAGTCGTCACCCCGTTGAAAAACGGGGTCCAGATATTTCATAACTTACCGAAGATACTGGATTTCGGTTTTCGACGGAATGACGGAAAATGCTATTCTTCGACTTTTTACGAAGCCGTCAAATCTCAGATCCGAATGAATTATGCGTGGGCATCCCTGAGTGTCGTCTCTTGAGCTTGCGGGGTTTTTGGGATAAGTTGAGAAAGGAGCCTTTTTATGTTCGTGATTGTTGCCTACGATGTAACTGCAAACTCAAGGCGCAATAAGGTTGCAAAGGTGCTTAAGGATTACGGGGAGAGGGTCAATCTCTCCGTGTTTGAGTGCGACATCAAGAAACCCGAAGCCCTTGAAAAAATGAAGGCCAAGATTCAGGCAATAATCAAGCCCAAGAAGGATCACATAAGGTATTACACCCTCTGCGCTGAGTGCCGAGCCAAGACAACTGTTCAGGGCCGCGGCGTAGTGCGCGAGCCGGAACCTGTTAAATTCGCCTGAGCTGCTTGCCGCAGAGATGCAGGAGCGGGATTATGGCAAACCTTTTTGAGAAGGTTGTTAGCCTTTCGACACTGCTGGATGCCTGGAAACTCGTCCATGCCAAGGGCTCTGCCGGCGGGCTCGACGGCATAAGCATCGAGGACTTCCAGAAAGACCTCAGCAGAAATCTCGATAAGCTCTCCTCTGATCTCAAATCGGGCCGCTACGCCCCTGAACCGCTCGAAAGGATTGATATTCCTAAACACGACGGCTCAGGAGAAAAAAGACCTCTATCACTTCCCTCCGTCAGAGACAAGATCGTGCAGCAGGCCGTGCGCCTTGTGCTCGAACCCATTTTCAACCCTATTTTCCTTGATTGCAGCTATGCCTACAGGCCGGGGAAAGGACCAAGAAAGGCCTTCGGTCGCGTCAACCACTATCTGACAACAGAGCGGCGCAGATGGGCTGCGCTTGCGGACTTCGACCGGTTTTTCGACACCCTGGATCAGGACATCCTCATAAGGCAGGTTGCCAAACTGGTGGATGATCCTGAGATACTGAGCCTGATAAGGATGTGGATCAAGATAGGGTTCGTGCGCTCAGGCGGCGACTATTCGGATGCTGAGGCAGGCATCGGTCAGGGTTCTGTTATCTCGCCGCTGCTATCAAACATCTACGCTCATCCCCTGGACGAATACATGATAAAGCAGGGATATTCCTATATCCGCTATTCCGACAATATGATTGTACTGTCCCATGGCAGAAGCGAAGCAGGCAAGGGGCTAAAAGACCTCACGGAGTTTTCACGGATCAACCTCAAGCTGAGACTCAATGAGGAACCAAGGCCTGTAAGGTCCCTGTCTGAGGGTTTTGTGTTCCTCGGCATTTATTATCACGAAGATAGGCGGGCCATCTCAACAGGCAAGATGGCAAAGATACACGAGAGACTAAAGTCCCTCATAAAGCCGGGGAAGCTACCGGATGTATTGATGCAGAAAATTGTCAGGTCCCTTGAAGGAACTGCCCGGTACTACAGCGTGATTAACCCTGACCCGCAGTTTTCCGAGATTGACCGCTTCGTAATAGACAGGATGGCGACAGTGCTTGCCGAATTCGTCAACAAGGATATCTTCCGAAACACGGCAGAGATTATAACCTATCTTGCGCCCATCCCTTTTCTTTCTGAAGGATGCAGGACAAGAAAGGATGAAGCCCTCAAGGAGATTGCCTCCCTCGCCCTTAGAAAGGCGGTCGAAGGCAAGGCAAAAAGTGAGTCTGCCACCCAACCGGCAAAGACAGTTACCCAGGCCGTGAGAAAAGCGGACAATGCGGTGACAAGGCGCAAGCAGCGCTACATCAGAGAGCGATCTGATTCCTCCGATCTATTTGTAAGCACCCACGGGGCATTTGTCGGCAAGGCATCCGGATTGTTGGTGGTCAAGAGCCAGGGAAAGCTCCTTGCCTCCGTTCAGTTTGAAAAGCTCAAAAATGTCCTTATCGGGACGTCGGGGGTTACATTGTCATCCGATGTCATCCGCGAATGTGCTCAGAGAAAGATAGGCTTACACTTTGCTGATGCCCATGGCCCTCCCTATGCAATGGTTAACGCCACTTCCCATCCAAAGGCCCGCTTGAGTATGGCCCAGCTTGAGGCGGTAAAAAACGGCGAAGGTCTTTCGATAGCAAGGCGGATTGTGATGGGTAAAATAAGAAACCAATTGAATCTCCTCAAGTTTTATGGCAGAAGCCGCGGCGACGAGGCTGATTACCAGAAGGGTGTTGATGCAATGGAACTGGAGGTGGAAAAACTTTCAGAGGAGGCCGAAAAGATAGGAGATGGAGATGGTCTTGAAAAAGCGAGAGAAAGGCTTTTCTCTGTTGAAGGCCGGGCCGCATCCTCATACTGGGCGATGGTAAAGTTGGCGCTTGGAAAGGATGTTGAATTCCCCGGAAGAAGGCGAAAGGGAGCGACCGACCTTGTGAACTGTCTTCTCAACTACGGTTATGCGATGATTTATCCGAGGGTTTGGCGGGCGATAGTCCTTGCAGGACTGAACCCTCATCTTAGCTTCCTGCACGCCCCCAGTGATGATGACCCTTCCCTTGCATTTGATATGATAGAGGAATTCAGGAGTCAATCAGTTGACCGCGCGGTGATAACGATGCTATCAAGAAATGAACCCGCTGCCCTTGATCCAAAACAGGGACTTCTAACCGAGGTAACCAAGAGACGCCTAATCACGAATGTCTTGGAAAGACTGACCACCCTGGTTAGAACCAAGAAGGGCCACGTAACCCTGGATGATGTAATCAGAGAACAACCGAAAAGGCTTGCTCATAGCCTGTTGTCAGGTACTCCTTATAGACCCTTTATAGGGAGATATTAGACATAGTTAAGCACATTTTGGGCCTTTGAAAAGACTGGCCCTGGGGCTTGGAGATATTCAAACTTTTCGATTTTTGCCTGCTCTTTAACTAAAATTGTTGTCAATCAATATGTTATCTCTGTATTTGCAGGTAATAGAGGAGTTTCAAGGGGACAGCTAAGAGTTTGAATATGGCATGATCAGTGCTCTTTTGATGGAGATATTCAAATTTTCTTCAAAATGGTCAGAAATCTGTTTTTATAACTTATTGACTTATATGATTAAAGTGGAGAGCATATTCGGCCTTGGATCCCGCTTTTTTGAATATGTGCCGGTTCGGCAAGATATGCAAGACCTCTTCAAACAGCGAAAATACGTTTATTTTATATTTATTCCAATGGGATAATGGTTATGGATACTCAGAAATGCCTATCCTGTTATACAACTGCGAGGGTAGATATTCAAACTTTTCAAACAAAATCTGAAGGTGTATGTTGTTCAACAGGTTCCATGGCAGAAAAGATTTCCCAGAATTTCCGGTTTCTGCTAACTGCCTGAAACTAGGATTGTGATCCTGCCTCCGCTCAGGAGGTGGGAATTGAGACAACCGAACGCCGGTA
>Ga0100390_10005830_pt1 | contig 10488 bp, 9 predicted proteins | sample CryGeymeta201514_FD_81540 | JGI IMG/M metagenome (GOLD analysis project Ga0100390, IMG submission 81540) | Groundwater microbial communities from Crystal Geyser aquifers in Utah, USA - Crystal Geyser metaG 2015-14 | ecosystem: Environmental > Aquatic > Deep subsurface > Groundwater | place: USA... | reverse complement strand
CGTGTATTGCTCGTGCCCCGGCGTGTCGCCGATGATGAACTTGCGCTTGGGCGTGGCAAAGTAGCGGTAGGCCACATCGAAGGTGATGCCCTGCTCACGCTCCGAGCGGAGCCCGTCCGTCAGGAGGGCAAGGTTGACGTTCTCATCGCCGCGTGACTTGGAACTCTTTTCCATGGCTTCGAGTTGGTCCTCAAAGATGGCTTTGGAGTCGTACAGGAGTCGCCCGATGAGTGTGCTCTTACCGTCGTCCACGGACCCGGCGGTGGTGAACCGCAGGAGATCCATATCGAGGTAACCGGCTGCTGAATTATCTTCGCTCATGATTTTATCTAAAGTTTTCTGGTTTTCGGTTTGCCAGTTTTCGGTTCAATTCAGTCATCAACTGACAAACGAATCAACTGGTCACTGGATAACTGCCGCAGACTTAAAAGTAGCCCTCCTTCTTGCGGTCTTCCATCGCGGTTTCGGAGCGTTTGTCGTCGGCGCGGGTGCCCCGCTCGGTTTGACGGGCGGCGGCCACTTCCGTGATAATGTCGTCGACATTATCCGCAGTGGACAGCGCTGCCCCGGTGCAGGTGGCATCACCGATAGTGCGGAAGCGCACAGTCATGCTTGCAACCGTTTTTTGTTCCTCCGGGGTCATCTCGATGAAATCGCAGACGCCCATGATGACGCCGTTGCGCACGAAGCATTCACGCTGATGCGAGAAATACAAATTCGGCAACTCGATGTTCTCCAGTTTGATGTATTGCCAGATGTCCATCTCCGTCCAGTTGGAGAGCGGGAAGACGCGAAAGTGCTCGCCGTGCCGCTTGCGTCCGTTGAAAATATTCCACAATTCCGGGCGCTGGTTCTTGGGGTCCCACTGGCCAAAGGCGTCGCGGTGCGAGAAGAAGCGCTCTTTGGCGCGGGCCTTCTCCTCGTCGCGGCGGCCACCGCCGAGTGCGGCATCGTATTGACCCGCTTCAAGACCTTCCAGCAGCGCAACGGTTTGCAAGCCATTACGGCTGGCGTAAGGGCCGGTCTCTTCGACCACTTTGCCCTCATCGATGGCTTTTTGCACCGAGGCGACCACCAGTTGGGCACCGAGTTCTTCGATAAAGCGGTCGCGGTATTCCATCGTCTCCGGAAAGTTGTGCCCGGTATCGACGTGCATCAGCGGAAATGGCAGCTTGGCAGGCCAAAATGCCTTTTTGGCCAGGTGCGCCATAACGATGGAGTCCTTGCCGCCGGAAAAGAGCAGGACGGGTTTCTCAAACTGCGCGGCGGTCTCGCGCAGGATGTAGATCGCTTCGGACTCGAGCTGATTGAGGTGGGTGATGGTGTAGTCTGTGGCCATGGTGAGAAAAGATAAGATACGGAATTTTGAAAGTGTAGTGCCAACCGTGCGATGTGGATCGCATGAGGCAAAGCTTTTTACGCGGTAATCAGCGGCAGCACCTTATGCAAAATTTGCTCCAGCGCAGCGGCTTCGCTTTGCGTGTCGGTCGAGATGGTCCAGTCGGGCGCGTCCGCAGCCGGGGCTTCGAAGGAGGAATCCTTGCCGGTAAAGTCTTTGACCCCACCGGCAGCGGCCTTGGCGTAGAGCCCCTTGACGTCGCGCGCGGCGCAGGTCTCGAAGGAAGCCTCAATGTAAACCGGTGTGCAGTCGGCCGTGCCGACGATGCTGCTGGCTTGGGCGCGGAGCTCGCGCTTGGGGGTGATGAACGAGGTGATCACCACAATCCCGGCATCCAGGAAAAGCCGCGCCACCTCGGCGATGCGGCGGATGTTCTCCTGCCGGTCCGCATCGGAAAAGCCGAGATCAGCGTTCAGCCCGCTGCGAATGTTGTCGCCGTCCAGAATCTTTGTCACGTAGCCCGCGTCCGCCAGTTTGCGCTCCAGTGCATTGGCCAGCGTGCTCTTGCCCGAACCGGAGAGCCCATAAAACCAGAACACATGCCCGCGCTGCCGGAGCTGCGCCTCCTTGGCGCTGCGGTCCAGCATACGATGGAATTCAGTGTGGATGTTCTCGGGTGAGGCCATAAAAAAGAAGCCGCCATGCAAGCGGCTGCTGTTGATTTGTAAAGGTTTATTCCTTAAAATAAGTTTTTGAGTCAAAAACCTATGTTTAAATCAACAAAATTTTATACACGTTAAGGACACCCACGTTGTTATTAGTCGATAGGTGTCCTTTAAATTCAATCCGGCGGACTGCCTGTTGCGGCGCGGATAATTTAAAATCCGGAATCCATCGATCACAGTTGGGACGAACCGGCGCGGAAACTTTTGAGCACCCGCATGTAGTTGGCCCGTTCCAGCGCCTCGGGATCGGGGCAATGCAGGTAGTTGAGGCAGCCGCGCAGTTGTTGGAGGGATTCGTATTCCTTTTCTTCCATCCAATGCGTCAGCTCGTCGAGGGTCGCAGCAATTTTCTGCGGCCCATTCAGCAGGAGCGCGGCAACCATCTGCACGCTGTCGGCCCCGGCCATGAGTGATTTGGCCAAATCGAGCCCGGTATGGACGCCGCCGCTCACCGAGAGATCAATCGGCAGGCGACCACTCAAAAAGGCCAGCCAGCGCAGCCGCAGACGCAGCTCGGGTGAGTTGGACAGCTCCAGCATGGGCCGCACGTCGAGCTCGTCGGTGTCGATATCCGGCTGATAAAAGCGGTTAAAGAGCACCAGGCCTGCCGCGCCAGCCTGGGTCAATCGCTGGGCAAAATGCGGCAACGCGGTAAAGAAAGGCGAGAGCTTTACGGCCAGCGGAATCTGGATACGCTCTTTAACTCGAGCCACGATGCCCACGCAACGGTCCTCAATCTCGGCAGCCGAGACATCAAACTCGGTCGGCAGAAAATACAGGTTCAACTCCAGTGCATCCGCGCCCGCTTCTTCGATCAGCGAAGCGTAATTGACCCACTCCCCTTCGCGGGTGCCGTTGAGCGAGCCGATGACCGGGATCGAGACCGCGTCCTTCACCCGCCGGAGCTGTTCAAGGTAATTATCCAGCCCGCGCTCCAGCAGGTCCACTTCCGGGAAGTAGGATGCCGCCTCGGAAAACGAGTTCTCATATGCACCAATATGCGCCTCCGAGCCGACCAGATTTTGCGTGATCTGCTCCTCGAAGAGCGAATACATGGTGATCGCGGCGATACCGCCGTCTTCCAGCCCACGCACTTTGTCAAGGTCATCGGGCAGCGGTGAGGCGCCGGCAATCAGCGGGTGCTTGAGCGTAAGTCCGAGATATTTTGTGGTAAGGTCCATAATTGTCAGGGCAAAGGGTTCAATTTATTCTTCCGTCTTCGAGGCATAGGGCTGCGCCAGACGTTCGTAGAGTTCGTAGCGTTCGTCCACAAAACTCTGGGCCAACCGGGCCAATTCTTTGGCGCGGTCCGGATCCTTCATCTTGAGCATCCGGAAGCGGGCCTCGTTATCGGTGTAGGTGTAGAGCGGCTGTTTGGGCTTGCGGGAATCGAGCTTGAGCGGGTTCTCCCCACTGGCATGCCGGGCCGGGTCGTAGCGGTAGAGCGGCCAGGCCCCGGAATCAACAGCCAGTTTCTGCTGCTCCATGCCGCTGGCCAGGTTGTAGCCGTGGGCGATGCAGTGACTGTAGGCAATGATCAGCGAGGGGCCGGGGTGGCGCATAGCTTCGTAGATAGCGTTGACGGTCTGGGTATCCTTGGCTCCTAGTGCGACGCGGGCCACATAGACGTTGCCGTAGTTCATCGCGATCAGGCCCAGGTCCTTTTTGCCGGTTACCTTGCCGGAGGCGGCAAATTTGGCAATCGCGCCGATCGGCGTGGACTTGCTGGCCTGCCCGCCGGTGTTGGAATAGACCTCGGTATCGAGCACCAGAATGTTCACGTTCCGCCCGGAGGCGAGTACGTGGTCCACGCCTCCGAAGCCGATGTCGTAGGCCCAACCGTCACCGCCCACAATCCAGACGGATTTCTCCACCAGATAGTCGGCCACATCCAGTAGACGCCTGGACTGTAGCGTATCGAACTGCTGGAGCGCGGCTTTAAGCCGCACCACCCGCTCGCGCTGCGCTGCGATACCGGCCTCATCGGACTGGTCAGCCTGCAGCAATGCCTCCACCAGTGCGGCATCGAGCGTCCCACCAAGTGAGCTCAGCAATGCCCGGGCGATGGTCTTCTGCTGGTCCACCGCGACGCGCATGCCCAGGCCAAACTCGGCGTTGTCTTCAAACAGCGAGTTCGCCCACGCCGGGCCGCGGCCGTCGGCGTTGCAGGTATAAGGGGTGGTCGGCAGGTTGCCCCCATAAATTGAAGAGCAACCGGTGGCATTGGCCATCAGCAAGCGGTCGCCACAGACCTGCGTCAGCATCTTGAGGTAAGGCGTCTCCCCACAACCGGCACAGGCCCCGGAGTATTCAAACAGTGCTTCCTTGAACTGGGTGAATTTGACGTCATCCTTCAAGGTCGCCCGGTCGGGCTGGGGTAGCTGGAGGAAGAATTCGAAGTTGGCGCGCTCGGCCTCCAGCAGCGGCTCCTGCATACGCATGTTGATGGCCTTTTCCCGCGGGTTGGACTTGTTTTTGGCGGGGCAAACCGCCACGCACAGCGAACAGCCGGTGCAATCCTCGGGCGCGACCTGAATGGTGAACCTTTTATTCGGATACTCCCTGGCGCGGAAGTCCACCGAGCGGAAGCAATCCGGCGCATCCGCCAGCTCCTGCGGGTCATAAAAATTCGAGCGGATCGCCGCATGCGGACAGGCCTGCACGCACTTGTTACATTGGATACAGACCTCCGGATCCCAGATCGGGATCTCCTGCGCGATATTACGCTTCTCCCATTTGCTGGTGCCCACCTCTCAGACCCCGTCGGGACGGAAGGCGCTGACCGGCAGGCTATCGCCCTTATTTTGCAGCATCACCGCAGTCACCCGCTGCACATAGTCCGGCGCAGCGGAGGAGACCACTGGCGGCATTTCGAAAGCCGCTGTCACGGCAGCGGGCACACTCACCTGCTGCAGCGCGGCCAGCGTCTGATCAACCGCTTCGAAATTTTTCTGCACGATCTCCGGTCCTTTTTTGCCGTAGGTCTTTTCAATCGCCTCCTTGATCTTCGCGATGGCTTCGTCCTTCGGTAGCACGCCGGAAATCGCAAAGAAGCAGGTCTGCATGATGGTATTGATCCGCCCACCCATACCCGCCTCGCGGGCCACTGCATAGGCATCGATTACGTAGAAACGGAGCTGTTTCTCAATGAGCGCAGTCTGCACTTCTTCCGGCAAATGATCCCAAACCTGATCGGCCGGGTAAATCGAATTGAGCAGAAAGACCCCACCGGTTGCGGCAAACTCCAGCACTTCATATTGCTCCAGAAACTGTGCCTGGTGGCAGCCCACAAAGCCGGCATTGCGAATCAAGTAAGGGGCCCGGATCTGGTCCGGGCCGAAGCGCAGGTGTGAGATGGTCACCGCACCGGACTTCTTGGAATCATACACAAAATAACCCTGTGCGTAGTTATCCGTCTGCTCGCCAATAATTTTCACGCTGTTCTTATTAGCACCCACCGTCCCGTCGGAGCCAAGCCCGTAGAACATTGCGCGGATCACATTGTCGGCTTCAAGATCGAAGTGCGTGTCCACCGGCAGCGACAAGCCGCTGACATCGTCAATAATGCCCACCGTGAAACGACGCTTCGGCGACGGTGCTCCCAGTTCGTCATAGACCGCCTTGGCCATCGCCGGCGTAAAGTCCTTGGAGCCAAGTCCGTAGCGCCCGCCGATTACGGTCGGACAGAACGAATCCGGTAACAGACCGACTTGGCGCGCCTCCTCGATGCTGGCCATTACCTCCATAAACAGCGGCTCACCGAGTGCGCCGGGCTCCTTGCAGCGGTCGAGCACCGCAATCCGACGCACACTCTTCGGCAGCGCAGCCACCAGCCGTGGCAAATCAAGCGGACGATAGAGCCGGATCTTGAGCACACCGGCTTTGCGCCCCTGCGCATTCAGGTAGTCAGCAGTCACGGCGGCCGTCTCCGCACCGGAGCCCATCATAATAATCAACTCTTCGGCATCCGCCGGTCCCTCGTATTCGTAAAGTGAATACTGGCGGCCCGTCAGTCCGGCGAACTTGGCCATCTCTGCCTCAACCACATCGGCCACCACGTCATAAAAAGGATTAGCCGCCTCGCGGGCCTGGAAAAAGACATCGGGGTTCTGCGCCGTGCCTCGGATCGTGGGCCGGTCCGGCGTCAGACTGTTGGCACGGAAGCGGGCAATCGCAGCGGGATCGATCATCGCGTCGATCACAGCGTCCGGCAGGGTCTCAATCTTGTTGATCTCATGCGAGGTGCGGAAACCATCAAAGAAATGCAAAAATGGCACCCGGCACTTCAAAGTGGCCGCATGGGCGATCAGCGCCAAATCCTGCGCTTCCTGCACCGTGTTCGAAGCCAACATGGCAAAACCGGTCTGGCGACAGGCCATCACATCCGAGTGATCCCCGAAAATCGAGAGCGCATGCGTGGCCAGTGCCCGCGCGCTCACATGCATGCAGAATGGCGTCAACTCACCCGCAATTTTATACATGTTCGGGATCATCAACAGCAGCCCCTGCGAGGCTGTAAACGTCGTGCTCAAGGCCCCAACTTGCAACGATCCGTGCAATGCCCCAGCCACGCCGCCCTCCGACTGCAACTGCACCACCTCCGGCACGTCCGACCAGATATTTTTCTTTCCCGCCGAGGCCCATTCATCACAAAGCTCCGCCATCCCGGAGGACGGCGTGATCGGATATATCGCAATCACTTCCGATGCACGGTAAGCCACTGAGGCCACCGCATCATTCGCATCCATCATACTCTTTTTTATCGTATTCATGTCTGTTTTCACGATAAGTTTTACTAAACTTAAGTATGACAGCGTCAAGATAAGCTAATAGTAAAAATCCAAAGATAAGTATTTCTAATTAATGAAATAAGAATAATTTAACGCGCTTACTGCATTCAATCTCAATCAACCATGAAAAAGCGGTCACACTCAGAAGCGTTTAGCGAAAAACCGACTTCCGCAGCCCCTGAATCGTCGCCAGGCCCTGCCAATCCGCCCCGCGCAGGAGATTAACCTTTGGCGAATGTTTGCGCCCCTTCTCCTGCTGCCATGCCCCCACGAAGCTGCGCACAAACTCTTGGCTGCCCAGAATCGCCCCATCGGTAAAATATCGCACCCGGCACCGCAGCACCGTCGCCCGCGGCAAAATCGCATCCTCCTGCTCCAGCACCCGTAAAGCCTTTTGCCGCCCCGCTTCCGACAGACCAGGCTCCCCAAGCCGCTTGCCAAAGATCAACTCCCGGTGGGCCTGCAAGGCCTCTGCCGCCGCCAAAGACGCACGCGGCATCCCGTTCGCATACGCACACCAAATGTGATGAATCCCACGCAGTGCTGCCGGTCCGGATTGCCCACCGGAACTTATGCGAAGACGGGAACCTGCCTGCGGCGAGTTCGTCAAATGGGCTTGTCCTAAGCTTCTCGAATGGGCCACCGCCTCCGCATAGCCACAAAAACGGTAATCCTTCGGATCGTCCACCAACCCCGCCCGAACTGGATTCAAATCGATATACGCCGCCATCGTCTGCAATGGATTCCCCTTCCCTTCCACCAGCACACTCTTGAAACGCTCCGCCCACAGCGTGCCGAAGCGCTCATGCGTGCGGTTATACCAAACCGAGAATCGCTGCTTCAAGGTCTTCATATATTCCGAGACGTCCCCCATCCGCGCCAGCAGCTTCCGGCGAATCGCCTCCGCTTCATCCCCGCCCTTAGCCAAGTCATTTTCCAGCACCTGAATCGAAGCCGTCTGATACTTCGTCGGCTTCGGGTATAGCGCCCGGTAACGCCGCAGCAGCTCCGCATCTGGGACTTCCGCCCGCTCCGGCACCCGCACCAACACATGAAAGTGGTTCGACATCACACAATACGTCAGCACCTCCACCCCACAAAAATCCGCCACCTGCCACAGCATCTTACGCAGCATCTCCTTCTCCCGATCCTGAAACAACCGCTCCCCATTCACCGTTCGCGTCATGCAGTGGTAAACCGCATTTGCACCTCCCAAAACCTTCAATCTACGTGTCCTCATACATCCAGGCTGTATCCGCCACCTAAAATGTCAACTATATTTTGCCAGTCCCTAATATAGGGGCGAGGACGCCTCCGGAATCTCGAAGCGACCGCAAGCGCACATGATGGCGTCCCTGCGCAATCTCACTCTCGGACTGTTCGAGTGGCAAAAAGACACCGGCTCCACCTCATTACCGTCCTGGAGGAGGAAAATGACCGTGTCCGACGCCATACGAATGCTTTCCTCAAAAAAATGAACCCATCAATCCCGATTCATCCGAACAAATACCATCCCACCTGAGGATCGGGGCACAACGCCCTCCGATCCGGAGTAGCCGACTCATTCCCGGCACCGGTAAAAATACCGGCGCACCGGGAACGAATCGAACTCCTAACAACTAATGCGCCCTTTAAGCGCGAACGCAAGAATATCGTCAATCCAGATGAAATGCCCCTGCCGCGGCCTTCAGCTTCTTCGCTTTTTCGTTGCACCGAAGGCACAGCCGCGCATTTTTTGTCCGCTATGCTTCAAGCTGGTATTGTAGGTCTCCCGAATGTGGGCAAAAGCACACTCTTCAACGCACTGACGCGCACGCGCAAGGCTGAGTCGGCAAACTATCCGTTTTGCACGATCGACCCGAACGTGGGGGTCGTGCACGTTCCGGACGAGCGACTGGAACCGCTGCGGCAAATTTCCAAGACCAATAAGGTCATCCCGGCGGCCATCGAGTTCGTCGATATCGCGGGGTTGGTGGCCGGTGCCAGCAAAGGCGAAGGCCTGGGCAACAAATTTCTGGCCAATATACGCGAAGTGGATGCCATCGTGCACGTCGTGCGCTGCTTTGAGGATGAGGACATCATCCACAACATGGGCAGCATCGACCCCCTGCGCGACATCGACATCGTCAACACCGAACTAGTGCTGGCTGATATGAGCTCACTGGAGAGCCAGCGGGACAAAGGACTGAAAAAAGCCCGTGGCGGTGACAAGGAAGCGGCCGCCAACATTGCTTTGATCGAGCGACTCCTCCCACACCTCAACGAGAACAAACCCGCCATCACGCTGGAAATGACCGAGGACGAGCAATTGGTGCTCAAGCGGCTCTGCCTACTGTCGGCCAAACGTGTGCTCTATGCCTGCAACGTGGCGGAGGGCGACCTGGCCGACCCATCGGCCAACCCCTACGTGGCCAAAGTGGAGACGTATGCCCACGATCACCACGGTGCGGGGATCTGCGTCATTTCCGCCGCCGTCGAGGCCGAGCTGATCGACTTCGATGCCACCGAGGCAGCTGAATACCTGGCATCTCTTGGCGTGACTGATTCCGGTGTATCGCGGCTCATCCGGGCCACCTACGAGCTGCTCGGGCTGGCCTCCTACTTTACCGCCGGGGAGCAGGAAGTGCGCGCCTGGACCTTTCAAAAGGGGATGAAAGCCCCCGAATGCGCCGGCGTCATTCACACCGATTTCGAGAAAGGCTTCATCAAAGCCGAGGTGGTCTCCTACGACGCGCTGATCACGGCTGGCAGCACGGCTGGTGCACGGGAGGCAGGCAAATACCGCCTGGAGGGCAAAGACTATGTCTTCAAGGACGGTGATGTGGCCCTCTTCCGCTTCAATAATTAAGCGCTGCTTATCCGGCGCAAAAGTAAACGGAACTTTCGTCCGCCCAAGCTTGACCCGCTACAGGTCCCGCACACTGCTTAATTGCTCCATCAATGATCCGCACACTCCCATTTGCCATCGCCCTGTTTCTCGGGCTTACCGCTTGTGATCAAGCCCAGCCGGTCACCTACACGATTCCAAAGGAAGAGCGTGCAGCCCCCACCCCCGGTCGGGCTACAGAGGCGGCTACTGCGGGACCGACCGCCTCCGCAGCCGACTCCTCGAAGATGCAGGTGCTGCCCGGCATGGAGGAGGCCGCCCAGGCGGCACCGGAGCTGAGCTACACCGTGCCGGAAGGCTGGGAAGAGTTCCCCCCGCGCAGCGTGCGCAAAGCCAACTTCCGCGTCAGCGACAGCAGCGGGACCGCCGAACTGGCCGTCACCGTTTTTCCTGGAGACGTTGGCGGCACGCTGGCCAACATCAACCGCTGGCGCGGCCAAATCGGCCTCGAGCCCCCTGATGCTGCAGGCATGCAGGCCATGACCCGGCCGATTACGATCTCCAACCACAACGGCTTGCTGGCGAACCTGCAAGGCCCGGAGCAGAGCATCCTCGGCGGGCTGCTCAGCTTCCACGGCAGCACCTGGTTCTTCAAGCTGCAGGGAGCCACCGGCACCGTGGCGGCACAAAGCGACGCCATGGAAGCCTTTCTCGCCAGCGTGCAAATCGAGGACGCTCACCACTAGACCATGTCCGCCCTGTTCAAGTTTTTTGCCTCCCTGCGCCTGACGGTTGTCCTGCTGGCGT
>Ga0100390_10005824_pt1 | contig 10491 bp, 7 predicted proteins | sample CryGeymeta201514_FD_81540 | JGI IMG/M metagenome (GOLD analysis project Ga0100390, IMG submission 81540) | Groundwater microbial communities from Crystal Geyser aquifers in Utah, USA - Crystal Geyser metaG 2015-14 | ecosystem: Environmental > Aquatic > Deep subsurface > Groundwater | place: USA... | reverse complement strand
AGGGGGCCAAGGCGATGCAAGAAGCTTTAGAACTCGCTAGAGCGAAAAAATCAAACGAGCGTGCTACAGCCCTCAAACAGCATTACAAGGGTGTCAGGTTTGTTTCCAAAGCCAACGGAAGCTGCGAGCAGATGGACGAAGCCATGGACAACATTGAGCTTGCCATGTACAAAGCCATCGAGACCATGCTTACTAAAGATGAATTTTCCGATGACGACAAAAAGAAGGAAATTGCGAATTTTACAGATACTCTAAATGGTCTCAAACTGGCGGTGCTAGATTTTGCCGAGCGAGCTGGTATGCAAACATCTGGAAAGAAGCAAGCCGGAGGCGATGGTCCCGATACACGAAGTGCCGTGGAATGCGCCCTGTCGGACGAAGTTTATGATGCCCATAAAATGTACTTCAAGTTTCTGAACGATCGGATGGCTGAAATGAAGGTGAAGGATACCCGAGTTTCCAAGACGATTGAATTTTTGGATGGAATGCTTGTCGATTTGCACAGCAAGAATGAAAGTACTCTTAAAAAGCTGGGAGGCAAGAGACCGGACAAGTCGCGCAAGATCAAGACCATTGAAAATATTAAGGAAGAAGTCCAGAAGAAACTAAAGCCTGACGTTGCCGAACCTGATGAAGAATTTGGTCTCGACGAAAAGGAGATTGCCAATGTTAAGGCAGCGCCTCCGCGTGGTGGACCTGGGCGAGGAGGTCTCATGGACGCCATTGCAGGGCGAGCTCGAGGTGGCGGTGGACGAGGAGGTCTCATGGATGCCATTGCAGGGCGAGGCCGGGGTGGTCCTCCCGGAGGAGATGCTGGTGGACGAGGAGGTCTTATGGCTGCCATAGCGGGTCGGGGCAGAGGCGGCCCTCCTGGTGGCGGCAGAGGTGGTCTCATGGCTGCAATTTCTGCTCGCGGTGGTGGTGGCCGTGGCGCCGGACCTCCTGGCGGTGGTAGAGGAGGTACGTGTTTCCATGCGGTGTTTTGAACGCATTGTTGTTGCCGTGTTCTGATTGCAGGCTTGTGTCTAACCGGAGCCGTCTTCTTTAATCTCCCTTGTCAGGTCTCATGGCCGCCATTTCTGCCCGCGGTGGAGGTGGTTAAACAGACTTGCAACGACAACTTTATCTCTTCTGTAACTTCTACTGATACTTTTTACTGATACTTCTACTGAATACTGCCAGTTCGGAAGAAACAACTGTTTAACCAATTTTTAGCTGCAAGTGTCCCGCATATAATAGGACACAAAAATATTCGATTGCAAATGCCTTTACAAACCAGAAATACTGTACAATAGTTTCGAATAAAATGCGTGATCATTAAAGCGGCTCAATACTATTTTTAATTTGGATGTATCTCAATCAGTAGAAGTTTTCTTCTGCCTACATTGCCAATCCTTTGGAATGGGCTACTCCCTTACTCTTATTATGTATTTGATGATTGAGCTGAGCACCTTGATACATTTTGACGAGCTCCTTTTTTCGTTGTTCCGTTTCTCTTTCTTCCTGTGACATTCCCTCGAGGGTCTTGCCGCTGGCTATAGCTCTGGATTGTATGCACCCCATTGTTCTCTGTGTTCGTTGTTGTTTTCGTTTGTTTTTGCCGTGCAGCTGCTGTTTTTTGTGTGTGACTTGGATTTTAATGTAATAACGAATTCTTTTTGTGAAAGTTTATCACTCGGAGTAATTTAATACTACTGCAGCCTTTGCACTTTGCATCGTCCATCCAAAATGCTTGGGCAGTACTGGTGATCATTCTTTATTTTATTGTCCTGAAACTTCCACACGAATGCAATATTCATTGACACGGAATAGATCAGATCATTGTCTTTTCGAAGAACTTCTTGAGAGACGCACACTATTCTAAATTCGTCATTGCAAAAAGGTAGCACACTTTTCACTCTAGTTATGGAGGTCGTCCAGCGACTGCATCAAATACTTAAGCAAAATACCGTTGTCGCTTCCGAGCCTGCTTTTATCGCCCATTCAAACTAAAACAATAACATAACACACGGACACACACACGCCAAGCTAAGGGAAATATTGTAACAAATACTACCTGGTAGATTACACGAGTAAATTACTGATCTCTTTTGTGCGCCATCATAAATCACAAAACACAGGACTACGTCGATGATGATGTTCCAGAAAAGCCAACTATTAGCTTTGGCCTTGGTCGCTACTTCCGGTCTAGATGTTTCTGCGAGTAGTAGCAACAGAGGAGTGATCAGTGCCCACAACACCAGAGGTATTGGTGCCAATTCGCAATTGGGCAGACACATTCTTTCGCAGGCACGTCCAATCAATGAAGATGGTAGCCACCGATTCTTGCAGGACGATGCGGATTACTCCTTCGTGGCGGACTACTCTATCAAATTCCAAGGATGTCACCACGTGCAGCAGTGGAACGAATACGCCGACGAAGAAGACGATGTCCGCGTCAAGACGAAGCGATTGGTACGCTTTCGTTTGTGCGAAAAGTCCAGCTGCAGCAACAGTAACAGTGCCGGCTGCTCTTCTAAATTTGGCGACTACGTCGTTGACATGAACACCTTTGTGGCAGCCTACTTGGAAGCCCTCGATGAAGAAAGCGAAGAAATCTGTTCCGATGCCAATTCCGAATGTCAAACGGAGTGCAATGGCAACGATGATGAATCGGACTGTTTGACAACATGCTACCAATCTTACGGTGTTAGCTTTTGCAGTGACTATTACAACAACCAAAATGGAAACAACAATGACGATGCCGCCTTTGATCCTTCCGAATACGCATCCTGTGCTCAATTCGATGGAGCCCAGGGAGGAAGACGTCGCGAACGTGCCTTGGAACAAGCTGCGTACGATTATTACATTGGACCTTACTGTGCCGATCAAGGAGGAGAGATCCACTTGGGGCTCTTTACCGACGAGACCTGTACTACCTATGCTCAAAATGGCGAATCGACCTTTTACAGCATGATGGGATACGAATTGCCCTACAGTGATGACTCTCTCGTGTCCAGTCGATGCTTTGCCTGTGGACAAAATAACGGAAACAACAACAACAATAATGGTGCTCAAGTCAAGGACTTTTGTAGCAGCGTTTACGCTTATGCGGGCAAGTGCGAAACACGCATGGACATTGGATATCCCAACGAGAGTTCGTGCTCGTACATTGAAGGTATTAAAATTATTCGAGAAGATGGTGTCATTCGTACATCCAGTGTCAAGAAATCCAAGGCTGCTGCTGTCTTCATTGGTCTCTTTTTGACACTGGCAGTCTTGTTGTTGGGATACGTGTACTACCTTCGTACCAGTAAGTCAATGTTTTTTGTCTCGAAGATATATATATATATATATCTTCAAAACCTCTGTATTCTAATTTGTTACCGTGTCATCCCCTTTTTCTTTATACAGAGCTTAATCGAGCCCAGATCAATCTTGAGGCTGCCACTCAATCCCTTACTTAAAGAGCAACCAACCAGCACAAATTGGTCAGGTGCTTCACACTGTGTAGCAACATCAAGTATTAAATCCACTCTTTTTCCCTCAAAGGAATATGTTATAATATAGTAAAAAAACCACGTCGCGTCTGTGTTGTGTGTCAATTATTCTAGGTCCACACGATTAACTAAGTAGTCTTTCTGATGGAGATGTAAAATGTCTGTTACAGGCGTTGTAAGTAAAGCGTCGACGGCGGACCATCGCAACTAGCAGTAGCATTCCTCCCTACCAACCTTTAAATGCCAGTGCTCACGTCGTCAAACACTTCACTTGCGTCCATAAACATGTCGCCATCGCCTGCAGGTTCGTCTTTTACTCTGGCTTGGGAGCCTTCATCGTCAGAATTTATATATTCACTGGCATCTTCAAAGTTGTCGCTGCCGTCGTTGTCGCTGCCAGCAGTGGTATGATTCTTGTCCTTGTCCTTAATGTGCTTCTTTCTGTTTTTGCGCCCCGTCTTGACTGCATCCAGGTCGTCGTATAGAGCATGTTCTTGCTCTTGAGTGGTAATTACTTGGTCCTTCTTGTATTTTGCAGCCGATGCCGTCGTCGGCGTCAGCGGCGAATGCGGCGGTGGTTGCTCTGGATCTGGCAAGTCCTGGAGGAGACAAAACCACTGGTTGGCTTCTCGGAAATCTTTGAATCTCAAAGAGGTATGAGGGAGATCATCATTCTTGGAAATAACTTCGTCCACCTGCCTGAGCTCGAAAGATCTCCTTGAATAACCGTATGTTTTCACCGTGCACGTCAAAAGATTAAAAGTCATGCTGGGAGTTGGTATTTTCATATCCGTGGCCATTTTGGACCTTCTTTGACTACTCCCTTGATAGTGTACACCTACTCGAGACGACGCAGTTGTTGGGTACATGGATGCGAACGCCGTCTGGGGCAGAGTCTTGATATCCAAGTCTTCGCAATCGAATAAATGCAAAAACTTGTCAGCCGTAAATATAGCAACGGTTGTCAGCCACCCAGATTTGTCCCAGCGTTCCAAGACCTTTGCTTGAACTACCAATGCGCTGAGCACGGGACTGGGAAAAACCGACAGATGTTTGGCAGTTGTCTCCCCTTGCCTTAAGCTGTTGGCTTGCTCAATAGCAGAGTCGTATCGGCTGCGAGAACGATTCAAGATGGCAGACTTGTGAAAAGTCTTTTTCTTGAGAAGAGAACTGGATCGTTGTTGAACACCAGCTTCAAAGTCGTTCGCAATGGTTTCACGATCCGCTTTTCCACCTTCCTCAACCTCGTTACTGGCCGTCTTCTTCAAGGCCGCGTCAAACGCCTTTGCACCTGTAAGGAAAAGCTCACGCTGCTCGGGCATAACTGCAAGAACAGCCCTTTCTAATGTGGTCTGATGCTTTTTTTGGAAAAACAGAAGGGACTGTTTCAGTCCTTGTAACCGTCCGTAGCTGGCGTTCCACGTCATTTCTTGATGCTTGACCGCGGCCCGATACAAGGTCTCCCACATCCACCAATCTCCTACATCTGCTTTGATTCCACCATACTCCATCTCGGATGGGAACTTCTTGTTGGGCTTTCCTAAAATAATATCTTCCTCCAGGATATTATTGGCAGCCCTGCCAACCTTGAGCTTGGATGCCAGCTGTTCTAGAACACCTGAAAAATAAAACAAATATATTGGTAAGCAGACAGCAGGGAGCAATGAATGTACTCATAATCATTGGGCAACTAAAATTCAAGAACACGGGCACGTACAAAAAGCATTTTGAATGTCCATTTCAGAGCCCTTCATTTCATGCACCAACGAATTTCCCAAAGCCAGCATTTCTTCGGCTTGGGTCAGCAATTCCTCGCTAAAGTCGAGAAATTCCATAGCCGCCACTTGCTTGCCATTGTTCGACTCCCGTTCCGAAACAGCCTTCATCATGGTATCCGTCAAGACGGAAAACGAGTGGAACAAGGGATCCAAATATCCACTACTTCTACTGCTGCAAGAACCAATGCTGTTGCCTGACGAACGATCCGCCGGTGTACCAGCGCAAGCATTACCTTTACTCGTTTTTTCGTAACGAGAGAGAGAGGTTCCTCGTTCTTTAAGCAAGAGCTGCTGACGAGCACTGCTCAAAACACGCTTGCCTTGATCGTCCAAGAAGATGTCCTTGTGAATCGTGTACATGACATGGGAATACTGATGGAACGAATCTTGAGATACGCGAAACAAGTGGTTGGCGTGCCTCACTTCATCCATGAGACGCACGAGAATTTCCTTCCGAACATTCCATTGCTCTACCACCTTTTCTAATTCTTCTGTAAACAGAGGACAGCGATACATTTCACTCCTGTACAAGGATTGAAAGTTCACCAGTTTGACAAATGGCCGAGGGTTGTCCATGTTGCTGGAGACAATTGACGAACGAGACGGTGTCCTGCTGGGAACTGGAAGCTTCTCGTCTCCTTTTGGCTGACGATTTTTCTTGTTATGGAAATGTTTCTCCTTGGCCTGTTTGCTTTCTTTACGTTCCATAGAGTTTATGGATCCCACGTTACCTTCGTCGGTAATTTCTGATGCATAGGAAGAAGCATCATCAAAGATATCATCATCATCATCATCATTCTCGTGAGGAATGCTGCTGTCGTTAGTTTGCAACTTGTCTCCTCCCGATGTCGAGGCAGCCGCCATGAGACTTTGTTCGCTATCTGTCACAGCTGGTTTGGATGAAGAACCAAAGAGATCCGGTTTGGGGGCCATATTCCTGTTCGTAGTAGTGGTAGCTTGGCCGTTGCTATTGTTTCTTTTATTATTTTTATCCGAGTTTGCAATTGTGACCCCCTCACTCTCGAATAAGGTGGATTGTAAAGTAGTTTCATCCTTTATTTTTTCCATAACAATATCTACATACTGATTTTCAAGATACAAGAAACATGTTTCCTCGGTCTATCCGATTTGCTACCAGGTATTACTATAATACTTTTTTAGTGACTTGCTTCTAGTGTGCGATTTCGTTTGTGTCCTTCCCTGTTGACATTCTGATATTTCGTAAGGTTACGGTTACATGCTAGATAGGGTGCACATGAGTTCCGATACCTCTCAGCCAATGAATACTAATTCAATTTTTCTCCACTTTTAATACAACCAACCACACGACACACAAACAACAACAAACGACAGGAGAACAACAACTTTCAACTACTGTTGCGTCGTTGACCGCACCTACTCATCGTATCCATCTCAAACCAATCAAGTACACACACAGAATTTAATTCGAAGCAACGAAAGTCATCAATTATCATCAATCATGAAAATTAAAACGCTCTCTCGGAAGAACAACTCGGTCGAACGTGAATGTTCGGGAGATTTGCGCCGTGAATCACGGAATTTGAATCCCAATTATCATCCCATGCAACGATCGCGCGAATACGTACGCGCTGTAACGGCTGCCAAGATGGATCGTATGTTTGCAAAGCCTCTCATTGGTAATCTCGGTGAAGGTCATCGCGATGCTGTTACTGTAACAGCCTTGTCTCGGCGGTCCTTGTTGCCACTTGTTTCTGGTAGTGCCGATGGATGTTTAAAACTCTGGGATTTGGCAACTCGATCTTGTGTAGCGACACTGGAAGGAGGACATTCAAGATCTATTACGGGCTGTGTCTTTGGTGTGGATGGAGAACGGTTCTACAGTTGTGCCGAGGACGGATTGGTCCGACAGTGGTCCATTCATGCAACACCGAGTACTGCTGGTGGTGGTATAGGTGGTGGCGACGACGACGACAAAGATGGAGCACCGGACATGAGCTACGGGCCTCTCGAGACTTGGAGGACACCTGGAACTTTCAAATCCTTGGATCATCACTGGCACGATCAGCAATTCGCTACAGCTTCCGACGAGGCTGTTTGTATCTGGTCTCCAGAGCGATCCACTCCCTTGCAGACACACACGGATCTATGGGGATCCGACGATACCGTTACTGTTGTGAGATACAATCCAGCAGAACGCAACTTACTGGCACATTGTTCTGCCGATCGAGGTATTGGGTTGCACGATACTCGAACCTCCAAGGCTCTCAAAAAGACGGTCTTGCGCATGAGAAGCAACGACTTGCAATGGAATCCAATGGAACCTATGAACTTTTGCGTTGCCAATGAAGACTTTAATGCGTACACGTTCGATATGCGACGTCTGGATCAACCCACACGCATTTACAAGGGACACACCAGTGCCGTCATGTCGGTGAGTTGGTCACCGACTGGACGAGAATTTGTAACGGGCAGCTACGATCGAACCATGCGCCTGTTTCCTACCAAGTCTGGTTTTGCAAGAGATATCTATCATACCAAACGTATGCAAAAGATTTTTACAGTAAATACACGATGGATCACAAATTTGTCATTTCGGGCAGTGATGAATCCAATTTGAGACTGTGGAAAGCTCGAGCCAGCGAACAATTAGGACAACGCACTACCCGTGAAGAAGCGGCTATTCAGTACCGTGATGCTCTTATTCAGAAACACGAACATCTTCCGGAGATCCGACGTATTCATAAATCCCGTAAGGTTCCCAAGGTCATTAAGAAGCAGACGGCCCAAGCGCAAATCCAAAAGGAATCGGCAAAACGAAAACAGACCAATCGTATCAAGCACAGCAAGCCTGGAACGTACGAGCACGAGAATGAACGAAAGAAAGCTGTGGTCAAGGAAATTGACTAACTTTCCTTACAATACTAATATTATTTTACGTATGCTTGGTTCACAAAAGCTTTAAAACTGTAATTATATATATACCACACAAACACGCACAGACGAGGGCAAGAGTATTGAATCATGTCAGTTTCTTCTCTTCGCCGTCCACATTGCAAACTGATTCGTTCGAGGTAGATACATCGCATTCGTCCGCGTCAACCAATAAAACACGTTCAAATTCAATAGTGGTCGGGGAATCGTCCATCAAAGGATCCCAATATTTCCATAAAGCGGAACCAAGAGTCCGAGTAGTAGAGCCAGCTTGGTCTCTCAGTGACTGGATTGAAGTTGTCGCGACTCGACGCGCTTGATTACCAAGCCATTTGATTTCGCCGCCCATTTTCTTAGCATACAGCGGACAATCGTTGTACACAAACGAAGCCAGAGCAGCTGGATAGTCCGACCTTGCCTTGGACAAGAATTCGGGGAGGTACGTTATCAACCACTGGTACCGCAAGGTTCGCAATGGCTGCTCTGTAGACTGAGCCACCCACGCGCTTGCGCGATTGACCTGTGGTACAACGGCATCTTCGATTGGCTTGATCGCGGCTCTCATTACTTGCGCTAGACGTCAGATTCGTGACATATTGTGAGCTCCAGTTCAGTTTGCGCAAACATAAGTGTAACAGCGACGACAACCAAATGAACTCACCTTGCTCTGATGCTAGTGCACCACTGTAGTATAAGCCCAATACTACCATAATGTTCAAGGAGAAGGCAACCAAAATCTTGCTAAGCATAGACTTCCTGCAGAAACTTAGATCAGATGCCTTCGGGTGCTTCCGTTCTTTTCTCACTTCATTGGCCTTGATATAACTTTCATCGTCACAGGTAGCAGCAGTATCAAAGGCAGCTAATTTTAGCTCTACGGTTTCTGGTAGTGCCAAATCTTCTCGTTCAAGCCGTGGATCTGCATATTCCTCCAAATTCTCGTCGCTTTCCTTGGACTCTTCAAATTCTAGAGGCTTAAACATCGACGAGGGAGGCACTTTGAGGAGCTTCGAGCCTAGACGCACGGCCTCTCGTTTAGCGAATGGATCGTCTTTATTGTCAAGCTCAGATTCTTCCTCAGGCATGATCTCTTCGCAGTCTCCAGGATTTTCTGGGATCAAAGGTGGCTCTTTTGATTGTTTCAATGAGAGGCGTAATTCACGTATACGTCGCTCTCGAATACGCGCCATCTGAATATACATGTCAACATATTTGTCACCGTTGGTCGTGGCCTGCGATTCCGAGCTAGTCACCGAATCATCATCCATCAGAGAATAGTCGTCATCTGTCTCTTCTCCTTCGGTTTCGTCTCCTCCTTTGGTTCCCATCTCCTTCTTGATGGGAGTGGAACCTTGTCGTGAACTGTTTCGACTGCGTCGTCGTCGTCGTTGTCGTCGCTTCTTCTTTAGGTAAAGCTGAGTCGATTGTTCCAAATCCACTCGCACCTTGTCGAAGGGATAGGACGGAGTGATCCAATAAATGTTATTGGAAGCGGTCAGTTGATGATTCACCACGCGATCTTTCAAATCATTTTCTTCAGGAATGCCACAGGCTCGACGCTGCTCCACCGTCATGGCCATGGTGGGAAACGGGAGCAAGTCAGCATCGGGACGATGACGACGACTGTTCTGGCTACCTTTCTTGACAACATAATTGTCAATAACTTGAGGATAAAAGTGATGGATTGCCACATACAATTTTTCTTCATCGATTGTTTCATCGTCATTCGTGCTTTCATCTTTGTTCATTTCATCGTCTTTCGACGTCAAGACTAGCTCATCTTGTCCGGGACACAAATATTGACAATAGGCAGTTCTCAACGGAGTTTGAGGTGGTGGTAACTCTACAAACCTCTTGCCACAATGACCGTTGTTGTTGTTGTTCCTGCTACTGCTGCTGTCATTGAGGACAGCAAAATGAGCCGACATGGTTTGACAAACAACGCCCAAGTCGCAAATGCAAGATTTGGCCATGCGAGATTGGTACTCCAATATCTGTGTTCGCAATTCATCTTCTGTAATTTGTTTGCGAGATTTGCGACGGTTCTTACGCTTTGGTTGTTGTGGTAATGCTGAAACCGACGAAGACGAAGAAGCCTCTTCTTGAATGGTGGTTCCATCCACAGCTTTCTCTTCTGCGCCAAGTGTCGTCGAATCAATAATATCGGTCATGTTGTTTCGAAATTTTGTTGTCAAGAATGTGGTATTCTATTACTTTTATTATTATTTGTTGTGTTGTGTTGTGTTTCTATTTTTATCCATCCTTTTTATTATTCATTAGGCAATTCTGAAGCGTTGTATGCACATAAAGATGGGGTCATT
>Ga0100390_10005823_pt1 | contig 10492 bp, 10 predicted proteins | sample CryGeymeta201514_FD_81540 | JGI IMG/M metagenome (GOLD analysis project Ga0100390, IMG submission 81540) | Groundwater microbial communities from Crystal Geyser aquifers in Utah, USA - Crystal Geyser metaG 2015-14 | ecosystem: Environmental > Aquatic > Deep subsurface > Groundwater | place... | reverse complement strand
GTTTTTTTTTTTTTTTTCGCTCCGTCGCTCCATCTGGAGTCTTAGTGTTGGTGGTGTTGGGGGGGGGGAAGGAGGGGGGGGGGGGGGGGGAGGAACACTATGCAAGGTTATTGAGTGTAGCCATATTAAGACAATCTTAAGATGTCTCATCGTCGCATCTATTATTGCTTTAATGGCTTTTACAAATTATGAGTTTGCGTATTAAGTAATGGATGCTCCAAAAGCAATATACCGGATAACTGCTCGTCACTTCTGGCCTACCACTCGTCGAGTTGCTCCAATCCCTCTATCTGTTAGTGTTTTTTGTGTCATTTTCCCCAAGCACATGTCACCATTGATAAAAAAAATTACAAATAGCAAAGCTGATACAATACTTTGATGGGCGTATGTGTCATTCGTTCTGTTTGAAAGGTTTCCACGATGTCGGCCGCTTTTAATGTCAAATCATCTGCTGCACCTTCCAATTGCCAACATAAATCCAAGGCCACTTGTCCTTGTTTGGCAGCTTCGTGTGGATTATCTTTGGTATCCAAACAAATAATGTGAATTGGTTTGAAATCTTCGGTCGGTTCTCTCATTTGCAAATCCTCTACGACGGCATCAAAGATACGTTCCTCGAAACAAATGGTGACATCATTGTGTTTGGCAATGGCTTGGTCCGGTTCATCTTGCCATCTTTGGGGAGATCGTTTCACTGAGGCTCCTATGATCATCATTGTTCGTTTGTTGTAGTTGTTGTTGTTGTTAATAATAATTGGTGTGGTGGTTGGCGGCTGTGAGAAAGGTGTACAGTACACGGATAAAGATAGGAAACAAAAAATACAACAAACAAAAGCACACATACTTACCACGACGACAGAGTTGCAATACACCATTCCGATCGAAAAAAGCGGTATCTTCCGGTGTTGCTGACATTGAATTGTACATGTCAACATAGGGTGTCCCAAATTTAAAGATGCGTGGTTCCATGGCTGATCGTCCCGGCAATCTATCGTTCGTAGTGGTGTGTGTAGTAAAGAATTTTTGGAAGAGTGAGATAAAAACAATGCCTCCTGCAAGTACGACACACAACACAGACCAAATACACGTCCCAGTCTACAGTCTACACGTAGAACGTAGAATAGATGTAAAAAGTAAAAAAGAATACTTACCTCACTTGAGATCCTGTTCCGTAGCTCTCGACACGAAGACCTAGTAAAATTTGTTGTCCAATGCAATGCAGCACATGAAGTGATGGAAAAACAGAAAGGTACGAATAGGTCGTTGTCGAATGGATGCGAGAGAGAGAGAAAAAAAAAGCGACAAAAGACCAAAGTTTAGACAAACGAAAGATCTTCGTTTTTTCCAACTTTCAAAAGCGAAATGACGGTTTCTTACAAACACCCAAACAACAAAAACAGCACACACAAAACAACACTATAGTTTGTACATACCAGCATTTGCCAACACTAAATGAGCTTCCATACTACGATTAATATTGGACGAACAAACGACACCAAAGGAAAGCTTCGATTTGATCTTGAAGGCTTCGGGTGGTGGAATTCCTGGTGGTGTCGAAGGTCTTGGCAATTTATTACCCTGATGATGATGATGAGAAGAAGATGGCATGACTAGTAATGATAATTTGTACGAAGAAGTGCTTGAGTTATAGTTTGGTGTGCGTGTTGTTGTCGTTGTTGTCGTTGTTGTTGTTTTACTAGCTAGTATGAATGCAATTGTGCTACAGTGTATGTTGTGTTTTTGTTGGCTCTTCCTTTTTGATTCACACTAGTAGACTACTCCGTACTCGTTATTATTATTTTCTTCTTCCTACTGTAATTTCGCTTTGCTATCTGGTCTGTCCGTCTATCAGTCTGAATGACGACAAACTCAATACTGGCTGAAAACCTCGTGATATTTATTATTTCACTGCACTGCTCATGCTAGCTAGCTACTGTACTACCAGGTACGGAGTAGCTAGTAGCCTAGTAGCTACTGATCTCATCGTCAGCCAATTTTTAGGCGACACTAGACCTACTACTGCTACTTGTAGTAGTACTAGCTACTACTAGCTAGTAGCTAGTATTCTAGTAGACTACTACTGGAGTACTACGGAGAATAAATTCACAACATTTTTTTTTCCTTTGTGTGTTTAGTTCCTTGGTGAACTCTCTCGTATTATTATTTAACCTGCTCTACCTGTCTCTGCGCCTTCTCCCCTCGGACTAGATCTTATCAACACCATCAACTTTCTCCAAGTAAAAGAGAGAGAGAGAGAAGGCCATGCCCAAAGAGGATCGTTCCGATTGGGTGGCAGTTCCATCCGATGTTCAAGATGCTTTGTCGTCTCAAACTATCATCAAACCAGCCTCGAGTGCTTATCACATTTTTCAAAAGCAACAAGGTGAAGCTATCAAACGTCAATTCATTCATCAGAATGATGGTAAATTTGAAGTGGGACAATATTCTAGATTGGTACGAGACAAATGGAAGGCCTTGTCGGAGCAAGACAGACAGCCCTTTCTGGACCTGGCCGCTCAAGACATGCAGAGATTTCGTGCCGAGTCTCACGCAGCCGACGTTGCGGCTATGGAACGCAAAGTCAAGTTACAACAAGAACGCAATACGTTGCTGCTGGACGATGAAGGAGGAGATCAGCGCAAGACACGTGGTGCCCGCGCCAAGAAGGAACGCAAAAAACAACGGAAAGAACACAAAAGGAAGGGAAACAACAAAGCCAAAAAGATAACCAAGAATGGAACTGTCGACGATTCGGAAGAAGAATACCAAGAGAAAGAAGCAGAGGAAGCATCTTCGTCTGCTTCTGGTAGTGAAAGGAATAGTGACGGTGATAGCAGCAGTAGTAGTAGTGATGATGACAGTGCCAATAACAAACCGACGCAGCGTCGTCGTCGTCCTGAAAGTCAGAAACAGATTGAGTACCGACAAAAGGTCAAACAAGAAAAGCTCGAAAAAGAACGATATATTGAAAAACGACAGGGAGATTTACGGACCGAAAAAGCCAATCAAGCTAAACGACGGCTCATGTTTTTATTGAAACAGTCCAGTATATTTTCTCATTTTGGTGCCGTCCAAGAAGATGATGCAAAATTTGGTGGCAGGAAAACTACCTCCAAGATACAAGATGACAATAACAACAACAGCAACACTAGCAGTACACGACGTGATCATGTAGCGGCCGCCGCTAGCACAGAAGACGAAGATCAGGAGGCGGCGGAATTGGAAGATTCGCAAGAGAAAATATACTTGACCGAGCAACCAACGACCCTGGCTTTTGGCAAGATGCGAGATTATCAATTAGAGGGATTGAATTGGATGATACGACTGCAAGAAAATGGTGTCAACGGTATCCTCGCGGATGAAATGGGATTGGTACGTTCAGTTTGAAGTATTTCGGGGATGGCTACGGTGTGTCATTGGTATCTGTGATAACATTGCCATCTCATAACACTTTTCAATTATTATACCTACCCTGTCCCAAACACCATCAATTGTAATTTTTGTATTTCAAATCAGGGCAAAACACTGCAGTCTATATCCATTCTGGTCTTTATGCAAGAATACCGCAATGTGACGGGTCCACATTTGATTGTCGTGCCGAAATCCACGCTTTCCAATTGGATGAATGAACTCGATCGGTGGGCGCCCACCCTCATACCCATCAAATTTCATGGTAACAAGGAGCAACGAGATGAATTGATTAGCACGCGATTAGAACCTGGACAACGTGATGAAGATCGAGATTGGCATGTTTGTGTGACGACTTACGAAATTTGTAATATCGAGAAGAATGTCCTCAATAAATTCGCATGGTCGTACCTCATTATTGATGAAGCTCATCGACTCAAAAATGAAGCTTCGGCCTTTTCGCAAACGGTGCGACAATTTGAGACACGATACAGAATATTGTTAACGGGGTAAGCATACTGATTCTGCTGTTGCGTTGTTTGCTGTCGTCGTCTCTAACATCTTTATTCAAAATTTCATGCCGACAGAACACCCCTGCAAAATTCGCTCCACGAGCTTTGGGCGTTGCTCAATTTCCTGGTACCTGATGTCTTTGCCAATGCCGAGCAGTTTGATGAATGGTTTAACCTCGATATTGATGACGACGATGAAAAGAACAAGTTGATTTCACAATTGCACAAGATTCTTCGACCGTTTATGCTACGTCGGTTAAAGGCTGACGTCGAAAAGTCGCTACCACCAAAACACGAAACCATTCTATTCACCGGTATGAGTGCTATGCAAAAGAAGTTGTACCGCGACATTTTGATTCGAGATATAGATGCCATTCAGGGGAAGAAGAATGCAGGCACAAACCGGACGGCCATTTTGAATATTGTCATGCAGCTCCGAAAGTGTGCAGGTACGATCTTATTGTGCTTTTGTTTCTTCCGCTCCGTCGTGGTGATGGCCAGGGCGCTAACACTTCTACATTCATTATTCCTCTTGCTGCAGGTCATCCTTATCTCTTTCCCGGCGTGGAGGATCGATCGCTACCACCACTAGGCGAGCATTTAGTAGAGAATTGCGGAAAGATGGTGCTACTGGACAAGCTGCTACGACGATTGCAAGAAAAGGGTCACCGTGTCCTCTTGTTCACGCAAATGACGCGCATATTGGATCTCATGGAAGACTACCTTGTCATGCGACGATTCAAGTACTGCCGAATCGACGGAAATACAACCTACGAAATGCGCGAGGATTACATTGAAGCCTTTAACAAACCCGATTCTGATAAGTTCATCTTCCTGTTGTCAACCCGTGCAGGAGGACTTGGAATCAATCTACAAACGGCAGATGTCGTCATTCTCTACGACTCCGATTGGAATCCGCAGGCTGACCTTCAGGCTCAGGACCGCGCTCATCGAATTGGTCAAAAGCGACCCGTGCAAGTTTTTCGTATGGTTACCGAGCATACCATTGAGGAAAAGATTGTGGAGCGAGCGCAGCAGAAGCTAAAACTTGACGCCATGGTTGTGCAACAAGGCCGACTTAAAGAAAACAACAATAAAATGTCTAAGGATGATCTTTTGGCCGCCGTTCGCTTCGGTGCCGACAAGATTTTTAAGAGTAAAGAGTCATCCATTACAGACGATGATATTGATTTGATTCTAGATGCAGGCAAAAAGAAGACAGCGGCCCTGAACGAAAAGTTGAAGGCGGCTGAAAAGGGCGATTTGCTAGACTTTAAACTCGATGGCGGAACATCTGTCCAAACTTTTGAGGGCGTTGACTACTCGAGCAATGCTCTGGCGCAAGCGAAAGCTGAGAATGAACTACTTGGTATCCTAGATATGGGAAAACGTGAACGAAAGACAGTGGGTAACTACAACGAGAACACTCTGTATCAGCAACAAATTGCCGCTTTACAAGGCAAAGTCGCGACGCAGGCGAAGAAGAGGAAAGTTATCAAGCTTCCGAAACACCTACGATTACCTCGCATGGAAGAATGGCAAATGTACGACAGAGAGGCCTTGTTTAAGATTCAAGAGGAAGAAGAGACAGCTTTTCGCGCATTGCCCGAGGAGCACCAAAAAGCAGCCGTGACAAAGAAGGAGAAAGGGCCTGCATCGGAAGAAGCCACAACGCCGATTGAAGCTGGCAACGAAATCAAAGTGGATCAAGAAAAGACGGAAACAGAGGTACCATTTGAATTGCCTCCGTTGTTGAGCCCGGAAACCCAAGCTGAAAAGGAGAGGCTTTTGGCAGAAGGTTTTTCGGACTGGCGGCGACCGGAATACACAGTTTTTCAAAAAGCCAGTGCCAAATACGGCCGCGATGCCATTTCAACAATTGCTCTGGAAGTTGGTAAGTCAGAAGCAGACGTCCAGAAATACGCTGATGCCTTTTGGGGTGATTTTGGAAAGACTCGCATTTCGGAGCACGAGTACGACCGAGCCGTCAAATTTATTGAGAGGGGCGAGAAAAAGATTGACGAAATCAAAAGGCTCGAGCGCGCTACCGAGACATTGGTGTCTCTTTTTTCCAATCCCTGGGAAGGACTTGAATTCATTTGCACGAATTGCAAGGACAAATTTTTTACAGCGGAGGAAGATCGCTACCTGCTGTGTTGGACACACAAGGTGAGTGTAGGACGAGGCAGTTGTTCAGTATATTGCGGCGTTCTTGGTGATATCGTGGATGCTTACACTGTTTTGTTGATGCTGATTTATAGTATGGATATGGTCAATGGGCCGCCGTCAAGTTGGCGGTACGACGTAGCCCCGTTTTTCGATTCGATTATTACTTGCGGAGTCTCAATGTGGACGTTTTGGGAAGACGCTGCGAACAGTTGATGAAGGCTGCCGAGAAGGAGGTTGAGCAGTTGGAGCGAAAGGCGCGAGAGCAAGCTGGTCTTCCTGTGGAGCCTGGAGAAGACGGCAGACCTTTGCAACCGATTGAACTACCAGAAATTTTAGTGATGCGAGCACAAATGAGAAGCAGCCAAAGGGCAAAAGAGGAAACAGAACGGCAACAGATGGAAACGAAGGCCTTGGAACTGGAGAGACAAATGAAAGACGTTCAGACCCGCTTGAAGGCTCTCAATGAATCTGGCTATGATTTTGTCAGTTCCCCGCGAGAATTTGCTCAAACTGCAGACACTGCAGCTGTCGAAGTGGATAATAACCAAGCTTCTAATCCTCACAAAGATGAATCCCCCGTGACGGCAGGCGCCGAAACTGTCGTAAAAGAAGAGACCAACGACAAGGGTGCTCCTGGACCAGACGGAGATTTTATTGTATTTCCTGAATACGATGGTCTGGAAGAGCCCAAAGAACCCAAGAAGGCTTTTACCCACTTTTGTCAGCATATGCGCAAGGAAGTCAAAGCATCCCTTGATCCAACCGAACGAAAGAAAAAAGTGAGCATTTTGTTCGTTGATGTTTTTGTTGCGGTCGATATTATTTGCTGTTCTGACATTGCTGTGCATTTCTCTATTTATATTTATTCATCAGGATGTTGTTCATGCACTGTTGCGCGAACGTTACGTGAATCTCGGCGACGACGAAAAGAAGACATGGCGGCGTTGGGCCCATTGGGACAAGAAACGGTACGAACACGATTTGGCTATTTTTGAAGCAGCCCAGATAAAAAACAAAAATCCAAAGCATAACGTCAGCGACGAAGAAACAACAACTCCCACTGTTAACGGAGACTGTTCCTTAGCTCGAGCGCAAGACGCTGATTCACACATTCCTAAGAAGAGGAAATCCCATTCCAATTCGTCAGAAGATATTCTTGCTATTCCCAAAAAGAAGAGAATGAACTAGACTAGTTCTTTCATTTGATTAATACTTAAATGAATAGACGCTATATTTTTGAAATAGCAGTGTGCGTCTTGTTGCTGTGCTTGCTTTTTCATTTCCTTTGGATAATAACACTGCAGTATGTACAGTGATAATAAATGCCAGCAAATAAGTCGAGTAAGCAGCCTACCACCGCTCCTAAAGACAATCCCCCGGATCATTATCTATTATTTTTCACACATAACTCATGTCCTTCTTCCTTCGTATGTTCCTTGCCATTCTTCTCTTCCAATACCTGGACGAAATTCTTCCCTATAATCTTGCCAATCGATATGGTCGACTAACCAGGCACCATCGTTTCGTTGCTGCAATTGCCATCCCGTCAATACCAGCAATTGATTCGTGTTGGTGTCTCGGAGTTCCACATTGCACCAAGCTGTACCGTCCATAAAATCCAGTGTCTCGGAAGGAAACACTACCGAAAATGGACACTTATCGTCTCCGTCGTTGTCTTCTTCTTCTTCTTCGTCGTCGTCGTCGTTGTCTTCCGCACTACTACTTCCCGTTAAGATGGCAAATTGATTGTGCGGTCGAGTCATGGCATGACCCAAGGCCGATGCTGCCGTTTCGAAATCTTTGTAATCGGTCGGAGCTCCAATCGATTGTAACAGTTCGGCTGCCCAATGGGTTGTGGAACATCTCAACAGCAAATCAAAACCGGCATCGGGACGCGGATCATCGTTGTGATAGACACCATCTAACAACGCTTTAACGAATTCACTGGGCGATAATCCGACACGAGGTGGTCGTTGTAATTCTTGTTCTAATAGTTGCAGACGCAGATCGACGATGCGTGCTTGTAAGGTTTCCACATCAAAAAAAGTATCGTCACGGTCATTTTCGTTGTTGTGGTGATCGTTGCTGTTGCTGTAAAATAGGTTGGTGGACGGTAATGTTGATGTTCTTCTGGTTTTTGAATCCATTGATGGGGTGACAAAAGCGTTTATAGAATTACTGGAGGAAAAGCAATACAAAAGTGCTGTCGTAACGAACAGCCGGAACAGCCAATACAGTTCTCTTGCAATCATCTGCGTTGTTGGCAATTGTGAATTTCTATCTCTTTTTTTTTTTACTCTTTCTCTCTCATCTGCAGAGTCTCTCTGGCTAAATTATTATTTTTTATTTGCTTTCACGGATTTCAGCGTGTGTTATTAGGCTGTTGGGCTTTGGGCTTCTCCTTTCGACCAAGCTCCCTTCGCATCCCACTTTTCTGTTCTTTCGAAAAATTCTGTTGTCATAAAGCATGATGCTGTAGTTTGTTGAACTAGTGTGCACCCTGAAAATATGTTATCGAATCTATGTGCGTCTCAAGTAATTCAACCGTTCGTACTCGAGTACCATACATACGCACTACTAGACTACTACTCTTCCAGTAGTCTGTAGTAGGGTACTCTAATACTCGAGTAAAATTACTACAACTGGCCACTGTTTAGAGTAGTCTAGTAATTCTGTTCCCCGTCGATTTCATTGACGATGCATCGTAACCCGATCCACTGCCAGTTATCACCCTTCCTGGGGTGCCAGTGGTTGCCTTCGGGCGCCCTGCGGGTGCCATAGTTGTGATCTCCGTAAATCAGAATTTCAAGCTTTTTTATTCAAGTTTTTTTTTTAATTACAAATCCTTTGCCAGTTGCTACTGCAACTCCAGCAACTTCTGCACTACACCAGTAGCTACTAGTGCTGAACGCAACATATTTCCAAATTTGTACAGGTAGGTATTGTTTATGTGTGTTGTTGTTCCAGAGGATTGTAGGTTGATTGATTTGATTGTATCACAACATTCTGCAATTTATTTTTATCATTTATTTTTTAAGTTCCAATCAATGGAGCTTCGTTTGAGTCCATGCACGTCTCCTCAACACCTACCCAAAATTCACACCATAAAGAAAAGTGTCACATTCATAGTATACTCTAAATATTGATAATTCACTTTCGAATCGAAGTCCAATGTCTAGTGCTCTGTACTCTGCGTACCGACTGTATGTGCGTACTGTGTACTGTGTACTGTATTGGGTTATTAGGCACCACTGTGCCCCTTGTGTGTCATGAGCCAATACAAAAATACCATTACAAACACGACAAATCCAACCATGTAACACATGTGCTTGGCACCGCCCGATTCCAACATGGTCCCGATACGTCGCAAACTGCCCTGCAGCATGTCGGAAGTGTTCATGAAACCATCTTGCATGGAATCGAGCAACGAATTTTGTTCTCGCACTTCGTTGCCAATATCGATCGTAAGACCCTTCAAACGTGCTACTTGATCGCTCAGTATGCTGATGCGTTCGTTGTTTTGTTGCTCCATGATCCCAGAATTTGTTTCACGGGCACTGCGACCTCCTTCAATGTCGCCGTAGCCACCAGCACCGCCATTGCGTGCTCGGCCGTACATACCGTTACTGTTGTTGCTGTTTGTATTGCTAGTAGTAGAACTTCCTTTCCGTTTATACATGGGTGTAGATGATGATGATGTATTTGAATTGGGAGGCTGCATTAACCTCCTGACAATTCACAAAAAAAAAACTCTCTGTTGGTTCGTGGTTTGTTGGGAAGAAGGGGTTGCGTTTTTCTTGTCTTACTGAATTTATAAAATCGCGCGTCTCAAATGACCCGTTGCAGAATTGAGGCAGGGTCTAGTTCAGTGTGAAGAAAATAATTTGCAGTGTTGTCGATGTATATTGCTTGCTATTCTGGCGTCTCTCTAGCTGCGCTACTTTTTCAAGTAAGATGGAATTTTGTTTGTTTGTTTGAACTCACTCTTGGGAGGAGCTGCTAGCTAGCTAGTAGAGTACAGTAGGGGGTCTAGTAGTTTAGTAGTGGTGGGATGATGATGATGAGGTCATCGACTCCATCTCAGTTTTTTAATAAAAGGACACTTTGCTCTTGAGCGACTGTTGCAAGCAGACTCGAACAACCATCCAGGCATATAATTTACTACTAGAGAGAAGTGTAGTATCATTGGTGGTGTTCATTACCTGGTACTACTAGCTAGAGTTCAAGATCACGGAAACTACTAATGCTGCCTCTACAAGAAGTTAATTCTGTTTAGTAGGCAATTATTTGAGCAACTACCAGCTCAATACTGTTAATAATTGTGCATTATTGCTCCAAGAAGCCATTCATCTCGAATCGCAGATTGCAGCAGCGGCAACAGCAGCAGCAGCGCAATACTAGCT
>Ga0100390_10005821_pt1 | contig 10492 bp, 9 predicted proteins | sample CryGeymeta201514_FD_81540 | JGI IMG/M metagenome (GOLD analysis project Ga0100390, IMG submission 81540) | Groundwater microbial communities from Crystal Geyser aquifers in Utah, USA - Crystal Geyser metaG 2015-14 | ecosystem: Environmental > Aquatic > Deep subsurface > Groundwater | place: USA... | reverse complement strand
CAGTTATTGAAGCACTGTATTTGGAGATATTCGGCAGGTGTGAATCTTCGACGTCCGCTAATTAGTCGCGACGAGAAGTTGGTGCCAAGAGATACAATTATATTTGACGAGGCTGCGTGGAAAGCTTTGTGGCAGGATATTGTGTCGCCTCTGGTAGCGGCCTACCAGACAAAATACTTACAAGAACGACTGAGGTAATCTACAAGTAATGCAGTTGCTAGATGATATCGGTCCTGCATCTGACCCATCCCACGCCAGCTTTAAAAGAGGAAGTCACTACTGCGTCTTCTTTTCTTGCTGCTGTCTGTAAAAATCCATGGTATTCTTCTGATACCAAAAGTACTGCGCAAACATGGTGATGGACAAAGTGGCACAGAATCCGTAGCTCAAGAGCATGTTGAAATCTCCGCCAGTTTCCTCCAGAGTTGTAAGAATTCGTATAACTTCTCCGATCAAGTTCATACTGGTGGTGACGATAGATTGTGCTCCCGTATGCTTGACACGGAAGGTTTCAGCTACTTGCAGTCCACCGGAGTAGACAATTATAACATCATTGAAAGCGTGCAAAAGGTAACGCCACTCGGGAGGCAGCCAATAAATGACAGTAAGAGAGTACATGATTGACAAGGATATTACTGTTACCTTTTCCATTAATTTAATGGTGTCTTTTGAATAATGCCACAGCAGGTAAACCATGGCTATGCATTGGACCAGCAGCACTAGGTTCTCGCCGTACTATTCGTATCGTGTATCATAGGACATAGGAGGAGTATGCCAGAAATGAGTTTACCAAAGAGAGATAGGAATAGGAGGTTGCACACAAATAGTAAACGACTCTTATACTCTGAATTCGAAACACTACTTGTCTGTACGTACGGCAGTGAATGGATGCTTATGTTTTATACTATAAATGCTGCTGTTGGCGTAAAACAGCAGTTCCATGTAGAGTGCCATGGGCGAGAATCCCTCGCTCGACTTTGCTTCCATCATATTCAAGACAGTAGGAGTCTTATTAAAGCATGCTCCAACAATAATGGCGACGCCCGTGACTTTGGTGGCAGCTTGAGAGAGACATCCCGAGGAAACGAAGTCTTGCACCTCAAAGAAGTCAATATGCTTCAAACAAAGTGCGGGTCCAAGATGGATTAGATCATTGGAAGAGTTCGAATCAGCCGCCACTTCTGCATCCCCACTCCAAATCCACTCTGCAAGAACAGGAACGAAGGGAAGGTCTGATATCTTCATGGTTGGTTGTAGAATTTGTCAACGTTTTCTTAAAAACTTCAAACAAATTGCTTTTAAACACAAAGAAAGCAGATGAGTAGAAGATAATAATAGTTTTATTGAAGGTATCTTGAGCATATGTGCTTCTTTATCGTATTAACCCGAGTACTAACAATTTTTCACGTCCTCAAAGAATTAATTTGCAACAGTTCTGGAACAGATGATAGATCCAGCGCCCAGCAATCCAAGGCCGACTAGTCCTGCTTTCTCGAACATGACCTCTATTGCCCAAATTGGCAACATCACGCAAAGACTGACAACAAAAACTAAAATCTGCAACCATCCCATTTGTGCCTCCATTCGCTTTGCAAACAACAATCCAAATGAGACAAAAGAAGGCATCCCGTCTCCATCTTGTGGAGCACATAATTTGTACAATGGGTGTCTTGCCGTTGACGACGACACAATGCTCGAGCATACTAATCGAAAAGGACTCAGCCAGATGTGTACGGCGTCTGCTTGTGACAGGAATGACAACCTACCAAACCACGGGAGCTCCACGTATTCGCCGTTCGTAGTTTGTTGAACCGCAATATAATTGGAAGCCACAATACCATCACCAACCAGGATTGTTCCATGCTGGGTCAAGGGGGCATATACGCCTTTCCGCGTAACGCTGTTGATTTCGACAACTCGCAGCCGTTGAATTTCACCTTTGCTATTCCTGCTTTGGAGAGTGTCGCCGATCTGTAAGGAGTCAGCGCGAACAGGGGCAACGTTGTTTGCTAGATAAACCAAATGCTCTCCCGTAATCTCAAGGACGGCCGAAGTTTCATTGCTTAGATTGGCTGTGCGTATTTGAAGAAACACGGTTGATCGGTTTCTGTTATGGTGGGCAAAGGCGTACACAGATTCAAATAGTCCCGACGCCGTTTGCACGCGATCACCTACCTCTAAGTCTTTCATCGGCTTAGTCTCTGATAATCTGCCATCATCTGCTTTGATCACTCGAACAGTGGTGCGACCTGAAAAGCATAAGCCTCCCAAGTCTGTACCGTTTTCACTAGATGGCACCTGAGATTTTTCTTCAGCAGTACACTTGTGAAGAACACAATAGTTGATATCGGTTGTTATATCAATATCATCACAACAGGGAGGCAAACCATCTCCCTTGTTCCGGTGAAAACAGTACGTCTCGTCCGAGCACTATCCAGGTGGAAAAGAAAGAGAAAAACGAATTGGATGTGTAGTGAGTGAATTGACATGAGCGAGATTGCGCTTGAAGCGTGAATCGCAGGATCCACGTCAAATAAATAGGTTTTTCTTACATCATGGTCATCCCGACAACCGCCCCCTTCTTCAAATTTCACTTCATAACATCTTTCATATGGAAGAAGATCATCGTTGCCGGGCACAAACTCGTCAAACGTGCACAACTTCCTCGTGTTAGGATTGTCGTTTGAAGCAGAAGTTCGCAGCTGATGGGAATCGGCATTTTGGTAACCCAAATGTGCTCTTGGTTCATTAGCTGTCACTTTAGCGGCATCATATTGAATATATATGAGTGCTAGAAGTTGCAAGACAAGCATCGTCGAAGCTGTCATGTTGGTGCGCATTAGTATTGTATCTCAAGCGCCTTGATGATCGATGATCGTAGTGTAGCACGTAGCCGTAGTGTATATTCAATTTTCAATTCTCTCGCACAGATGAGTTTTTCTTCTCACATCCATCCCAGCACGTGTCTCTTTATTTGCTTGTTCCGTATTACTAGCTACTCGGAGTAGTAGTAAATTATTTATTTTCCATTATTACAGTAGTCTACTAGTAATAGTACTACTACTAGTAGAAGAAGTGTACCAGGTAGTACACTACTAGCTACTCGAGTAGCTAGGCAGCTAGCACTACTAGTACTCTAGCTAGTACTCCTCTAGTAGTAGAGTAGGTACTAGCTAGCAACTACTAGTAGTAGTAGTAGTTGTAGTCTACCAGCGGCGGGGTAGGTAGCCAGTACTACTAGCTAGTAGAATAGTCTAATAAAAAAAATGTCATCGAAATTTCAATATCTATGTTTTCCGCGGCTCGACAGACTTGTCCACCGGTTCCGCGTGCGTGCAACCAAAAAATACTTGGAATATTCATATTTTTTTTGTCCGTAGGTAAATAAAAAATAAGACATGTTATGTTACTTAGGTCAAATTTTGTCTGCTTATCAAAATCTTCGAGAATTTTTTTGACTAACTAACTAAATAATAATACTGTACTACCAGTAGACTAGGACGATCGGATGTTTCGATCGTGGACATCAAGGAATTCTTTGCAAAAGCTTCAAAAGTATTTTACAATGGCACCAATCATTATCCTACATCCTACACGAAGCCACCGCGTTAATGCAGCTTGACATAATTCTGTCAAATTACTGGATTTCGAATTGAATATCCAAGACTTCTTCACACCACTTCCAGACGTGTTCCTTGTTTTCTGGTGAAACCACCAACTTTTCGCCTCCCTTCTTGACAGGCTCTCCTTCTACTACAGTCGCAATGGGGGGACCTTTCATACTCTGTTTTGGCATGTAAAAGCTGCCACTCTTGACATCCGCACCAAAAGCGCACATGCTGACAGGTAAACTACCATCTGCAGGAGACTGTCCACCACTACTTAACATTTTCCCCATCCAACTCGGCAAGCCGCCATCCTTCATGGTTGTCACTTGTAGATTGGACGTTGCCAGTCCGGGATCAGCACTGCTTGCATGTATTTTGCCCCTCAAGGACGAAGATGCAGAAATTTTATCGTGCAAAGCCATGGCGAAATTGGCATTCGCGAGCTTGGTCTGGTGGTAACGAGACCAATTACCTCTCTTGCCAAACGCCGCCTGAAAGAGCAGAGAGCTTCCATCGCCGCCAAGAGTTCCAGGCTCGCTCTTGATAAAGTAGTCCTTTTCCAAGTCTCCTTTCGGAGTCTCTCGTGCACTACTGGAATGCGTCACCACACGAGCTTCTCCTCGATTGTTGGCAGCATTAACAATTGATTTCCAAACATCGTGTATGAGCAAAAAATGAGAGAGCTGATTTGTCTGCATTTGGACATCGAAACCATCCTTGGTTCGGATGTCCTTCAAAGCCATAACGCCTGCATTACACACCAGGACATCGAGGCCCTTGTACTTGGCGGCAATCTTGTTGATCTCTTCGGCAGCTGCCTTAACCGAAGCCAAATCTTGCAAATCACACGTGACCGTTTCGATTATGGTAGGGGAGCTACATTCCTTGGCCAGTGCCTTTAAGTCGGATGTGCCCTCGGCCGAAGACTTCGAGTCGCGATTGCAGAGCATCAACACTTTGGCCTTCTTGCGCACGGCAACTTCGGCGATGTGAAATCCAATGCTCTTGGCGGACGTTCCAGTAACTGCCACAACTTTGGAGGACAAGTCTTGGAACTTTGCTGGATCGGCAACATACTCGTCAAACAAGGCACGGTCAGACTGGCCATGATCTTCCAGATTGTACTCCTGACCGCTCAACACATTACCCATGGTTCGATTCTTTTTTTTAATTATAAGGAGATCTAATAATAGTTATTGCTTGTGAAGGTAAATGGTAAAATAATTATTTCATATCTTTCATTTTACTGGTAAATACCAAATAATAATACTGGCACCGGTAGGATGATTAAGACGAAGAGAACAGGTGCGTGGGTGATTAAAGATCGCAAACGATCGGGTCGTGTACTGGTGGTATCTGAAAGAACTTTGAACACAAAATAAATAATGAATCTTGACGCCTCAAAAAATTCTAGAACCTCAACACTAATAATCAGTCTAAATTCTCCCTCTCCTTAAACATGTATGTCAGTTTCTGGAGACTGCTTACGAATACTACTTGCCTCCTCTGTTGGTTCCGAACCGGAAAGGTCACCAGGAGCAGGCTTTTCATTTGTTGTCGCTTCCTTGTAGACAAAGATACCATGGAGTTTGCCTCCGACAGCAACGGCAGCAATCGTTCCAGCAAACCCCCAAAAAACTCCAACATAATCGTTATCTTGAGAAAAGCGCAGTGCATACAATTTAAGACCTGAATGACACTGATACCACGCCATGGCAAGAATAGTGTATCCAGATAATTTGTGCACGCCTTCCCAAGCAGTGCGAATGATGCTCTTCTCTTCATCCTTTTCCGGCAGATGTGGACGCATTATTCCACCGACAGCTTGCAAGACCGTTGCAATGACAACCGCCAATCCAATAGTCTTGTGTTTTTGCAATGCGCCTTCCCCAGATTCAAAATGCGTTCCATTCAATTGGCCAATGGCACTATAGGCTAGACCGAAAGCAATGAGAGTGAAAACCAGAACCAACGCGTTCAAAGCACGATGCATGACGAACCAAAAGCCAGTTTTGGGGATCAAGTGGCGGCACAACGAGTTTGCAATCGCCAAAGGTGCCAAAATTCCCCAGGCCAAAGCAGCCAAGATACCATGACTCTGGAAAAGTTTTTGTTTCAAATCAAGTTCGACGGCGACAGCTGCTGGTTGTTGCTGGACTGCATTCGGATCCGCACCATCAATGCACGGCACCAAGTTCAAACCAATGGTAGCGCGATGAGCATGGAATCCAAGATCATTGCTGCTTCCAGCAGCTACCAAAAAGAAGTTGGTGCCTTCTGGATCAATCAAGAGATTATCTCCCTCCTCTTCCAAGAATTTTTGGAATGAAAGCACAGTGTGAGTCTCGTTCTGCTCAATATTTCCGTTCAAAATTGTCTGGGAATCAGCCAGGTTTACACCGGCCAAACTCCTAGACGATAAGTCATATTTGCCAGGGTTGGATTCAGAAATAGCTTCATCGGGCAATCCAATTACGGCCAAACTCGGAACCATAAGACCGTCTCCACTGATTGCGAGAGCAACCCATCCAACTCCCTCAAAGATGACTTCAGCAGAAAAAATTCCTCTGTTTGGACTTTGTTCGTCCACAGTCACGACATACTTCATGGAGATAGGTACAGAGTCAAATGTGTGAGAGGCTTGAAACTCAGAACAGTCCACACCAGTTTCCTCGTCAAGCGTATTGTCTTGGTTAAGCTGATCGGCTGGACCAATAGTTTCTTGAGCCCCCCAGTTCGTAGTTTGCTTGTCATTATTCGTGGTGGGGCTCCACTGGTCACCATTTCCGTGTTGGAAGAAAGAAGCGAGTAGTAGAGCAGAGGAAAGAGTCTTGAAAAGCATGGTGTTCGGCTTTTAATTTAGAGATTTGTCAAATTATGTTTTATTTTTTATTTTTATTTTACTCGGTGGTCGTAACATTGTGGGCAATTTGCTGAATAAGGAGATTGCTTGGGCAGGAATTACCTACATCTACCTGGTAGGCACTCAATGCCGAAAGATCACACCTACCCGTAATAACCATGCTAATTAATTATTTGCTGCTCGTGCAGTTTTTGAAATCTTGAGAAATTTCATCGCGCGTAAAAATCATGGAAGATGCACGGGTAACCTCAAGAAGTAGTATTCCGAGTTCAGTCGTTGATGGTACTGGTAGTAGTAGGGCAGTCTAGTACTACTCCCTCTAGCTAGTAGTAACACTACTCCCTCTCTGCTGTACGGTACCTGGTACTACTCGGAGTAGTCATGCTAGAGTGCCACTCTAGCATACTACCAGTGGTAGTAGTAGTAGTAGTAGTAGTGTACTGGTACTACTAGACAACAAGGCCTACCTGGTACCTGGTACCGTACCACGTAATACTGTACTGGTAGTCTAGTACTTCCGAACTACACGGAGAGTACACAATCAATGGCCCTTGGCGGGGGGTACTCCAACCACTCTTTTTTGGGAGTTGAGGTTAAAACAACAAGTAGACGGACCTACCAAATTTGTCGCAATAGGAAATATTTGTACCTACGATTATCGTCATAACCTGAAATATTTGACCAAGCTGGTGTAGACTCCAGTACACTTTCTACAGGAACAAGAAGTATGTGGACCTATGATAATTGTCGTAACCTGAAATATTTGCTTGTTGCAGCTAGTAGTAGTTAGTAGTAGTACTACTACTGGTAAAATCACACCACGTCTACCAATAAGAGGTCCGAGGTCTGTGCTAAGAATTTAGTATTTTCTTCTGCAGAGTGCATGAGGTCCATTGACCTTGAGTTAAGTTTGATTATAGAAAACTTTAGTACTCCACTTTGAAAATAGTAAGCTAAATATTTATCTTGGTCAGAATTTGAGGTCCGAGGTCCCAACTTAAGGTTTGACTATACAAATTTTCAGTACTTTACTTCTAAAATAGTAAGCTAAATATTTATCAGTACCACACAAATAAAACTTTCCTACGCCACCCACTGGCTAGAGTGGTTGGCGATTCTATCATGCGAGATTTGCATAAACCCTCAAAATAATATTATTCTTGTCAGAGACGGAGTGAACTCTACCCCTAAAATACAACGAAACAATGAATTGGCGAATCCCTTTTCACCTGTGCACCTTGCTTCTTCCTCCACTCCACCGCAAATACTCGGAGTAAATTATATTGCAGTGTTTTATAACAATGGCAGAAGAACAACCGGAAGAAGTCAAGGTAGAAGCTCGTCAGTTCATGGCAGATGTACTTTCGACAGCAGCGGAACAATCAATAACTACGGATGGCAAAAGCATTGACATGACAGCCTGGAAGGCAACGTATAGAAACAAAATAGATAACGATCCTGCAGGGCTCATGGAGCAGTTTTGGTCGATTTACGACCCGCACGGATCCTCCATATGGAAAATAGTATACGACGAAGCTGATAGCAACGAAAATCTGGACGAGACGATTGAGATTGTGACGGCCTTGATGCAAAAGACTCGAGCAGGCAGCGATGCTTTGGAGGGCCACTGTTTTGGTGTCGTGTACACGTTGGAAAATCTAGAAATTGAAGGACTGTGGATCTTCAACGGCCCGGATCCAGCGCAATTATTTGGTATCAACGAAGACACAAGTTGGTTTTCATGGAGCCAATTAGGACCCGACGCCAATGAACTCGTCAAGAAAGTGGTGGCCAGTCTCATGACTCCAAAAGATGGCACATTGAATGGCAAGCGCATCGAAGATACTCAGGTATTTTCGTGCTCGGGGGCTCCTCAATGCCCACCAATGAGTTCCAGCCAAGGCAAACCATACTGGGTTCCACCTGAAGAATCGTATCATGCTCATTTTGATTGCTTCAGTGGTGCTGCTGGGGATATGATGTTGGCTGCGTGCCTAAATGCAGCGGAGGAACTGAAACTGAACGGTTGTCAACAATTAATGCAGTATATATCACACTCCTTGGAAGAAGGCATGCCTGAATTGAAGGGTGAATTTACTATATCCGCGAAGCAGGTCTGGAGAGGTATGGGATCCATTGCTGCCTGCTATGTAAATGTCGAAAGCAAATACTATCATGCAGCAGCCCCTCCGCCAGAGCGCAGTGCATCGTCTGCTGATGTGAACGCCACAGTTGAACACAATCACAGTGAACAGAATCACAATCACGGTCATTCTCATGGACACCAGCACGAACATGAACACCAGCATGGACATGGACATGACCACACTTTCAGTAATGCTGCCGAAGAAACATTACCACCTCACGAACACACACATGCACATATCAATTTGCACGAACTACAACCTTCTGCAAATCATCACAGTCATAGTCACAGCCACGTTCATGATTCTAGCAACAGCAAGGGACCCCTGCGAAATCTTCCTCAAATTTGTACCATGCTCAAAGAGGCACCCACGGAGTACATTCCTGAATGGGTCAAAGATACGGCCATTGCTGCATTCACTGCATTGGCTCATGCTGAAGCAAAAACCCATGGAGCAGCCAGCATTGATGCAGTTCATTTCCATGAAGTTGGAGCTGTTGATTCCATAGTTGATACAGTAGGTACCCTCCTGGCATTGCATGCCTTGAGTGTCACCAGTGTCTCATGCAGCCGACTGCCCCTGGGCGAAGGTTCTGTTTGGACCGATCATGGGTTGCTGCCAGTCCCTGCACCAGCAACTTTGCAATTAATGGTGAACATGCCAACTTGTTCAGGTCCTGCAGGGACGACAGGAGAACTGGTCACGCCAACTGCTGCGGCACTTTTGAAGGTCTTGGTGGAGTCTTCCAGTGCGACAACTGGTTCTATTGGTGTGGATGGCAGACCTCCCAACTTCACCATTCGATTTATTGGCACAGGAGCTGGTACTAAAGATTTTGAGAAACATCCAAATGTGCTGCGGCTGATGCTGGGAAACAATATTGTGAAAAAGTAAAATGAAAATTCTGAGTACATTCACCCAGTATTGGTCGTTATTTTCGTGGGTATGCTATTCTAGTGGCTAAAAGGCGATTTGGGGTGTTCGTTGACAAGATCATCATGGTTGTGATCCTGGTCACTCCTTCCCTTTTCTCGCTCCTTTATTTGCTGTTTAGAATCCGACGTTCCATCCGCATTTTCCGACGAACGTTCGGCGTAAAATGATTCCTTTCCAATTTCCAAATCATCAGCTTCGTCTTGTGGCGGTGTTGCATGAAAGGTCATGTCTTCTGACGCATTACCACTTTCGTGGACAATGTCATCATCCGGGTATAGTGAGATCAGGTCTTCTTCATTTGCTTTTAATTTGGAAAATAGCTTATTCTCTTCTCTATTTGGACCCTTATCAGGAACATGAGATTTTCCAAAGCGTTCCTCCTTTCCCATTTCCAGAGTGTCTGCTTCATCTTTATCAGAACTGTAATCCTTGTAAAGAAATTCGTCGTCGTAGTCCGATTGAGTCCTTCCGGGAATCGGGGACGCTGGCGACGACGAAAAGTGCATTGCAGGCATTTTGTGCATCGTTGGTGGATTCTTGCAGTTGCGTGTAGAATTTAATAAGAGACCAGCATGTGGGCTCTTACCAGTAGTGGAAGTAGCAAACACCGCACCGGAACGAGGCAAAACCGCGCGCCAAAGGTAACTTCTTGTTGCTGTCGTCGTAGACAGTCGTCCTAGTACTTGTTGGTTCATAATGCTATTCGTCTTTCTTGTGCCAACGGAGGGATATGATATATGACTCAATTTTCCCTTCAAACCAAACTTTGTTATGGTGAGACACGGAAGGCTTTTGATGGATCCATTCTGAATCTTCGTGATCGAATTTCGTTGAGTTTCCAAGACTGAAAAATAATGTCCACCTCATAAACCGTACGAGTAGCCGTAGCTCATAGTGATTGGTCTTCTAGTACAAAGAACAAATTCCTTTATTTAGCT
>Ga0100390_10005815_pt1 | contig 10496 bp, 10 predicted proteins | sample CryGeymeta201514_FD_81540 | JGI IMG/M metagenome (GOLD analysis project Ga0100390, IMG submission 81540) | Groundwater microbial communities from Crystal Geyser aquifers in Utah, USA - Crystal Geyser metaG 2015-14 | ecosystem: Environmental > Aquatic > Deep subsurface > Groundwater | place... | reverse complement strand
TGTTGTTGATGATGATGATGATTATGATGATGACTGCCAGTAGAGTGAGACGAGGACAAGGGAATGCCACCCTCATCATCACGACGGCCAAAGCCAAAGAAGGACATGTCAATACTTATTCTTTGGTGGTATTATTATGCTGTCTGGTTTGCTTGGAAGTGTTGGTCGCCTTCGTCGGCGGTTGCTTCTACTCCGAGTAGTTGTGTAAGTGACGTCATAATCATGAATCTGAATTGAGTCATCATATTTTGGAGTGCGTTTGTTGGCTTCCATGATAATTATTTTTTGACATCTGCCTGTTCCTTACGCCTCGGCGCACACACACACTAGACTAGCTACTGTAGTACTGCATGGATCGTATCGTATCTTTTGATGGACGACAAAGAATCATCGCTGTTCGCATGCATGCAAAAAACTGAACATAGATTCACTCAACTCAAATTTCAATTCAATTCAAACCCCAAACAAACAAACAAACACAAGCAACAAAACATGATGTTCAGACTCTTGACGGTTGCCCTTCTTTTATCGGCTACCAATGCCTTTGCTCCATTAATCCCTTCATTCAAGGTGCGTTCTATTTGAAATAATATTCAATGGCTGTTGACTCTTGTATTGTTGGATGGTTTAGGATGGAATCGTGATTTGTATACTCATTCCCCCGGTCAATTCTCTCTCACGCCGCTTTACTCTTGCTCAAAACAAATGCCACCTTTGTACAGTCTGTCGTTGGTGTTACTTCTGCTGCTTCTTCCACTACAGCTCTTCCAGTCCTCTTGACCGATGATGAAGTCGATGCTATTTTAAAGTCCGGCAATGATTGCGTCGGATCCGAATGCTCCGTCGATGAAGTCAGCAACCTGGTGTCGGAACTCAAGGGACAACAATCACAAATGGAAGAACGACTCAAAAAAATTTCCAAAATGATTGCCGATTTGGAAGAAGTTTCCAACAAGAAAAATCGTGACAAGGACGAAGTCAAAGCATTTGTCAAGGATATGTTGCGTGTCTTTGAACGCGGTGTAAGTTACAGTACGAATGCAGTGGAGATGTTTGCACAGTCATGTTTGTAAGGTCTTAATTCTCATCATTCTTGATATACACATGTTTCCCCCTAATGGTATGTTTTGTTTCGTCACACAGCCCAAGCAGTATGCTAGCGGATTCACTGGAGACGTTGGTGATGGTCCAACTACTGCTTACGATGCTCTTCCTCCCAAGAAGTGGAAGCCCAATTAAACAAAAATAAATGCACACCCACACACATTCTCTTTAGTTGTTTTGGATGTCAACGTGGACAAAAAAGCTATTTTAATACAATGAAATCTTGTCTTTGGAGAAAGCTGGAGTAGGATGAAGCGAATGCAAAACAAAGGACGGAGAAAATTGCCAAACGTATTCCTTTACTACTTGTTTGGCACGTACTAAAAGAAGAAAAAAAATTGCTTAGGTTTGGCTTTTTGACCATGATTGAATTCAAGAATGGATTGTCTTATAACATACATTACTGCGAGACCCATTCCACTTCCCCACAACCACGCTAAACGTCATAACCATACTTATTCACCCATAGCATACATAACGTAGACTACAAAGACCACAACAGCGTATCATATCAGTATACACATTTCATGATTCTTTTATTATTATTTGTTTGTCCTCGGATTGCCCACTATGCCTTTACTTCTTGCTCTAGTGGCACAGTCCCTTTTTAGGTGGAACAGCAGCGAGTTTCTGCTGCATTCAATCTTATTTTTCCCAATCTACAGTGTGTTGTTCGAGGTTAGAGACTCGAGTAGACTAGTCATTGACATGCATCTGATTGTTGTCTTTTTTGCTGGCTGCCACCTAATTGAGCATCGAAATTTTCGATTGTAGGCCTTCCCTCCCGCAAAAATAAACAGACAAGTTTTCAGAGACGCATTTAATCGACGCAATAGTTTTTAAGACGGGCATGTCGCCAGCAAGAATATAATATGTCTTCTTTGAACCATACTACTATTTTTGGGCACTAGTGGATTCATTACTATTATATTCATGGATTCGTCTCACGGGCAAAACAAATAAAATGTGTGCGATGTTGTTGTAGTGATGTATGGAAAAGTCCCATTTCCTAACAGCCTTTGGACATATCTTTCTTCAGGCAAAGAATTTTCACGAAAATACTGTATCGACTGTCACTGGTGCTTGAAATACCATCCGATCCCATCACGTCAAATCGAGCATTGCTTCCATTACAAAAGTAGCAGCTGCCTACGCCTTGTACTTCTTTGGAGGCAAGGCATCGTAGGCGGTGGTAGGTCCATCGCCTACCTCTCCAGAGTAACCCGTTGGTTTGCTCAAGGCAGGATAATCGTTGCCACTGGCCTTGTCACCCATCTGGAAGATGCGGAAAATAGCACGAACGGTTTCGCGAACCTCGTCCACTTCGCGATTTGAATCTTTGTTGATGGCCTCGAGTGCACTGACCATCTTGTCGATTTCGGCTACGCGATCTGTCAACTCCTTTTCTTGAAATTTCAAGTGTTCGAGCAGATTGGATACGGACTCCACGTCACATTCCGAGCCCATGCACTCTTCGCCCTTTTCGAACAGTTCATCAATGTGTTCCTGTGCAAGCAAATTCAATTGAATCGGCGCCTGCGTACAGTTTTTTTTATTAAGTGTGTGAGAGAGACAGAGAGAGAGAAAAAAAACAGGTGAAAAATTAATTATGAAAAGGAATCCATGTTGTTTTTTGCTAAAATAATAATAATGGAAAACGATGTATACGCAAAAGCCCCAAAGCCCAACCGACAACGTACCCTTTGTTGCAAAGGCATGGTAGTGAAAGCCGAAGTGGTAGCCAAGAAGGAAAGGACAAATGCGAGCTTCATTGTAATTAAATTTTAAGTTGTTAAAAAAAAGTGTGTTGATTGTTGCAAGTATCAAAGTTTGTGATTCAAAATAGAGGTCTTCCTTTGGTACTACGCTACGCTGGGACACGCTCGTTTCTTTGCATTATTATTTATTTACTCCGTGCTGTTCTGCAAGTGGAACACTGCCAGATGCCGATGGCTCGCTGTTGACAACACCCGCAGCAAAGATACACTCTTGAGAGGTAGTAGTACGTTTGCTTCTCATTCTTCGGTCCATCCCGGACACTCAATGTTTTGATGATTTCGACGCACATGTTAACAAAAAGATGACTCTTGTATTTATTGCGTTTGATACTACTAGTAGTAGTACTAGTAGACTACTACTGGTAGACGACTAATAATCGAGCAGAGTAGACTACACTACTGACTAAGTACCAGGTACGAGGTGCAATTGCTCTATTAGCTTCTGGTAACGCTGGCAACAACACCGCCGCGACGACTAGACTGCAGTAGCTAGTAGTAGTCTAATAGTCTACTTTTATGCAGTTCGGGATACTGCTACTACTAGTAGAGACTACTTCTGTGCTGCAATATAATATTATTATTAAAAAAGTATAATACTTTTTTGACGGCTAATCGAATGGAACAATATAAGCAGAAGCTTCATCCAGATCGTAATTATTAGCGTACTATACCTCACTGGAATTTATTTCCCGCTGCTCGTTGTAATAATTGCCAAAGAAAGATATCCACCCCCACAAGTTACTACGAGTACAGAGTACTGCTGCTGTACAATGTCCAAAAAGACTACTAGTCCAAACAAAAAGGCAGCAACACCCAAGTTGACTGATAATAGCAACCAAAAAGCAGTTTCATCCTTGAAAAAGAATACATCTGATATAGCTGCTTCGGCAGGTGGTCGCCAAATTCCTCTACTGGTGTGCTTGCTGATTGGACTTTTCTCATTGGCATTGGGCCTGTTATCTCCCCAGTTGATAAAAACATACCAAACGATTGCATCATCGTCACAACCTGCCCAGTCGAAAAATATAACAGCACCTTCCACATTAGAAGAAACGAAATCTAAGATATCAGCAAAGAAAACAAAGGAACGAAGAATGTCGTCCAAACACGAATTTCCTTGTCACGACGAAGCCTTGGCCAAAGTACTGCACGAAAAACCGGTCAAGGGAATGCACGTGTTGTGCATGGACCAGAGCATCAGATCGTTACAATTGACCATTTACAAGGATGCGCAACGGACAGAAAATCCTCCACAAGTCGAAATGGAAGGTTTGCCAGATTGGACTGCTTTTAAGAAAACGATAACGGAATATTTGGATTTGAGACCCGCCAGCGATTTGCAGCAACAGTGGAATATTTATTCTTCCGATGGAGAATTGCTCATGCAAGAAACTGCTCCGTATGCTCAGATGGATGGGTTGGTTCAGGTGGGCATGGTGATGCTCTTTCAGGGAGGACAATTCATTTGGCCGGGTGTTGAAATTGGCTTTCAACGGACCATTGATTTGTACAATATTATTCCCGGTGCCGGTCCAGATATTTTGGGAAAGAAACAGCGTAAGGCAACCTTAGAAACCCTGTCTTTAGAACCTTTAGTATTTTCGGTGGAGGGTTTCTTGGATGACTATGAGTGTGATTTTTTTGAAGAAGCGGCAGCACCAACCATGAAATATTCCGAAGTTACCCTTATGGATGCGGACCAGGGACGTCCATCCTCCGACTTTCGAACCTCTCAATCTACCTTTTTACAGAAGAAGGAGCATCCCATCATTGACGACATTGATTACAGAACGGCCAGCTTGGTGCGGGTTCCACGCTTTCATCAGGAACATGTGCAAGTGTTGCGATATGGTGGTGGAGAGAAGGTGCGTGTGCGTGTGGACATTTGTCGTTGAGTACAAGTTATTGTGTCGATGGAATTGCATTACAATTATTTCTTGATAGCAACAACAACACACACCAAAACTATACTTTGGTTGGCTCACTTTTTCCACTTTGTTGTTTGTCCGTCACTTTTTATTTTGTGCAATACTACAGTACGATGCTCACCACGATTACTTCGATAAAGAGTTATACCAAAATGATGAACACACCTTGAAAAACTTTATTCAATATGGACGTCGAAATCGTATGATAACCGTCTTTTGGTACTTGAGCGACGTAGAAGAAGGTGGTGAGACTATTTTTCCCCGGGCCGGAGGAAAACCTCCACCATCCAACATGTCACAATGCGAGGAAGGATTGAAAGTCAAACCTAAGCGAGGGAAAGTGATCATTTTTTACAGTTTAAAACCAGATGGAAGTTTGGATCCTCTATCGCTACACGGGTACGTTTTCTTCTTTTTTTAATCAATAATTTATTGTATGCCTAAATCATCGTGCCTGTATCGTTTGGGATTTTTTTTGTTGATTTGCTAACTTTTGGGCGAATTTTTTGGGGGGGTGGGTTTGCAGTGCCTGTCCTGTAAAAAAGGGCATCAAATGGGCCGCCAACAAATGGGTCTGGAACCTGCCGATTGAATTTGGATCGGGCAAATAGAGAAAAGAAAAAATAACAACTCTAGTATTTCGTATTTAGTACTTTTTACATTTATTTGACTTGAAAAGTTCATCGAATGGCTTTTTTGTTTCTTTCGCTGTCACCCGTTTGCGTTGCTTCTCATGTTTTGGCTGGAACTTGCATTTCAGTTTCCGTTTCTGACTTTTTTTATATTTTTATTATTATTATTTATTTTTTATCTCGTTGCCGAGACCTCCGCTCTAGCTCTAATAGTCTACTACTACTAATACCTGGTACTCTCTATTCTTGAGACTTCTGCAGTAGTATCTACTACGGAGTACTAGCTAGCTTGACTGATCTACTAGTAGCTACAGTAGTAGTAGTAGGCGTGGGTCGAATCAAACAGAGTGCCGTAGTTTTTAGTCACGAGAAAAGATGGGTCTTGATATCTCCGTCAATTTTTCGCACCGGCGCACTGCCTCTCCCTGGTACTGTACGAAACATAATAAAAACACAACACATCATTCGTCCATAATCAAACTAGATCTACTACTAGACAACTGTACGTAGAAGCCTGCTATTGCAAGCAATCTTGGTCATTGTTTAAGTTGTTATTATTTTAAAATCATCGTTACTTCTCGTCAAGACCATCCAACCTTGTTCTACCAGATAAAAACACCTCAGAGTCGATACCATCTTTTCGTTGTTCATAGAGGCCCAGGTCGAACTTGTCCCATCTCGCACTTCCCAGTGACGTTATACGATTGGACTTCGCAACATGAGCGGATACGGATACAATAGTTCGGGTCCTCCTCCTCCGCCGCCGCCGCCGCCTCCACCACCACCTCGCCCTCCCAACCAAAACTACGGACAGTATGGACAGCCACAAGGTCAAGCAGGGCAGCAGCAGCAGCAGCAGCAGCAGCAGCAGTATCAGTCCAACCAGTACAATCAGCAGTCATTTGGCGCCAATCAATATCAACATCAACAACAACAGCCGCAACAGCAAAACTCTATGGAAGCTCGTATGCAAGGTATGAATTTGAATGACAACAACAACCAGCAATTTCAACGACCATCACCACAGCAGCAGCAGCAGCAGCAACAACACCATCAACAACAGTATGGATATTCACAAAACCAGCAGAATGCGGTACCTCCCCAGCAGCAACAACAGCAACAGCATGGATCCAACAGTGGTCTTGCCTCTGGTTATGCTGTTGCACATGCTACAACTTCCTACGGTTTACAGCAGCAACAACAACCACCACCACTATCATCACTAGCAGCGTCTGGCTATGGCAATCAACAAGGCTACGATTCGACGTATTCACAGCTGTCGTATCCACCGCCTCCTCCACAACAACAACAACAATCCCGTCCATTTGCTCAAACACATTTGCCTCCACCACCACCATCACAACAACAACAACCACCACCACTGCTGCCACCAAAACCTGCAACCGCAACAACGTTGACTCAGAATCAATTATTTCACCAATCACCTGCATCGAATGAACCGTATGGTGAAGTAATTCCTTCTGCTGCATCGACGGCAGGAGTCTCTCAGTTGACACATCGTGGTGATTCCAAACGTCATACAACAACGACGTACGCATCGTATAGTGGTGCTGGTGGTGCTGGTGGTGCTTCGTACGGAACCAATGCGAATACGTCGACAGTAGCGTACAGTAGTGGTGCTGGTGCTGGTGCAGTTGGTGCTACGAATTTCTCTCAAACCAGTGACAAACAGGAAACGCTCCAGTACGAACACAATCGTGTAGCCATGATCTTTTTAATCCCATCGCTACTGTCGGTCTTTTTGGAATTCGAATCACCGTATCCACTACAAACACTTCTTTTCTTACTGTTGGCATGTTACGGTTTGGACATGGCCAATGCGCGTGAATTTTTAAGCGTCTTTTTATGGGTAAGCGCTGTCATTGTAACACTGGTATCGGGATGGTTCCTTCTCCTGGCAACACCGGACGATGATACTGGTGGTTTGACCACACTCAGTGTCTTGCTGCGAACCACAGGCAATGGTTTTTTGTTCCTTTGTACGGTACGTAATGTAACGCAACGTGACGCTGTATTGGTTCCTACGTTTTTTTTGCTTTTTTCTGCATTTTAAATTTATTATTTATCAAGTAGACGCAATTGAAATGAAAGTTTCTGATCAATTCTTTGTATGATCCCTCCCTCCCTCTCTCGCGCCAACCATTCAATAATAAAATATAAAGGCTGCCTGGTGCACACTACAATTTGAATGGATCTACGCTGATGCTCCCTCGTGGGCCAAAGCCGTAGAGAAAATGCTTCATTCGATGCTACCGCCGGTTGCTGCAGCAATCACCTCCTTGTACTTAACCAAAGCCTTGGAAGCAGAGTTCGGTGTTGATTTAGCGGCTACTCAAATGCCTCTGACCTTCGCTGTGTTGTTGGTGACCGGAATGGTATTCTTGGGATGCTGCGAATCTTCTTTTGTCCCGTCACCAAATGCAGTTGCACGAAACGGAAAGAAAAATGATAAGGGAGATGATGATAATGGAAAATCGAAAGTCAGTCCACACTCCCTGACAGATTCTTTTATTTTGCCAACACGGTACGCCCGAGTTCATTCAGCAATCTTGCTTTTGGTTCCCCCGCTGGTGCATGCCATGACATTTCGAAGACGAATCATCAGTTCCAGTGTAACGATGGACGACTGGCTAGATTTAGTTTTGGTCTGGACTGTTCCTTACCTGCTGCACTATGTCCTCCATGCCATGATTATTACCGAGAGAATGCATGGACCATACAGCTTTCCAATGTCCTTTATCAGCAATATAATGTTCCCCCGTACCGGGAATACATTGCGAGGTGCTTTCATTCCATTGCTCGCCACCTTTGCAGCTTCGTTCGCCTGCCAGCACCGCTACTTGATCCCATTGTGCCATCGAGTATCGTACCAGTTTAAGGGACACGATCTGCCCTCGTCACAAATGGTCAGCATCTTTTTGACGATTGCTACCTTGTTTGTTGTAGCTGGCGGATGGATATGGGGCTCCGTCTCGGCGCAAACAAATGAACCACTCTTTGGAGAATTCCACGAGGATGTTGTTCAGCTGTTGTTTGCTTTGGCAGGAACGGCCGGAGGAATCGCCTTTGGCATGCCATGGGGACTGATACCTTTGCCAATTCTTGCCTTCTTGGGCCTTTCTCTGTGGTTGACCACCCGTTTGGTAAGTCTTTTTTGTTTGGTGGACTGGCTGGCAAATGTTGAGAAATCGCTATTACAGCTAACGCATTTAACACTTTGGGATTCTAGCTTCGGTATCTTTCTGTCTTCCTCTTTGTTGTGCATGCAACTGGAGTAGTAGTATTTTCTTATCGGTTCGCCGGTATGGAAGAGACAGTGCAGCTGGCATTGCCAGGTTTGAGCATTTCCTTGACTCGGTTTGGTATATTGATAACCTTTGCATCAATTGGTGTTGGTTTCCTTGCTGGACTTGCCGTGCGCTCTACTGGAGGAGTAGGAGCTGGCATTGTCAAAAAATTCGACGTAGCTGGACAAGTTTTGGTTGTCTATACCATTGTCTTGGCACTTCTCGAATGTACGCTGATTTGTATGCCATTGCCAGCCACAAAGTTGGCTGGAATTGAGCTCGACATCGCTGAGGTCGAAGACGAGCAAATGTTGTACGACGAATATTACGCCTACCTCACGAGCGGAATGATTGTCATCATTGCTTTGTGCATGCAACACAACAAGTCAATATCATCTCTGTCCACTGATATTGCCATATCATCTGCCGTAGCTAAAGCTGCTACGATTTTCGTTGACGCCAACGACGACTCTACCGTCGTCGACGATGGCCCTGATTCTACCAGCATCTTCTTTCGCTATCTATCGGCTACCCTTTTGATTGTGGTCATGTTCATCCCTCGGGCGGTGTTGAAACCAGTACATGTAAAGTCACGATACAACCGCATTCAACCTGCCGTAGGCGGTGGTATGGTGGAATCTTTGCCCCGCACAGCGCGACCCATGATTCTGCTCTATTGTTTCATAATGCTTCCGGCGTGTCTCCTTGTGTCAGTTCCCTCTGTGATTCTGCCATTTATCAATGCATGCGGCAGCTTCTACGGAGTGACCTACTACGAGGTGTCGCCGCCGTTATCAATTGTTCTTGGGTACGTCCTATCTTTTTGGGGCGTGGCTTCGCTTTCAATGCTGAACCATTATCTTCCTGATGCGGGAGGCGAGCTTTTTAAGAAGTTCTCTGCTTTGACATTTTTGGTTGCGATTGGATTAATTTTCGCGGCCCCTGCGCTGCCGGATTGGCTTGTGGACGTCATTGCAATGATGAGCGCCGGGGAATCGCCGACGACGCTTTTGCAAAAATCCTTCGATAATCCATATGCCACCTTGTCCAGTATTGGGGTGGAATTGATTCGAGGGAAAAAGAGTCGTTCAGGTGGATGGGGTTTGTTGACCGCTATTTTTGCTACGCTCTTGGCCGTTACTGGACCTCTGGAGCTAAGAGAGCGCAAGCATTCCACTGGTAAAAAAGACACGTTCATGCTGTTTCGCCTCATGACATTTAGCCTCATGTTTGGTGGCGGGGTGGCATGTTTCATCGTGATGCAAAGTATGAGCGAAGAGAAATTTCCCGTTCTTGTCTTGACAGCGCTTGCCTGCATGGCTGTTTCTTTCTTTGGAACAGTTGCTTCGGTGCTGGGCCACTTTTTAGAACTCGAAAGCTTTGGCGAGGCCATGCAAGTTACGTATGTCTGGATGGCTTCTTTCCCCATATTTTTAGGGATATCCTCCATCCCACAATTTATTTTGACCGGAAAAATCCATCCATTTGGTGCGGGAGGTTGGGCTTCCACGTATCTTGCCGTTTATGGTCTATCAGGACTTGCGTTCGCTGTGGGTTTGCGCTCCAGAAAGACAAAAAGCAAGGAGACGAGATCGACAGGCAACTTGGCTTGCGTTGCTTCGTTTGTCTGCGCCATTACAGTACTATACGGGAGATTCGGTGTTGCCGGCCTCGATGCAGACTTTGAGGTTTCAACCGTCTTTGGAATTCCCACATCAATCCTTGGAACGTTTTTGGCTGCTCCGA
>Ga0100390_10005808_pt1 | contig 10499 bp, 10 predicted proteins | sample CryGeymeta201514_FD_81540 | JGI IMG/M metagenome (GOLD analysis project Ga0100390, IMG submission 81540) | Groundwater microbial communities from Crystal Geyser aquifers in Utah, USA - Crystal Geyser metaG 2015-14 | ecosystem: Environmental > Aquatic > Deep subsurface > Groundwater | place... | reverse complement strand
TCTGAAGAGACAAAAAAAACTTATCTACAACGTGCGCGGATGTGGTGAAATTGGTATACACGCAAGACTTAAAATCTTGTGGTCTCAACAACCGTGTGGGTTCGATTCCCGCCAGCGGCACAACGTAATACCGATAAAATCGGTAAACGTTGTTAGAAACGTAAAATTACGAAGTAATTTGTACGTCTCACCGGGGATTGGCGCAATTGGTTAGCGCGCACGGTTTGGGACCGTGAGGCTGCTGGTTCGAATCCAGTATCCCCGACAATTCGTGATAATTGAAATTTTTTGAGGTGGCACAGGCCACGCCTCCGCCAGAGGCGGACAGGCGCACAGAATTGGCCAGCGCCAAGAATCCGTCATTTTGATATTTTGGCGTAAGGGTTTTATTCAATAAAAAGTAGTTAGGAAAACGCAAAAATTTTTATGAAATCAGAATGTTATGGTTTGGTATTTTGAGATTGCTTCTTGTTCATTTCAGTCAAAATAATTTCTCTAATTACTTTTGACTTCGTTGATTTGTTTGCTATGGACAATTTTTCCAAAAAGTCATACATATCTTGGTCTAGGTAAAAATTGAATTTTATTTCTCTTTTCGTAAAGCTAGTCAATTTTTCTTCGATTAGAGACGTTAACTTTTCAGACTTATAATAAGAAAAATCCAGTTTATCGTCGTGGCGGGTTGATAAAAATGCCGGAATATTTTGTTTTTTGTCCTCATTACACAAGCACCAAACTGGAATATTGTTTTCTAGGGCATACACCACTTGTTGAGCCACAGTGGTGCCCTATAAAGGATTCGATATTTTTATGAAAGTTGCTAAGCGATTAGAAGATCTGCCTTATCACTTTGTGGTACAAGCCGCACCATATACGATGCAGGACCCGATAGTTAAAGAATTGAATTCGTTAAAAAGTAAAAATATTACTTTAATGTTTGGACTAGATTTTGTCTTTCCCCGTCAGTTTATGCAATGGAATAAGACGGAACTTGTCGCCGTATTGTCAAAATATGAGCCAGGAGCCTTTATTCCAGCGGAAATTCGAATTTATGGTAAACCAATTGCCTTAGTGTCTGATGTAGATGGATTACCCTGTCAGGTGAAAGATGGTGTCGATGGTTTTATAACTAATTTAGAATTAGACGAAGTTGAGAAAAATATGAGAAAAATTTTAACTTTAAAAAATGAAGAAAAAGTATCAATTAAGAAAAACGGTAGAGACTTAGTAATAAACGAATATAATATGGTTGCTAATTTTACTAAAGCCGTAAAAAGGATACTTACCAATGAACGACATTAAAAAAATAATTAATTTTCTCAGACTTATTGAGAAACTTAAAACGATAGAGCGTTTTAATAAAACTTCAAACTTAGATCGAGCCGAAAGTGACGCCGAGCATATTTGGCACCTGGTGATGATGTCCTATTTGATGTCAAAACTTAGACCAGAACTAGATAAAATGCGGCTTATTGAACTGGCCTTGGTTCATGATTTGGTTGAAGTATATGCCGAAGATGTAAATCTTTGGGACGACAAGAAAAAAACAAAAGAAGAGAAAAAGAAAGCAGAGGAAGAGTCGGCTAAAAAGCTGTTTTCTACCCTACCCGAAGATGAAGGTCTGAGGATGATGAATCTATGGAATGAATATGAAGAAAGGCTGACTCCTGAATCAAAATATATTTACGCTCTCGATAAATTACAACCATTTCTACAAAGATTAGTGTCGGGAGATAATGGATGGAAGGAAAAAATGGTAGACAAAGAAAGACTAATGGAAGTTAAACCACAGGATGTTAAAGATGACCCAGTACTATGCGACATTTGGGATGATTTTACTGAAGAGGCCGTGGGACGCAGAATGCTTTATAAGCTCTGAGTTATTTTGACGGAGTCGGGTTACAGTATTGAACAATTTTACTAGCAAACTCTTTTACTTTTGACTCATCCAAACCCTCAATTTCAAGTCTATTCCCAAGATCCTCTACGTTCCACTCATCTAAGGTAATTTCTAAGTCATCGATATGAAAATGGTGGCGAATCTTAGATTTAGAATCCCGTAACTCCATTCCGATTAAAGTCAAAAATTCTATATATTGTTCAGGAGAAGAAGTAATTGGAATCGACACCTCCTTCCTCTGATTTACGCCGTCATTGGAAACAAAGTTACCTTTGGCAGTTAAGACTTTTTTATCACCATTTTCGTCGGAAATTTCTTCAATGCGAATATAAAAGGACTCGTCACCCTGTTTTCCAAGATAAGTCATTTTAATATCCTGTGTTTTTTCCTCACCAAGCGACTTTAAAAAGACCAGTAGGCCCTCTTTATTTGTAACCTTAAAATTCATTTCGATTTCATTTGCCATATTGGGTTTATTATACATGATTTTGGAAGGAGGGTTATTGTAAAATTCGGTTTTATAAAAATGCGAACAGAGCGAGCATAAAAATCGCGCGTGCAAAAAATAATTTTCAATCGAGCCCCGCTTTTTACGCCGTGCCCCCGCCCACGGCGTGCGGGGCGAGTGTTATAATTCCATAATTACAGTTCGAATTTTTCGGTACAATGCCGACAGATGTTTCCTAAATTCTTTGAAACCCTGCAGGGTGACAAAATTCCATTGCCTGTTTTTTTCCCCGACGCTACCCGTGCCGTTTTGAAAACCCTTGATTCTACTGATATCAAAAATACCCAAACTCCGGGAATTTTAGTTAACTCCTTTCACTTGCTTTCAAATCCCGGTAAAGATGTTATTAAAAGTTTTGGCGGTGTTAAAAAATATATGAACTGGAATGGCGCTGTTATTTCTGACTCCGGTGGCTTTCAGGTGATGTCCTTAGCTAAAACCCTTGGCGGAAAAAACAGTGTCACTGATATTGGAGTAACTTTCAAAATGGATGGTAAAAAGATTCTTTTTACTCCGGAAATCTCCATTAAAACTCAATTGGCTCTAAATTCTGACATGGTAGTCGTTCTTGACGATTTTACTGATCCAAAAAATAATTTAACCGAAGCTAAAGATTCGGTTCGTCGAACCCTAAGGTGGGCAGAAAATTGTAAAAAAATATTTGAGGCTAATACTAAATCGTGGCTCAAAAAACCCTATCTTTTGGGTGTAGTTCAGGGTGGGGGATTTGCCATTCTGCGAAAGGAATGCACCAAAGAATTAGTTGACATCGGTTTTGACGGCCTCGGCTACGGTGGTTGGCCAATTAAATCAGATCTGACTTTTGACTACCAATCCTCCGACATTATTCGCCAATACACTCCCGATAACTATCTTCTCTATGGACTAGGAGTTGGTAAACCCCATGAAATTGCCACCTTAGTCAAATCCGGCTGGCATATTTTTGACTGCGTTCTGCCTACCCGCGACGCCAGACACTGTCGGCTCTACGTTTGGAAAGATGCGTCCACCCTTAATTATTCCTACTTCACTCCCAACAAAAACATCTATTATCGCGATAAAAGCTCTGTTTCTAAATTTTGCGATTGCCACCTTTGTCAAAACTATTCCCGCTCGTATTTAGCTCATCTTTTTCATATCAAAGAAATGACCGCACTGCGTCTCGCCACCATCCATAATCTTCGCTTTTATTCAGAGCTTATGAGAAAATTGAGATATGTCTAAAACTATTTTAGTCACTGGTGGTACCGGTTTTATTGGCACTAACCTAATCCACCGTCTTATTGATCTGGGTGAAAAAGTCGTTTGTGTTGACAATAACTACACCGGTTCTCTTAGTAATATTAAAGATTTAGAATCCAACCCTAATTTTTCCTTTATCAATCACGATATTACCAAACCTCTAACAATCGAAAATAAAATTGACCAAATTTATAATTTGGCCTGCCCCGCCTCCCCTCCGGCTTATCAAAAAGACCCAATTTTCACCTGGAAAACTTCTGTTTTTGGTGTCTACAATATCCTTGAATTTGCCAAAACTCAAGGCAATATTCCCATTCTTCATTCCTCCACCTCTGAAGTTTATGGTGAACCCCTTGTTCACCCTCAAACCGAAAATTATCGGGGAAATGTTAATTTCATCGGTATCCGCTCTTGTTATGACGAGGGAAAACGGGCTGCCGAAAGCTTGCTTTTTGACTATCACCGTACTTTTCAAACACCCATTCGGATTATTCGGATCTTTAATACCTATGGACCCTACATGGATCCCTACGACGGCCGGGTGGTTAGTAACTTTATTGTTCAGGCTCTAATGAATCTGCCTCTAACTATTTACGGCGATGGTTCCCAAACTCGCTCCTTTCAATATATTGATGACCTTTTGGACGGTATGATCAAAATGACAAATAACCAAAGCTCTTTTGCTGGTCCGGTTAATTTAGGCAATCCCAATGAATTCACTATCAAGGAATTGGCCAATTTAGTTCTAAAACTGATTCCTGATTCCAAAAGCCAAATAGTTTTTAAGAAATTACCCGACGACGATCCTACCCATCGTTGTCCTGACATTGCTTTAGCCAAAGAAAAATTGGGTTGGGAACCTAAAATAAAACCGGAAGAGGGATTAATCAAAACCATCGCCTATTTCAAAACCATACTCTGATGAAGTATTTTTCTGTCTTCAACCTCGGCTGCCGGGTCAACGCCGCCGAAACTAATCTCTTCGCTCAAACATTAATAAACGAAGGTTTCACCCCCCGTCATTCCCGCAAAAGCGGGAATCCACCATCCATAATCTTTATCAATACCTGCTCTGTCACCGCCAAAGCCAATGTTGAATCATTGGGTCTCATCCGTCATCTTAAAAAACAATATCCTCAAGCTCAAATCGTTATCTCCGGCTGTGCCGATACCAAAAACATTAAAAATCTTCCCAACCTTAGTTTTCTCCCAAACACCAACAAAGAAACAAAACTAAATATATTGAAATCATTATATGACACTAAAGTAGACGATAAGTTCTCACATACTCACCGCTATCTTTTAAAAGTTCAAGCAGGTTGCACCGCCGCCTGCTCTTATTGTACAGTTCCTCTTCGCCGTCCCTATCTTTGGTTTTTGACCATCAACGACGCAGTTAATACAGTCAACCAAACCGTTATAAACGATTATCAAGAAATTATTATCACCGGAGTCAACCTCAACCAATACGCTCCGGGGTTTTCTAATTTAGTTGAAGCTCTGCTTACTCAAACCAAAATTTCTTTAATAAGTTTTGGCTCTATTCCGCTTCTTTGTATTGATAATAAATTTTTAAATTTATACAAAAAATATTCTCCCCGTCTCAGTCATTTTCTCCACATACCTTTGCAATCCGGCTCCGATAAAATTCTCAAACTAATGCACCGCTCTTACACTAAAAAAATAATCTTAGAAAAAATTAGAAATTTGAAATTAGAAATTAAAAATTTATCCATCGGCACCGACATCATCGTCGGTTTTCCCGGTGAAACCGAATCTGACTTCAAAGAAACTTTAAATTTATGTAAACATATTGGCTTTCAAAAAATCCATGTCTTCCGCTTCTCCCCCCGCCCCCACACTCCCGCCCAAAAACTCTCCCAAAAATATCCCCTACTATCTAAAACTGAAATTTCAAAACGCTCCCGTCTTATTCGTTCTCTTATCTTCCAAACCACACTTCCATTTCATCAAACACCGGAAACTTAAAGCTGACTTCCTGTCCGGGGAAACGGGCATTTTTACCCCAAATACAAGCCCGACTAATATCATCCCTCATCTCATTGGAAATCCGTCTCAACACATCATTTAGGGTGTTTGTCTTTTTCATAATCAATGGCTCTTTTTTATCTGCCTCACCCATTCTCTCTCTCTTTAAATACACCCGTACTAATCCCAATCCCAGCCACAAGGCTTCCTTAAACTCCAAAATACCGATTCCGTCCTTAGCACTTAAATACAACACTCCTTCCGTTTTTTTAAATTTTTTAATCTCATCAACCTTGGTAATAATCTCCACTAGGGGAATATAAGTTCTGGTTTTGGAAAGCCCGTCAATATATTTATCAATTGATTCAATTTTTTCCCCTAACTCTATGACGGCATTGTCCAAACCCATTTCTTTAGCCACATCTATCATTACCTCTTCCGACAGTGACTTAAACGGATCAATAATTTGGATCGCCCCCTTTCCCATCCGATGCACATGAATTTTGGGTGGAATTTTATTAAGCCTTATGCCACTATCTTCTAACTCTTTTTTAATTTTAGTCAGCCATCCGGCTCTTTTGAAATCGGTCATCAGTACCACTAAATTTGACGCCCGCACCACCGATAACACTTTTCGGCCAAAACCCTTGCCTGATGCCGCCCCTTCAATAATTCCCGGCAAATCCAACATTTGCATTCGCACCCCTTTATATACCAACATCCCCGGTACCACCCCCAAAGTCGTAAAATCATAATTACCCACCTTCGATTCGGCATTAGTTACTGCATTAAGCAAAGTTGACTTTCCTACCGACGGTAATCCCACCAACACCACCGAAGCGTCACCTGAATGCTTAATGGCATAACCCACACCACCGCCACCACCCTTATTTGATGGCCCATCGAGTTCATCCTTGAGTTTAGATAATTTCGCCTTAAGTACCCCATGATGGTGTTCACTGCTTTTGTCGTAAGGGGTGTCCCGAATTTCCTTTTCCACCCGGGAAATTTTCATTTTAATTATTTCTTCTTTAGTCATTTGTTAGAATAGACCACTATGTGGATATTAGTATTTTTTCTCCTACTAATCGCCAAATCTAACCCTATTTTAGCATCAGACCGCTCTGTCTTTGGCCTTCATCTTTCTCAAACCTCTGATATTGATTCCGCCAAAAACATTATCAACTCCAATGGTGGTGATTGGGGTTATGTCACTATCGTTCTTCGGACCGATCAGCTTAATTTTCAAATGTGGCAGGATTTTATGAACAATTGCCGCCTAAATCATCTCACCCCCATTATTCGTCTAGCTACTATTATGGAAAAAGATTACTGGAAAAAACCTGAGTATTCCGACATTGATAATCTAACTAACTTTTTAGCATCCTTAAACTGGCCTCATTCCCGTCAAATTGTAACTCTTTTTAATGAACCCAACCAGGGTAAAGAATGGGGTGGGGGAGTCGATGCTAAATCTTATGCCGATTTAGCCCTCTATGCCGCTAAACGTCTTAAAAAATTAAATCCCAATTTTTATATTTTAAGTGGCGGTCTGGATTTGGCTGCTCCCTCAAAACCTCCAAACTTCGAATCAGCCGGATCTTTTTACCAACAAATTTACCAATATAAACCGGAATATTTTGATCTTCTTGACGCCTTGGCCTCCCACTCTTATCCCAATCATGGTTTTGTCGGGTCGCCAAACGACCAGGGTCAACATTCCATTCGTGGTTACCAGTGGGAATTGGCTTTTTTAAAAAAATTGGGGGTCAAAAAAGAATTGCCGGTAATAATTTCCGAAACCGGTTGGCCCCACCGGGAAGGAGAAAGTCTAAATAGAAACTTTTATGCTTCTAAAATTACTTCATCACTCCTGTTAACTGCCCTCAATCTTTGGCTCAAAGATTCTCGGGTTTTAGCCGTTACTCCTTTTATTTACAATTTTCCCTATCCCCCATTTGATCACTTTTCCTGGTTACAGATTGATGGAACCATTTATCCTGAATATCAAAAAATTGTCAATTTAGTCAAAAATCCTAATTCTGTTATTCAAACAAACACCTTTCAGATCAAACAAATTAATCTACCTCTTATTATTTTTACCGACACCCCGTATACCGCCACCATGGAATTGAAAAACACCGGTCAAGCCATTTGGGGTGAAACTACTTTTTGTCTAAATTCTGCCTCTTCAATCAATATCACCACCTCTTCTATTTGTTTCGATAAAACCCGCCAAATTCTCCCCGGCCAGTCTATAAAAATTAATTTTGATTTCCAAATTGATTCCAACTCTCCTTCCCGGGAAAACTATATCTCTTGGGACAAATTACCTCGTTTCGGTCTTTCTGCTTTTAGCCCCAACTCCCGTATCTATCACCCCAAAACTGATCTCTGGGAAAAACTAACCGAATTTTTCCAAGGACTTATTAAATAATTTGTGAACGTTTTCGAAAAAATTCGATCCTTATTTAGTTAGCTCACCCCTGCGGGGCTCGCTTTATGTGCGCGGCGGTGCGGGCGCCGCGCTTCCGTTATTTTTTGCGCACACAATTTTTCTCTCCCGCAAAGCCAGATCGAGTTCGGTAGGATTATTTTAACACAGAAAACAGAACAGAGGTTTTTGTTATTCCGTATCAACCCACCCACCCAAAATGAATTGATGGCGGCGACCCCGCCTTGTGCGAGTGGCCGCGTTAGAGCGCGGCTTGCCAATATCTCTGCTTTCTACGATCTAATACAGTCTATTCCAAAGTCTTCTTTTGGTTTAGTATCTCCTGCAGTCGACGGGATGATCCGCTCATGCCCCCGCCACTTTTATTGTATCCCTGTCCAGCGTCCGTATGGCTTGCGCACCTGCTATAGGTACGCGCTTCGCGCAAAAAAATTATTTGAGTGCCCTGCGCAATTACCTCGGTTGTCTTTATGCGCGCGAAGACGCGCGCCTTTTAGCTCGTACTACCCGGAAGAAGCTCGGCGGGGGCGCGGAGCCGCCCTACTCAATCTTTATATGGTACATAGCCGATAATCGCGCTATGATTTACTAGTAAGCTAGAAAATTATAGAACAAAATTTTATGCCACAAGCAAATAATCAAGCCGAAATAGACCATATTAATCGAGATCATTTATTGGCTGCTCAAAAAGCAGTATTGTTTGGTTCGGCTAAAGCTCCGTACGATACCCACGAATATTCTGATAGTTATTTTAAATTTCCAGAAAATGAACAAGACAGAATGTTTGAAACAATTCGTCAGATGGCTTCTGAGGCAAAACAAATAACTACGGTCATTCCTGCCTATTTCAATGAAAAAAAATATGAGGAAAACGAAAAAGGTGAAGGGGCGCTTGCACAATATAAGCAATTAATAAGTCACATAACAGAATTAGCTGGATATTATGTTTATACGTATACGGCATTAACTATTGATAAGGATTTGAAACAAGTAATTGATGAGGTAGAGGTTAAAATTCAAGAGTTTTTCAAGCAAGCAGAAGTAATTTTTCATCCCGGAAAAGAACGTTTTACTTTAGAATCTAATCTTGAGCCTTTCGCATCAATACTCAAGGAGCCAGGCAACAGATATATTTCAGACTTACGCGAGCAATATGGCCCTGAATTTACGCTTTGCTTAGATTTGACAAACTGGGTGGATACATCGCACGTATATGATTTGAATAAACAAGTTGGTCAGCAATCAAAATATTTAGAAGAAATGCAAAAAAATGAAAAATATCACGAAGAGAAAAAACGTATTTCCGCAGTTATCGAAACAGTAAAAGCATTCCGCTTGAGTAGTAGTGTTCAATATGATCCCGAAAAAGCTCTTGATTTATTACAATCATTTGAGCGAGAACATTTTGGATTTTTTGTTGATCGAGATCATTCAGAATTAACTGGACAAATTAAATGGTATAACAAAGAGAAAGATAATATCTTTCAAGAACTGAGAAATTATTTTATTGCCCATTCAGAGACTTTGGCAAAACTAGAGTTCAGCAAATTGCGGTTCGTTTTAACATCTGATGTTAGGAAAGATAGTACCAAATTAGTTACTGCATTTGTTCGGTCGTCTTCTCCAGATCAGTTAATGAATTTTATCTCACAAGATTATTCATATCACCCTTGTTTTAGTTTTTCTAGACCTCTATATTACGACACTGAAAATAGTAATACTCAATCAATAACTGAAAAACAGAAAAAGGTTGGTGATTTTGCTTTAGAAAAATTTGCTTCTATACGGGATGAAGAATTAGAACAAAACTGGGCAACATATAGCTATTTATTGGGTTACATATCTCTTACAAAAGAGTTAGACGCAATAAGCTTGGGTAATATTATGAAAAAAATTGCTGACGTCTATCCTAAAAATCTATTCTTTAAAATTCATCATCCTGCACAGATGAATCAATTTTGCGATTTTTTGGAATATTTATTTTTGCAGACACTTGATCGTCAAGATATTCCGAAAGATATGGCAGCACGGTTTATCTCTCAGGTTGAACAGCATGATCAAAGATATGAAAAAGTGAACAAAAGACTTGATTCTATCGCCAGACGTATGCACAAAAGATATGTATCCATTTCAAGTGAGATGTAGCGTATTACAATTTTTTGCGTTTTTTCTCTGATTTTGAAAAACGGGTTCGAGCCGACTTTTTCGGAAGCGCGGCAGGTGGCCTGCCCGCCGAAGCCTTGGCGAAGGCTGGGGGGCGCCGCGCTGAAGTAGCAAGCCGCGAATCGGCCATTTTCCACCATTTTGGCCGATTCCAATCTGGAAACTTCCGGTTCCACACAAAATTTAGCTTCAGATTTTGGTTCTCGCCAAGCCAAACGAAGGAATGAAATGAAACCAGAATC
>Ga0100390_10005766_pt1 | contig 10555 bp, 8 predicted proteins | sample CryGeymeta201514_FD_81540 | JGI IMG/M metagenome (GOLD analysis project Ga0100390, IMG submission 81540) | Groundwater microbial communities from Crystal Geyser aquifers in Utah, USA - Crystal Geyser metaG 2015-14 | ecosystem: Environmental > Aquatic > Deep subsurface > Groundwater | place: USA... | reverse complement strand
GTTGATGCGGCGCAGCGTTTCAGCCATCAGTTCCGCGATGCTGAGCTGGCGGATGCGTTTGCAGTTCCTGGCCGCTTCGCTCAACGGGATCGTGTCGGTGATCACCAACTCGTCAATCGCCGAATTCTCGATGCGCCCTATCGCCGGACCGGACAGCACGCCGTGGGTACAGTAAGCCAGCACCCGCACGGCGCCTTTTTCCTTCAGGGCTTTGGCTGCTTCGCACAGGGTATTGGCGGTATCCACCATGTCATCCATGATCAGGCAGGTGCGGCCGGCCACCTCGCCGATGATGTTCATCACCTTGGCCACATTCGGGCGCGGACGGCGCTTGTCGATGATCGCCAGATCGGCATCCAGCTGTTTCGCCAGCGCGCGCGCGCGCACCACGCCCCCCACATCCGGCGACACCACGATCAGGTCGGGGTAGTCGCAACGCCACACGTCCGACAGCAGGATCGGGCTGGCATACACGTTGTCCACCGGAATATCGAAGAAACCCTGAATCTGGTCGGAGTGCAGATCCATGGTCAGCACCCGATCCACACCCACCCCGGTTAGCATGTTCGCCACCACCTTGGCGGTAATCGCCACCCGCGCCGAACGCGGACGCCGGTCCTGGCGGGCATAACCCAAATACGGAATGGCGGCGGTGATGCGGGCGGCCGATGCGCGTCGCAGGGCATCCACCATCACCATTATTTCCATCAGGTTGTCATTGGTAGGGGCGCAGGTGGATTGCAGGATGAACACATCCTTGCCGCGCACATGCTCGAGGATTTCAACCATCACCTCGCCGTCGGAGAAGCGGCTCACCGTGGCGCGCCCGAGATGGATGCCAAGATGCCGCGCCACACTTTCGGCAAGCTTTGGATTGGCATTGCCGGTAAAGACCATCATGTCGCCGGACATCGAGAGCACCCCTTGAAGTGAAATGGACGCTAACGCCCGTCAATGCTTGAGAATCTGGCTGGGGAGGTAGGGATCGAACCTACGAATGTCGGAATCAAAATCCGATGCCTTACCACTTGGCGACTCCCCAAAAACTTGTCGAATACAGCGCCCGCAGGCGCGATTCAGTGACTGCAAAAATCTTTCAGCGGATGCTGTTGCAAGCCGCGCGCGACATAGCCGCGCATGGTGTCCGGTAACTGCCGCCATACCGCCCGGGCTTCCGCTTCCGTGTCGAACTCGGCAAACACGCAGGCGCCTGATCCGCTCATCAACGCCGGCGCGAATTGCGCCAGCCAAGCCAGGTATTCCGCCACTGCCGGATACAGTTTGCATGCCACCGCCTGCAAATCGTTGTGCAAACCGGGTATTTTGCCGGCCCGAAAGTTCCGCCCTTTCGGAAGGGCGCGCATTGTCATCGAAATCGTATTTCGTGTCAATTCCCGATGGCTGAAAATCTGCGCAGTCGGCACTTGCACGGGCGGGTACAACACCACATACCAGGCTTCCGGCAGCGCATATTGCTGCAACTGCTCGCCCACCCCTTGGGCAAAAGCGTTGTCGCCAAACACAAACACCGGCACATCCGCCCCCAGAGTCAGGCCGAGATGCATCAGACGCGCGCGCGGCAGATCGAGCTGCCACAGGCGGTTCAGCGCCAGCAACGTGGTGGCCGCGTCCGAACTGCCGCCACCGAGACCGCCACCCATCGGAATGCATTTCTCCAGGGCGATATCCACCCCCAGCGTGCAGCCTGTCTCGTGCTGCAACAGGCGTGCGGCGCGCACGCACAAGTCGTCCTCATCCGCCACCCCGGCCAGCGCATTCAGGCGAATCACCCGCCCGTCGTCGCGCCGGGTGAAGTGCAGCGTGTCGTGCAGATCGATAAATCGAAACAGGGTTTGCAACAGGTGGTAGCCGTCGGCGCGCCGCCCGACGACATGCAGAAACAGATTCAGTTTCGCCGGAGCGGGACAGGTCAGCGACCTCATTGTGCTTCCCATTTTGGCACCTCTAGAAATTTACTTTTGCGGGATGAAGCGCAAGGCGCACGGAGCGGAGGAACCGGAATGCACACTGACGTGCATGAGGATTCCGAAAACGAAGTTTCGGTGTAGGCTCATAAACGAAGTGCGTGATGCCGGAACCAACACCGCGCAACGCAGCGATTCGCCTGAAAAATGAATTTATAGAGGTGTCCATTCGTCTATGACCAGACGCACTTCCAGTCCTTCGCGTTGCAGGTTTAAGCGCAGGGGCAGCGCATCCGTGGCGGCGCTGGCATAGCGGCTGTAACGAATGGTCCAGCCCTGTTGCCGCAGCTCGCCGATCCGGCCGTTTTTACCGGTGGTTTTCTCGTGTCGCATCTGCGGCGCGGGCAGCCCTGTCACCCAGTAGCGCAAGCCGGACAGCGGCAAACGCCAGCCCAGCACCTGCTGCATCAGCGCCTCCGCGTCCGCTGCCGCGTAATGCTTGCCATCGGTTTCCAGTGTTGCCCGCGATGCATCCACCGTGATGCGCGCCATCGTTCGTCCCAACGGGGCAAGCAATAAAATCTCGTCGCCGCCGCCGCGATGGGTCCAGCGTAAATTGGTGCTTTCGCGCCGCGCCTCCTGGCGCATGGCGACACGCCCGTTGAAGGCGAACGCCGCATCCGCCTGCGGCGCGCGCTCCAGCATGACAGGTGTCGTGCTGCACGCCCCCAGCAGAAACAGGGACAAAAGTGCGACCCGCATCACGGCTGGAATCTGCGCAGCATGTCCTGCAACACAGGATTCCCCGGGTGTGCCTTGGCGCTGTCGCGCCAGATGGCCTGCGCTTCGTCCCGCTCGCCCTTGCCCCACAACACCTCGCCCAGGTGGGCGGCAATTTCAGGATCGGGATTGGCGGCGAAGGCACGGCGCAGGAATGCGACACTCTGCTCCAGATCATTCAGGCGGAAATAGCCCCAGCCCACACTGTCCAGAATCGCCGCGTCATCGGGCATCAGCCCGTAGGCTTTCTGCACCAGTTCCATCGCTTCTTTGATGCGCACGTTGCGCTCCAGCAAGCCATAGCCAAGGGCGTTGTAGGCATGCGCATTGTTTGGCTCAATTTTGATCAGCCTGCGAATCAGTTGCTCGAAGGCGTCGTATTGTTTCAGCTTGTCGGCGGCCAGTGCGGTCTGATACAGCAAATCGGGTTGATTCGGAAAAGCGGCCAGTCCCCGGTTCAGCACCTTGTAACTTTCCGCGTACTGCGCGGCTTCGCGCAGGAACTGCGCCTCGATTAACAGCAGCTGCACGCGCTGCGCATCATTACCCGGCCCGGCGTGTTGCAGCACTTCGCGCGCCTGCGCCACTTGTCCCCGCTTGTTCAGCAGATAAGCCACCCGCAGCCGGGCATCGTAGAACCGCTCCCCCGCCTTGATCTGCCGGTAATGCGCCAGTGCGGCACTGTCATCCGGTTTAGCTTCGGCCAATTGGCCCAGATAAAAATGCAGCGTGTTCTCGTCTTTTTTGCCGCTGGTGCCGGCCAGCGCGGCGCGCAGCTCCTGTTCGGCGCGCTCCAGTTCGCCCAGTTGCAGCGAGATCATGGCGATGGCAAAAGCGATCTCGGCATTGTCTGGACGCTGCTGCTGCAGGCGCGAAAATTCCTCGCGCGCGGGAATGAACTGTTGCTGCTCCAGCAACATGCGCGCATGAAACAGGCGCGCGTTCTGCTGCGCGGGATAGACGGCAAGATATTTCTGCAGCAGCGCCGATGCCTGTTGCGGTTGCGATTGCTGGAGCAGTTGTGCCCGCAGCATCACCGCCAAATCCCATTCGGGACGCAGGCCGCTTGCCTGTTGCGCCTCGTTCAAAGCCAACTCGGGCTGATTCGCCGCCGCCGCCGCCTGCGCCAGCGCCCAATGCGCCTCCCCCACTTGCGGATAGGGTCGCGCCACTTCGGTCAGCCAGGCCAGCGCCGCCGCCTTATCCTGCACCCGTGCCAGCAAACCGTACAGATTGACAAAAGTGTGCCCGGTATTTTGCGCGTCCGAAGCCAGCAGTTCGGTCACGTGCGGAAGCGCCTCCTCCAGCTTGCCGCCGGACACCAGCAGCGAGACCAGCATTTGTTTGGCCAGCGGCGAGGCTGGCTCCAGTTGTTGCCACAAACGAAACGCTTCCAGCGACTGGTTATATTGATGCGCCTCGAAGGTTAGCTGCGCGGCGCGGCGCGCCACGCGCGGATCGAGGGTGGCGCGGGCCAGATCGAGATAAACCTGGGCGGCGATCTCCGGTCTGCCGCGCTGGGCGGCAAAATCGCCGAGCAAAAATTCATACAGCAGCCGATCCGTGAGCTCGATCTCCGGCAGCACAGGTTGCGGCGCTTCGGCCTGCAGCGGCTCATTCGCCGCATCGGCCGCGGCCGGCAAGGTTTGCGGCGGATGGGCGCAAGCGGCCAACAGCGAGAACAACAACACGGAGAAAATAGAAGTTTTCATGTTTGGGCGGCATTTTGATGCGGGTTTGCATATTAGGTTATATTCATCACAACTCAAAACCAGCGCTTTCGCCCCGCCATGACGTCCCCACTCACCCTGTCGGCACAACATCTCACCCGTTTCCACGGCAGCCAGTGCGTGGTGAACGATGTGTCGTTCATGTTGCGGCGCGGCGAGGTGCTGGGGCTACTGGGGCACAACGGCGCCGGCAAGAGCACCACCCTGCAAATGCTCGCCGGTGTCCTGCCCGCCAGCGGGGGCACGGCGGAAATCTGCGGCATCGATCTGGCAGCGCCCCGAGCTGGCCAAGTCCAGCCTCGGCTACCTGCCGGAACAGCCGCCGCTGTATCGCGACATGCGTGTGGACGATTACCTGTGTTTCGCCGCCCGCCTGCACCGCATCGCCCCCGCCCGGCTGGCCGAACAATTGCATCTGGCGAAGCAGCGTTGCGGTCTGCTCGAATGCGGACACAAACTGATCGGCACCCTATCCAAGGGTTACCAGCAGCGCGTGGGCATCGCGCAGGCGATTATCCACCAGCCCGCGGTGATTATCCTGGACGAGCCGACAGTCGGCCTCGACCCCGCGCAGATTCGCGAGATCCGCGAGCTGATCCGCGCGCTCGGCGATGCGGGCAGCGTGATCCTGTCCACCCACCTGCTGCATGAAGTGGAACAGGTGTGCGACCGCGCCGTGATCCTGAGCCGGGGCAGACTGATCTTTGACGGCAGCATCGACGATCTGCGCCGGCACAGCGATATCGAGTCGAGCTTTCTGCGGCTCACCCGGGAAGAAGCATGATCAACATCCTCGCCCGCCGCGAATTGCGCAGCCTGTTCGCCGCACCCGCCACCTGGTGGATGCTGGCGCTGCTGCAATTCATTCTCGGCTGGTTTTTCCTGGCGCGCGTGGACGATTATCTGCAAGTGCAGGCGCAACTGGCGCAGATGAACAGCGCCCCCGGCGCCACCATCAGTGTCGCCGCGCCGCTGGCCGGCGCGCTGGGGTTGCTGCTGCTGATGCTGATCCCGCTGTTCAGCATGCGCCTGATCGCCGAGGAGCGGCGCAACCAGACCTGGCCGCTGCTGGCCAGCGCGCCAATCTTCGCGCGCCAGATCGTGCTGGGGAAATTCGCCGGCCTACTCGCCTTTCTCTCCCTGATCATCGCGGCTGCCGGTCTGATGATGCTGACGCTATGGCAGGGCACGCCGGCCGACCCCGGCCTGATCGCCGCCAACCTGCTCGGCCTGTGGCTGCTGGCGGCCAGCTATGCGGCACTCGGCTTGTATTGCTCGGCGCTGACGCGGCAGCCCGTGGTTGCCGCTTTCAGCGCCCTCGCCATGTCGTTCGGCTTGTGGTTGCTGGAAATGGGCAACGGCACCGTGCGCGCGCTGTCGCCCAATGCGCATTTCCAGAACCTGAATGTCGGCCTCGTCGGCAGCAGCGACCTGGTTTACTTCGCGCTCTTCATTGCCCTCTTTCTGCTGCTGGCGATCCGCCATCTGCAAGCCGAACAGCAAGGCCGGACGCGCCGCCGCGCGGTGAAATCATCGCTGTTTTTGCTGCTATTGTTGGCGACGATGGGCGGCCTGTATTCGCTCGCCGCCCGCTTTCCGGCGCACTGGGACCTGACCCGCAACGCGCTGAACAGCCTGTCGCCCGCCAGCGCGCAGGTGCTGGCGCAACTCGAGGGACCGCTGACGATCACCGTGTATGCCGCCGACCTTCTTGACGCGGAAAAGGGAGAAGTGCGCAAGCTGGTGGGCGAATTCATCGGGCTGTACCAGCGCTACAAGCCAGACCTCAGCCTGGTTTTCGTGGACCCGGTCAAACAACCGGAAGTCACCCGCCACTCCGGCATTCGCGGCAACGGCGAAATGGTGGTCGAATTCGGCGGGCGGCGCGAGCACCTCGCCATGCTCAATGAGCAGACCCTGACCAGCGCTCTGTTACGCCTGGCGCGCGGCAGGGAAGAACTGCTGATGGTCGTCAGCGGCCACGGCGAGCGCAAACTGGATGGCACCGCCAATCACGATCTGGGCGAATTCGGCAAGCGTCTGCAACAGAACGGCTACCGCATCGCGCCGCTGAATCTGGCCATCGCGCCGGACGTCCCGGACAACGCCGGCGTGCTGGTGATCACCCATCCGCAAACCCGCCTGTTTCCCGGCGAAGTCGCCAAGTTGCTGCACTTTGTCGAACGCGGCGGCAACCTGCTGTGGCTGCTGGATGCCGAACCGCTGCGCGGGCTGGAGGCGCTGGCCGAAGCATTGGGACTGGTGCTGCCCCCCGGCATCGTGATCGACCCGGCCGCGCAGGGAATGAATGCCCCGCGCGACTGGGCGCTGGGCGTCGGATATCCACCGCATCCCGTCACCCGCGATTTCGATCTGATCACGGTATTTCCGCGGGCACGCGCACTGGAAACGGTAACTGAAAGCGAATGGCAACGGCGGATCCTGGTCGAAGGCGCGCTCAAGGGCTGGATCAGCCCGCAGCCGGGCGCGCGCTTCGATCCGCACCGCGATGTCGCCGGCCCGGTCGCCCTGGCGCTCGCCCTGCAACGGCAGACCGGCGAACATGAACAGCGCATCGTGGTGGTCGGCAGCGGTGCCTTCCTCGCCAACGCCTACTCCGGCAACGGCGGCAATCTCGATCTTGGCGTCAACCTGCTCAACTGGCTGGCCGGCGAAGAACGCCTCATCAGCATCATCCCGCCCACCGCGCGGGACGCCAAACTCGTCTTCAGTCGTCATCAACTCACGATCGCCGGCCTGGTTCTGCTTGTTCTGTTTCCCCTGTTGCTGATCGCGGCAGGCGGCGGATTGTGGTGGCGGCGGCGCACCTGAGCGCTGGCCGATTTTTCCGCCAAGCCCGGGTTAAACGAGACCGGGAGACAGACACCAAACAGAAAATTACGGCGCGGACGCAAGCGCAAAAAATCGCGCCGGCGGCAACCCGCAGTCGCGCGCTACGGTTTGCGCTGCTCCGGTCGCACCCTGGAGGCCAATATTTCATCGCCCGCATCCGCATCGACGGTCTTGCCGCCGGCGTCCTGCAGCGGCAGTTCCGCATCGTTCCAGCCACGAATGCCGAGCTTGAGCGACACCACCTGGGCAAACCCCATCCGTTGCATGCTGTCAGCCGCCAGCACCGAACGCTTGCCGGAGCGGCAGATCACCACGATCTCGTGTTCGCGTCCGCCCGCCAGTGGCGGCACAGTCTCGTCGTAATCCCATTCGCAGGATTGTTCCAGGATGCCGCGCGGCACGTTGATCGAACCGGGAATGTGCAGCGCGGCGAACTCCGCCGGTTCGCGCACATCGAGCAGCAGCGGCACATCGCCCGCCTGATAGCGCCGCCCGAAATCCCACGGCGTCACCTCGCGAACGCGCGCCTGCGCCTCAACCACCAAATCGTCATAGCTTTGCATCGCTCATCCCCTTGTAAACACCGCGATCGATTCCACATGCGAGGTCTGCGGAAACATGTTCATCACCCCGGCTTTTTTCAACTGATAGCCCTTCACGTGCACCAGCACTTCCGCATCGCGCGCCAGCGTGGCGGGACTGCATGAGACATACACGATACGGCGCGGCGCGGTTTCGTCGCTGATCGATTTCATCAGTTCGATCGCGCCGTCGCGCGGCGGATCGACCAGCCACTTGTCCATTTTTCCCAGACCGGCCAGCACCGACTCGTCCATCTTAAACAGGTTCATCATCCGGAATGTCGTATTGCCCGAGAGTCCGTTGTATTCGGCATTCTGTCCGGCACGCCGCACCAGCGCAGCGCTGCCCTCGATGCCCGTCACTTGCGCCCCGCTGCGCGCGAGGGGCAGGGTGAAATTGCCAAGACCGCAAAAGAAATCGGCGATGCGCTCACCGGGTTGCGGGTCGAGCAGGCGCACGGCGCGGCCAACCATCAGGCGGTTCATGTCGCTGTTGACCTGGGTGAATTCGGTCGGCGCGAACGGCATGGTGATGCCGAATTCCGGCAGGCTATAGGAAAGCTGCGGCGCGTCCGGCGGATAGAACGGCTTGACTGTTTCCGGCCCCTTGGTCTGGGTCCAGAACTGAACCTGATGGGTATCCGCAAACTCACGGATCAGCGCCTCATCCTCGGGCGTGAGCGCGTCCAGGATGCGCAGCACCAGCACATCGACATGCTCGCCCACCGCCACCTCGATCTGCGGGATGATGTCGCGCCGCGAGAACTTTTCATTCAACTCGCCCAGCAACGGCAACAGCGCGGCGATCTTCGGCGTGAGGATTTCGCAGTGCTGTATGTCGGCCACATATTTGCCGTTCTTTTCGCGGAAGCCGACCAGGGTTTTTTCTTTTTTCAGCACATGCCGCACCGACAAACGCGCACGCTGGCGATAGCCCCAGGGCTGGCCGTAAATCGCCGGCAACAGGGTTTCCGGCTTGACTTTGCCGATGCGTTGCAGATTGTCTTCCAGCACGCGCTGCTTGACCGCGACTTGCGCCCGCGCATCCAGATGCTGCATCGAGCAGCCGCCGCACACGCCGAAGACCGGACACTTGGGTTGCACGCGCATGAACGACTGCTTCAATATTTTTTCGACATGCGCCTGCTCGAAGTTGTTCTTCTTGCGGTACGAGGAATAGGTCACACGCTCGCCGGTCAGCGCGCCTTCGATGAAGATCACCTTGCCGTCGGCATGCGCGATGCCGCGACCTTCGTGGTCGAGTGATTCAATAATGACAGAGTTCATTTTTGGAAAATTATTTGGCCACATGGCACACAAAAATCACAGGGAAAACCGGTGCCTTGCCAACCGTACGGCAATCAATACCGCTCGGCAAATACCTGTTCACTCTCTGTTTCCTCTGTGCGCCCGGTGGCTCAAATCGAAATTTATGGATTTTGTTGTTTGTCGGGCCACTGGGCAAGAAACTCCTGCCAGTGTTTTTCGTCGGATTTTTTCAGCGTGCCGCGCACCAGCTCGATCTCTTTTTTATAACGTGCTTTGGTAAACTGCCCGCGCATCAACTGAAAGCGCGCGAACACCAGGTAGGTGTTCACCACATCGGTCTCGCAATAGTTGCGTATCTCAATCAATTTGCCCTGCTGATACGCCTCCCACACCTTGCTGCCGTCCATCCCCAGTTTGCCGGGAAAGCCGATCAGCTTGGCCAGTTCGTCCAGCGGCGCATTGGCGCGCCCGGTGTACATGGCGAGCAGGTCCATCAGATCAAGGTGGCGCGAATGGTAACGGCTGATGTAGTTGTTCCACTTAAAATCCCTGTCGTCCTCGCCCTGATCCCAGTAGCGCGGCGACTGCACGCCGTGAATCAGCCCGCGATAGTGCAGCACCGGCAGGTCAAAGCCGCCACCATTCCACGATACGATCTGCGGCGTGTATTTTTCGATGCCGTCGAAGAATCGCTGGATAAGGCCGCCTTCGTCCTCGTCCGGCTCGCCCAGCGTCCACACTTTGAAGTTGTCGCCCTCGCGCAGCACGCAGGAGATCGCCGCCACGCGTTGCAGATGGTGCGGCAGGAAATCGCTGCCGGTCTTCTGGCGGCGCATCTGGAACGCCATTTCCGCCACTTCGGCGTCGCTGACCGCGCTATCCAGTTCATGCAGCGCGCGCAGCCCGGTGATGTCGGGGATGGTTTCGATGTCGAAAACAAGGGTGGGGTTCATGGTTCAATTATGCGCTCTGATCGGGGCGTGCATGATACCGCAGGGCGGATATTGTTCCCAACCGCAGCCCGCCAATTCAAGCCGCGCCTTCTTCCTTTTTCCGCAACACCCGCCAGATCGACAGCACGAATAACAGCACCGCAATCGCCCCCAGCCATAGCGGCCAATGCACCGGCCGATTCCATGCGCGACGGAGTTGGTCGCGCTGCGCGCTATCCACGCGCCAGTATTTGAGCTTGTTGTTGGCCATGATGTTGGGCTTGATGTTGCGCAGCCAGCCGTGTTGCAGCACGTAGTTCTTGGGGTGGTAGCCCCACAGCCAGGGCGAGTCGCGGCGCAGAGTCTCCAACATGCGATCGATGATGGCCTGCCGCGCCGGACCGTTCTCCATGTTCTTCATCTGCTCGAACAGGCGGTCGTAGGCCGGGTTGCTGTAGTTGCTCGCGTTCTCGCCGCCAAACTTT
>Ga0100390_10005757_pt1 | contig 10567 bp, 8 predicted proteins | sample CryGeymeta201514_FD_81540 | JGI IMG/M metagenome (GOLD analysis project Ga0100390, IMG submission 81540) | Groundwater microbial communities from Crystal Geyser aquifers in Utah, USA - Crystal Geyser metaG 2015-14 | ecosystem: Environmental > Aquatic > Deep subsurface > Groundwater | place: USA... | reverse complement strand
TTATCCATGCATACCCGCAACACTATCACGCAAAGAAGGAAAGACGGGAAGGTGATCCACATCCGGAAATCATCCCGGCCGGAGCCTCATCAAAAGCTCATCTATGACGCCTTGAACATTGCTCCGGTGCCAGGGCGGGTGGTGAAAAAGATTCTCTGATCGCGCAAAGATGTAGTGCCAGAAAACGAAGCGGCATGTCTTTAACATGCTGTTATTCCATAAGGATTTTTTTGCTTTCATGAATTTGGGTTAATTAGACTTAGGCTGAAACGATGAGGGGTGCAGCGCAACTCAAAAGGTGGACTTTTTGCGAAGCCGTCAATTTTTAGTCCTTTTCAGGCGGCCGCCAACAATCTTAATCGAAAATATTGCAGGCGGAGAACATAATTCCTGACCTAAATGCCTTTGATAAGGAAGGGGCTTGTTTGTCGATCCTTTCGGGTTTCTTTTAGCTTCTTGTAGACGGTGTTCCGGGATATGCCGAGTTCCCGGGATACAGCGGATATGTTCCCGCCATGACTTTCATAAGCGTCAAGGATTATTCTTTGCTCCTGGGTGGCCAGGTCTTTGGCCGAATATCTTGCTACCTCGGTGTAAGCGGTGGTGGTGAGGCTCTTTTGCACATCTTCGCCTGTTACGATTCCTCTTCCAGAGGCAATCAAAACGCGAGTTAAAAAACCTTTCAGTTCCCGGATGTTTCCAGGCCAGTCATAAGCTCTCAGCATGCTTAGGGCTTGGGGCGTCAGTTGCAGAGGGGTGCTGAATGTCTCCATTATGGCCTTTATAATCTCATGAAGATCCTGACGCGCACGCAATGGCGGCAGACAAACCTCCATAGTGTTGATGCGATACAGCAGATCCGGCCGGAAATGACTCATGACTTCTTTTCCGTTCGATGTTTCATTGGTTGCAGAGATCAACTGGATGTCCATCTGAATTTCGGTGGTTTTTCCCACCGGACGGATCTCCATCCGATCCAGGAATCGCAGCAGTTTAGCTTGCATCTGAGCAGGCATCATGCCGATTTCATCCAGGAAAAGAGTTCCCAGATGGGCCTGCCGCACGAGCCCTTTTGACCCGCCTCGGACCGATCCGGTGAAAGCCCCTTCCTGATGACCGAACAACTCGGATTCAATCAGTGATTCCGGAAAGGCGGCGCAGTTGATAGCCACAAAATCTCCCTTGCGATTACTTACCGCATGAGCATAGCGGGCCATCAACTCCTTTCCCGTCCCGGTTTCTCCCCGGATAAGAAGCGGCACGTTCAGTTCAACGGCCCTTCTCACCATGTGCATGGATGATCGGACCACAGGGTCCTCGCAGACCATGTGGATTTCCCCGGTGGGGCTGGGACGTTTCCGAATGAGAGCCGGCGGTGCAGTCAATTTATGGGCATGATAATTAAAGGCCCTCACTGCAAAAGAACTGCCCTCTCTGTCGGTGAGAGAGGCTGATCTGTCTCCCTGGCAAGCGGTTTAGGAACTCTCGAAAAGGCGTAAGGAAGATTTCGTCGAAATGAATCCGTGCCATGGGTTGCATATCCTGCAGAAAAGGCATGGCCAACCGATTTGATTCATCAAGAAAACCATCTTTCTTGAAGGCAAGTAAGCCTGACTGCAGGGTACCCAGGAACTCACTGCGGCTGTGGAGTTCAAGGATGAGATCTCCTTTGTGGCGTTCTCTGAACAAGCCGTTTTCAATTGTGATGCAAGACATCCCTACCAGCGCCAGTGTATGGCGTTGCCGCGATCGACAGTCGGAAGTCGCATCAATAATCCCTACCAATTTGCCGTTTCGCCCCAAAATAGGTGCGGCAGCACAAGTCAGGCTTGTATGATCCCTGAAATAATGTTCTTCTCCATGTACTATGGCGGGCTTATGCGTTACTGCAACCATGCCCAAGGCATTGGTGCCATTTATTTCTTCCTGCCACATGAAACCGGGGAGCGTCCTGTCGGGGTTGCTGGCGGCCATGGATTCGTCCACGACGCGGTCGAGAATGACGCCGTCGCTATCAGCAAAAATAATGATGAAGTTGGAACCGGCGATTTGACGATGGAGGTTTTCCATCTCCATTTTTGCCAGTCGACGCACAAGATAGCTTTCCTCCCTGCGTCTATTCAGTTGAGCTACTGCGACTTGGACCGTAGTCGGATCACCGAACGGATCGAGCCCGCTATCAAAGCATCTTTTCCATGATTCGCGTATTTCAGGACTGAAAAATCTAGCCGGGACTATCCCCTCACGGGCCAGGCAGGTGCGTGCACTTTCCCCCATCGGTCTTTTCTCCACAATGTGGAAACCAGCTGCCTCTTCAAGAGTTGGCCTTTAAAGAAAAGAGTGGCCAACCGGAGGTGTCTCCATCGCAACTGCAGCAGAATACTCTTTGCGACTCTATGGTAATATATTGTATCAGAACTAAAACTTATAAAAGGAATTGTCAAGCCCTTATCAAAAATGTGGGAGGTTCGTGGTGGTTCAGGGAAGTGTTTATTCTGTTAACAATGGTGTGTTCAGTTGTGCATTTTCTAAACACCTAATACCCGGCCTTGTGGCTGATACATTAGGATAGTTTACCCAAAATTAACTGTTTTTCTAGGGTGTTTATTTTTGAGCAGATTACTGGCACAAGACTTGCTTAGCCTCTTGGAGAAAGAAAACTGCAGCTCCGCTCCGGCCTTTTTCCTTGCAGAGGTCCGGATCGAAAAGAATGAGATATCCACTGTAAAAGGGACCGCGGTACTAAGAAGACTGAGGATGAAGGCGGCACAGTTATACCATTTCGATACATCGCTGCAAGCCCACGAGTGGTTGGTTTATGAGGATGTTAGCGAACCAACCATTGAGGAGCCTACGGATGTTATTGTCCAGATAGGAGGCGCAGGGGTCTGCGGGACAGATCTGGAGTTGATCAAAGGGATATGGTGTAACTATATGCGGATTGAATTACCTCTGATCCTGGGGCATGAAAATGCAGGATGGGTGGAAGAAGTAGGCTCCTCGGTTAAATCCGTAAAGGTTGGAGATCCGGTTATTATTCATCCGATGGCAGGTGAAGACACTGCAGGTTCCGGAACTGGAACCGTTCACTCGAATCATCAGCGAAACGGTTATCCCGGGTTCAATCGGAATGGCGGCTTTGCGGAATACATGCTCACGGAGGAGTCAAACCTGATCAGGCTTCCTCCCCATCTTTCACCCATGGATATTGCTCCGTTGGCCGATGCCGGGCTGACCGCCTATAGCGCAGTTCGCCGCGCGTCGGAACATCTGGCGCCCGGAAATTATACACTGGTACTGGGAGCAGGTGGACTCGGGCATATAGGAATACAGGTTCTGAGGGCGCTCAGTGCAACGGAAATTATTGTGGTGGACAAGTCGGAGGCAGCACTCGAATTGGCCCGCAAAGTGGGGGCCCATTATACCTTTATCGCCGACGAGCACTACCCTGAAAAAATCCGTACGTTGACCAGGGGGTTGGGTGTGGATGCCACAATTGATTTCGTTGGGAAAAACGGCACGGTGGACTGTGGACTGTCCATTACCAGGCGTGGAGGTCACTATTTCCTGGTCGGCTACGGGGGCCAATTAGTGATTTCCACTCTGGAGATCGTACGCTCCAAAAAGACCATTGTAGGCATTATGGGGGGAACTATTTCTGAGTTAAAGGAACTTATCACCATGGTCGATCGCGGCCTGGTGTCCTTGACCACGCGGGAATACCCCCTTAACGAGGTGAATAAGGCTCTACGCGACCTTAGGGAGGGAAGAAGTATAGGCCGGGTGGTCTTGATTCCCTGAACCAACAACTTTTTTTGAGGATAGGAGGAGGCTATGAAGCGGTATGTTATTTCTGTGGTTGTAGCGATTTTTCTTTTAACCATCGGTGTTGTGGCCCAGGCGGCTGACTATACCAAGTACGGAATTGAAAAGGATATAGGTGGGGAATGCTCCTTCGAAGCCATCGATGCTAAGGATTACTCCGGGCGAACCCTTAACATCATTACCCACGCGGTTCCGGTCATGGGAGAACCGACAGCGCTTCATGCCAAGCAGTTTGAAGAACTAACAGGCGCAAAGGTGAACGTGGTACACGTGCCCTTTGGAGATTTATTCCAGAGGATCATGATACCATTTCAAACCGGTCAGAATGCCTACGATGTACTTTTTTACGGCTCTTTGTGGATCGGTGACTTTAAGGACTATCTTGAACCAGTTCCTGAAAAATATCGCAATACCAAGAGCATGCAGGAGGTGACGGTTAACTACAAAGGCGTGGCCACCTGGGGCGACACGATGATCCAGTTTCCGGTGGATGGCGACCGAAACTATTTGAAATATCGAAGTGATATCTTCGGGGACCCTAAAATGCAGGCGCGATACAAGAAGGACACCGGGAAGGAGTTGCGTGTTCCAACAACCTGGGAAGAATATAACGAAATAGCCATCTATTTTTCCGGCTGGAGCTGGGACAGCAGTGGAAAGACCAAGTATGGTAGCGCCGAAGTAGCCAAGCGTGACGACTTGATGTTTTCGGCTTTTATCAGCAGGGTAGCGCCGTATGCAAAACATCCCAACGTCAAGGGCGGCTTCTTCTTTGACATCGATACCATGGAACCGCTGGTCAATACCCCGGGCTGGGTCCATGGGCTGGAACTTTTTGTCAAAGCCCAGAAAGCATTTCCCCCTGGCGGCAATAACTTCGGCCTTGGGGATGAAATTTTCTCCTTCGGTGGGGGCCAAACGCTCATGACCTACACCTGGGACGATGCCTTTATCCAGGCTATGCAAAGGACAGTCCCATCCGGAACAAGGTTGCAGCGGCGCCCTTGCCTGGGGCCCATAAGGTATGGAATCGAAAGACAGGCAAGTGGGACACCTTCGAAACGCCGAACCGGGCTCCCTACATCACGTGGGGTTGGACCTCGGCCGTATCAAAGATGTCCAAAAACAAAGATATGGCTTTTGATTTCCTCTGCTTTTTCAGCAATGAGGCTAACACTCTCCATGATCTGCAGATCGGCCGTTATGGTGTAAACCCATACCGAACCACACATTTTGATCCCAATTTCTGGATTGAGAAGCTGGGATGGGACAAGAAAACGGCCTCCACTTATGTGGAGACGCTGTCAGGTATGGACTTGAGCAAAAACCGTGTTTTTGACCTTCGGGTTCCTGGCGTGGGCCAATTTATGTCATCCATGGCAGCCGGGGTTTCAAAAGCCCTTGCCGGGCAGGAAACTCCCCAGGCAGCCATGGACGGTGTTGCAAAGGAGTGGCGCCAAATCGTCGAGCGGGTCGGTAAGGAAAGAGTCCGAGAAGCTTACAAAAACGTGGTAGCTCTCGAAGACAACGTTAAGTAAGTAAGCCCCTAGAAAATATGCAGGCCGTGGACAAGCCCGGACGGCCTGTTTTTTTCAGGGGCTGAGAAGCCCTTTATGTGGATCCTTTGGTTTAACCTCATGCCAGTCGCTACCTGTTCAGAGGCGCTTTGCTGAAACTGAAATACAAACAATTTTTTCTACTTCCCGGACTGATTGTCCTGGTTGCGATTATTATTTTCCCGCTCCTTTTTACCATCCGCGTCAGTTTCTCCAGTTGGGATGTTGTGAAACCCGGGCTTGACTGGTTTGGGGGCAAGAACTGGGGGCGCTTGTTTGAGGATATGCGGTTCTGGGAATCGCTGGCTCGATTAAGCCTGATGGCGACCGGTTCCGTTTTTATTCAATATCTGGTGGGATTCGGCCTGGCACTTCTTGTCTGGCGAAACATTATTCTCAAACGGTTTATTCGCGTCCTTTTTCTCGTACCAATGATGACGACGCCGGTGATCATGTCGGTTATCTGGCGAACGATTCTGCACGAATCCCTGGGACCGGCCAACGACATCATTAGGATTTTGGGATTTGAGCCATTGAGCTGGCTTTCTACCGGACCCATGGCTATGGTAAGCGTTATCCTAGTGGAAGTCTGGCAGTGGACTCCCTTTATGTTTCTCCTGCTCCTGGCAGGATTGATGTCCCTGCCGAATGAGCCATACATGGCAGCAGCCATTGATGGCGCCGGGCCGTTTCGAACTTTTTTCAGCGTCACATTTCCACTGATGGCGCCAATCTCCATCGGCGCGATCCTGATTCGGCTGATCGAGGCCTCTAAGTTAATGGAAACTGTTTATGTCTTGACCTCCGGGGGACCCGGTACCGCAACGGAGACAAGCAGTTATTATATCTATATTCGAGGGCTCCGGGACTACCAGATCGGTTATGCGGCATCGTTGTCGCTCGCATACCTTGTTATAATGATCATCAGCCTGACCATCATTGCCAAGATTCTAACCCGCAAAATTGCGCAGGATTGAACTATGAAATCCCTTTATCTGGTCCTGAAATACCTGGCTATCCTGCTGTGGTCGTCATTTGTTGCACTCCCTTTTCTGTGGGCGCTTACTACCTCCTTCAAAACCTCAAACGGCGTAACGGGAGGAGCAACCTATATCCCTTGGCTGCAATACGAGCCGTCCCTCGAAGGGTGGAAAGTCTTGGTACGTACGGGAGGACAGGGCATAAATATCGTTGCTCCTTTCATCTCAAGTGCCATAGTTACATTGAGTGCCAGTCTGATCAGTATGGTTTTAGGGACGCTAGCGGCCTATGGACTGTCTCGCTTCAGTTACCGATTAGGGTTTGTCAAGAACAGCGACATAACCTTTTTCTTCATAGCTCAACGGATAATGCCGCCCATCGTGTTGGCCATTCCCTTTTTTCTGATGCTTCAGTTCTTGGGGCTGCTGGATACTATCCCAGGCCTCATTTTGGTATATGTGGCTCTTCTTCTGCCCATTGCAACGTGGGTGATGGTGGACTTTTTCAATAATGTTCCGCCGCAGATAGACGAGATGGCCCTGATAGATGGGTGCAATCCAATCGGAGCCTTCGTGCGGGTGATTCTGCCGAATTCTCTGCCGGGCATAATGGTCGGAGGGCTTTTCTGCGTCATGTTCGGCTGGAACGATTTCTTCTTTGCATTCACTCTAACTTTCACCAAGACCCAGCTTCTTCCTGTCGCCGTGGTCGCCCTGAATTCCTCTGTAACACCTTGGTGGAGTCTTTCGGCTTCGGCGCTGGTATCTGTCGCACCATTGGTAATAATTGCCTTCGTTGTGGAGCGTTTTCTTTCCAGCGGCAACATGGCGGGCGCGATCCGATAAGGAGACCTGGATGGCTTTAATCCTGGAGCATATAGATATCCGAGTCGATGACATCGCCTTTTTGGATGATGTCAGTTTAACATTCAAGCGTGGGGGCCTTTACACGGTTCTTGGCCGCACACTTGCTGGGAAAACTACCCTCCTGCGAGCTATTGCCGGGCTCCAGCAACCGCAGAAGGGCACCCTGACACTGAACGGCAAAGATTACTTGCACCTACCGGTCTGGAAGCGCCGCGTGGCTATGGTATATCAGCAGTTCATCAACTATCCCCATCTCACGGTACTTGCCAACGTGGCCTTCCCCTTGAGGCGGGCCGGTGTGCCCGCTGAGGAAGCAAAACGCCGGGCAATGGAAGTATTGGATATGGTGGGTCTTGCCGATTTTGAAACGCGCCGCCCTTCAGCCCTGTCAGGGGGCCAGCAACAGCGTGTGGCACTTGCGCGGGCACTGGTGAAGCGGGCTGAAATACTTCTTCTGGACGAGCCACTTGTAAATCTGGACTACAAGCTGCGAGAGCAGTTGCGTGAAGAATTCCAGAATATATTTGAAGGACAGGATGATGCAATAGTGGTCTACACGACAACGGAACCTGCCGAGGCGATCCAGTTGGGCCATGAGCTTATCATCATGGATAAAGGCGCCGTCATCCAAAAGGGAAAACCGCTGGCCGTTTTCAATGCTCCGGCTACAATCCGGTGTGCCAAAATCATTAACGACCCTCCCATAAACATTTTTGATGGCGCAATTGAAAATGGCGCCATCCAGTTGCAAGGAAGTGTGCTACTACCTATTCCGCCCCACCTGGCACACCTCCCACAGGGAACCTATTGCTTCGGCTTGCGCACATCTGATCTGAGCCTTGGCGGGGTGATAGGAAGCAAAGTCGAACTGAGCGAAATCAGCGGATCACAGACCATACTTCATCTCTCGGCTGATATAGGAGCCTTTATCCTCTTTGAAGACGGTGTTTCCCAGCATGCGATCGGAAGCACCGTACAGGTAAATCTTGATTCCGATAGAATTTACGCCTTCTCGCCTCGTGGCGACCTTATCGCTGCTCCCGCGATAACCGAGAATTAGCGGAGATAACCAATGGCAAAGATTGAGCTGTCCGACATTGCACACACCTATGAACCAGATTCCGACGAGCCGACCTATGCTCTGAAATCGTTGAATCTGGTATGGAAAGACGGAGGCACCTATGCCCTGCTGGGGCCATCCGGATGCGGAAAGACCACCATGCTCAACATTGTATCCGGACTGATCCACCCGAGCCAGGGCAAGATCCTCTTTGACGGTGTGGATTTCACCCATTTTCCAACAGCAAAGCGCAACATTGCCCAAGTTTTCCAGTTTCCGGTTATATATACCCTCATGAGCGTCGAGGAAAATCTGGCTTTCCCTCTGGTTTGCCGACATATGCCCCAGCCCGAGCGTACTCGACGAGTGCATGAAGTGGCGCAACTGTTGAACCTGACGGACAAGCTCAAAAGGCCGGCACGGAAACTGGCCGCCGACGAAAAACAGCTTATATCACTGGGCCGGGGACTGGTTCGCAACGACGTATCAGCCTTGCTGCTGGATGAACCGCTGACCGTTATTGACCCACAGTTGAAGTTTGAAATCCGACGCAAATTGAAACGGATCAATGAACTCTATGGTCTGACCATGATTTATGTGACCCACGATCAGAATGAGGCAATGACCTTTGCGGACACCATCATTGTAATGAGCGATGGAGAGCTTATTCAATCAGGAACTCCACAGGAACTCTATAATCGGCCAGAAACTACATATGTCGGGTACTTTATCGGTTCACCGGCCATGAACTTCATTGAATGCGTACCGGCGGACGATAGATTACAGACTGCAGGCGGATCCATCCCTATTCCCAGTAATGTTTCAATACCCGCAGGCGTCGGGAACCTTAAAATAGGTATCAGGCCCAGAAACGTAAAATTCGCCGAATCAAAGGATGCCATGGCGATCAAAGGACAGGTTAATATGGTGCAGGAATTTGGCAACTGCAGGGTCGTAACTGTCCGAATACAAGAAGAGATAATACGGATGAAGCTGAACCCCGGCACTGCGATCCCTTCCGGTGAAGTCTCGCTGGATCTACCCGAGGACAAGGTTTGCATTTATGCGAATGATGTCCTCATTCACCAAGATCGGTAGCGCGCGTCGCAAGGAAGTGCTCAAACATGTTGGTGCTGATTGGAATGAAGGTTTTTGATGAGAAAGAAAACAAAATACCGTTCCCGTCAAATGATTAGCCGGGATCAAGAATGGTTTCGGAACTGATTTTGGCGGTAAGTCTGTAACTCACCGCTTTTTGTTCGTAATTCGTATGGAGGTTATCATGTCTAAACCAAAAGTAGCTATTGTAAAAACAGGAGCGCTAAAAGGTAACCCCGAATTTCTTGGAGGCAAATTTGTGCGCTATGAGGAAGACGTTGCCCAGCTTAAGTTAAAGATCGGGGAGGCAATCAGCTTGGCCGTGGGATCCATTGACAATATAGTGGGGGAGGGCGAAACGGTCTTGATAAAACCGAATCTTGCCTTTCAGGCCCCCCCCGAGAGTTTTTCCGTCGTGGATCCACGCGTGATCGAGGCCATGGTGAGCTACCTCAAGGAAAATTCAAAGGCCGGGGAAGTGTGGGTGGGAGACAACCCTTCTCTCGGGCAGCATGTAGGCCGGTCCCGGCCGGCCTTCCGTATGTCTGGCATGCAGGCAGCTGCGGAGCGAGGCGGCGCTGACCGTGTCATCTTTTTTGATGAGGAAGAGCTGGTAGAAGTTCAGATAAAGGGGGCCAGGCTCTACAAACAGGCAAAGATTTACAAACCCTTGTTGGATGCCGACCGGGTGATCAATCTGCCCAAGATGAAGACCCATCTGGCAGGAATCGTTACCCTGGGAGTGAAGAACTGGCAAGGCATCATCCCTAATATTCATCCTAGCGGAGAACAGCAGGATTTACATCGTCTAGACCTTGGGCAAAAGTGTGCTGATCTGCTTCGAGTGCGCGAAGCAGATCTGACGCTGGTAGATGCCGTGATTGGCATGGAAGGCCAGGGGCCCCACGCCGGAACGCCGGTGGAGATGAACCTGCTCATTGCAGGGGCTCAAACGGTGGCCGTAGATGCGGTGGCATCTTACGTCATGGGATTTGAAACCGTGGAAATCCCAGCAGTGCGGATTGCCGCTGCCGACGGATTGGGTGTTCGGGAGATTAGTGCCATTGAGGTGGTGGGAACGCCCATCTCCGATGTAAGGACCTTTTTTAAACGCTCGATGAACGACCCAGTGGGTTTGATACCCGGCATCCATGCCGTAATCCAGCAGACATGCCCTGGTT
>Ga0100390_10005748_pt1 | contig 10575 bp, 6 predicted proteins | sample CryGeymeta201514_FD_81540 | JGI IMG/M metagenome (GOLD analysis project Ga0100390, IMG submission 81540) | Groundwater microbial communities from Crystal Geyser aquifers in Utah, USA - Crystal Geyser metaG 2015-14 | ecosystem: Environmental > Aquatic > Deep subsurface > Groundwater | place: USA... | reverse complement strand
GAATAAATCCCTAGAGGCCCAAGCATCGCTGTCTGTGACAAAACCAGGAGATGCGAGTGCCGCTTCAACAGCTGCGAAGGCGCCTGCCCCTGCCACTACAGTGACAGCGGCAGCAGCCGCCAAAGTCGAAACTGATAAAAAGCCGGAGAGCAAAGCTGAGCCGTCCGCGGAAAGCCCTGCTCCTGCTGTCGCAAGCGCGGCGTCCAAGGACGAGCTGCTAAAAGTACCGCCTGGTGGTTTCCAATTTGGACCGAGCGAAGGTTCAACTGTACCAAAACCACCGGGCCATACGCCTTCCCCCGCTCCTGCACCTTTCTCTCCAAAACCGGCATCTACTTCGAGATCTACGCCTCCAAAACTAGATTCGCCGGCCAAAGCTCCCGTCGCCCCTGGACAAGATTCTGGGGTCAGAAAGGAGATGTCAATGAAAGAACGACTTTTGGAAAAGAAGCGGTTGTTGGCAGCTGCTGTTGAGAAAAGAAAAGCGTTGGAGAAGGGTAAGGCTACCAAAGAGGAAAGGTCTGAGCCAGAGACGAAACGACCCAAGTTGGGAGAGAAAACTGGCGAAACGGCTACAACGAACACACTAACAACCGACATTACCATGGAAGCTACCGAGGACTCCCAAAGAGCTCCAGTTCCAGCTCCTGTTAATGAAGCCCCAGCATCAGCCCCTGAGGTAGCACTTGCCATTGTGCCCACCGGTGGCGCCGTCACGGGGGAAATTTCCCAAGTTGAATCGAAAGATGACAAGGAAAAACAAGATGAAGAGGGAGAATTTGCGGAGGTCTCTAGCGGCCTATCCGCCAATGAAGAGCGAAAGAATACCAAGCCAGAGTCCTCTAAGAAGCTTAACCCTAATGCTTCAGCATTCGGTGGAGGTTTTGGAAGTTCAACATTTGGAACCGCCGCTTCTAGTACACCGGCGACTCCATTCGGCACGAGTGGCGCTGCACCCTTCGGCACGAGTGGCGCTGCACCCTTCGGCACTGGATCTACTTCAACATTTGGCTCCTCGAATGGCAGTACTGGATTCGGAACTTTTGCGGCAAACGCCTCTACCCCTGCTATTGCCCCTGCTCCTGGTGGCAATACCTTCTTGAACACTGCTCCACCAGGCGCGCAGGCAGGAGCACCAAGTTTTTCTTTTGGAAGCACGAGTAAAATAACGCTACCGATCCCTTCCAATCCTTTTGGACACGCTGCCGGAGGAAACGATAGCAGCCCATTTGGCGTCTTTAGACAAGGAGGAAGCTCGTCGCCATTTGGTGCCTTTTCTGCGTCCAAAAGCAAGCCTTTGTTTGGTCAGCCTGCTAAGGAGGAAGTAACAAAGGATGGCCCACAGGAGGAAAAGACAAAGGAGGAAGGAGAGGAGAACGCCGAGGAGGGAAAATGATTGGTTTATTACTGTAGTTGCCTTCCTAGATTGCAATTATTAAGTGAAAGATATTGAATGTGATACCTGAAGAAACTAAAAACAAAGTGAAATTCGACTGTGTATGTTTATCTCGTGATTGCGCGTTGAAGCGGTCGTAGCGTATGCCTAACGTGCTCCTGACTCTTTAACCGAAAGGAGGCTGTTGAAAAGGCGAAAGAGCTCTTGGCATCTCTGGCTATGGAGACTGGAAACCCTTCATTTTTTCACCGATGTCAAAGCTCCAGGGAACGTACGCAGTTCCATGGCTCTTGCTGCTTCCAGAAGACTGATGTACCGGTAGAAACGGGTAGAATAGTCTAGTTTTCTGGATTACATTGGATCCAGTGTTCTCCTGTAATCTGTGATGGTTCTGAATATCACTGCCAGAGGGCAGGCTGCTGACGTGGACTATTACTCTTTTGAATCATGATTCAGAGTTTCTCGTTTGTGTGCTTGCTGTTGTTCAGGACCATCAGTGTCCAGAACCAATGTTTAAGCGACCATCACTTACTGCACACGAACGAAACCCACCACAACCGCACAAACCACCACTGTTTTAGTAGTAGTTGTTTTCCGCTCTTTTAATAGTATGCAACAGTTTGATCCAATGAATCAGTGCTTCCGATCCCTTTTGTTTCAAATCTTCGACACCATGCGTTGTGACGACATTGTGAGATTGGCCCGATACAATGATAATGGTCGGTATTTCGTAGATCCGCTGTTGCATCCCAATTTGTGCCATTTCCTTTTTCGCGGCGACTTTGAAATGCCGTTTCAGCCTGGTTCGTTCATCGGTATCAAAGGGCAGCGTGATCCAGTGTCGTCGTGCGTATTGGTTCATTTGGTCGGCAGTTTCATCACTGCTGACGTAGACCAGAGACATGGGACGTCGAAATTTCTTGGTTGTTCCAGTGTTCCTGGTTTCGAAAGCGGATGGCAACAATATGTCACCAAATTTGGCATCCAAGAGTTCTGTCACGGGCGTCGACATGGGACACCAACTGGCAGCATAGTACAAGAGAACAATGTCTGAATGGTCCAGTGCGTACTGGATGCTGGGGAATTCGCTGAGAGGTAGTTTTTGTTCGTCCAGTGTGGACCAGTAACTGCTGCTTCGCAATCCTCCTCCCGTACCCTTGGAGGATGTTTGCGAAGACGATGACGACAATTTTGACGATAATTTTGATGACGATGACGACGACAATATTAAATCTTCTGTCGCTGGATTGATTTCCCAGACCATCCGGCGGAGTATATTCCCAGCCACCAGGAGAATCAGTATCACGGAGAGTACTTTTACCGCCGACAGGACGCTCATACTGGCAATGAATCCATCTCTTTTCATCATGGCATTGTTAGCAGAATTCAAACGTCGTCGTAATCCATTATTGCTGTTGTTTCTGGTTGGCGAACGACTCGTGTTGCGGTTATTATAATGATGATCGCCATTGTTGTTGTAGTCGTTGGAGGGAGATGCATTGTGGGTCGGCAGTATAGGTTTGGTCCCATGAAAGTAACTGGCATTGCTAAAACTGCGAGGAATTCCCTTTCGTTGTAACATGGCTGCGCTGGGTGCGTGCTCTGTGTGATGTGTTTTGCTTTGCTTGGTTTTGGTACTGTGCTGCGTTGATTGATGGCGAGAACAGATTGCTTTGTTCCCTTTTTTTTATCGTAAACTAGCCCAGCTCAGCCCAGCTCAGCTTCTCGTCTCTCTCTGTGTGTGCTCTGCTCTGTGTCTCTCCTTCAAAAGTCTAAAGAATGGCGCTTCTTATGCTATGACTAGGACTTTATATTATAGCCGAAACAAAGCGGTGGACACAGTAGGAACGTTATATTCTGTCTGTTGATGAAAGGATGTAAAGGTTGCCGTGATTACAGCCCTTCCGATACGGTGCTCGTATAGTAGTCTCTACTAGTATTGTCGGTTTAGTGTTCAGTACTAGCTCTAGAGTAGTACTACTAGTAGTCTAGTAGTATTGGTAGAAGAGTAGTAGTCTAGCTAAAGCTACTACTAGTAGTGTCTGCGAAGATGATGTTGTGTTGATTTTTTCCCATCATTCACGTTGGTGGTCATTTTGAATTTTGGGAACGGTGTTTTAGTGTTCAGGTGAAATACTGAGTCCCTTTTCTGATGTCAGAGTATCATCTTCTGGTCACTCCTCACTTCGATGGTACTAGTAGACCTAGAGTAGGTCTAGCTAGTCTACAAGAAGGGTAAAACTCTGGTACTAGTCTACGGTAGTAGTCTATGATTTTTTCGCAACTTCTGTACATCACTCTTCATCGCACAACCACAGACACAAAATTGTACCATGATCATCATCTCAAGGCTGCTTGCCTCTTTTTTACTGCTGCTTGCTACTCCACTACCGGCTGCTACAGCATGGATTGCTCCCACCACACTCATTATTGGCAGTCCTTACAGAAGTAGCGGCGCATTTACATCTACACAACTTTACGCTGATAGCAACAACAACAGCAGCAACAACAACAACAACAACAATCCCTTTGCTTTCTTGTTCAATCCTTACGAATCCAAAATTCCAGATGATCTGAGAGATGAAATTTATGCTGCCGAAGCTAGAACTCCTGCGGCTCAAGAACGTGGGGTTCGTGTGGCGACCTATGCTATTATTGCCTTTGTAGGCATCGTGTTGGCCTTTTTCAATGCCTTTGTTACGGAATTACGCAACACAACCCTGCCGGAGGGAGTCGATCCAGGAACGGATCCACTGGCGGTGGCTGGCTTTACCTGGGTCTACTCCAATGTCCTACTGTCATTTTTATTTACCAACAAGTTGGGTGGCGGATTAAGCTTGTTGCTGGGTGCCGGAAGTGGTTTAATGGCCGAGGCCGAACTCGATACGAAACGATTGAACGCCGAAAAGATTTTTCAAGAAATGGAACGACGTCGCCTAGATAAAGGAAAGAGCAATGGCAAACAACAACAGCAACAACAGCAGCAACGCAAAGGCAGAAAACGACGACCGGGCAAAGAACAGAAGCGAATGCAAGCCCTTTCGGAAATTGTAGACGTTGACGAACCAAAGACTACAGTAGTTGCAGCGGAAGGCAAAGCTCAGGAAAGCGTTGTTATTACTACATCCGACAAGAGCAATCAAGAACAAGAACAACAACAACAACAACAACAACAACCGCAGCAACAAGAGGACGGTATTCTGGGAAAAATCAAAGGCTTTTATGATAAAGCGGATCAAATGGCAGCCTCTCAAGCTCTGCTTTTGAATAAGGAATTGGAAGACAAAGGATTCGTGGAAAAAATTACAGATGAAACAGGTCTCAAGGTGGTCGGGCGGGAGAAGGCAGCACAATTAAAGCAAGAACAAACGACAGCAAAAGTAGAAAGAGACGAAAGATCGGATGAGAGGTAAAAGAGTTACACAATCTCTTGAAAGTCGAGAAATTTTCAACGACAAACTTGCACGAGTGCTGATGTGTTACAGAGCTATGGCCACTTGATTCGGAAAATACACTGATGAGGCTGCAACAATGCTTGAAAAATATGTATGTAAGTTACTATTTTTTTCTAAACGTCGTCTATAGTCTATAGAGCAATCAAATTATTTGTTCGTCTTGCGTTCCTCGTGTTTTTTGCTTTGACTTCACACGTCTACTGCAGCCACGAGTATCGACCAATCATTTCAAGGTGTGACTGCCAGACAAACGTTTACGGACGCGATGCATCGTTGTCCCAAACTGGCTTGCCGGAAATAGGACCCTAGTCAATCATCAGTATCCGTTGTACAGTAGCTCTCTGTGTTGATTTCTTGTAGTAATATCATTTATCAGTTTCTAGCGTCAGCAGCAGCAGCAGCAGCAGCGTCAGCAGCAGCAGCAGCAGCAAGTCTGTGCATTGAAAGCACAGCGCGACAAAACAGGAAGATTCGTTCGATTCAATTGTGGGCGATGCTGTGGAGCACACGCTCAAGCAGAGAAGGTTGAGCTTTTTTAAGCTCGTGTGTCTGCCTGCCGCTTCCTCGCGTTTTTTTCTTCTTCTCTTCGTCAAAGCTGCCGGGTAATACGAGAACACAGTGTCCCTGGAATGTAAGGACGCATCATAAGAAATAGCAGCAGATGAAAAACAAAAAGTACATTTCCCGAACACGCACACTGCAAAGGTAAAGAAGTAAAGTAGACTACTCGAGTAAGTTGGTTCTTTCGTTACGTATGTTGAGGGTTTAGGTTACTTCTGATGATGATGTTTGTTTCGAAGAAAGTGTGCTTCCTCCTTCTCGCACTCTTTGGATAGTAGGCAATGAATACGTCATTCAACCATGGCATCCATCCCGATGTCGACAGAAGTTGATGGCGTGAAAGCAAAAAAGATCGGGACACCAACAAACGTACTTTTACGCAAACATGGTGGGCAGTGTGTGATGGATCTGGACAAGCCAACAACAAAACAAAAAACATACAACAGATTTGAGAGTGCTGCTGTTTTTAAAAGCACAAAAAATAAAATAATCAAAGCGAATCCTTCCTTCGCAATTGTTTGTTACAGGATCTGCTATAATAACAAGGAGTTCATCCATCATACCGTTAGTTGAGAGGATTATTTCACCGTGGATATCGATACAAATTGTGAAGTTTAGAAGCAACAGCAGCCATGAGGATTCATTTGAACAGCATAGTGCTCGCGAGTCTGGCAGTACCGACAAGCTCCTTCCAGATGTTGATGAGCTTCAACTACTTAGATAGCATGGGAGGAAACCAGAAACCTCGAATTAAGGAACCCTGGAAACCTAATTCCTCTCCCCCTCCTCCATCCTTTGCGTCGGAGGCCCCTCAGCAGCAGCAGTACCAGGAACAGCAGCAGCAGCAGCAGCAGCAGCAGCCTCCGATGGAAGATTCACAGTACGGCGAGCCCGTGATTGACGCCATGAACGAGTTAACAGATACTTTTGTCAAGAACGAAGAGGCTACATTACGAGCACTCCAACAGATTAGTGAATCCATGAAGCAATTGGCCGAGTCACAAGCAGCCGCCAATGTAGCAGCCGGTATCAATAGCCTGCCACCACCACCACAAGCCGTCATTCCTACTCCCCCTCAGCCTCAAGGGAGTATCCCTGCTCAACAGGAGGTGGCGTTGGGGTCTTACTTGAGCTCGCTCGACGGAGGATCGGGCGGTTCTGGCTCTGGACCAAAGAGTTCGTATGCAGTTTCCAAGGGAAATTTCAAAGTATCTCAGGGAACACCAGGATCATACTTGGAAAACGTCGCAGCTTCTGCGCCCTTGGAATTTAGCCCCGCTGCTCCTGCTCCAGCCCAAGCTGTGCCTGCTATGGAGAGCACTCCAGCTCCAGCTCCAACCCCTGCTGAACCTTTGCAACAGGCAGGCACTGGTAACAGAGGGCCAAAGAAATCTTATGCGGTTTCACAAGGAAATTGGAAAGTCTCAACAGGAACACCTGGATCATACTTAGACAATATGGCTGCTTCTGCTCCTTTGGAATTTTCCCCAGCACCAGCTGCCCGCACGCCACAAGAAGTTGCCTCTCCACGTCCACAGGCTAATGCGGCTCCACCACAACTACAACCACCTCAAACGTCAGCCCAGGTCCCCACAGCTGGACTTCCCGACGCCATTCTTGCTGCGCAAGCATCATCTGGACAGCAGACCATAAATGCTGCTCCACCTTCGTACCAACCACCGCCCACTTACAAGCCTCCTCCCATGACGACCTCTGTCGAGACGACACCACCTACCCCCGAGTCGCCAGAAAACCCCGCTAGTATTGTTGGAGCTGGATTGTCTCTGAGTGTGGCTGGATTGGGTTTCTTGTGGGCACTCACAAGCGGTGGTGATTTAACTGGCAACTTGCCGAACCCTCAAGTCAAATGGAATGGTCCCACCTGGTCAGAACTTGGTCTCAGTAATGGTGTCACGAGTAATACTGCAGGGGCATCCAAGGCTACCACCACGACAGTCGCTACCACCACGACAGTCGCATCAGCTCCAAAAACGTCCCCTGCTCCTCCAGTGGTGACTCCTACGCCAGCACCTGCCCCTGCCGTGGTGACTCCCACGCCAGCACCTGCCCCTGCCGTGGTGACTCCCAAGCCAGCACCTATTCCCGTACCTGCCCCGGTTCCTGGTCCCGCACCTGCTCCTGCTGTCATGGTCCCACCCTCGGCGCCGAAGCCCGCACCCACTTTTCCACCTATGCCGGCGCCGCCTGCAGCTCTTGTAGCACCAGCTATGAAATCGGCTGCCTCGGGAGGAATGGCTGTTGCTAGCGGAGTTGCAACGGCTGGTGCCGGCGCAGCAGCGGCTTCAGCTGGGGCCTCCACTGCTGCTGCCGTACCATTCAACCCATCAAAGCCTGTCTCTTCCTTTTCGTACGATCCAGCTTCGAGCAATGGACCCCAAGGATGGTCAAGCCTGAATATTGAGGGCAACCAATGCGGAGGTAAAAAGCAGAGCCCAATTGCCATTACACCCAGTGGCTGTAATGTTGGTGCAAATTATAAGATGACGGTAAGTCTGACGGGTTTGATTGATTCAATTTACAATTGTCATTTGTACAGTGACCAGCTCACAGGTGTCGATTGTTGCTGTTTCTAGACAAGCGGATCGTGTACATTGGACGGCATGGATTATACTCTTGGTAAAGGAGGCCCAAAGGCTGCCTTTTCAAAGAAATGTGCAGGGAATACAATCGAAATCCCTGTTCTCAAGGGAGTATTTGAGGCTGTTCAGTTCCACACTCATATCGGTTCTGAGCACGTGATTGGCGGACAGCGTTCTGGAGCTGAGCTTCATATTGTACACAAAGAACAGGGCGGTGACAGATTTGCTGTTGTTGGTATTATGATCGATGGCGATGGTAGCGTTGACAGCCCTATCTTTGAACGTCTGCTCAACAAGTGGTCGGCTCTCGAAGCAAAGGTCGCCGCAGATTGCGACGGAGTGACTCCAGGACCAAAAAAGAATCGTCCCGTTGGCGCCGATAACTCCTTCAATGTATATGATCTAATTCCTGCGGGTTCGTCATTCTACCACTATGATGGAAGTTTGACAACGCCTCCGTGTTCCGAAGTTGTTTGGTGGGAAGTTGCCGACGGCATCTTACATGTTTCACCCGAGCAGCTTGATAGGCTCTACAAGATGACAACAACCTACACAGATCCCTCCACATGCGAGCTGCAAACTGCTGCCTCTCCAATTGACGGATCAACGAATCGACCGATCGCGCAAGATATAGGAGGGCGTGAGGTGCAGAAGGTTTGTCCTGTTGATTCCGTTGGCAGCAAGACGCCTATGATTGTATCATCTGCCGATATGAACCCCAATATGATTGCTTCCTCGTTTGTGGAAACCAATGCTTATCCATCAGCAGATACAACGTATGATCAAGGTTACTACAACCAAGAATACAACCAGGAATTTGGACAGGGCTACGAACAGGGCTATGACCAGAGCTACGAGCAAGGCTATGACCAAAGCTACCACTACAGTGGAAGAACTCATTTCACGGCTGATGATTATGACCCCTATGCCGGCATGTAAATGGTGATTATTAACTTTCATATTCCTTGTTGTAATTATGTGTACTTCCAATACGTTTTCTCCACCAGAAACCCAACTTGCTACGCCCTCCTGTCTTTTGTTTGCAAGTGAAGGCAGAATGGTTTTACCAGAGCACCGCGCTCACGCACTGTACTGGTAGCTGTTCAAGGAAAGGAACCCTTTTCTGCAATGTATCTGGACATGATTCGTATGACGCTTTCTCCTAGTCTGTCGAGCGCCTCTTCCCAATCGTAGGTTTGCTGTCGGTAATCCCAGTAGCAGAAGAGAGACGAGTCATTTCCCATGACGGGTGTAAAGAATTCTGTGGGCGCCTCGTCGTAGCTTTTATTCCTCAAAACAAGATAATGTTGCCAACTTTGAACATCATCTTCCAGATTAAAGTTTTGTCGCTGTAGGAGCAAGACGTCGCGGTCGCCAACACCCTGGATTCTTCCATAAAGAATTGTCAGATCGAATTGTTCGTCATCTACGTTTCGCGAAAAGGGATGGACAACCGCAAATTGCTCCAGCTCAATGTCTCTCCAATAGTTCAAGGCCCCCAATGTCCACTCTGTGGTACACTGCAGAGATGCAGTAAACGTCCCAAAAATGGTTTCCAAAGGACCGACCCAGACGACCAAACCCTGCTTTTGCAATTGCAATTGCTGTTGCTGTGATGCCGACTGTTCGCACGAGAAAGATGACGGTGACAAGGCGGATCGCTGACTTTCAAAATAATCCAAAATGGCACACCATTCGGAAAATTTGGCAGTATCTTGACTCGTCCTGATGTCTTCTCGTAATACCATGAGAACATCTCGTATTTCTTCGTTCTGAGCTGGCAACTGCCGTTGCAGCTGTCCGTAGCGATGAACGAGGGCATTTCTCAATAAAATCAAAACACTGCTGTTGCTGTCATGCTGTTGCTGCTGCTGTTGCTGGGATACCGAAGAACAGCCCTGAACGACAATCATAAAAGTCGACATGGACTTGCCATCGAGGAAACTACCAAGAGCACACGACAGAACCTCGCTCGGCAATTCCAACAAGGGAAAGGAATTGGATGCTGCTTGTGTTGTTGTTTGTGCTTCTGGGGACGATATCATCATCATCATCATCATCATAGCTGACCAAGCAACAAACACGACCTCTTTTCAAGTACTTCAACAAGTACTCGTAAGCCCCAGTGGGGGAGAGATACAAGAGTTGATAAAACGAAAGACGACCAGATGTATGGTGCGAAAGGAAACGAGGAGGAATAATCTTTGATTTGTGTTGTGTTGTATGTATTGTGTCCGCCCTGTCCCTTGTCCCTCTCATTGTCTCTACCGTAGTTAGAGTCTCTTGCTAGTCTCTACTACTAGCTAGTAGCTACCCATCCAGCACAGAACCTGATTTCGACAAACTAAAGATTCGTACTTGAGAGTAGGTCTAAAGTTGATGTTTGCTTGTGTCCGGCCGGGGGTGTTTGTATACGGCTAGTAGTAGGGGGTTTTGTGCACATCGAGCGAACGCTACCGCGTTCTCTCGACTATGCCAGCTCTCTAGGGCTACGTTCGGCTAGGTAGGGTGGTTTGGAGAAACTCGGCAATTTACTAGGGCCGACCTTTTCTCCGTTCCGAGG
>Ga0100390_10005741_pt1 | contig 10581 bp, 4 predicted proteins | sample CryGeymeta201514_FD_81540 | JGI IMG/M metagenome (GOLD analysis project Ga0100390, IMG submission 81540) | Groundwater microbial communities from Crystal Geyser aquifers in Utah, USA - Crystal Geyser metaG 2015-14 | ecosystem: Environmental > Aquatic > Deep subsurface > Groundwater | place: USA... | reverse complement strand
CTACTTACTACCGTAGTACTAGTACCTGGTAGACCTACTACTATTAGATTTTTGCTTCAGAACGAAAAGTCAAGTCTACAGTAATAACCATAGTAGTAGTCTACTCATGTATGGTAGTACTAGTAACTAGTCTACCGGTAGTGGTATTACTACTACAGTAGCAGTAGACTAATCTACTCACGTTATTAATAATAACCGCGTGTGACGTTTTGGTATCCAAAAACCCTCAAGAAAATGCTTGAGACGTCTGCTGGCATAATCTACTACTAGGTCTACTAGTAGTAGGTCTACTAACTACTACTAGACTCTACCACTAGTAGTACGGTACTAGTACCAGGTAGTAGCTACTAGGCAGGAGGAGTCTACTTGTAGCAGAAAGTAGACTACTACCAGTAGGTAGCTAGACCTGTAGTCTACTCATATAATAATACTACCATGGTAGCTACTAGTAGACTAGCTAGACTGCTGTATTATTATTGCAAATAATCATACAGGCTGAGAGAGTGAAAGAAGAAGAAGAATAAAAAAGGCTTTGCATTAGAGGAAAAGGTTTAAAAGCATGACTCAATGTCGATGGTATCTTCATCTAGATACCAGATGCTTTTATAGGTTTTCGCAACGATACCAGATATTTTAAGTTTATCCAGTTGCAGTTTGCGGCACTAGTTGTAGATGACTAGATTGCAAAAAAGAGGACACAAAGTCTGACAGAGATAATAATAGACCACTTCAATTGTAGCCTGTATACAGGTGCTCAACAAACAAGAAGGTTAGACCTTAGACTATGCAGGCCAACTCATGGGAGGACGACGAAGGAGAATGGCCCACTGGTTAAGGATTGATATCCTTTAATTAACCAACGCCATGACACTGGAGGACGATTACAAACAAACATGTCATCGTTGCAGAGGCGCTTGATATGTTATCTCGGTCGGATCCTGAAGAAGTCGATCTCATGGCTGACGACACCCAAACCGCCCTTACTCTTGACGTCGAAGAAGCAGCCGCTGATGCAGCGGTAGCAGTTCCCTCAAACATTCCCTTTATGAGACAACTTGATGCAACGGCACAAAGTAAACGCGACGTCTTTTTCGCGTTGTACTTTTCTTTATCACAGGGACGTAATCAAGTTCCATCGAAAAATCCCAATGCAACACATGAAGTCACATTTGGTGAGCTGTGGGATGCTGCTGGTGTTATATCATACAATCTACGCAAAACGTGGAACATTTCAAAAGGAGAACGCGTCATGCTGTGTTACAGCTACGGCCCGTCTGGTATTGCAGCTCTGTTAGGATGTTGGAGAGCGGGAGTCGTTGCTCTTATAGTCCCAGCACCGCCTATTTCCCAATACGACACCATCAGTGTTGTAACTCAGGACGTTGCTACTGCAAAAGAAGCGGCTTTGGCACAACTCGCCGAACGAGCACAAGAATGCCAGCCTATTGCCATGGTCTTGACAGATTACAGGATTTTCAGAAAGAGAAACATTGATCTTGCTAAGCCATGGAGCTCCACCCGAGCCAGCTGGCTACCCAAAATTCCTTGGCGGGCCACCGAATCACTCCAACAGAATCCAGCCTTGCACTTTTTAAAAGGCGGCCCTGCGAAGGAACTAAGAGACGATGGACCACCCGAACGCCAGCAAAAGAGACCATTTTATACCTATGATGAAACCAACTGTTCATTTCAAGACTTGGCATTGATCCAATACACATCCGGAAGTACTGGCGATAAGGCCTATCCTGTCATGATAAACTTTGCTTCCCTGCAAGCATGTCTTGACATGACACAGCGATTTTTCGACAAGGCGTTGCTGCAGACCGGAGAAAGTCCAGCGAAAGTCTCGGCACTGACATCCGTGACCTTTACAACTCCTGGTACTTGTTGGGGATTAGTGCATACTACACTCTTGCCAATGATGAATGGATGGTGCATGTATTACATGTCACCCCAGGAATTTTCCAAAAATCCACTCTTGTGGTTGCAACGAATTTCACAGCACAAGATTACGTGGGCGCTAGCTCCAGATATCGATTTTCCACGCATCGTCGAAGCATTCCTTCGGGCCGAGCAGGCTGCAAGTGGAGTGTGTCCTATCGCACATTTCGATCTATCCAATGTTCGACACTGGCATGCAATTGGACAACCACTGCGAGCCGAAACGTACCATCTCGTCACCAATACCCTGCAAAAATATGGCTTGCAGAAGACTTGGTATACAGCTTCGTATGGCCTCACAGAGCATGTCGCAGGTACCATGTTCTTGCCATTTGAGTTCCAAACCTGCTGTGGCAGCAGCGACGATGACTTTGACGACAAGATAAAAGGTGCAATCTTGCCTAAGCAAAGAGTTGCAGTGGCGAACAAGGCGACATTAGATCCAACTTTGCAAGTGAAGATTGTTGATCCGCAGTCATGTCAAGAAGTCGTAGATGGTCAAATTGGTGAATTATGGTTATCAAGTCCTGTTGTGGCAGCTGGATATTGTGGAAACTACCAACTTACAACAAAACGATTCGGAGTTAAACTGCAACCGTCCAGTGAGCAGGAAAGAGAAACGAGCAACAACGAGCGCTACCTTCGAACTGAAGATGCCGCCTTTTTCCAGGACGGCTATCTGTACGTCTGCGGAGCACTCTCTGATATCTTGACGATTGACAAGAAGTCTTATTTTCCGCAAGACATAGAATGGGTGGCAGAAGAAGCCAGTATCGACGTCATTCCAGGTTGCGTCGCCGCTTTGACATTACCAGATAGCAACGACCTTATTATTGTGTTTGAGATTGCCAACAATCATTATGAAGAACCAAACGATGTGTGCAATCTGATCAACAAAGCTGTGTTGCAGCGAATAGGGTTGAGCCCATCACAAGTTGTTGCGATTCGACAAGGGGATATTTCAACTACTGCCAACGGTAAAATTCAACGTCGCATTATCAGGCATCGCTTGCAGATGGACAAACTCGATATTTTGGTAGATTTCGTTGACTTGAATCATTTAACCCCAATCGACAAAGGCACCGACGAGTACGTACAGCGTATTAAGAAGTTTGATGGTGTCCTTGCAAAGTACTTTGGCTCCGACTTCAAGAATACACAATCTTGGGAAGATTTGGGACTTGATTCCTTGTCCGCGATCGACTTACGCTACGACATTGCATCCAGTTTTCACGTGCACCTGTCTAACCGATGCTTCAAGATCCATCCTACACCAGCTGCCATGAAAGATGTTATTCCATTGGCAGCTGGACCAGCCATTCCCATAGAGCTGCCTCATATTCCCCAAGTCTCCTCAATAAAGTTGTCTTGGCTCATCATGGGTGTGTTGCAGGCAGTATTGGCGGTTGTCCTCTTGCTCCTTTTCTCAACTTCGGCAATCTCGGTCTGGTATGTCTTTGACTACCTTGTGGAATTCAATCTCATCTTGGCAATTATTCCCATAATCATGGGAATTTTCTCCGTCGTTGTCGTCTTGACAAAGTGGATTGTCATCGGAAGGTACACGGCTGCGAAATTGACTTCACCGTCAGTTGCATACCTGCGCTGGTGGTTCGTGGATCGTCTTGTCGGTGTGTGGGAGATCTGGGTTGGTCAATTCTTCTTGAGCACTCCTATCATTAACCTTTTTTACATACTGATGGGAGCTAATATATCCTTGTCAGCCCAATTGGGTGGATTCTGCCGAGAGTTCGACCTTGTCACGGTTGGTTCCTATTCGAGGCTGCATCACCGAAGCCTTCGACCAAGACGATTCTCCCCTTGGGATCACTCTCAGTCTGGTCCGACCATGGCTTTCCGCCCTATCACTATAGGAAACCACAGTGAAATCCGAGGGATGCTTTCTCCAGGAGTGACCGTAGGAGAAAATGTTGTGGTCGAAAAGCTTTCTGTTGTTCCCGAGGGGAGCCAAGTGGAAGATCGAGTGAATATTTCTGGTAATCCAGGCGTCGTGACAGGACGACCACGCAAGCAACAAACCTCCTTATGGTGGCTTGTCGGCATTTTCAAAATCAAATGGCTGATTATTGAATTTTTCATCTTTAACGTCATTGTTCTGACGTGTGAGTGGGGCCTGAAAGTGATTCTGCCAGTGGACTATTATTATATGTGGTTGATTTGGTGGACTTTATTTGTTGTGCTGTTTGCGGCAATGTCTCTGGCCAGCAGTATAGTCGTAAAATGGATTCTCTTGGGACGGAGAAAGACCGGGAAATACCACCACAAAGTCCTGCTAGAGTCAGCGGAGTGGGCCGCGGACTATCACTTTTTCCTCTCTACCATTATCTTTACGACCTTCTCCCCCCACTCTCGCTTCTGCAACATAATACTAAAACTTCATGGCATGGATATCGATCTCGTATCCAAAGTGTACTTGAATTCCTTCCCTCCCTCGAAAATGGATTTTATCCACCTCAGCGAATCTTTTGTGGCTGGCGCGAGTTTTGACGTGAAGAAATACGGCGCTTACTACAATTCGATCATAACGAATAGCAGTATCGGCGAGTTGGCTCATGTCGGGGCGGGTTTGATGGTCCAAAATGCTGTGATTGCCCCTGCAACTCTCGTTTCCTCTAGAACAGAGCTTCCAAGGAACGCAAAAGGGGATCACAGACTTCCGAAATTCAGCATGTGGAATGAAATTATTTTAAGTTCCGTATACGTCTTGATCCTCTTGGCTTTCAAGCTAAGTATCTATGCTGGATACTGCTATTGGAAGTTCTTTATCAATTTTCCCTACCCACCAGGATGGGCATCAATTTTTGTGTTGGCCGGTGCCATTTTCATTCAGTCGACTTTGTGGATGCTTCTCATTTTTGTCCTGCAAGCATTCACCTACATAGGCATGACAGACAAGCACCCCGTTCCCTGGAGTAATCTCCTGTACTTTGCCTATTTGTCATCGATCGAATCGTTTCAAACTTGGTCTGCTGTCTCTATACTTTGGGGGTGCCAGCTCTTCAATGATATTGCCCGCATCTTGGGCGCTTCCATAGAGGGGCGGGCCCTGTATTTCGGAGCGCGAATGTATGATGGACCCTGGGTGAATGTCAGCAACCGAACTGTGAGTGATGGTGGCATACTGTGCGGGCACTCGATAGTATACGAAGTTGTTACTTGCGGACCAGTTAGAGTGGCCGGTCTGGTACACGAAGGTACTCTAGTGATTGCCAATGCCAGCATTACAACAAAGGAGAGTGGCCCATGGCGACCCATAATGCCGAAAACGCAGGATGTCGCACAACATTACACTGTGGATGCATCCCAAGACCTTGAGGCGCCAGAAACGAGAGTAGTGTAGCACTGCAGTTGTTTTGAAAAAGCTATCCCCGTTCCTCTTTATCAACCCTGCCTAATATAGTAGCTTGATTCTATCCTATAAGATTAATAGACTAGCTAATCTATCGATAGATGTAGCTTTTTCCAGGGCGGGGAGTAGCGACATCTTTCTTCGGATGGGTTGAAAAACAATTACTTGATAGCATAGAGAAGTGTAGCACGCTATGAGAGGGCGAAGCCACGTTCAGAACTATTTTTTCGTCAACAAGAACGCTACTAACAATTAGAATAGATGGCCTAATGATGTAGTGGATGTATTGATCTTTACATTTCTAAGCAAAAACAAGCGGTTGTTTCGCATTCAGTTGGACTCTGGGAAGTTTGTAATTGGTTTGTTTCTGAATCTTTCTGAAGGATATATATCCATATCCCAAGAGCAAGACCGAGCACGTGAACCAAAACCACATCCCAAATGAGCTGGTAGAATTCCTCCTTCGTTGCATCCATGATTGATTTTTTGAATTCATGTAATTCCCCAATGGATTACTCGCTAGTGTTCCTTGCTTGTCAGCCAGCAAAATGTCGCGAAAACTTGCTGTATTCATTTCTGTCTTGGCCATGAATTTCATGCACTGGCATGGAAAGAATTGTCAAAGAGAATGAATAAAAGAACATAAAAATTCAGAACCACAGAATATCATTTCCAAGAAAATGAAAATTCGGCTATTGCACTTGGAGGCAACCCAAAACAGGATAAATCTTACCTGATTCACATTGGTGTAATCCGCATCATCGTAACAATCAAAGTCACTTCCCTGTGCATTTCCATTTCCGTAGTAATAATTGTAACGGTAATCGTCGTCGTAACCGTACGTATAGGTTCCGTAGGAAGATCCCTTCATTGCATCGTCGTCGAAGTTGTATCCGTAGTTGTTGACATCATAGGCAACACAAGGCTGACATGTTCGAAATGTCTCCAGTGCATCGTCCCACATTGCCAAGGTAGTTTCGTACGAGCTGTAGCGATCATCATCTTGATCTCCTCCATTGTCTCCACTTCCAGCATCCGCCAAAATGTTTCCTACAACATTCTCGATTGTAATTGGGTCATTGCTGCCTTGCGAAACGTACTCTTCCACACAACGAGTATCCGTGTATAGACCAATCGTAAGCTTCGCACCGGCAATGGGCTTGGTGCTGTAATAAATAGTGTCTCCACTGTCCGTGACAGTATCGGTTGCGATACAGCCCTGCGGCCAAGCTTCTCTCGCATCGGACATAAAGTCGTATTCATCATCGGTCCAAACGCAGATGCCTTCGTGTTTAAAGAGCTGTTCCATCCAGTCGTCCATGGACCGATGTTTGAACATGCCCAGCAGGGACCAGTGCGTATCTTCCAAGTGACAATCCATTTTGGCGCATCGCGATGCATCTTGGCCTTCTGCTGCCACTGTACAGGCCACGTCGTTCCACTTGCTCTTCCACTTATCCCAGTACTGATACTCTCCAATACCTCCTCCTTGGTAATCCAGGTCGATGTACTACAAGTGAGTTGGTCGCAGTGTGACAATGACAAAGATAATGATTATGATTGAGTCGGTTGGTTGGTTGGTTGATCATTTTGGATGGTTCGCGCAATAACGTTAAGCAAGGCGAGTTTATGAAAAATGAGCACAATAAAGATGGTGGGTGAGACATGGAATAGCGGATGAAAATATTCTCGACTGACTGGAGTGCTGTGCTTGTAATAACGTACCGCAGCCCACAAGACGTAACGATGACATCCTTCTCCTGTTCCCTCATCGCCCGAACCACTGTTTCCGCCACCGTTCTGTTGGTACCAGTCATCCGTCATCCAGTCCGAAATGTCATCGTCACAATCAATCATAAACCCCAGCAACCTCCAGGCCTGTTGGTATTCATCGTATTCGGTTTCTCCCTCCACAAAGGGCGAGAGGTTGTAAATACTGCTACTGGATCCACCCGATGAGCTGCCCAGGTTCCGACTGTTTTGTTCTTGCTGTCTCTGTTGCTGTTGCTGTTGAGCATGCGGTAAAGGAGAACTTGCTGCCATTCTGCGCATAGCATCTTGTTGTTCACGATTTTTTTCCAATTGGGAAGCAGCCCACTTTCGAATTTGGGCATCGCTCATCCCTCTTCCTCCTCCTGCTACCATTTTTTGTGAGGGTAAAAATTCGATACCCTCCGTCAGTGACATCCACTGATCTTGTGTCGCCTGGGCCATTTCATGAACTTGCTGGGGTCGCAAGTAATTAAGTTTGCTGTTGTTGCTATTGCTCTTGCTCTTGCTCTTGTCATTGCCATTGCTGGTCTTGTAGAGTGACTCCGTTTGCGATTTTAAATCAGAATCCGACGCTACAGCATGAACACTTAAACTGGGGAAATATGTAGAAGACGATAGGCTTAACATCAGCATCATCAGCATTGGCAGGCTGAATGGCACTGCTGATCTCTTCCTAGATTGTATTCGTCGTGGCATCATAGCTTTTAGTTTGTGTAAGTAGTAGGTACTAGCAGGTATGGTGTAGAGTATTGTGTAGTGTGTAGAGTATTGTGTAACAGTGTAAACTGTAAACCCCCCTTTTTTCTTCCTTGCCTTTGTTTGCCGGTGTGCGTTCTACAGTAGTAAGTCGCTAGTGCCTTTCAATGGAATAATAATATTATATTATAAGATGAGACCGTCGATCCTTTCTTTACAACCGAGATGAATCCTGCTGTGGTTAATATACCTTTCGATGCTGATGTGAGAAGATGTTATTACAATAGTAATATGTATTTATCTTCAAAAGAAGAAGAAAAAAAAACCAACATCAATTAGATAGATACTCATATTTTCCGTGAGATAAAAAACCCAATACAGTAAATTTTACAGTTTGTTATCTGCCATTTAAAACGGGGTGGGGGGTGGGGGGTGTAGTTTAGTCTGACATAGTAGACTCCCCCTGCTACTGTGATGATACACTAGTAGAGTAGTACAGTAACTAATGCATACGAGTACTTTTTTTTGATAATGATTTTTAAAAAGGGGAGAATAGGCGAATCCATTCCTTCTTTACCTACGTTCCAAGAGCGAGTACCAGGTACCTAAATAACTTTGTTGTCTTGCGTTGAACGGAAAGTATACATAGAGATATAATAACGTCTTCAAAATGCGCCGTCCAAGGATAAATCCGACACCGCAAAATGCAAAATACAATTTTCTTTACTATTGATTGGTAGGTGTAGTCTACTAGCTACGGTACGGTAGTAGCTAGTGGTAGTACAGTAGTACGTCGTAGTACTATCAACGAGCCAGTCCGTCCTAAGTAAGTTCAATGATTTGTGTTTGTGAGTGTTCCTCTCTCTCATCATCATCAAGAAACCAGAAGACGACAGCAACAACCAGAACGAAGAAAACGAAATTCATAAAATAGCTAAAAAGCTGCTTACTGGTACCAGGTACCAGATACCAGATACAGCTTATACGGTGTAGTGGGTTTGCATACCTACTAGGAGTACTAGCTAGTAGACTAGTAGTAGTATTAGACTACTATCTAGCATCAGCACCTGTCATCAGCAGCAGTCCGCACAGACACAAATACAAACACAGACACACACCTTGCTTGCAACTGTGCAACAGAGCACCTCTCTGGTCTAAAAAAGCCAGCGGCGCTGCCATCTGCCATGTCTCTGCAAATAATAGTACAAGCATCTAGAAATCGTACTAGGAGATCGACAACAAGAAGTACAAGTGCATCAATCATGATGATCAGGTACCTTTTGTCCGTACTTTTACTAGTGCTGGGGCAAACTCCTCTACCAACGCAGGCCTACAAGGACTCCAATGTTTATTCCTGGGGTACGAATCCCAATACTCACTTCAAAATGTACTGGAAGGATGCTGCCAATGTCATTCAGGATTTAGACCAATTCCAAGGACTTTACATTACCGTTCACGGTTGCGTCTGGTCGGAATGTGGTGTAGATAACTTTGATGATGATGGCGAGAATCACGATGGCGACGAAGGCTGGTACCAGACCCGCACAGATACAAATTGTGCCAATACAGCCTTTTCGCTCTACGGGATCAAGAAGAATAATTTTAAATTTATGAATACTTGCAGCAAGGGAACATACATTAACTCGTTCTTTACCTACGGTGGCGCCGATACATTGGCACGGGCGCTGAACCTGGATATCAATACCAACGATAACAACCGATACAGTACCGTGGACGATGATACCTACGGAACCAGTAATTCCGATTGTGTTGCCCTTGAAAATGATGGACGCCGTTCCCTTCTTTTGCAAGATGATCAAGACGAAAAAGATGGCGCGTCCATCCGAAACTTTGAACGAATGATGATGAGGATGCGGGCACTATCCGATAGTCAAGACAATGAAGACAATGACGATGCCTGGGACAACGAGGATCAGGTAGACACGTCCAGTGTAGTCAGTACTACCATGGGTTGTGCTGCGTCCGCCACCTCAAAGTACAACAAGTTCGTTCTAGCGGGATTCGATGACGACTATTGCCAAGGGTCGCACTACGTAGAGGCGGTTTCATCGCTTGATTCCTACAACAAGGCCCTCACAAGAGTCAATTGTCACAGAATTTGGAATTTGGGTTCCGACAATCGAAACCAAGGCAGCAGCAGCAGCAGCAGCAACAGCAATAACAACAATGGACGGCGACATCTTAACGACAATAACAACAACAACAACAACAACAACAACAACAATAACAATCAGTACACAAGAACCTATAACAGTGTAGCGGAACAGATTCTCTACCATTCTTGGGCGTGCGACTTGAGTTTGTATCCTCACCAGTGTCCCGACCCATACGGCCTCAAGCGAAAATACTTTAATGTGATGAAGGCCGCCGCGAACGGACAGCCCGTTTCTATTGCCGTCATGAATGCCAAATTGCGCTTGCCCGTCAAGATATTGACGGTTCTCTTCTTTTTAGGTGGAATATACTTGTGCGGCTTTTCCTACTTGCTGCGAAACAAGTCCTACATTGAGAATCACGGAGGAGGTGCTCGTGGATTATGGGCCACTGTGCAGCGAGATTTGTTTGCCGCGCACGTCATGGTCCAATCCAAAATACAGCAGGCCCGTGAACGGCACATGTCACGTCACCAGTCCTCCAGCGAAAGCAGGTCCAGACGATCCAAAAAGGACCGCGGACTCTGGGCTGCGCTCTTTGGAAGGAACAAAAAGAAAAAGAAGAAAAAGAGACGCAAATCTAGTAGGAGCGATCAACGCGATCGTCATTTGCACCGCACGCCTTCG
>Ga0100390_10005738_pt1 | contig 10583 bp, 11 predicted proteins | sample CryGeymeta201514_FD_81540 | JGI IMG/M metagenome (GOLD analysis project Ga0100390, IMG submission 81540) | Groundwater microbial communities from Crystal Geyser aquifers in Utah, USA - Crystal Geyser metaG 2015-14 | ecosystem: Environmental > Aquatic > Deep subsurface > Groundwater | place... | reverse complement strand
CTACCAATACATAGGTTTCGCCATCGGCAAGGGTATAATTTTGTGACCAGATCGGGTTTTCGGCACTGGTGCTTTCTGGTCCCTGAATAGCAATTGTGAATTCTTCACCGGCAGGAGCATCAATAAAAGGTGAAGCTGTGCGGAAAGCGAAGTTGTCTATCAACAGGGCATCGTTTAACCATACATCTACAACTGCGGCAGCTGCATCGGCCGAGTTGTGGATTACCTGTACGCGGGCTTGTGAGAATGCAAGCGCACCGACGCTCATCAAAAGTGCTAAGAGTAAAAATCTAAAGTTTTTCATTGTAGTATTTTTTAAGTTTTAAAAATTTTATCGTGTTGTGTAGACAGGTGTTGTTTAACTTACCCTACTGATTAGTTAAACATTTTTTTCATGATTTTTTTTGAACTGCTGTCATGTAGGATAAACAAAAAGAAAAATATTTTTGTTCAATCTTTTAATTTTTTCGTTAAACAAAAATATTTTTCTTAAAATTTTTTTGAGTATATCATTCTTCAGCTAAGGCCTAAGCCGGCTGATATTCTTTAAGGTTTTCCATTAATTTTTTACGGCTATAGAAAATACGACTTTTAACAGTTCCAATCGTAAGGTTAAGATCGTCGGCAATTTCTTTATATTTATAACCTTCGTTGTACATGTCGAAAGCACGGCGAAAATCTTTGTCCAAAGCATCAATTCCTTTCTGAAGCTCTTTTGCGGCAAGAATTGTATCAGGGTTGTTTTCTCTTACTTCGCTTCCTGCGTTTAAAAAATAAAGGTTGTCGGTTTGATCTATAATCGTTCTGGCTTTTTTATTGCGCCTGTAATTGTTGATGAAGATATTCTTCATAATAGTGTAAACCCAGGCTTTGAAATTATTCTGGTTTACATACTTTTCGCGATACACTAAAGCTTTGAGGAAAGTTTCCTGAAGCAAATCTTTTGCGTCGTCTTCATTTCCTGTTAGCTGTCTTGCGAATACTTCCAAGTACTTTTGAAGTTCTGTGAGCTGATAATTAAATTCTATTGCTGTCATGATGTAATCGGATTATGTTTAATTTTTATGAGGCAAAGTTAAACAAAATATGAAGCTTGTCAAGAATTATTCTAAATAAATTAAACAAAAGTATATATCAACCTAATAAACAAGCTATTATAAAAAGTTAAAATAAGTTAATAGTACTTTTTGGGCATAAAAAAACCACCAAAAAAGGTGGTATTTCTATTGTTTAAGTGTCGTTTTGTTCAACAAAACGCTTTCTCGTTAAACAAAATTACACTTGTTGGGTCTTGATAAACTGTTTAAAGTCATTTGCTGAACTAATCAGTTTGGTATATGCTGACAGTTCAAAATCAATGGTAGCGGCTTGCATTCCACTGATTAGGATATGTTGTTTCGGAAAATTCGATGCCAGTTCGCTCAGGTAATGATCCAACTCTTCGCGCGAAATAGCCGAAACAAAATAAGTTGCAAGCAAATCAGGTGTAACGGTTTGTGCAACTGAAATCAAATCATGGAAAGGCACATTTTGGCCGAGGTAATAAACTTTTACACCGTGTTTCTTGGCTATGTAATAATAGGTGAGTAAACCTAATTCATGCAATTCCCATTCGGGAAGGAACATAATAATTTTTCGGGCACCTGGATTTGTTACAGCCGGCAGACTATCAATGGCCACACATAGTTTCATCCGAATCAGGTTTGAAATAAAATGCTCCTGAGCTGGATTTATTGTTCCGGTTTGCCACAAAAGACCAATCTTTTCAAAAAAAGGATAAACAACATAATAGAGCGTTTCCTCAAAGCCGATTTTAATAATTGACTGATTTAAAATCTTTTCAAAACGATCTTCATTCAGTTCGATCATAGAAACCACCAAACTCTCAATCTGACTCAAATAATCAGATTCGGGTCTTACGACCTCCATGATTTTTTGGTTAATCTGCTGAGGTGTTAAACCTGCAATTCGCGATATCTTGTAACCATGACGATTTAGAATGGAAACGTTAAGCAATTTTTTAAGGTCGTCATCATTATACCACCTGATATTGGAATCGGTGCGACTGGGATCCACAATTGCATAACGCTTCTCCCAGATACGAATCGTGTGGGCTTTGATGCCTGTTAGGCGCTCTAAATCTTTGATTGAATAAGTTGACATAGTTTTAATAGTAGTTGAAGCTGCCTTTTAAACAACGTTCAAGCTATTTTGTTTACAATTCGTTAACAAAACAAAAAATGTGATTAGCGATCCAGTCTTTCTAAAAACTGTAATTTCGTGCAAAAATAATAAGTTGAAGCTGTTGAAAGAAGTAAAGTTTTCAATAATTGGCACCGGCAATGTTGCTTTTCACCTTGCACGCATATTTTCCGAGAGAGGTTTGCAGCCGTTTCAAATTTTAGCCAGAAATACTGAACGCCATGAAGCGTTTAAACCTTTTGCTTCAAAATTGATTACAAAAACGAAAGATCTCGAAGCTTGCGATTTGCTTATCCTGGCCGTGAACGATGATGCCGTTTTGGCACTTGTTTCACAAATCAGTCTTAAAAATAGCGTAATCGTGCACACTTCAGGAAGTTTGGCCGGAAATGCATCAGCTTTAGCGCACAATAAATGTGGCGTGTTTTATCCGTTGCAGACCTTTAGCAAACAGCGCTGCCCTGACTTTAATGAAATACCGCTTTTTATTCAGGCTGAAGATCAGGAATCACGCAACCTTTTGAGGCAAATGGCAGGTTGCATTAGTTCGCATGTGATTGATTCTGATGATCGTACAAGAAAGCTCTTGCATTTGGCGGCAGTTTTTGTTTCAAATTTCAGCCATGCCTTATATGCTCTGGCCGAAGATTTCCTCAAAACGGAATCGATTCCTTTTGAATACCTGTTCCCTTTAATTAAAGAAACAGCGCTCAAAGCAATTTCATCAGATCTGAGCCATGGCCAAACCGGTCCGGCACGACGAAACGATAAGGCCACACTCGAAAGTCATTTGAAGTTACTTGAGCAACATCCTGAAAAAAAAGAAATTTACAGCTTGATAACACGTTATATTCTCAATAAATACCACCCAGATTGATATGAGTAATTACAAAGCACTTCTTACCAAAATCAACACCTTTATCTTTGATTACGATGGTGTGATGACAGATGGAAAAATAATCCTGAACAACGAAGGCGAGCCCTTTAGAAATGCTAATGTTAAAGACGGTTATGCTTTACAATTGGTTCAAAAACTTGGTTATAACGTAGCTGTTATATCAGGTGGCTATTCGCCATCCATGCACAAACGCTTTGAAGCATTAAAAATCAGTGATGTTTTTTTGGGAGTTGCGGACAAACTCGTTGTATTAAAAGACTATATACAAAAAAAAGGTTTAAGTCCAGAGCAGATCGTATATATGGGCGACGACATCCCTGATTATCTTGCCATGGAATACGTTGGTGTTCCGGTTTGCCCCTCAGATGCAGCCGAAGAAATAAAAAGAATCAGTGTTTACATCAGTCATCAACCTGGCGGCAATGGTTGCGTTCGCGACATTATTGAGCAAGTACTTAAGGTTCAAGGCAAATGGATGAATGATATTGCTCATCATTGGTAAATCATGAAAACGATCACCTACTGGCTCAAACTAATCAGAACCGGCAACCTGCTGATGATGATGATTATTATAGCATTGGTAAATCAGTTGTTGGTTGCACCTTTTTTGGATGCCGCCGGGATAAACAAGCCTTTTGAAATATGGAGCTTCCTTTTACTTGTTTTTTCAGTTGTGGCAACAGCCGCTGCCGGAAATATTATCAATGATAGTGTTGATCAGGAATCTGACCGGATCAATAAGCCCGAAAAACTAATCATAAACAATCATATCCCTGAATATCAAGCTAAATATGCCTATCGCATTTTAATTGGAATCGCAGGCCTCAGTGCTCTGATTTTAAGTTTTATGCTAAACTCCATTTATTTCTTTCTGATCACTGCAGTTTTTAACGGATTACTTTGGTTTTATTCCCAACGCTACAAACGGCAGTTTTTAGTTGGAAATCTGGTTGTAGCCTTTTTAAGTGCCGGACTCATTTTTTATGTGTGGTTTTACGACCTCTTAGTCATTATTCTGGATCCAATCTCAAATGCCAGACTGGAACCTGTGATGGGAATGATGGCAGAAGTAATTCTGATCTATGCAGCGTTTGCTTTTCTTGCCAGCCTGATCAGGGAAATAATCAAGGACATGGAAGATATGAAAGGAGATTTTGAAACAGGCTGTCGCACCATGTCGGTAGTTTTAGGGCCTAGTGTTACCACGAAAATTGTTTGGCTCTTGATCGTTGCATTAACATTATTGATCGTTTGGTGGCAAATATTATTGTTTAAGAATGGAGCGCTGGCTGCTTTTGGATTTCTTTTTGTGACTGACAGTTTGTTGTTGATTTCGGCAATGCAATTAGCCAATCCATCTGATCAGCAACGCTTTAAAAGAAGTTCAACTTTAATGAAGCTCGTCATGCTAACAGGAATAATTTCCATAGCCTTTATTCAACTATGAAAAACCTGCTCGAAAAACTTAAATCATACCATGTGCTTTTGGCATCTAAATCGCCCAGGCGAAGGCAATTGCTTAAAGATATGGGAATTGATTTTGAAATGATTAGCAAAGAAACCGACGAAAGATTTCCTCAAGAGCTTATTCCTGAAGAAGTTGCAAGCTACCTCAGTAAGAAAAAATCTGATGCTTTTTCCGAAGCAGAAATGCCAGACAACTATTTACTTATCACGGCTGACACAATTGTAGTGGCAGAAAACGCTATTTTGAATAAAGCTGATAATTATCAGCAAGCCAGGCAAATGCTACAAAGCCTCTCAGGGAAAACACATCGGGTTATTACTGGCATCACACTCAGAAGTCGTGAAAAAACAATCAGTTTTTCAGCTCAAAGTGAAGTATCATTCAAAAAATTAAGTCAGGATGAAATTGATTGGTACATTCAAAATTATCACCCTTTTGACAAAGCCGGAGCTTATGGCATTCAGGAGTGGATCGGATATATTGGCGTTACATCAATCAAAGGATCATTTTACAATGTGATGGGTCTTCCCACGCATCGCCTTTACGAAGCATTAATAAAGTTTTAATTACAAGCAATTATGAAAAGTGGTGCATTTGTCCGTAAAATTTTAAGATACTTTTTTCAGGGGCTGCTTTATCTGGCGCCTGTTACAGTTACTATTTGGAGTATCTACCTCGTTTTTCAATGGGTTGATGGCCTGCTAATCAATTATTTGGATGAACTCTTAAGCGTTCATATTCCGGGCCTGGGAATTTTGGTTCTACTGATATTGATTACATTGATTGGCATGTTGGGTTCAACAATTTTATTCAAGCCTTTTATTGCATTTTTTGATCAGCTGTTTGTAAAAGCTCCCCTAATCAAGATTATTTATACCTCTGTTAAAGATCTGGTTTCGGCCTTTGTAGGACAAAAACGGCGCTTTAACGAACCCGTGCTTGTTAAAGTGGGGAAAGGCTACGAACTCGAAAAAATTGGTTTTATCACAAACAAAGATTTAAAATTTCTGGGCATAAGCGATAAAAAGGTTGCCGTATATTTGCCGCACTCTTATGCCTGGTCGGGCAATTTATTTATTGTACCTGCCGAACATATTAAACCGCTGGATGCATCTGCAACTGATGTGATGAAATTCATCATTTCTGCAGGCGTCACAAATCTTGAAACACCAAATGACAGAAAATAATTCAACAAAAAAACCTGTAATTCTAATCACCAACGACGATAGTTATAGCGCTGCAGGCATTCGAAAGCTTATAAGTTTGATGCGCCCTTTAGGAAAAGTCGTCGTTGTTGCCAGCGAACTCATCATGTCAGGGATGGGGCATGCCATCACGATCAAAACACCCTTACGGATGAAAAAAATAGCCAGCGAAACCGATTATGAGGAATATGTATGTAACGGAACACCTGCCGATTGCGTAAAACTTGGGACGCAGGTTGTTCTAAAATCAAAGCCCGACCTTGTTGTAAGCGGCATCAATCACGGATCAAATGCTTCCATAAACGTGATTTATTCAGGCACCATGGCAGCAGTGCTCGAGGCCTGTATTGATGGCATTCCGGCAATTGGTTTCAGCCTGCTCGAATATAGCATGGATGCCGATTTTAGTCATGTAGATGAATTCGTTATGGCAATTACCAATCAGGCAATCTTAAGAGGATTGCCACATGGTGTTTGCCTCAATGTGAACATCCCTGCCATCTCCGATGAAAAACCTAAAGGCATCAAAGTATGTCGGCAATCTCAGGCCCGATGGGTTGAAGAATTTGATTCGCGAATGGATCCACGCGGTGGTGATTACCACTGGCTAACAGGACGTTTCGAAAATGATGACCTATCCGAAGATACGGATCAATTTGCGCTCGAAAACAATTTTGTTTCGGTAGTACCTGTGCAATATGATCTTACAGCACATCATGCCATCAACACCATAAAAGATTGGAATTTATAAAATGAATCTTCCCTTTAAAAACCATCTGCTTTCAGGAATTATCGCCGGGATTATTGCGATGGCACTGGCTTATGGTTTACTCGAGCTCCTACTTTTAATCCCTGCTTTGCAAAATTATAACGCCAACCCCAGACTTCACTTTCTTTATGCAGCGATTCCAAATTTATTCCTGATGCGATTCTGGCTTGTCGGCAAGCATATGGAACAGGCTGGCAAAGGGGTGTTATTAATTACCTTTGTGCTTATTATTGCAGTTTTTATCCTTTTTGGAACCTGATCAAATGCGCTATTATATCATTGCCGGTGAAGCTTCCGGCGACTTACATGCCTCCAATCTCATCGCTGCCATTCGCCAACATGACGCCAATGCAGCAATCAGAGCTTGGGGAGGCGACTTGATGGAGCAGCGGGGTGCCGTGATTGTAAAACACTACCGTGAACTGGCTTTTATGGGTTTTGCAGAAGTGATTCTGAACCTGAAAACGATTTTGCATAACCTGAGTTTTTGCCAACAAGATATCAAACAGTTCAATCCTGATGTACTTATTTTAATTGACTATCCGGGTTTCAATCTGCGTATGGCACGTTTTGCACATAAAATTGGATTGAAAGTTGTTTACTATATCTCACCTCAAATCTGGGCATGGAAAAAAAACAGGGTTCACACAATCAGAAAAGTAGTTGACAAAATGCTCGTGATTCTGCCCTTTGAGAAAGCTTTTTATCAGCAATACAAAGTGGATGTAGAATTTGTTGGCCATCCTCTGCTTGATGCTTTTCAGCAATACAAATGGCAAGATGAAGATGTTTTCAGGACAAAAAATGCGTTGGGAAGCAAACCACTTATTGCCTTGCTTCCCGGAAGCCGCAAGCAGGAAGTTAGCCGAATGCTAAGCATAATGCTTCAGATGATTCCACTTTTCCCAAATCACACTTTCGCTATCGCAAAAGCTCCTTCACTGGATCGGGATTTTTACCATCAATTTACCCAAGAACTTGAAATTAATTTAATTGAAAACCAAACTTACGACCTCATTAAACATGCAACAGCTGCCCTCGTAACTTCGGGTACAGCTACACTCGAAACCGCCCTTATCGACACACCCGAGGTGGTATGCTATTCCGGAAATGCGCTTTCCTATCAAATCGCCCGCCGCATTATCCATGTGAAATATATTTCGCTTGTAAACCTGATCATGGACAGGAAAGTAGTAACGGAACTGATACAGCATGAGTTCAATATTAATTCACTTAAAGCATCTCTTGAAGCATTGCTTCAACAATCTCCGGAAAGAATGCACATGATAGCTGAATTTAAAAGCTTACAAGAAAAGCTTGGCAGAACTGGCGCTTCAAAAAATGCTGCTCATGCAATTAGAAAATTGATTGAAAATAACTGATCTTTCTCAATAATTAATTATCTTGGCGCTGTAAAAACAATCCATTCCGCCAGGCATGATTAATTTTAACAAATATCCATTCTTCAGAATATTATTTCCGTTTGGTCTGGGTATTTACACTGCAACAAACTGGCATTTAACAGCTTATACATCAGAAATCATACTAATAATTGCAGGGCTCACACTCTCGTTTTTCCTCCAAATCCTGCTAAACAAATCCTATAGCTTACGTTGGTTGGTAGGTGCAAATGTGATTTTACTCATGACTGTAGCTGGAGCATTAAATGTTATCGCGAATGAAGCCAATCAAAAGAAAAGTAATTTACCTGAACTCAATGCATCTGATGGTCCATTTATTGCCAGAATAATTGACATGCCGGTTGAGCGTGAGGCAACTATTAAAGCAACACTCGAATGGATTGCCTTCGACACTGGAGATAGCATCCTGCGGGTTAATGAAAAAGTTTTGGCTTATTTTCAAAAAGTTCCAAACATTCATCCCCTATCGTATGGGGATATCATAAGTTTTTCCACCAACCCCAAAACTATAGAACCTCCAAAAAATCCAGGGCAGTTTGATTATAAAAGATACCTCCGTGGCAAAGCAATACATTCTCAGGTTTACCTCAAAGAAAACAGCTGGATTTTAACGTCTTATCAAAAAAGAAATCCCATTTATGCATTGGCCTATCAATTGCGCGATCACCTGTTGAATGTACTCAGAACACATCAGCTAAGCGGAGAAGAGTATGCCGTTGCAGCTGCAATTTTACTTGGATACGATGATTCCTTGCCGGCTTACCTCCGAAAAGGCTATGTGGCAGCAGGTGCAATGCACGTGCTTTGTGTTTCGGGCTTGCATGTAGGGATAGTATTTCTAATCTTTTCATTTTTACTTAAGCCATTGAATGACAAAGGCCTGCAAGGAATCATGAAAACAATTTTTCTGCTTTTGATGATTTGGTCGTATGCTTTGATTACAGGACTTTCACCTGCTATTCAGCGCGCCTCACTTATGATTAGTTTTGTGCTGCTTGGTAAACTTTTTGGCCGTAAAGGATTTGCATTAAATTCAGTAGCTGCATCAGCTTTTATTCTTTTGCTTTTAAACCCACAAAACCTTGTTGAGATAGGATTTCAGCTTTCCTATGCTGCCGTATTTGGCATTTTGCTTTTACACCAGCCCATTTCAAAGCTTTTGTATTTCAAAACAAAAATTCCATCGCTCATCTGGGATGCCACTGCCTTGGCGCTTGCCGCACAGCTAGCCACAACACCTTTCGTGCTTTACTATTTTCACCAGTTTCCAGTTTATTTCTGGCTAAGCAATCTATTCTTGATGCCACTATCCTTTGTTGTAATCGTAACTGGAATGGCCCTTTTAATGCTTCATTATCTTCCAATTATTCCAGCATTGATTGGCAAGGCACTCTCAGCTATGGTTTACGTCATGAACTATGGTATTCAATGGATTGAATCTCTACCCATGTCAGTCCTCAAAGGTCTATTTATCAACAGGATGGAATTTTTTACCTTATTGTTAGTTCTTGTATTTGTAATCGTCCTAATCAGAAAAAAGCATAGCATATTCGCCCTTCTTACTTCCGGTTTAACCCTACTTCTTTTTGTTTCGTTTACGGCCAGAAAAATTGATAACAGTCAACAAATGAGCTTTGTAGTATATGACATAAACAAACAATCGGCGGTAGATTTCATTCTGGCAAATGAGCACCTTTTGCTTGCAGACAGTAATGTTTTGGAAGACGATTTTTCGAGAGAGTTTTTTATGGAAGGAAATTGGGTAGAGAAAGGGCTTCCGCTTGAACCAACGCAATTATTTTTCGAACAGGAAAAGTACGAAAATGCGTTTCTTCTAAAAAATAAGCACTTGATCAGTTTTGGCGGAAAACTAATCCTGCTTTGGGAACACAACAAACTTTGCACCGACAGTTTATCTTACCGCCCAACTGTTGATTGGGTTTTGATTCGTGGCAGTGAAAGAGAGAATCTTCAGCAAATCTTAAATTGCTACCAGCCCAGAATGCTTATCCTTGATGGAAGTGTTCCATACTATACGGCTCAAAAATGGGAGAGCAAAGCCATTGAAAAAGAAATTCCATTTCATTATACCAAAAAAGACGGTGCATATTGTTTTGATGCATTTCAATTAAGAGCTCCATAAACACAACGAAATCAAAGTACTATCAATTGCAAATCTGCAAAACACTTTCGGTTAATTGAAACCCAAAATCCTCGTTAAAGATTTTTTAATCTTTCGTTGAATTTTTTCTTGCAGAATAGCAAAAAGCCCGTATCTTTGCAGCACTTTTTGAAAACGCAAAACGTTCTTAAAATCCTGGTTCGGTAGTTCAGTTGGTTAGAATACCTGCCTGTCACGCAGGGGGTCGCGGGTTCGAGTCCCGTCCGGACCGCCAGACGCTTTTCAGATACGCTGAAAATTGATTGAAATTTTGGGGGCTTAGCTCAGCTGGTTCAGAGCACCTGCCTTACAAGCAGGGGGTCACTGGTTCGAATCCAGTAGCCCCCACAAAATTTAGACTGCTTTTTAGCGGTCTTTTTTTTTGACCTATGGCTAATTTGTACATTTTGTTTTCGCAAAGTCTTGACAAGTATTACGTTGGTTCTACTTCAATGGATG
>Ga0100390_10005724_pt1 | contig 10597 bp, 11 predicted proteins | sample CryGeymeta201514_FD_81540 | JGI IMG/M metagenome (GOLD analysis project Ga0100390, IMG submission 81540) | Groundwater microbial communities from Crystal Geyser aquifers in Utah, USA - Crystal Geyser metaG 2015-14 | ecosystem: Environmental > Aquatic > Deep subsurface > Groundwater | place... | reverse complement strand
TCATACTCTTTCTATTATCCAATTTACATTTAATACTTTATCTTCACCATCCCCTTCTCTGTTATCATACTCGGAATAATCATTCCCGTCATTTTCTCTTATGTATTTTTTCGATATGCCAGAGTAATTTTCACGAGCGAAGTGATAATGAAGATAGCATAGAAAAGACCAATGATAAACATATCGAAACTACCAGCTATAGCACCACTGATGCCCATTCCACTGCTTCGGCTCCGAGAATTGATAAGGAAAGTAACGAGCATAATCAACTGGAATATGAGAATAATCAATCGATTGTTTCGTGAAATAAATCGGTTCTTTTTCTGTACCAAAAGCATCTATTCGTCCGTTATAAACACTGATGTTGCCTATTTCTATGTTTGAACCAGGAGCGATAGTGAGTACAGATTCGTTGACTATGACAACAGGTTTGGGAATATCTGTACGAGTGATATGACCGCTCCACGTTGTATCGTGATCAATAACCGTATAATTGTCATAATCATCCCAATCGTAAGCATCACCTGGAGCAGCCAGTGCTACCTGAGATTGAAACATCGTAGAAAATACAAAAGAAAAAATACTTAATATGAATTTTTTCTTTAATAATCTCATAGAAAAACAAAAAGTGTTATTCTCTAAACACCAATAGCAAAATAGGTAAAGCCATTGGCTTCGGCTTCGGAACGCTCGAGGACATTGCGTCCATCATAGATAGTATTACCCTTCATCAATTTTTTCATATTCTTGTAATCCACTACACGGAACTCGTCCCACTCGGTAGCGATCACCAGCACATCCGCACCTTTCAGGGCATCTGTGGCTTTCTTGGTATAGGTGAGATTCTTATGCGTGAGTACTTTCTTGGTATTGGGTATAGCGACAGGATCGAATGTTCGCACCTTGCATCCCTCTTCGAGAAAGAGTTTGATATTCTCGATACCAGGCGCCTCGCGGACATCATCGGTCCGTGGTTTGAACGCCAGTCCCCACACGGCAATCGTCTTGTCTTTCAATTTCTTTCCGAAAACTTCCTGGAGCTTGACGAAAGGCTTGATACGCTGAGCGACATTCACATCATTCACGGTTTCGATGATCTGAAATTGCGAATTGTATTCACGTCCGGTTTCGAGGAAAGCCTTCACATCTTTCGGAAAACACGATCCACCATAACCGATACCCGCATAGAGGAATCGCTCTCCGATACGCGAATCATATCCGAGTCCTTTAGCGATTTCTTTCACATTGCCACCAGCGACATCGCAAAAATTGGCCACTTCGTTGATGAACGTGATCTTCATCGCGAGGAAGGCGTTGGCAGCGTATTTGATAATTTCTGCACTCCGCACATCCGTAAACAGGATTGGACGACCATTGCGGGCGATCGGACGATAGATCTGCTCCATCATCTTGCGAGCTTTCTCAGATTTTGTTCCCACGACAACACGATCAGGATTGAGAAAATCTTTCACTGCTGCACCTTCACGCAAAAATTCAGGATTGGACACTACTTCAAACGGATACTTTCCATTAGAAGCTTTCTTGATGATTTCTTCCACCTTCTCAGCCGTTCCCACTGGTACCGTTGATTTATCGACGAAAAGCTTGTAACCATTCAAGTACTTGCCAAATGTCTCAGCTACGGCAAAAACATATTGCAGATCCGCTTGACCCGTCACCTTGTCTTCTGGAGTACCGACCGCCATAAAGACCACCTCGGATTCCTGAATCGCTTTTTTCAAATCAGAAGTAAATGACAGACGTCCTTCTTCGACATTGCGTTTCACGATTTCTTCCAAACCGATTTCATAAATAGGAATGCCACCTTTCTTCAGAATAGCTATTTTCTTCTTGTCAATATCCGCACAGATGACTTCATGTCCGCTCTCTGCCAAACAAGCACCCGAAACAAGTCCGACATATCCCGTTCCCAAAAAAGTCACTTTCATAAAGAAAAATTTTAAACAATCTATTGATTCCGCGTCTCGCGAATCGTATAATTCATTCGATTACGACCCTGATAATAATTCCGCACGACCATATCAGCGAGCAAACCGGAGATGAAAAGCTGAACACCTATGAGCACGAAGAAAATACCGACGAGTGGCCAGATACGCTCAGCCAGTGACGCGTGGAAAACAATTTTTTCAACGATCATCCAAACGAGGATACCGACACCGGTTGAAAACAAGAGTACTCCGCCCCCACCGAAGAGATGGATTGGACGATACGAATACTTGCGCCAGAACCAGATAGACATCATATCGACGAAACCTTTCATCCCACGCTTCCAGTTATATTTGGTCACACCGTGGAGACGAGGATGATGAGAGACTTTCACTTCCGCCACACGGAAACCATCCATCTCGAGAATAGCTGGGATGAAACGATGCATTTCTCCGAAAAGATCCACTCTCTCAAAACATTCACGCCGGTATGCTTTCAAACTACACCCGGAATCGTGGATCGTATCTTGGATAAGAATCTTGCGAAGAAGATTGGCGATGCGGGAAGGAATTTTCTTGCTCCACGGATCTTGACGTTTGAAACGCCATCCGGATACCACGTCATAGCCTTCGTCTATTTTTTCGAGGAGGAGCGGAATATCTGCCGGATCATTTTGCAAATCACCGTCGAGCGTGATGATGATTTCTCCCGTGGCAGATTTGAACCCGGCATCAAAAGCCGCCGTCTGCCCGAAGTTCTTGCGAAACACGATGAGCTTCAGCGGTGAGAGCGTACGAGCGATCTCCACCGTTTTATCCTTGGATCCGTCATCGATGAAAATGATTTCAAACGATTTTCCTGTCTTCTGCACCGCTTCGAATATTTTTTGGTGCAATTCTGCGACATTTCCCTCTTCATTATAGAGCGGAACAACAACTGAAAGATACACTTGGTTTTCTTGCATACCTGTGTGGGTAAAACAGTTATATACTACCCCCCAATAATAGCGAAAAAACCGATTTTAGGCAACAAATCAAACCGCATTACCTCAAATTGACACCAGAAAAACGAAGCAGTATAATGAGGCCATAAATATCTCTCAATGCGATTAATTATGGAAAGCACTGCTCAAAACAAAGAACTTACGCTCAGTGATATCGCTCAGCTTATTACTACGACAAGAACAGATCTTGAGGCAAAAATAATTTCTTCGGCAGATGAGACAAAGAGAGGGCTTGAGGCAAAAATAATTTCTTCGGCAGATGAGACAAAGAGAGGGCTTGAGGCAAAGATCGATGAAACTAAGAAATTCTTGGAAGCAAAGATTGAAACTTCGGTTCATGAATTAGCAACAATGAACCAGAACCAATTTTTGGAATTAGGAAAGAAAATCAATAATGTGGAAAATGGTGTAGAGGAAATAAAATTAGACATCAGAAAGCTTAAAACTGATACGAAGGAAGTAGAAGCTAATATTAACAAGAAGGTTGATAAGGTTGATCATAATACTCTCACCTACCGTGTCGAAAAACTCGAGAAGCATTTTGCTCAGTGAGAAAAATAAAAATCACAAAAACCGGTATCCAACCGGTTTTATATCATTTCACCAGGCGATGATCGATCGGATCCGCCCCCTCATCATCTATATCATCGACAATGATTTCCCGACGCTCGGCATTTGTTTCGGACATCAGATGCTCGGATATTTCTTCGGAGCACAGGTACTCGATGACCCCGAGCAGGCCGAGTTCGGCTCGTTCCCCGTCAGTTTGTCCGGAGATGGCAGACGAGATCCTCTCTTCCGTGATGTTCCCGACGATTTCATCTCATTTCTTATGTATCGGGACAGCGTGGTATCGCTCCCCGAAAAATGTGTTCTCCTCGCACACAGCTCGCGGTGTGGTATCGGATCGTTCCGCTACAAGAACAACATCTATGGCGTGCAATTCCACCCCGAACTGGAAAAAGACGAAGTATGCTTCCGTGTCACTCTCCATCCCGAATACGCAGGCGAATCTCTGGAGACATTTCTAGAAACGCTCCAACCATCCGACCACGCATCGAAAATACTCGCCAATTTCCTCAGGAAAAGTCTGTGTTGATATGATATGATAAGCGCATTGTATCTCTCTATTTTTCGAAACTCTTCAGATATTCAGGAAGTTTCAAAATCCATTGTGCTTGTTCTGGATAAAAGAGAAATCTTTCAACATCTTTTACTGCTTGTTTTAAATCACTTTTTTCTGCTTGATTTTTCAGAAAGACTATCAATTCCTGACGATTATGAATATCCATATTTTTTTCCGCGAAAATTGCATAGTTCGGTTCGAGGTTCTTCTGACTCAGAAACCATACAAGATCATAGAAATCACGCCCCTTCTGATAAGGACGAAAAACAATCGCCACTACCTTCTGAGCAAACAATGTATCGAGAGAATTGACTAACATCGGAAACCGTTCATTGAAACTATCGGAAAATTTTGTTTCTGTGTGAATATTCTCGTATGGATTAAAGTCAATTTCAAACCTAATCAAAATTTTCTCATTTCCCTGGACATTCAGACCAAATTCTTGCAGAACGTTCTGAAACCGAAAAAAAATAATATAAATGTTTTCTGTTGTTTTTGTTCGAGCATCAACTTGGAATCCTTGTAATTCAAGTCTCTTGGTAACATCAACCATCAAATCTTCAATACTAAAATTTTCCTTCTTTACCAAATCAAAATCCAAATCCTCTGAAAAACGATTGATTCCATAGGCAAATCGGAGGCAAGTACCGCCGAGGAATGATAAACTGTCATTGAATGTACTGAGAGAGAGTGCCTTGAGAATCTGGGTTTGTAGATACTCCAACAGAATATTCCGATCTTGCCATGGGATATTTCTCTCCTCTGCGTATTTTTTGAAAAAATCTTTATTTGGTAACATAATACTTGATGAAATTTTGAGTTAACAAAAGTACTTTTTTATTCTGAAAAACTCGAGCAAAATCCAACATTTTTTTCGCATCAAACGGAAATTCCTCATTGAAACGATACCCTCGAAATTGCTCCAATTCTCCATTCAAAATATTGCGTTTTAAATAGAAGAAATCTACCATTGCCTTCTCTGGCACAGCCATATTGCAAGAAATCTTTCCGTCTCTTTTCGTTTCATAACCACCGAAAGCCGTTTTCTTGATTTTTTGATAACTGAAATTCCCTCGTGTTGTCATAAATTCTTTAGTCTTCCTCGTTGTTACAGACGTCACAGTAAACACCGCTTCTGGGATAATCCCATAAAAATTGAGTGCCTTTTCCATGCTCACATACGAAGGATGGTACAGTTTGGTCGCCAAGCTCATCGTATCCACTTTCTCTACCTCTTCAGTAATGGCGTACAATCCCCTTCGAAGCATAATGAGATGTCCCTTATTTACCCAGTTTTTCAGGTTGATAAGCATACTGCTCGTGAATTCGTCACCCAAAACAAGCCGTAACTCTTTTGTTTCGAATAATGGGAGCTCTTCAATTTTCTTCTTGAATTCAAAATAATTCATTTCTTTTACTGGTATAATTATATCAATAAAGGAATTGTATCAGAATATCAATCCATTGTCAATATGCTTAATTTATGGCTTAATATAAACTATATCCTCTCAATTCCTTCGATTTGGAAGCCCTGCTTCCAAATAATGGAAACGCTCCAACCATCCGACCACGCATCGAAAATACTCGCCAATTTCCTCACAAAGAGTACGTCTTGATAGTGACTCTTTTTGATGTTACACTAGAGAAAGACAATCTCTCTATGAGCTTTTTTTATGCCTCAAACAACCTGGATAGTTATCCCCGCCTACAATGAAGGCACAATCATACAAAGTGTGATTGCTGAAATTCGCGATGCGGGCTATGAAAATATCATCGTTGTTGATGATGGCAGTACCGACGACACTTATGAGAAAGCCAAGTCTATTTCTAGCATAACCGTACTTCAACACAAAATAAACAGAGGAAAAGGTGCAGCGACGAAAACTGGTATTGAAGCATCCAAACTCCTCAATGCTGACATCATCGTTACTCTGGATGGCGACGGCCAACACAACCCAACCGATATCGCACACCTCATAGAACCTATACAGAAAAATCACTGCGACGTCGTTTTGGGTACTCGCCTCAAAAACCCTATTGGAATGCCCTGGTACAAAATACTCGCCAATCACATCGGCAATGCCATTACCTGGTATTTCTACGGTCTCTGGGTATCAGACAGTCAATCAGGATTCCGCGCTTACTCCCGCCACGCCTCCGAAGTTATCAATACCAAAACCGATCGTTATGAATACGACAGCGAAGTCATTCGTGAGATGTACCTCTATAAACTGAAATATATAGAAATTCCCATAGAAGTACGCTATACTGAATACTCAATGGGGAAAGTCCAAAAACAGGGCTTCATAAACGGTCTGAGGACATTCTATAAAATTATTTGGAATATTATTTCTTAATTTACCCCGTGAAATAAGATTTATAACAAATCTTAAGCGGTCTACGCTCTTTCACTGGGGAGACATAATCCTATGGACTTCAATAACCTTCATTTCTATCAACTCGTTATTCTTGTCATTTCTGGAGTGATGATTTATCAAGGAGTGAATAATTTCATACAAGGAAAAGATAATCAAACTCTTCTGAAAGTAAGCGTACGGTTGGTCGTCTGGGGAGGTATGGCCTTTATCACTCTCTTCCCGAACTTCAGTAATGTTTTGGCCGGTATCATCGGCATCGAAGGCAATATCAATGCCGTCATTCTAACCGGCTTCATTCTTGTTTTCCTGATGATTTTCAAACTCCTCTCGGCTATCGAACATTTGGAACAACAGATCACTCTCATTACACGAGAAAAATCACTCCAATCGATACAAGCAAAAGAGAAAAATGAAGAATAAAGGGTATGCACTGGATCATTAGAACCAATCTTGTTTTTTTCGTCCTTTCTGCGGCTCTTTTTTTATTTCCATCGGACATCACATTTACCGCAGGAAGAATCGTTCGTTCTTTCATAGAACTTACTTTCATTTTCCTGCTTCCGGGAATGAACCTTGCTTTCCTTCTTCAATATTCCTTGAAGAGAAAATTTTCTCTCTTGGAATATATCAATGTCGCGCTCATACTATCGCTTTGTATCCTTCCTTTCTTACTCACACTCGAATATACGAAATTCAGACTGCTCTCTGCCTCCTTTCCTTTCGTCAACGCAATTTTCATTTTCATCATCACTCTCGGAACGATATTTTTTCATAAAAAGAGGAATTCTGAAAATATTCCCGAATGCCCATTAAACAACAAAGCCCTATTAAACATATTCCTCTCGAGAGATTTTCTTCCCCCATTCATCCTCTATATTACCGTCATTATAAGCATTGTCACTGCCTACTATCCGCTTCCGGATCTCGATCCATATTATTGGGTCACTCAGTATCGAACCCAATTTCAAGCGGGGATCATAACAATGCTGAACGAACACCGTCCGTTTTTTTCATCTTTGACATATATCTTCACCCAGGGAGCGCATATTGATTTCTATGCTTACTTTAAATACGTTCTGCCAAGCCTCTTTCTTCTTCTCATCTTTCCTTCGGCGTTGCTTGCACAAAGATTCCCACATCCGCTACAGAGAGTCCTCATTTTTTTCTTTCCTTTTGCAAGTGGCATCACGCTTATTTTCATCACCCTCCCTATCCCTCAAGCCATCGCCAGCATAGGATTCTTCTTCTTCTTTATTTTCCTCACTTATGCGCTCATCACCAAAGATGCTTTCTTTTATTTTTTGGGCGGTGCAACACTCTTCTTCAGTTTCTTTTATCACGAAGCACTCGCTATTCCCCTAGCCATTTGGATTATTCTCTCTCTTTGGAATTACCGTCAGATTATCCTCAAAAAAACAATAGAGAACAAACTTATTGCCATTCTTCTTCTCTTGATCACGCTCCCATATTTGAATGGTCCTTTGCTTTTCATCACTTCTCATATCACATCGCTTATACCATCTCTCTTAAACAGTCAACCAAATTTCCTTTTCCCCGAGTACTATGTCAATATTGATGGCAATCAGATGGGCTGGGGTGATTTCTCTGGTGTCATCAAATACTATCTCTTTTATATTGGGCCACCACTCCTTATTACCTTTCTTGGAGTACTCATCTTCATCAAAGATAAAGTTGTTCAATCATTTCTTTCTTCTCGAGAAGGAAAAGTGCTTACGAGTATATTTCTTGTTTTCTTCATCATCGCAGAAATCCTCCCGCGTCTCACAGGAATTGCACTCCTCCCAGATCGATCTTGGGTATTTGCAGGAACGATAGCTCTCTTTTTTCTGATTCCTCTTTTCTCGCTTCCCATCGGAAAAAATCGATTCTTTCTCTGGCTTCTCATTCTTGGGTTTACTGCCAATATCGGTGCGGCGGTCTATATCAATATGCTCAAAAAATATATGATTACAGAAGAGCAGATCATCTCTACTGAATGGATCCAGACGAATCTCCCTCAGAACCGAGTCATTTTTACCATCGAGAGCGGACGTCTCCTCAGATTTTTCTCAGGATCATTGGTCATCAGTGTCAAAGATCCGAACTTCTTATTCGATGAAGAAACATTCGAGAAAGAGTTCAAAAACCAAGAAAACCTATTTTCAGAAACAGATCAGAAAAAATCCATCAACTTACTCCAGACAACCGTTGGAAATATCGATACCAAAAATGTCGCTTCAAATATAGAGGGGGTACGAAATATTCTCGACCAGATAGAATTAGCAGAACAAGCCAAGAACGCAAAAGAAAAAATACTGAAAGAAAATAGATCCTATTATATCTATTACGCTTCTCCGAGTAAAAAAAATCCCTATGTCGATCGTCCGTATATGAAAAAATTCGAGAACAAAGAAGATCAGATCATCTTCAATCAGTTCCCTGACCGATTCAAACTCATCTATTCCAACGAAGAAGAAAAAATATTCATCTGGAAAATTTTATGAAATTCCTCATCTTCGCGCCATTCTATCCCCCTCACACCGGCGGATTAGAAAGTCACAGTGACGAATTCAACCTACACCTCTCTACACGAGGTGTAGATATCACCGTTTTCACCCCTCGCTTACCGAAAGACGCAGTGATAACAGAAACGTGTCATACCGGCGTAAAAATTATTCGCTTCCCCGCATTCGAACCGATTCATAATTACCCCATACCGAAATTCTGGCTCACAGATTTTTGGCGACAGTGGCAGACTCTCTCTCTTGAGAACTATGATATCGTGATTTCCCGCACACGATTTTTCTTCCCATCTTTGATGGCACTCTGGTATGCACACAAGAAAAACATCCCTCTCGTTCATATCGAACACGGTTCCGATTTCGCGCAATTCAACGGAGGTGTGAAGACTCTGCTCGCTAAACTCTATGATATGACATTCGGACGTCTTATTCTTCATTATGCTGATCATATCATCGGCAATTCACAGGCCTCGGCCGATTTCGTACAGAAACTTTCTAGAAGATCTGATTGCCAAGTCATCTATCGTGGGACAAATACAGAAAAAATAGAAAATATCGAACCGGATCGCAAACTGCAAGAAAAATATCGAGAGAAAACCATCATCGCTTTCATCGGACGGCTGATAGACGGCAAAGGAACACACGACCTCATCACTGCTATCGCTCAATTGAAAAGAAACGATATTATCACCTTCATCATCGGTGGTGGTCCGGAAGAAGCGAGACTGAAAAAAATGGCATCGGAATATCACCTTGATGACCAGATAGTTTTTTTCGGCAATCTTCCATTTAACGAAGCTATCAGTATCCTCAAGACTGCCGATATTGTCGTAAACCCAAGCTACACCGAAGGCCTCCCCACCTCTGTCACTGAGTCTGCACTTTGCCAGAAGGCCATCATTGCTACCAATGTTGGTGGAACACCCGAAGTAATCACCGGATACAACGACGGCTATCTTATTGAACCAAAAAATATCAGACAGCTACAAGAGAAACTTTCTGACTTGATTGATCATCCTGAAAAACGTGAGATGTTCGGTCAAAATGCTTACCAAGAAGTAAAAAATAAATTCTCCTGGGACCGTGCTGTCGATCAATACCTTGCTGTTTTCTCCAAACTCCTCGACAATAAGAAGAAGTGATTCCCGTTTATTGTTAATTGTTAGCTGTTTACTGACTTATGTGCGGAATAGCTGGTAAAATCTCATTCACCTCAGGAGAAGTATCATCTCAAGAAATTGAGACGATGAGCAATGCCATCAAACACCGTGGTCCCGATGATGGTGGCGTGTATATCTCCCCTGATAAGAAAGTCGGCCTCGGTCACCGGCGTCTCTCCATCATTGATCTCTCTCCGCTCGGTCATCAACCAATGCGCTACAAAGACCGTTATGAGATCGTTTTCAATGGGGAAATCTACAACTTCCAAGAAAAGAGAGAGATGCTCGAGAAAGATGGCTATACTTTCACATCCCACTCTGATACTGAAGTCATCCTTGCACTCTATGACAAGTATGGGAAAGAATGTCTCGAGCATCTTCGGGGTATGTTCGCCTTTACCATCTATGATGAACAAGCACAAACCATTTTTTGTGCCAGAGACAGAGTGGGCAAGAAACCG
>Ga0100390_10005709_pt1 | contig 10622 bp, 8 predicted proteins | sample CryGeymeta201514_FD_81540 | JGI IMG/M metagenome (GOLD analysis project Ga0100390, IMG submission 81540) | Groundwater microbial communities from Crystal Geyser aquifers in Utah, USA - Crystal Geyser metaG 2015-14 | ecosystem: Environmental > Aquatic > Deep subsurface > Groundwater | place: USA... | reverse complement strand
TGCATTCTCATTCAAGTTTCACTTGTTGAGTGAAAAAGGGTGAAGGTTCACCAAAGCCAACTCCAATATTGAAGTTGATGATTAAAGATCATTGTGTTTTAATTTTCAATGATGTGCTTCATTAATATATTCTTGGATGCATTTATATCTCTATCACCATGAAAACCACATTGTCTACACTTGTATTTCTTTTGTCCTCCCAGTTTATAATTAATATTACCACATTGAGAACAACATTTGCTCGTATAATCTTCTCTCACAATTTGGACTAATTTGTTGTATCTTTTAGCCTTATGTAAAATAATCTGTTTGAATTTGTAGTGAGACCATGTTAACATTTGTCTGGTTCACTTTTTTTGGAATTTCAAACAACAAATCGAACAATTCAATCGATTAAAACAAATCAAATTATTGTTTTTGGATTTTTTTGTTCGTTTTATTAACAAATTTCAATATAATGTTTGATATGTTCAATTTGTTTGAATTTTTGAGTACAGATTTTGTTTGTTCAAAAAACAAAAAATTGACAAATTGTTTTATTTTTAAAAAAAAATGACATGGATACATTTTGATTAATGATCATTTTATTCTTGTATGGTCATTGTCTCCTTGTCATTGCACTTCATTTTTTTTATCATGTTCGCTCATTGGCTCAACATTCTTTTTCTTTTTTTGGTCGTAGCGTTCTTTGTGTTTTTGCAATATTTTCTCTCTATTTCTATTGTAATAATCTTTGTTTTTTGCAGAGTAATCTTTGTTTTTTGGGCAATAATCTTTGATTCTTTTTATAATAATTTCTCTGTTGTCTTTGTAATATTGTTTTTGTTTTTGACTTATTATGCTCTTGTTTTTCAAATAATGTTTTTTTGAAGTTTTTTTTATTTTATCCTTGTTTTTATTGTTCCATTCTCTTTTTTTTTGTCTAAAATATTCCCTGTTTTTGATGCGATATTGTAAATATTTTTCTTTTTTGTTTTTTGGAGGTTTCTCTTGCATGAATTCTTTATTGACACATTTATCGTCTTCTATTTCGTTGATATATTTATATCTCAAGCCATTCAATTCTTCGATGCATTCACAAGGAACATTTTTCACTAACTCCATTGAATAATTATCATTTTCTAAAATGGGAAACATCGACATAATTTCTGGCTTGAACGTTTTATTATTGTTTTTGTATTGGGAATAATATTCTTCGCACATTTGGAGAACTTGATTTAAATTGCCATTGCATGTTTTGCCAATGTAATAATTATTTGTGCTGTTGCAAATGATTCTATAAAGTTTTGATTGTTTGTAGTCCACCATTTATTTTAATTTGTTTTATTTATTTTGATTCAAGTGCTCTCAATAAACAGAAATATTCATGATGATTCAATATAAATTGATGTTCAATGGCGAAATGAAGAGTACACAAATTTTATTTTTTCAAAATATTTTGTTTGTTTTATTGTTGTACAATTTTTTTTAAACGCGTGCTGTTTTTTTCTCTCAAAAGATCGTGGTTTTATTTGTTTTATTCGAGTATGTGTATGTTGGTTCTACACAAAGGACAATTCTTGCACAATCTCGTGTCATTGTCTCGCGATCTTATGCATGATGATATGCATTCTTTGCAAAATTCGTGACTACAATCCAACTTTACAAAGCACGAAAATGGATTCGAACATATGCTACACTCTTCCATGAAAACCTTTTCGATGGCGTGTGATTGCAAGAACAAATCTACATTGTGTTGAAATGCATCAGATTGTTTTGGTGTTCTTTGTCTGGTATACATTTGACTAATCTGTTGATTGCAAAATTCGATTGAACTGTTTATTTTCTCTTCATCGTCATCATCATCGCTCACATCATCCCCTTCTGTGTCTGAATCGTTATTTTTTATTATTTGATTGTTGATTGAAGTTTGCATATGGGCTTCGAGCGATGGGTACATGTCGATCATTTTATTCAACACAGCCGAATCGAGATCATACATCTGGTCGATTATGGAATGGCACATGTCCTCTGTCACATCGACACCACATTCCAATAGAAACCAGAAACTCATTGGGTGGTTCGAAATAACGCTATCAATCATTTGATTCGTGATCATTGATACTGGAACTTGTTTTAGCACATGAAAATTTGCACCAACCAAAAATTCAAATGTGTCACAATTGTAAATAATCGGATGCATTTCTTGCTTGTAGTTTATTTCGTCTGCTTCGTCCTCGGACTCCATCACCAGTTCAAAGAAATATTCAGCACTCGTTGTATAATCTATGATTTCACTTTCTCCCAAACGATCTATTATTTTGGAATGTATTTGTGGGTCTATTTTGCTGTTTGGGATGAGGCTGTGCTGTGTTTTCATTGTTTGTGTTTAAAGCTTTGAGGTTTTTGTTGTTGTTGGTTTGTGGATATTAAAATTTGTTTATAAAAGCAATCGCATCAACCCTATTTATTATGATTATTCATTTTGTTCTTGAGAAATATAGAAAAATCTGTGTTTGTTTTTTTTTTAGATTTTCTTTTGAAAATAATTTCAAAAACTTTTTAAAAAAATCAATGATGAAAATAAATATTTATTGTTTTAATGGAATTCCATTTTGACATCCTCAAATGATTGATTCTTGTACATTTTTTGATTTTTCATTCCAGTGCCAAATAAATCAGGACAACATAACTGGGGTTCATTTGTATTATTAGAATGATTTAGTCCCAATTGTCCAAATTTATTGCATCCCCAAGCAAACAACTTTCCAGTTTTGCTAATTGCAAACGAATATCCAAATACACCGGAATTTGAACCAATTGAAACAATTTCTTCTGATTTGAAATAATTCATATCGAATGGGGCTGGTTTTAATGGGTTTTTAAAATGATTCATACCCAATTGACCACTTAAGTTGTGACCCCAAGCATATATTTTTGACCTTTTGTGCCCATGCTCCTTTATTGTTGCAAATGAGTAAAACATTCCATTTTGAATGGTTTGAATTTGAATGTCTTTTTCGACAGATGGAAAATGGATTTGGTTGGGAACATTTCTCTGATTGGTATCATTGAAACCTAATTGACCAGAGTGATTCAGTCCCCATGAATACAATTTATTGAACCCATTTTCTTGAGTCAATGCCATTGAAAAAAAACCACCAGCTTTGATGTCTTTAATTTTTTCGTGATTGAAATGGTTCGAATCAACGAGTTGAAATGTGTTTCTGCGTTCATTGTGTCCTAGTCCCAATTCACCAAAATTATTCGAACCACACGTGTAAAAATTGGTAGAATCATGTGAATCAAGTTTTTGTGTCAACAACAATGTATGAGAATCACCACATTCCATTTTTATAATTTTTTCATTGTTGTAAGTGCTACAATCAATTAATGTTGGTATTGATTGTTGATTGTCAAGATTTAAACCCAATTGACCATAATGATTGAGACCCCATGCATACAATTTATTATTTTGTGACAATGCAAATGAATGGTATTGTCCTGAACTAATGTATTTTATTTTTTCATTGGGATTTTGTTCATAAAGAGACCAATCGTGATTAATTTTTTTTGGAGCGTTCTGACTTGAAACATTTCCCTGACCCAATTGACCATGGGCATTGTTTCCCCATGAATACACGTTTCCTTTTTGTGTGAGTGCCATCGAATAAAAATAACCACAGCATATTTGAATGATTTTTTCATAATCGAAATGAACAGGATCAATTTGGAAAGGAGTTTTTCTATCATTGTTGTTATTACTGAGTTGATGATCAGCTCCTAAACCCAATTGACCATAATTATTGCATCCCATGGAATATACATGTCCTCTTTGAGTCAACGCCAAAGTGTGACCGCTTCCACCACAAACTTGAATTACTTTTTCTTTTTGCATTTCTGGTTATTCTTGGGGATTGGTGGTTGATTTAAATGTGTTTTTAAAATTCCATGTTGATTGGTAGTAGATTCCATGTCGAATTTTATGTGAAATTGAAAGCTCATGATTTCAATAAAAACAGAATATTCCATTTTTTAATTGAACACCAAAATTTCCATTGCCAAAACAACATACTTCAGCCAAAGCAGGAAAACAATCGAACAATGGACATTGCTATTCTTGAAAAAAAATGAACAAACATTGATGCATGACACAACATAATAAAAAAATCGACCAAAAACTCGGACGTTCTCACATTTTATTCACAATGCCAGGAGTTTTCATTATTGAACACCAAGAAGAAAACGAGAAGAGATGTGTTTTGATGTGGATTCGCGCCAATTGATTTGAAAAATTATAGTAAAAATTTACCACAATTGATATTTCTAAAAGATGTTTGAAAAATCAAAAAAAGAAACATTCTTTGAAAAAAGTTAAACACAAAATAGATTTTATTGTTTATTGTCCCATAATCCAAAACACATGCAAAAACAAAATATATTTTTTCAAAAGCAAACAAAATGAACAAGCCTGAAAAAAAAAATATTTTTCCAAAAGACATCATATCACACATTGTCAGTGAATTTTTATATCACAAAGATGCATTACGTTTGATTTGTTGTTGTAAATATTTGAACACAAGACCATATCAATATAATTTCGAGCACAACGAAGGCATAAAAATCAAAGAAAACATCAATGAAATAATTTATTTTGATGTGTTTTCATTGGACAAAAATAATAAAATCAATTTTGACAATGTGAAAATAAACATCTTGAAAACAGATGGAAATATTGTTTATTCTGAATTCCATCAATCGTTGGAAGAAATTTATTTTGGTGATGATTATAATCAACCATTGCCAGAAAATTTACCCTGGTCGCTAAGAGTCATTCATTTTGGTTACTCGTATAATCACCCATTGCCCAAAAATTTACCACAGTCATTGAAGGAAATTCATTTTTGCGAATGTTATAATCATCCATTGCCAGAAAATCTTCCACAATCATTGAAAGTGATTCATTTTGGATATTATTATAATTACCCATTGCCCAAAAAATTACCACAATCATTGAAGGAAATTCATTTCGGTGGTAAATATAATAAACCATTCCCAGAAAATCTTCCGCAATCATTGAAAGTGATTCATTTTGGATATTATTATAACCACCCATTGCCCAAAAAATTACCACAATCATTGGAAGAAATCAAGTTTGGCTATCATTATAATCATGCTCTATCAAAAAATCTTCCTCAATCATTGAAAGTGATTCGTTTTGGTTATTGTTATAATAATCCATTGCCCCACAATATACCACAATCATTGAAAGTACTTTATTTTGGTGAATCATATAATCATGTGCTTCCAGAAATTTTACCACAATCTTTGGAAGAAATCGATCTTGGAAGGAACTATAATCTCCCCTTCCAAAAAATTTACCACAATCATTAAAAGTAATCAGGTTTGCCAGGAATTACAACCATTCATTGCCAGAAAATTTACCCCGATCATTGAGAAAAATCAAGTTTGGGTCGAATTATAATCATCCATTGCCAGAAAATCTTCCTCGATCATTGCAAGAAATCCTTTTTGACAGGAACTATAATCATCCGCTTCCAAAAGATTTACCCCAATCATTAAAAGAAATTTATTTTGGAAGGAATTATAATCAACCATTGCCAGAAAATTTACCCCAATCATTAAAAGTAATTCATTTTGATAAAAATTATAATCATCCATTGCCAAAAAATTTACCTCGATCGTTGAAAGTAATTTATTTTGGTCACTGTTATGATCAACCATTGCCAGAAAATCTTCCTCAATCGATGAAGACAATTCGTTTTGGAAGATCGTATAATTACCCTTTGCCAGAAAATTTGCCCCAATCATTGAATGAAATTCATTTCGGGGAATGTTATAATTATCGACTGCCAAAAGAATTACCCCAATCGTTGAAACGAATTCATTTTTGTGAACATTACAATCAACCATTACCAGAAAATCTGCCTCGATCATTGCAAATAATTAATTTTGGAAATGATTACGACCAACCACTTCCTGAAAATTTACCCCAATCATTGGTCCGCGTTTCTTTCAACAAGAAAAATATTGAAAAAATATTTGGGAATGTTTATTTTTGTTTAAAAAATGAATTGTACAAAAATGAAAAATGCTTAAAGATTAAGGTTTTTTTCAATTAATTTGAAAAACACAATAAAAATTTTCAACAAAATTCACTATTTTTCAATTCACAAATCAAACGTGAACGATAACGCATTAAATTTTATTCGCAAAGAAAAACATGAAAACACGATTCTGGCAACAATTTGGGTTTCAAAAAAAAGAAAGATGAAAACAATTCCACAAACAAATTGAATAAAAACACAACATTGTTAAAAAACTTTGTTCAAAATGAAAAAATGTGATTTTTATTGGTTGTTCGATTTACTCGCTGTCTGAGTCAGTCTCCTCCGCGTTGAGGTCTGGATACCTTTCATCATACTCCTCGTCTGTGTCATCTTCAACTTGTTGAAAAGTCTTTTCTCCAAATAATTTCTTTATGAAATCTCTACATACATCAGGCTTGACTTGTTTCTCAGGGAATGTGTCTTCATCGTCGCTATCATAAAACGTGGACTCCAGCTCTTCAGGATAGTCTTTCTCGTTCCATGTGTTATCTTCATCATGTAGAGTATAATCGTTGTGGTATGTGCCTTGTAAAGGGATGTGTTTGGTGTAAGCATATGGATGATAACGAGAAGGTGGTGTAAGAGTGTGTCTGGTGGTTGGGTACATGTTGATGTTTCAGGGTGTTGTTTATGATGAAATTAAATGTATTGTGAGTGAATGTGTTGGAAATGAATCCAGGGCAAATGGTTCACACATCATTGATTTAAATATCATTTTTATTATTTGTTCAATTTATAAATAGAATATTCCAATCCATGTCTATCATAAATAATCACATCAAAGCAAGGTCAAAAAGTTGGGCGATAATAGAAAATATGTGATTCATGATTGCTGTGTTCGAATAATCGAGAGATTTATTTCAACGATGTAAATAACACAAACCACATTTGTGTCGAAAAGTCTTTACAAAAACATTCATAATAAATAATCTTTATCAAAATTGAACATTTTATGCCTCATTTTCTATATTTTTTATTTTGATTCAGGATTTATGTCCAATTGTAACCATTTTGGAAAAGGATTGGATGCTTCTGTTTGAGCCAAAATCCAACCAATCACCAAAAACATGAACAACAGGTTACAAATCCAATCAACCCAAACATCAAAATATATCAAGATCATTATTGCCTATTGTTTGTAGAAAAAATTACAACCAGCCCATTCCAAAAAATTTGCAATCAAAATTCAAAAGGACAAAAATCAATTAGTGTTTCAATTTCCATAAGAATTTTTTTTTCAAAAAAACAATGAAATATTTTATTTGACAAGTTCAACTTTTGCTTTGACAAGAACTCTATCTCTGCCATCCATTATACCAAAATGAATGCAGTCGTCCACTGTCAAAAGACCAGGATCATACTCGCTCAATGTGTCAAATTTGGTCGGATAAAATTCTTGTCCTTTTTCAATGAACATTACTTCCATTTCTAGTCCTAAATTCTTGGAAAACAAATAAACAATCATAAATCCCATTGATGTTTGTTCGATCAACTCAATCCATTTATCATCCCCTGAATTAAAATTCAACGAATTTTGAACCATTGAAATCATAAAATATGTGAGATTTTGCAAAACTACGTCAAACCAAGGCTCCCTCATTGCTTTGATTGCATTCAACCTTTGGTCGATCTCGTCATACTTTTCTGCAATACTATACGCCTTTTCAAACATCGATTTTTGATTCTGTTGTAGACCAGACTCTTTTATGATATTTTCAATAATTTGTGTTCCCGCTTTTAAAAGCAAATGTCTAACTTGAGACAATGGTTCTTCTTTTTTTGTAATGTTTTTTCTCAACCAATCAATTGATTCGGAGAGACTGTACTGTGCGTCCGCCAAATATCTTTCAATGATTGCACTTACAGCTTCCATTTTTTGCTGATGGTCGTTCTGTTCTTTTGAATTGTTGCTTGTGTTGATTTCTTCGATTGATTGAACAAGATGATTTGATTTATTGGAAACATCAAACGAATCAAACAACTCAACTTCAGGCTTAATTGTTACTTGTCCTGTTGTAATGTCCCTTAATCCCAGAGACTGTGTGCACTTTACTCTCAGAATTGGTCTCTCATCAGTGTATTGGGACGATAGATTGAATGTTGAGAATCTACTTACTGGTATCCAGCGTAACCCACCCAACGTGGATTTCATTTTATCATACAACTTGAACGAGTAGAAGAGCAACCTTTCGAATCGTTGTTGTTGATGTTTTGATTTTGCAAAAGATGATGCAAGCTTTGGATTCTTTGAGAGAATGTGTTTTTTTATAATTTCAAACACATTCTTTGAACGACTAGGTATTTTGACATGGGAAAACACACTATCATTGGAGCCTTTTAATAAATCAATGGGATATGCCTTGAAGCATCCAGCAACATCTTCGTGTGTAATGTTAGAGTCAGAATCCATTATCGTTGTGATCATGTTTTCCAAAAGATCTTTCATTAAATCAATCTTTTCGAAAATATCATGCAAACCAGTTCTTTTCAACTCCGTGACCAAATCAGTCAACTCTTTGGTGAACATGTCCAGCAAATAAAAAGTCGAATTCAGCATGGGATTATTTCGATGACGCGCAAGCTTTATGAATTGGAACTCATGATTCCCTCCAATTTTGTGCTGAATATGAATTGGAGGTTTGTTTGATTTTGTATTGCGGGTGTGATTCGACTTTTTTGAATTCGATATTTTACGAGATGAAGTCTTGTTTTGAGATTTTTGAGATTTATTCTGAACGAGTGATTTTTGTTCTGTACTCAAAAATTCAAACAAATTGAACATATCAAACATTATATTGAAATTTGTTAATAAAACGAACAAAAAAATCCAAAAACAACGATTTGATTTGTTTTAATTGATTGAATTAATCGATTTATTGTTTGAAATTTTTAAAAAAGTGAACATATGGAACATTTCAAATTTTTTGATCAAAGAATATTCCATTAATTTTTTAAAACAAATGAAATGGATATAAATTGAACCTTCATTTTAAAAAAGCATAGTGTCTATTCATTCAAAAAAACAAAAAAAACACACATAAAAATGACAATCAAGACAAAAAAAAGAAAAAGAGAGACCAAAACAGGTCTGGTGAAAAAGAAAAGAAAAATAAATGACAATTCTATACAAGAAAACAAAATCACAGAAAGGAACAGATGGTGCTCCTCAGTTAAATATATCAGTCCATTCATGACGTCTGTTTCATTCGAACAAATGAACACTCTGAGAAGAAAAAACAAATCATATGATTCTTATTTGAAAAGAACGACTAAAAATTCATGGTTTTCTGTGATTCAGACAAAATTTAATGGTAAAAACACATATCTCGATGATTTTTTACAGGATCACTTTATCAAAAAAGAAAAGATTGAAGATGACAAATTAAAGTCCAAGTATGAAAAAATAGAAAAGAAAGACAAGAAACCAAAAAAGAAAACAAATCTCAAGGGAAAATCCAATAGAACTAAAAAAACAGACAAAAAGATTGACAGAAAACAATTAATTGAAAATAAAAGAAAACAAATCGAAGCAAGAGAAAAGCAGAGTGCAGGCCAGTCAAGGAAGATAAGATTGTATCCTAACAAAGACCAGAGAAAAACACTCGCTGATTACTCGGGTACTTCAAGATGGACGTATAATCAATGTGTGAGATATTGGTATGAATGTGATAAAGACAAGAATTTGTATGAAAAGTTGGATCATTTAGATTCAAACACATTGAGAACTAAATTCAAAAACAAAAATTCAACGTACTTACAAAAATATGATTGGGTATTTAAAGTACCAGCATGTGTAAGAGATGAATCCATATTACAGTTCATAGTATCTAAAAACCAAGCACAAAACAAGTATGAAAAAATGAAAGAAGAAAACACAGGCAATGTCAAGTTTCCTCAATTTGAATTCAAATCCAAGAAAAATAAATTACAAGAGTCTTTCTATGTTCCTCACAGAGAATATTATCATGATGCATTCAAATGGATGAGACAAATAAAGACAAAAGAAAAATTCATGTTAAAACATGACACAAGAGTAATCCGAGAACCCACAGGAAAATATTCCATCTTATTAACAGAACCCTTGAAACAAGAGATCGTGGCACACTTACCTGATAACCAAAGAGTAAAGGTTGCTTCTATCGATCCAGGAGTTCGTACATTTGCTACCATATTTGATAATAATGCAAATGCATTTGAATATGGAAAAGGAGACATTGGAAGAATATTCAGAATCGTTTACTACATGGATAAACTTCAATCCAAGATTGAAATGAAAAAGAGAAATGGATCATACTACCACAATAGTAAACATCGATACAATATGAAAAAAACATTAACAAAAATGAGACAAAGAATTAAAAACATGGTAAAAGACTTTCATCACAAAGTATCTAAGCACATGTGCCTTAATTATGATTTGATTTTATTACCTGAGTTTAATACAAGTCAAATGACATTGAAGAGAAATAGAAGGATTGGAAGAAAAACGACCAGACAAATGTTAACATGGTC
>Ga0100390_10005681_pt1 | contig 10646 bp, 8 predicted proteins | sample CryGeymeta201514_FD_81540 | JGI IMG/M metagenome (GOLD analysis project Ga0100390, IMG submission 81540) | Groundwater microbial communities from Crystal Geyser aquifers in Utah, USA - Crystal Geyser metaG 2015-14 | ecosystem: Environmental > Aquatic > Deep subsurface > Groundwater | place: USA... | reverse complement strand
GCCCTCGACTAAAATACAACTATCTTTTTTCCGGATTTCCACTTTTGCTTTATCTAAACCGTACAAAATCCGGCTTTTATCATATAAAAGAGTGTTGGGAGTATTAACATATTTTGCTATCTCGGTTTTATCTTTTTCCTTAAAGATTCTGCCACCAAAACCGACAACCTGGGAATTCAAATCAAAAATGGGGAAGATAATTCTGCCCCGGAATCTATCATAAAAAGAACCTTGGTCAGATGATATCCCCAATCCAGCTTTCTCAACTTCCTCTTTTTTGTAACTTCGGGAAGTTAAAAAATCAGATAATCCCTGCCAGACATCTGGAGCATAGCCCAAGCGCCATTTTTTAATACTTTCTTCGCTAATGTTTCTTGAGAGAAGATATTTTTTTGCCTCTTTCCCAGTCGAGCTCTCCTCTAATTGTTTTTCGAAAAATCTGGTAGCCAATTCGCAAATTTCATAAAGCCGATTTCTTTCTGTCTTCAATTCTGGTCTTATCGGTTTCAATTCTACCCCGGCTCTTTGAGCTAAAATACGTAGGGCATCACCAAATTCTACACCTTCGATTTCTTTCACAAAACCGAAGATGTCAGAACCTTTTCCGCAGCCAAAGCAATGCCAGATTTGGCGGGCCGGTGAAACGAAAAAGGACGGCTTTTTTTCAGAATGAAAAGGACAAAGAGCCCGATAATTTGCTCCGGCTTTATGAAGTTTAATATAACTACCAATAACTTCAACAATATCAAGCCGACTTTTAATTTCGTCGATTGGCGAAGAAATCATTTTATTTTATTTAATATTGCAAAAAGCACTCAAAATCTTTTTGGCTTTGGCAAGATTCTTTTCTTCAACCAAAATATAATTTGTTTCGTAGGTTGAGATATTAAATATACTGATTCCAGCCTCGGCCAAAGGTTTAGACAGAGAAGCAATAATTCCGACCGAATACATATCAACGGTACTTTCCAGCCTAAAAGCCCTCCAATCTTTTTCAAATAAAACGCCACCGGGGATTTTCTCCTGAGGGTAGACGATGGATAATTCCTGGCTAGTTCTGGTTATTGAGGAAAAATCTCCTTTCAGTGCCCAATCAGGAATGGGACTCTTTTTATCAAAATGACAAATACCTAATTTTTCCGGCAATATCGAAAGTGTGAGTTTCATATTTTTTCGAAAATTAACTTTATTAGATAAACGACCTTGGCGGAAGGGGCGAGATTCGAACTCGCGATACCTTTCGGTATATACGCTCTCCAGGCGTACCAGTTAAACCGCTCCTGCACCCTTCCTTATTTCTATCCCTGTTCAAATTTTACTATAAATTTTGCTTTTTAACAACAGAAGCGCCCCGGCCGCGGCCGGGGCGCCAATCTATCGGTTTAGGAAATCAATAGAATTGGGGATTTAATATTCCTCTGTCATTGGGGGAAGGCTGCCTCTTTCTTTCTTTTCTTCCGGTTCCTCAGCCACCACCGCTTCGGTTGTTAAAATCATCGAGGCAGCCGATGCCGCATTTTCCAAAGCTGCTCTGACTACTTTTGTTGGGTCAACAATTCCAGCTAAAATTAAATCTTCATAAACCATTTTCTGAGCATTAAAACCAAACCCTCCCTGATGTTTTCTAACTTCTTCAACAACAATTGCTCCATCCATGCCGGCATTTTCGGCAATCTGCCTAATCGGTATCTCAAGACTCTTTTTCAAAATTCTCAGACCGGTTTTTTCATCTTCTTCTAATTCTCCTTCCAATTTCTCTAAAGCCGGAATTGATCTCAGTAAAGCCACCCCTCCACCAGCTAAGACTCCTTCTTCGATTGCCGCCCGAGTGGCATTTAAGGCATTTTCAGTTTTTTTCTGCCTGGCCTTTTGTTCAATTTCAGTGGCAGCCCCAACTTTGATTACCGCCACTCCCCCGGCTAATTTGGCTAACCTTTCTTGAAGTTTTTCTTTATCAAACTCTGATTCAGTGGTTTTCAATTCATTTTTAATTTGTTTGATTCTGGCCTCGATATCTTCTTTTTTTCCTCCGCCTTCAATAATGGTGGTTTTCTCTTTCTCGGAAATGACTTTTCTGGCTTTTCCTAATTGGGCCGAGGTAATGTTTTCTAATTTCAATCCCAATTCTTCAGAAATCACCTGGGCTCCGGTCACTACGGCAATATCCTGAAGCATTTCTTTTTTTCTCTCACCAAAACCGGGGGCCTTGACCGCCAGAGTATTAAAGATTCCTCTTAATTTATTAACTACCAAAGTAGCTAAGGCATCGCCTTCAACTTCTTCAGCAATAATGACCAATTCTTTTTTCCCAGTTTGGGCTACCTTCTCCATCACTGGCAAAATTTCAGTCAGGGCCGAGATTTTTTTATCAGTAACTAAAATGTAGGATTCCTCCAAAACTGCTTCCATTCTTTCTAAATTGGTAATCATATAGGGTGAAATATATCCCCTATCAAACTGGAGACCCTTAACAATTTCTCTTTCTAAGCCAAATTTCTTTGATTCCTCAACCGTGATGACTCCATCCTTACCCACCTCAGAAAAAACATCAGCAATAAGCTCACCAATTTCTGAGTCCAAAGCAGCAATAGTTGCCACTTGGGCAATTTCTTCTTTTTTGGAAATTGGTTTGGATTCTTTTTTCAAAAAAGCAACCACCCCTTTCACCCCTTTTTGAATTCCTCGCTTTATTGCCAAGGGATGAGCTCCGGCCGCCACATTTTTCAGGCCTTCAGCGGTAATGGCCTGAGTTAACATCATCGCGGTAGTGGTTCCATCCCCGGCAATATCTGAAGTTTTTTCAGCCACTTCTTTCAAGATTTCAACCCCCAAATTTTCAATTTTGTCTTTTAGTTCAATTTCTTTAGCAATACCCACTCCATCATCGGAAATTTCCGGTGCTCCAAATCCTTTGTCTAAAACCACGTGCCTGGCTTTTGGCCCTAAAGTAACTTTGACGGCGTTAATGAGTTTATCAATGCCAGCCTTTAATTTTTTTCTGGCCGCTTCACTAAAAAGTATTTGCTTGGGCATGGTTATTCAATAATCGCTAAAATATCTTCTTCTTTTGCGATTAGATATTCTTTGTCATCGACCTTGATTTCGTTTGGGCCATATTTTGTAAACAAAACTTTTTGACCAACCTTGACTTCCAGGGGAATAAATTTTCCGGTTTTGTCTTTTTTACCGGGACCAACGGCAATAACTTTGCCTTGCTCTGGTCTTTCTTTTTCAGCTGTTTCCGGCAGTAAAATTCCGGTCTTAGTTTTTTCTTCCTCTTTTATTGGCTCAATGAGAATATAGTCTGATAATGGTTTTATTTTCATTTTGTTTAGCGGGTTAGCAAACGTGACCTTTGAGTGCTAATTTCTATCTTTTAATATTAATTGGCCAAAAATTTTTGTCAAGTCTTTAAAACTGGTTTCAAATATTTTCCAGTGTAACTTTTTTTGTTTTTTGAAATTTCAAATGGCGCACCTGTAGCCACAATATATCCCCCCTCGTCTCCACCTTCGGGGCCCAAATCGATTATAAAATCTGAATTTTTTATACAATCTAAATTATGTTCACACATAAGCACTGTATTCCCCTTTTCTACCAAACTCCTTAAAACCCAAACTAATTTTTTAATATCGTGAGGGTGTAAGCCGGTGGTTGGCTCATCTAAAATGTATAAACTTTTGCCGGTGGCTTTTTTGGAAAGCTCGGTGGCTAATTTTACTCTTTGAGCTTCGCCGCCAGATAAAGAAGGAGCAGGTTGACCCAGTCCAATATAACCTAAGCCAACATCATTTAAGGTTTTTAATTTTTGAAAAAGACCGGGAATATTTTTGAAAAATTCCAGAGCTTCCTCAACCGTCATTTCCAAAACATCGGCAATATTTTTCCCGCGGTATTCAACAATTAGGGTTTCCCGGTTAAATCTTTTTCCTTTGCATTCTGAACATTGAACATAAACATCGGGTAAAAAATACATTTCAATTTTTTTCACTCCTTGACCCCCGCAAGCTTCGCATCTACCTCCTTTAACATTAAAAGAAAATCGTCCCGGCCGATAACCCCGAATTCTGGCTTCCTTAGTTTTTGAAAATAAGTCTCGAATAAAAGAGAAGGCGCCGGTGTAAGTAACTGGATTAGATCTCGGGGTCCTGCCGATTGGCGACTGGTCAACCAGGGCGACTTTATTTAAATGCTCGCAACCCAAAATGGCTTCGTGCTTCCCCGGTTCCTCTTTAGATTTGTAAAACTTTCTCATCAAAGCCCGAGCCAAAATATCATTCATCAAACTACTCTTTCCAGAGCCCGAAACCCCGGTAATGCAAACAAATTTCCCCAAAGGAATTTTGACATCAATATTTTTTAAATTGTGTTCTTGAGCACCTTTTATTATTAAAAAGTTTGATGTTGGATGTTGGATGTTGGATGTTCTTCTATCACTTCTAACCTCTAACTTCGAACCTCTAACATTTATCTCTACTTTTTTTCTTCCCGATAAATAATCTCCAGTAAGGATATGAGATTTTAAGAGTTCTTTTGGTGTTCCTTGAAAAATTATTTTCCCACCATGCTTCCCAGCTCCCGGTCCAATATCAATTATCCAATCGGCATTTCTAATGGTTTGGGCGTCATGTTCACACAAAACCACAGTATTACCCAAATCTCTTAATTTTTTTAAGGTTTCAATTAACCTCCCCTGGTCTCTGCTATGCAAGCCAACTGATGGCTCATCTAAAATATATAAAACCCCAGTTAATTTTGAGCCAATTTGAGTAGCTAAGCGAATTCTTTGTTCTTCTCCCCCGGCCAAAGTCGCTGCTTTCCTATCCAGGGTTAAATAATTTAAACCAACATCAATCAGAAACTGCAATCGGTTAATAATCTCTTTAATAATCGGCTGGCTAATTTTAAGTTCATCGGGTTTTAGGTTATAGGTTTTAGGTTTTAGTAAATTTTGAAAAAATTGCTGAACCTTATCGACACTTACTGTTACCACATCATCAATTGATTTCCCAGCCATGGTTACAGACAGGACTTCTGGTTTTAATCTTTTCCCCTTGCAAACTTCGCATTTCTTTTCAATCATGTATTGCTCAATCTCTTGCCTGGTATATTCTGAATCTGTTACATGATATCTCCTCTCTAGGGAAGGGATTACCCCTCCAAAACCAGAAGAACCATATAAAATTAAATTAATTTTTTCCTTTGGTAAATTTTTGATTGGAGTATATAAATCAATGTTTTCTCTTTCCGAAAGTTCCTCCAATTGATACCAGAAAAATCCTTGCCTTCCAACCTTATGAGAAGCATGAGCCCAGGGGAAAATCGTTCCTTCAGCTATTGATAAATTTGGGTTGGGAATGACTAATTTTGGATCAACTTCTAATTTTTCTCCCAAACCCTGACAAGAAGGACAGGCGCCAAAAGGAGAATTAAAAGAGAAAAGTCGGGGTTCTAACTCTGGTAAAGAAATCTCGCATTCCTCGCAGGCAAAATGCTCACTGAAAACTAAATCTGAAGATTTAGTTTTTGTATTTCGTATTTTGTATTTAGTATTTTGTATGAGAACGATCCCTTTTCCCAGCTTCAAAGCGGTTTCTAATGAATCAACTAATCTCGATTTATCTAAATCCTGGGTGGAGGGTGGGTTGGAGTCCAAAATCAGTCTATCAACCACCACTTCAATATTATGTTTTTTGTATCTAGCCAGCTTTAATTCCAGGGCTTCCTCGATTCTATAAATTATTCCGTCAATTCTCACTCTAATAAATCCGGCTCTCTGAATCTCTTCTAAAACTCCGTGATGCTCTCCTTTTTTGCCTCGAATAACCGGGCCTAAAATAGTGATCTCGCTACCTCTTTTAAGTTTTAGAATCTGTTCGGTTATTTGATCGATAGTCTGTCGAGAAACTTCCTTTCCGCACTTTGGGCAGTGGGGCTTTCCCACCCTGGCAAATAAAAGACGGAGATAATCGTAGATCTCCGTTATGGTGCCAACAGTGGAGCGGGGATTATGAGCTGCCTTTCTTTGGTCAATGGAAATAGCTGGAGATATTCCCTCAATTTTATCAACGTCTGGTTTATCCATCACTCCCAAAAATTGCCTGGCATAGGCTGATAATGACTCAACATATCTTCTTTGCCCTTCGGCATACAAAGTATCAAAAGCCAAAGACGATTTTCCCGAACCCGAAATCCCGGTAATAACCACCAGTTTATTCTTAGGGATATCAAGATTTATATTCTTTAAATTATGAACCCTCGCCCCCCGAATTTTGATGGAGTCTCCGGCCATGTGGTCAATTATACTCCAAATTTCCGAATCTTTCAAGAGAGAGTAAAATAAAGGTATGAAAAGGTTTTTCCCCTGGTTAATTTTAATCGCTCTCACCGTTCTCACCGGCCTCACCCTCCTTCTAACAATTGAGGGATTGACGAAATCAATCAGTTATAGTTCAGAGATTACATTGCCTGAAAAGAAAACAGTTTCCGTGGTTCTGGTTGGCGATACGATGCTCAATCGGGGGGTGGAATATATGATTAAAAATGAGGGGGATGGCGATTTTAGATTTCCTTTTTTGAAAATCGCTGAGGACCTAAAAGGAGTAAATCTCCTTTTTGGAAATTTGGAGGGGCCGATTTCGGATAAAGGAATTAAAGTGGGCAGTATTTATTCTTTTCGAAATGACCCAAAGACAATTGAAGGATTAACTTTTGCTGGTTTTGATGTAATATCTTTAGCCAACAATCATGTATTTGATTATGGCCGGGAAGCCTTAGAGGATACTTTTTTGAGATTAAAAACAGCAGGCATAGATTATGTTGGAGCCGGATTTAATGAAGGAGAAGCCTACGGGGAATCCACTCCCGTCATTAAGGAAATTGAGGGAACAAAGATTGGTTTTTTGGCTTATACTAATTTAGGACCCGAAACTTGGAAAGCGGTAGGAGAAAATTCCGGTATGGCCTGGATTTCGGAAGAAGATATAGACTACAACCCGCCCACCACGTCCTCCCATTCCTCACTTCGTTCGGAATGGGCCCCTAGAATTAAAAATGATATTAAGGCCGTAAAAGAAAAGGTTGATATTTTAATTGTTTCTTTTCATTCTGGCGAAGAATATTTATCAGAACCAACTCAGTTTCAAATTGAATTTTCTAAAGCAGCAATTGAGGCCGGAGCTGACATAGTGATTGGCCATCATCCCCACGTTATCCAAAAAAGTGAGCAATACCAGAGTGGCTATATTTTTTACAGCTTAGGAAATTTTGTTTTTGACCAAAGCTTTTCTGAAGAAACTCAACAAGGTCAAATGGTTAAAATCTTAATTAAAAATGGTAAAATAAAGGAGGTAATTCCGGAAAAAATTGAAATTAATAATTATTTTCAGCCCGAAATTGCGACGGAGGAAGAACAATGAGTGAATTTAGATTTATTCCAAAAAAGAAAATTGAAAAGTTGCCAAAAAATAGCGGAGTTTACTGTTTTAGAGATGGCAGAAAAATTTTGTACATTGGCAAGGCAGCAAATATCAGAGAAAGAGTAAAACAGCACAAGGATCTGATTAGATTAGCTACAAAAGTGGCCTTTATTAAAACCGACTCGGAAATTGAGGCTTTGATTTTAGAGGCGAATTTAATTAAAAAGTATCAGCCAAAATACAATGTTGTCTGGAGAGATGATAAAAATTATTTTTTTGTCGGCATAACTAGAGAGGACTTTCCACAAGTTTTCTGGACACACCAAATGAAACTAAAACCTAATTATGTTGGTCCTTTTGTTGATGGAAAAGCCCTAAAAGAAACTTTAAAAGTTTTAAGAAAGGTTTTTCCTTACAGGTCTTGCCGGGTCATACCAAAACGGGCTTGTCTCTGGTACCATTTAGGTTACTGCCCAGCTCCTTGTCTTTTGAGGTCTAAAATTTTAGAAGTTCCGGAAATTAAAGAAAAAATTAAACGGGAAATTCAAACGAATGCCAATTCTCTCTTTGAAATAATTAAGGGAAGGAAATCTCGGGTTTTAAGAAATTTGAAAAAAGAGATGAAAAAAATGTCTGCTTCGCAAGATTTTGAAAGGGCGGCAAAAATTAGAGACCAAATTAAATCTTTAGAAAAAGTTTTGGCTCATGCTAAAATCTTCAAAGAAATAACAGGACCACAAATTAGTCTCCCGAGCAACAGCGAAGGGAGAAGAAGAAAATCTATTTTCTTCGCCCTATGGTACCAAATTGAAGAACAATTAAAAAAATTATTAAAAATTAAAGATAAAATTTCCCGAATTGAGGCCTACGATGTTTCTAATATCCAGGGGCAGGAGGCTACCGGTTCCATGGTAACTTTTATTAATGGTCTTCCTGATAAGAATTTTTATCGAAAATTTAAGATTAAAGTGGCTGGGAAGCCAAATGATGTAGCCATGATTAAAGAATGCCTAACTAGAAGGTTGAATCATCCAGAATGGGGATTTCCAGATTTAATTTTAATTGACGGCGGCATCGCGCAACTTAATGTCGCCCTTTCTACCTTACCAACTCCGGGTGTTGGTAAACTAAAAGTAATGGCTTTGGCTAAAAAGAAAAATGAATTATTTATTGAGGAAAGAAAAAAGCCAATTTTGTTAAAAAGTCTGCCGAGAGAGGTTTTTAATTTGATTTTGCAGCTAAGAGACGAAGCTCATCGCTTTGCCATTTCTTATCATAGAAAATTGAGGGAAAAGGACCTTGCCCCGTAGTGAATTTTTGACTCGCTACGCGATGACTAGGTTTTCTGAAAGAAAACCTTGTCAAAAATCTACTACGAGGCTTGCTTGGAGATTAAGTTTCTGGTATTATTAAAAAACACGTATGGAGAGATTATTTTGGCAAATTGTGGTTGGGATTTTAGGAATTTATTTGGGAATCAATTTTGTACCCGGGGTGAGCGTAGAAATTCCGCCAGAAGGAATTATTTTTTTAGGAATAAAATTAACTGCGAAATGGCAGGTTATAGTTTTAATTGGTATAATTTTAGGTTTGGTTAATTTCTTTATTAAGCCAATTTTTAAAATAGTAACTCTACCTTTGAGAATTCTCACTTTTGGTTTGTTTGGTTTCATCATCAACATGTTAATGATTTGGCTTGTTGATATCTTTTTCCCGGAGTTAGTTATCGCCGGAATTATTCCTCTTTTTTGGCTCACCATCATTGTCTGGGTTTTAAGTTTTCTTTTAGGATTTGGGAGTAGGAAAACCCGAGAAATGATTCTGGAAGAATAGAGTTATGGAAAAATTTCTACCTATTTTGCAAATTATAGTTTCTGTTTTTTTAATTATCTGCATTCTCTTCCAACAGCGGGGAACGGCTTTGGGGTCGGCTTTCGGTGGAGAGGGCGGATTTTATGCTACCAGAAGAGGAATTCAGAAAAAGATTCTTTGGGCTACTTACTTTTTAGGAGCCGCTTTTGTAATTTTGGCCCTATTAAATCTCGTTTTTTAATCGATGAAGTTGCCTTCTAAATCTCAGTGGTGGCAATTTTTTAAAATCCTGACAAAAAAAGAGAGAGTTGTCTTTTTTGTTTTTTTATTTCTATTTTCCAGTTCGTCTCTTTTCCTGACCGTTAATTTTTATTTTGAAAATACCAAAATCCAGCCAGCTGAGGGTGGGCAGTATATTGAAGGAGTAGTAGGTTCACCGCGGTTTATCAATCCTATTTACGTCGCTTCCGATGTTGACCGAGATTTGGTTGAACTCATCTTTTCAGGTTTAATGAAATATGACGGAGAAGGAAAAATTATCCCCGATTTAGCTAAGGAATATAAAATTTTGGAAGATGGGAAAGTTTACGAATTTTATTTAAAAGAAAATCTTCTTTGGTCAGACGGAAAACCTTTAACTGCTGATGATGTGGTTTTTACCATTAAAACAATCCAGAATCCGGAAATAAAAAGTCCCTTAAGGGTAAATTGGTTAGGAGTTGAAGTGGAAAAAATCTCAGAAAACGCCCTCCGTTTTAGGTTAAAAGGTTCTTCGGCTGTTTTTCTGGAAAATTGTACTCTGAAAATAATGCCCGAGCACATCTGGAAGGATATCTCTCCCCAGAATTTTCTTTTAACTATTCAAAACTTAAAACCAATTGGCTCAGGTCCTTTTCAATTAAAAAATTTAAACCAAAACGAGCAGGGTCAAATTATTTCTTTAGATTTGGTTAGAAATCCAAAATATTTTAAGGAAGGTCCTAATCTTTCCCAAGTTGCTTTTTATTTCTTTAAAAATGAGGAAGATTTGATTAAGAGTTACAAAAAAGGAGAGATTAAGGGATTCTCCTTAACTTCTATTAAAAACTTTACTAATACCTTAGAGGGTGGCGGGGGGGTTGTAGTCTACTCTCTTTCCCTGCCCAGATATTTTGCTATATTTTTTAATCCAGACTACAACCCACCCGCCACCCTCCCTGCTGAAAGCAGGGCCCCTGCGAAAATTTTTTCAGAAAAAGAAGTCAGACAGGCCCTAAGCTACGGGGTAAATAAGGAAGAAATTCTGAGAGAAGTTCTGGCAGACAGGGGCAAAATTGTGCAATCTCCGATTTTGCCGGAAATTTACGGACTCCGACCACCCACCGTCTCTTATGAATTCAATTTAGAAAAAGCTAAAGAAATTTTGAAAAATGCTGG
>Ga0100390_10005672_pt1 | contig 10649 bp, 10 predicted proteins | sample CryGeymeta201514_FD_81540 | JGI IMG/M metagenome (GOLD analysis project Ga0100390, IMG submission 81540) | Groundwater microbial communities from Crystal Geyser aquifers in Utah, USA - Crystal Geyser metaG 2015-14 | ecosystem: Environmental > Aquatic > Deep subsurface > Groundwater | place... | reverse complement strand
TTCAATAAAAGGGAGGAATAGGAATTCAATTATCAAAAAGCGAAAAAAATTTGCTTCGACCACCCTCAAGCAAGAGCAGACTCCCAACAAAAGACATTTTACTTACCAAAAGATCAGTACTCTTCTGGTACTTGCGGATTTCACGTAGAGCGACAGTTCCAGGTCGGTAACGGTGGGGTTTCTTGACTCCTCCGGCGGTGGGCGCAGACTTACGAGCAGCCTGTTGTTGTCGTCGTCGTCATGGTAAAATGAATTAATAAAAACGATTGTTAGTTTTTTTTACAAAAGTTTGAGTCACGATTCCGTTCGGGACTTCTTCTTGTAGAAAAATCACGTGAAAGTTTACGGCGAAGGGATTCCACTCGTCTGAAAAATAAAACTTCGAGAGCGACCATGATGTCATGGCTCATGGCCGCACTATTTTTTGTTTTGATCGGGCTGTACGACTACTTACCTTGGTGGCGAGCTGTGCTTGTGATGGAGGGGGGGCGAGGGGATCGTTGTGATGAAAAAGGAAGAAATATTGGTTGAGCAACAGTCGTTGAAAACGTATGTGACAAATTCGGTGCTCTTGCTATTGTTAATTGTAGGTAAAAGGCAAAAACAAGGGCCGGTGCGTCAAATCTCGACAACTCCTTATCAGCTTAAATTAAATTACCTGCTTGCGAGGAGCCTTTCCTCCGGTACTCTTACGAGCGGTTTGCTTAGTACGGGCCATGATGACTTGGTTCCTCAGTAGTATTTATTAAGTATTTGTTTGTTTGTTGTAAATTGTATGTTGTTAATCGAGTTATCAACTATTGTGATCAAAAGGCTGGAAAAAGGCAATCTCCTCTTCACTTTTATTAAGTCAAGAAGTAGTATACGTAGACGTAGTAGTAGTAGTGAGAGAAAGGAGGTAATAACAGAAACACACGAAGCTTCCGAACAAAATAATGCTGATGCTTACTGGACGACGTGTATTTCTACGGAGGATGTAGTAGGTGTAGCAGTACTAGCTACCATACACTATTAGGTAGAGTAGCTAGTAGTAGGTTGTACTGGTAGGATGGCGGCAACAGGTTTGAAAACTGAAGACCTACGGGAGCGCTCGCTTGCAGCAGATTCGATTTCGGCAGTTTGACAACCAGACCAACGTTTCCAGAGCAGTCTCAAGTGAAAACGCAGACTGGCAAGAAAGCAGGTGGCTGTCGCCATGACCCTGTAGAGGGAGAAGACTCTTCTGCGAATGAGTGAATGTTGCTGAGTTATTACGTATTATTCGTGACTAAATCATCCATCATTTCCGTCGAAAACAAGAAAAAACACTAGACCTACTGCTAGTATTACTAGACTTAGTACTCTACTACCAGGTAGTAGTCTACTGATAGTAGTAAAACAGGCGTAGTAGAGTATGGAACCAGGTAGCTCAGTGCAATCCTTGTACAATACTACCTGGTACTAGCACCCAAAAGGTACAACAGTTGATCTAAGTTAATTTATATGATTATTTATATGTCACTTGCCATGAAAATATCCTCTAATTTTTTATTAGATATGCTTTGCTACTTTTTTACTAGATATGTTTTGTGACAATAAGCTACGACGCAAACACCTAATGCGTATTGTCTACCTGAAACCTTCATCGAATTCATCCTCAAATGAATCGGTCCTCTTGTTACCGCCGCTCTTTCGTTCATCTTCTTGGTCATCAATTGCCGACGGCACATTCCCGGTGAGCTCCAGCTCGTTCTCTTCGTCCCCTTCCTGGATTGCCGGTAACTCCATTGCATATGCATATTCTTTCGCAGCTGGATTAGGCCACCACAGAGCAGCAATTCCGACAAGCAGGAAGAGGTAGTTAAGCTCTTTGGCAGCTACGACAACCCATTCGTGTTGCTCTTCTAGGATTCCGTCTTCGTCGTAGGTATCGACCAGGCTAAAGACGACCCAGACAACCGAAAACAAGATTGCAAAGAGAAAGACACATCGAAAGCGCAAATATCGCATCAACTTTCGGGTTTGGTTCATATTCTCCAAATATTCCATCGTCGCATTCAAGGCATCGAGGATCCACAAAACGAAAATGACGTCCACAACAAATACCATGAAAGATAAAATTTCAATAATGTCAAAAAGTTCGTCTTCTTCGTCGATACTTAAAGTTTTCATTTCCGCAACAGCAAGTGTTGTCATGAATTCATTTACTCCTGACACGCCAACATAAAAGATTCCCAAAGCAACAATTTTTGGAAGGGTAGTGCCGAGGTCGGCCCGAACAACTCCCCATCCCAGACTCACCATGACTAGGAGACAACGAGAAATACCGCATTTCAACACGCCCATGAAGACGCCTGATGTCCAAAAAGTTAAATACAGATGTTGTCAGCCAGTTCTTCATTCAAGGCGTCCTTTGACTTGAACCACACAAGAAGAAAGGAAAACGTACCAATAAAGTTAGCAATCTGGAGGGGAGTTCCATCCTCATTCCAAACAAATAAGGCTCCCGTTCGGAAAAAGGTTTCAAGCAATCCCATAAATATTGTTCCCAAGATCCATTTCTCCAGGGGAATGTTGGCTTCCGAGTATTTGTTCATGCTGAGTCCGTATCCGACCATCAGGGCAAAGTAGATCAACGTGACAGCCACATAAAAGTACATGAATTCGAACAATTCTCCTGGCAGATACCCGTGAGCAGATTTCCAGACTATCGATCCTTTGACCGTGACTTCTCGTCCTCCATCGTTACAATTGGCGAAAATGACAACATAGCGTCCGCTTCGGTCGGCTTCTTCAAATTTTCCATACTTTAATCGCTTATTCGTCACATCACCGGTAGGATCAATCTCGACTTCACGGTGACTCCCCGATCCCGAAAACAAAGTGTTGTTGAGAATTAGCTTTCCGTACTTAGGCCCTCCTTCACAGAGACCCAATTCCACAGCATCATTGGAGCAGCAATAGCGCACATCACCTTCGGTGGACTTGGCTCCAATTCCTAGGTCGGGCCAAAAGCAGCCAGATCTGGAATTGACACAGCTTCCGGGTAAATACATGACGGCAACGTCGATTTGAGTTATGCCCGATCCCACGAGAAAACGACGATATCCTCCGTCCGTGGCATTCTTGGAGTTGTCACCCTTGGCTGGTGCAGCGTCTTTATCATTATCGGTAGCATCATCGCCGGTAGCATCTTCACCGTCATTTCCGAAAGTATCGTCTACCTCGTCAGGATACACAGCATCATCGCCAAAGTCATCGGGATAATAACCACTAGTAGTGGAGAATTTGAGGTCTGACAAATCAATGTAACCAGGCGCCTTCAAATAACCATCCCAGTATTTGAGCATCGTGGAATCTGGCTCCAGCAAGACATTCGATGTTACAATATCACTAATAGCAGATGGTAGGCACAGTAATACCAGAGCTGAAGAATATCTGAGCATTTTCATGCTGGACAAGAAAGATTTATGCGATGGAGAAGTTGACATCGTTTATCTGTTTATCTTGGTAATGGAGTATGAATTTTGGTGCATTGCTCGAGCAGGTGAAAAAGTACTCCGATTAGAAAATGTTTATAATATTATTATTATTTTGGTCTGGGTCAAAAAATTCTCGACCCAGTTTGACCACTGGACAAAACCTGACAAAAAATAACACGTCTTATTTGGCTGCAGCTAGAGGAGAAATTGAATCGAGTTGGTCGAACTATGTTCAGCTATTATTACGAATACTACTCTAGATATTGTAGGTCTCCTACTACGGTAAGGTAGCTCCTAGAGATGCTCCACTAGCAGTTTACTGTATCTGAATAACTATTACAAATTCCATAATAAGAAACCCTGTAACTCATGATTTCGAAATAAATAGCAGGAATTTCGAGACAACAGTCTGCCCACGTACCTCCTCTATCTCCAACTCAATCCCATGGTTGACGTCGCTTTAGATTTTGTGAACAACAAACTCACCGCCCGTTTCAGAGGGCGATTGAGGGAGGTTTCCCGACGTAACGTTTGGGTTGGCAGATAGGAGAGATGCAAAATGTATCGCCATTACACTCGGCCGACCATTTCCGCAGCTGTTACAAGTACATTTCTCCAAAGTGCATTGAACGCCAATGGCATAGCAATCGCAGTATTTTTTCAAGCAGCTATCAACAATAAGAAGTGAGTAATAGGTGAGAGGAGGCGATCAATGTCGATGCCATAATAAATAATGAACTAATAAAAACACACGATAGAATCACACTATCCCTACCGAATATTTTTGCAGGAACATCCTTCGCCACTTCTCTTTGCGGGGCGGCTCCCAAAGGCATCTTTTCGTCGTTTTTTAATATCTTCAATGGCAAGACGACGTTGCCCCTTTGGACCATTGTGCTCGATCAAGTTGTGACAATCACTGCAAGAGCATAGATGACTGTCACAGAATCTTTCACCCTGAAAGCATTTGCAATAGAGCTTCAGACACTTGGATCGCTTGCAAGAACAGCCTTCGTCGTTGTCGTTGTTTTTGAATGCGCCTATGCTTGGGGTGGTGTTGTAATTCACCTTAATTTCGGTGTTGGTGTTAATAGGTTTTTTCTTCGAATGTAAAGTGTATTCCGTCTTGCCAATATGCTTCGGCTTGTCTTCCTTGCGCCGACTCTTTTTCTTTTTCTTCTTCTTGACGTTATTGTCGGATTTGGTCTGGAGTGAAGCATTCCCGTTGGCGGTAGCTGAGCTTAAGAATTGAGCTTGGTTGGCGTCGGTCTTGAATGCAGCATTTTGGTTGGAACCTGCAGTAGTCTCAGGTCGGGTTTGGTGAGGCTTGGTCTTGAGCGGATCGATATGAGCTGGAGCAGAAGCTAAATCATTTTCGACAGCTACAAGTGTGGAATTCGGTTCTTTTAGGATGGAAATATCAGCATTGAACAATGCTTCATCACTTGTATTGGTATAAGGAGGATCATTTTCAGTAGCCGCGAGATGCGTGAGACGGGTAACATTGATCAACAGTGGACCGTGCTCAGACTGTATCACCATTTCGTTGGTGATTCCCGGTGCTCCATCGCGATGACTTTCAATAACATTTCCATTGCCTTGGACAACCGTACCGGTGAGATGCGCAATGGCATCCGCCAAGGACATGGAGACAGATACGATCTGCATAGGATCCGCCGTATTCGTCGGGTGACGTTGAAGAGGAGGAGGGGGAGGATAAAATGCTCGTGGTGCGTTATGCTGCGGATAACCTTGCAAAGAGTTCTGCAGTTGCGAAAGGAAATGATTCTCATTTCGAGAATAGGGCCGAGAGGACGGTAATGGAGCATGAAATGATGCCAAGGCTTGCATTTGTTCGTCGTTTATGGAGTCGACGTGGTTCATGGTGTTGTCGTTGTAGTTTTCAATATCAGAGAGTTGCAACGACGAGGGTGTTGGAAGACCCCTTGCAACTGAATTGCTGAAGTTTCGATTGTAGATGGACGAATGGGGGGTGTGGCGATTCGGTCGCAGCATCCAAGGTGTATCCGTACTACCAATATTTGTTGAAGAGGGTGTCGAAGAACGCTGGGCCAAACCGACCTGTGGTGTTTCCAGAAGTGTTTTTTCCATCGAGCTCGAGTATGAAAGAGTGGACACATCGTCAAAGGTTGGAGTCGGAATCATACTATTGCGATTCCACCCCGGCAAGTCGCGTCCAAGGGCAAAATTGGATGAAAATCGCTTTTTTAGCGGTGGCGCGGCTGGGTACTGCAGATTACTTGAGTGGTCTGAGAAGGCCGAGGACGACGAGGTAGCGAAGCAACTCGGGTCACTTGGGTGGATTATTGAGCCGCTGTCGTCTTTCCAAGTAATGGAACGGCGTTGATGCAATGTCTTGATATTACTGCAGGTATTGATAGCTTCTTTCAAGATGCTGTGTTGGTGCCGGAGTTGATCCGGAACATCTATTTTGTCTTCGTCGTCCTTCTTGTTTTTGTTTCCGTCGTCGTTGTTTTTGCTTCCTTTTTTGTTGGCATGAAGATTTGCAGTCGTTCGCTGCGTTTCGCTGCGTGTTTCGAAGCCACTGACGTCTACAAATGCGGCAGATGGTGTGAGTGGCGACTTGGTCATGGTTGAGCGACGTTTGAGTTTGATATTATGATCTGGTTCTGTGTTGTGTTGTGAGATCGCTCGAGTTCGTGGGAAAAAGACAGAAATCAACCAATTTTGGGGCGCACACTCTATCACGAACAAACAAACAAAAAACTAGTCGTTATTTTGCGCGACCCATGGAGAAAATATTCCACACATACTAGCTAGTAGTAGGAGGTCTAGCTAGTAGTAGACTACTGGTACATATTTGTGTAGATTGATCGCCAGTCGAGCGTCCACCATCGACGGAACTCGAAGGACCTCTCACTTTCTTCAACAAAACCAACCAACAAGACATCAATTTCGAATCTCGAAGAGCTATCAACATTCATAACATTCAACACCATGACCGCTACAGACTCTATCATTTCCTTGAAGGGAAGCGTCGAAATAGTTTCGGACTTCTTCTTTGCTGCCATCAATTCAATTCTCTACCAGCGAGGTAAGGATATGAGTCGTGATGGTGTGTTTGTGTGTTTATTCTTTGTCCATCTGGTCCAGTGACTCTTGGATAAAAGCCAACTAACATCATCGTTCTCTCTTCTTTTGTCGCAATATGGAATAATGATCTATCACAATAATCCACACACCACAACGTAATCTACTACGCAGGAATTTACATGCCTGAAACGTTCAAACGCGAGACTAAGTACGGACTCACCGTTTTGACAACGACCGATGCGGGACTGCTCAACTATTTGAACCAAATTGTTGGCCAAGTCAAGTCGTGGCTCATGTATGGCGACGTCCAACGTCTTGTGGTTATCGTGACTGGTGCCGATTCGGGAGAAACATTGGAACGCTGGCAATTCAACGTAACGGTAGAGGGCGAACACCAAAGCGGGGAGAATCAGAATCCCAACAATAGCAGCAACAAAGCCTCTAGCAACAACAAAAGGAGCGAGAAGCCTATCAAGGAAATTCACAATGAAATACAAGCTATAATTCGGCAGATCACAGCCAGCGTGACCTTCTTGCCTCTTCTGAACGAGCCTTGTACATTTGATTTGCTTGTCTACACCAGCAAGCATGCCTCCGTTCCCAAGAAATGGGCTGAGTCCGATCCCTGTTACATTATGAACAGTCAACAAGTCAAACTTCGCAGCTTTACCACGAAGGTACGTGCCTATGAATTCGCGTTTTTAGGTTCGTGTGGTGTGCGTTTTGCTTTTGCTCACGCTTTCTTTGCATTCCCTCGTTGAGCAGATCCATAAGGTCGATTCCATGGTGGCCTACAAAGAGGCTGACGAGTGGGATCTCTAAGCGTGCCTTTAGTTGCAGCAGTTTGCGTACAACTACAACTAATCAAAATTACTGTATGCGGTGGCTTCGTGTGAACGTATAGCACTTTGGGGTGGCCTTTTCGCCGGAGTTCGTCGTTGGATGGACCATTGTTCATTTGCCTCCTGCTTCTTTGGCAAACTCAATCTCAATTACAATTCACAAAGAAAATTTCTCGGTATTTGAACAAGAAGCCGCCTCATCGTACATGGCGTTTCTGGCTATTATGGTCATTATGACTCCATCGGAGCATTCAATCACTAGTGCAAGTAATAGATTTATAATCAATAAAATATTCAGTAAATCTGAGAAGCAAAACCTCAGTAGATACAACGTACAATGGACTTCCACCTTTATGAGACGAAGAGATACTATTCTAATTTAATACATTACTGAGTACTATGCCCTATACAGCAGCTATCGAGCAGCAGGCTATTATTATTGTTTATCAAAAGTACTCCTCTAGTCTGGTAGTACTGTAGACAGGTATTATCACCATTCCTGGGCTTCAGGATTTCCCGGGCTGATTTCCCAATCCCAGCATGTTGACCATAATTGCATTCCATTGCTGAATATTCAAATGCCTGTAACTTTTGTTCTATTTGTTTATTTGAAACAAACCCAGTTGCTATCTTCTGCGCCTGTGTCTGTGCTGTTTAAATCTGGTCTCAAAAGTTAATTTGGCCTCATGGTCCACAAGATGCAAGGATCCGCGTCACAGCAACTTTGCAGTAATGAAAGTACAAAAACATCCCACGACTGGGGATCCCAATCCTGGGATGAACATCCCCCCGGGAATGGTGATAACACCATTATTTGGAAAGCGACGAAACATTTAATGTCCAAATCAATTTTTTTGCATGAAAGGGATGAGGTTTTCACTCTTCTGAACGTCTGTAAGGCGTTTGCTAAGAGTCTCTCTCCTCCTCGTTCCCTTGGATTTTTTATGCTGGGAAGTTTGTACACCGTGCTGAGGAGATTGCCAATCCAGTTGTGCACCGTCGTCATCATCAGCCCGAGGGATCTTCCAGACAATGGCGAGCGGCAACAGCATCACCCGCTTAGCATCGAAAGTGTTCTACACAGTGGCTGTAGTAATTAAGTACTACTCCGAGTAAGCATTATTTTGCATACATACACGAATTTCACGATGTCTGCCATTGTCATGCAAAGAGCTTTATCAGCTGCCCGTGCAGGTAGTGCAGCCGTCAGCAGGCGCGCTTTCTCGGCGTTGGTCTCGTTGGAAGAGGAGTTTCCCGGGTAAGTCGCTGCTACATGTTGTGAAGTGTTTGTTCTGGTATGTATGACAAGCGTGTGGTATTCTTCCAATAGATCCCTGTGTCCTTTTAAAAGTTTGAAAGATACGATACGGTTTCCGGTCTACTGTACCCTTTCGAGTCCCAATTTGAAATCGGATAGTTTTTGCTTGTCTTCAGTATCGCCTTTTTTGTTTGAGCTGGCAGTGCCGTTGCCAACATGCTTCGTGTCGTATCCTCTTCTCTGCATTGACTAAACGACATTATACGTTCTACTTCATTAACTGAACTACTCTTGACCACAAAGAATTCCATCAACAACACCCACACCAGCTAAGGCTAGTAACTCTTCAGTTTCTACTCTTCCGAACGGGCTGTTGGTTGTGACAGAAGATGCCGCGTCCTCCACGACCGTCACTATGACTTATCCCAAGGCTGGGTCTTCCAACGAGATGCTCGGCGAGCAAGGAGCTGCCCTTGTCAACAAGTGTCTTGCTTTCAACAGTGGTTCCGGAATTTCCACTATGATGATAATGAGAAACATTGAAGACGACGGTGGTGTTCCCTTCAGCTCGGCTGGAAACTTTGGAGCCACCCTCGGTTTCACCTGCCCCCCTGAGAATGCAGCTCGGTTGGCTCCTCTTTTGGCTACTGAATGCTCGTTCGAGAAGTGGGATGTCCGCGATGCCAAGGCACTCGCCTCCATTGAAGTCGAAGAAGCCAAAAAGAGCGCCCAATGTGTCTTGACGGAGAACATTTTTGCTGCTGCCTTTGGACCCCAGTCTGCTGCTGGAAGACCTTACTATTCCGCTGGATCTGTCAGTACGGAAGCTATCAAATCCTTTCGTCGTCGCAACTACGGCATTAACGGGGCAATTTTGGCTGCCACTGGTGTGTCTGACCACGCTGCCTTTGTCAAGCAGCTGGAGGAAGGTTTGTCGGCCTCTCCCGCTGGATCTCCGGATGCCCCAGCTGCGTTCACATACCTCGGAGGAGAGAGCCGAGTAGCCGTCTCTGGTGGATCTTACGCGCATGTTGCCCTTGCCTTCGATGGCACCTCTGTCTCGGCTCCCATGCTCAATGTCATTAAGAAGGTTTTCCAAATTTCGGGTGCCGAAGTTGGAGCGCAGGCCTTTGCCACGACCAATCTGGTCGGTCTCTACGGTGGAGGAGCTGGAGGAAGCATTGTGGATGGACTCTGTGATGCTGTAACAAAGGCCGGACCCAACCTTGTCAAGCGCGCCAAGGTCCTTGCCAAGGCCGAAGCTTTGTTTGCTCTTGATGATGGGAGCAAGTCTTTGACGAGTGCTATGACTGCTTCCGTGCTAGAAAATGGAACTTTCACTGGTGCTACTGGTGTAGCCGCTGCCTATGATGCCATTTCTGACAAGGAGGTGGAAGCTTCTGTCGTTGCCATGTTCAAGAAAAAACCCACGTTGGCTGCTGTAGGAGACATTACATCTGTTCCATACCTTGGCTCCATCGCCTCTCGATTTTCTTAGGTTCTCGAATTCAAGTGAGTCATGGTTGGTTTGGAATGAAGAAAGCCTAAACGAAGCAAAATCATGCACAGGCTTATGATGATTGCATACAGGAACCAGAATATATCTGGATGTAAGCAAATAACTTATGGTTCGTCTCATTTTCATTTTGGGAAGGTCACTTCTTGAACTGCGTCTACCCTGTGGTATTGGCTATTTTTGAATTATATTTGTTTATTGCTGAGTACTTTCATAGACTGCAGTACTGGGTTAAAAATCAAGTAAGCTACTGTCCAGTCGAACCTACTCGAGTAGCACAGTAGAGTAGATGAAGTTTGGACTACAAACAAATGGGATGTGTTACTTTGGTCAAAGTATGTCCGGTGGTCAAAATCCCTGGGGAAAACCAAAACATGTACTCTACCACGGTAATAGGGATTCAGCAGTAGTCTAGTATGATAAATAATAATAATAATGCGAAGAGCCGAGGAGAAACCTACTTCTAAAGCGGGACTAAGCTCGTGAATAACTTGTAT
>Ga0100390_10005670_pt1 | contig 10650 bp, 8 predicted proteins | sample CryGeymeta201514_FD_81540 | JGI IMG/M metagenome (GOLD analysis project Ga0100390, IMG submission 81540) | Groundwater microbial communities from Crystal Geyser aquifers in Utah, USA - Crystal Geyser metaG 2015-14 | ecosystem: Environmental > Aquatic > Deep subsurface > Groundwater | place: USA... | reverse complement strand
GCGGATGTCGGCCACCCGCTTGCGCACGTCATACCATCTGTCGGGGATCTCGGCGGAGGTGACGGCGCCCTCGATGTCCACGAAGATCGTCGCGCGGCCCGGTCGGGTGTAGCTGCGCACCACGTCCAGCCCGTCCACCTCCTGCAAGGTGCGCTCGATGCGCTCGGTCACCTGCAGCAGCGTCTCGTCCATGGTGGCGCCGGGCCAGCCTGCGGAGACGACCATCGTCTTGATGGTGAACACCGGATCCTCGGCGCGGCCCAGCCCCAGAAAGGCGCTCACGCCCGCGATCACCGCCACGATCATCAGATAGATCGTGAGAGACCGGCTGCGGATCGCGATGGCCGAAAGGTTCGGCCCGATCATGACGGGTCGCCCAGCAGGCGCACCTTCTGGCCGGGCAGGATCGCCTGAACGCCCGCCGTCACCACCACGTCGCCGATCTCAAGCCCGCGCGCGACCGACACCTCCGCCGGGCCGAAGCGCGCCAGCTCGACCGGGCGCAGCGAGACGGTGGCGCTGGCCGGATCGACGATCCACACCGCAGGCGCGCCCTCGGCGCGCGTCAGGGCGCTGGCCGGGATCACCACGCCCGCGCCCGCGTCGAGCGTCACGGTTCCGGTGACGGTGGCGCCCAGCCGCATCGCCGCAGGCGGCTGCTCCAGCCCGACCTTGACGCGGAACGTGCCGGTGACCGGATCGGCGCGCGGCGCAATCTCGCGCACCCTGCCCGCCGCCGTCACGCCGGGGTCGATGCTGAGCGCGACGCGCACCTTGGGGTTGCGCGGCGCCGACTGGATCACCGCCGCAGGCACGTCGAACACCGCGTCGCGGCCGTCGTCGCGGGCGATGCGCGCGATCATCCGGCCCGGCTGGACCACCTCGCCCGGCTCCGCGCCGCGCGCGGTGACCACGCCGGAGGCGTCGGCGCGCAATTCGGTGTCGGCGACGCGGTTGCGCGCGATCTCAAGCTGCGCCTTGGCGGAATCGGCGGCGGCCTCAAGCGTCTGGAGGGTCTGGAGCGCCTCGTCATAGCGCTGGCGGGTGGTGAAGCCGCGCTCAAGCAGCGTCTTCTGGCGCTCGAAGTTCGAGCGCGCCTCGACAAGCTGACCCTCCGCGGCCGTCAGCGCGGCGCGCGCGCCGCGCAGGGCGTTCTCCTCGTCCTGGCTGTCGAGCCGCGCCACCAGTTGCCCCGGCGCCACCACGTCGCCGACGCTGACCAGCCGCTCGATCATCCTTCCGCCGATGCGGAAGGCGAGATCGGCTTCGGTCTCCGCCTCGATCAGCCCCGACAGCGTCAGCGTCTCGCCCGCCGCATTTGCGCCGACCGTGACCACCCTCACCGGGCGCGGCTCGGGCGCGGCCGCCTCGGGCGCGTCGTCGCAGGCCGCCAGCGACAGCGCCATCGCCGCAAGACCGATCACGCCGCCGCAGCGCCTTTTGCGATCACGCATGAAGCCCTCGTCTGTTATCGGCCTTTTGCAGGCGAAGTTGTGATGATTTCATCTGCGAGAGCGACATTGTTGTGCACTACGCCACAGGTTCGTCGGGTAGCATAGGCGGTCTGAGGAGACAATTTAAATGTTTGTTCATACTGCGTCGGCGGCCAGAGGCGCGCGGCGGGATCCGTCTGCGCGCATCGACGGTGAACGGCGCCGTGCCGCTGAGCGGCGCGCGGCCGGGCGGCGCGCGTTCCTGCGACGGCGCGCTGGACGCGGCGCGGCGCCGGCCGCGCCTGTGCGTCACATCGCGTAGCGCAGCACGGCGGCCAGTTGCGCGCCTTCGGGGATGTCCTGCTGACGCACCGCCAGCACCCGCGCGCCCGTGTTCAGCGCCAGCGTGGCGATCTGATCGACGACGCCATAGGTCTCGGCGCCTTCGGCTTCGGCGAACATCACCTCGCCGGTCGCCTCGTCGATCAGGCCGGGGATGGCGGCGTCCATGTCCACCATCAGCGCCTCGACCGCGCCCGCCGCCGCCGCGCGCGCCGCCAGCGCGACATCGGTGGTGGCGCGCCGCTGGTCGAGCCGCGCGGCGTAATGCGCGCGCAGGTCGGCCACCTCGGCGGCGTAGCTGGCGTCCAGGATCGGGCGCGCGGCGGCGGCGAGCTCGGCCGGGGTCGAGCGATCCGTCGCCTCGTGGAAGCCGTCGGCCAGCAGATGGGGATAGCTGCACACCGAGCGGAAAATCTGCTCAAGCGGCGGGTTGCACGCCAGGATCAGCGGCGCGGTCTCGCCGCGCAGCACGGGCCGCAGCGCGGCCTCGACGGCGCGCGCATACTGGCGCAGCCGCACCTTCTGGCCTTCGGACCCCGCGATCCGGCGCGAATGCGAGCGGTCGTTGATCGACGCCTTGCCCACCGCGCTGGCGGCGTCCTTCGGCATGCCGGGAACCCGCACCTCCTGCGGCGCGCCATCGGCGGAGAACGCCACCAGCCGCGCGTCGTTCTCCGACAGCGCCAGCACATGGCCCGCGTGCGGAAAGGTGATCGCGCGCAGCAGCGGCTTGAGGTGGAAGCGGTCGGAGACCTGAACCGTCGCGCTGAGCCGGTTGGCGAGGCGAAAGGTGCGCACGCTGTCGGGCGTGGCCAGCACCGCAAGGCTGCGCGCCTGCACGGCCCAGAAATCGTCGTCTTCGGCGATGTCGTCGAAATGCTCGGCCAGCGCCAGCGCGCGGCGCTTGTCCAAGCCCGCCGCCTCAAGCTGCGCCATGGCGTCGCGCGCGAGGTTCTGGAACGCGATGCGGCTGGCGTCGGCTTGCTGGGTCAGCGGCGTGGTCTCGACATAGATCGACACGCAGGCGTCGGCGCGCACGGCGGCGAGGCGGCGATAGGCGTCGGGACCGGGAATATCGACGTGCAGCATGGCGGGCGTTCCTTGTTAGATTGGTCGCATGATTGAAACTTACACAACGCGGAGCCTTAGAACGCCCGCGACGCCCGCGCAACGGCGGCCCGCGTTCAGAAGCGCCGGACGACGTGACGCATCGCACAGGGCGCGTCGGTCAGCCCGTGCGGCGGCGCCGGGGCGCTCTTCGGGCGTGGTGAAGCGGGAGCAGGTCCAGTCCCGCCTGAAGCCGCCCGGCCACATCGCGCTGTCGGCGAAACTGCGGCTGAACTGCGCGCGTCTTCGCGGCCGCCATGCCTTTTTCCGCGCCCCGATCAACGCCGCACCGCCTTGAGCAAGCGCAAAGCCGCCCGCCCGCTCCATGAAAAATCTTTAATCCGGCGGCAAACCGGATTTCATTGCGGGTGTCTATCTCCGTCCCATCGCGCTCCCCCCGCCGGAGCGCCCTTTCAGGACCCGGGAAGGACACCATGACCGAGAGACCCGTTTTCCACCTGCCGCGCGCTGGCGCGGCGCGCAATCTTGCGATGGCGACTTTTGGCGCGCTCGCGATGGGCGCGCTGGTCTGGGCGCCACAGGCCGAGGCCGAGGGGCGCCCCGGCGCGGTCGCGGACCTCGTCGAACAGGTCAGCCCCGCCGTGGTGACGATCCTCGCCGAGCAGACGCCGACCGCGCAGGAGACGCGGCGCTTCGGGCGCTCGCCCTTCGAAGGCACGCCGTTCGAGGAGTTCTTCCGCCGCTTCGGCCCGCCGGGCGGAACGCCGTCGCCAGACGCCCCGCGCGGCGGTCCGCATCAGGGCCCGCGCGCCGCAGCGCAGGGGTCGGGCTTCGTGCTGGAGAGCGACGGCTACATCATCACCAACAACCATGTCGTCGAGGACGCGTCGCGCGTCACCGTGCGGCTGTCCGACGCGCGCGCGCTTGAGGCGACCGTGGTCGGGACCGATCCGAAATCCGACCTCGCGCTGCTCAAGGTCTCCGCCTCCGGCCTGCCGCATGTCACGCTGGGCGACAGCGACGCGCTGCGCGTGGGCGAGGACGTGATCGCGGTCGGCAACCCGTTCGGCCTTGGCGGCACGGTGACGCGGGGCATCGTCTCGGCGCTGGCGCGCGACATCAACGCCGGGCCGTATGTGGACTTCATCCAGACCGACGCGGCGATCAACCGGGGCAACTCCGGCGGGCCGCTGTTCAACATGGCCGGCGAGGTGGTGGGGGTGAACACCGCGATCTACTCGCCCAGCGGCGGCTCGGTGGGCGTCGGTTTCGCCATTCCGTCCAACGTGGTCTCGAACGTGGTGGCGCAGCTGCGCGAGCATGGCGCGGTGGAGCGCGGCTGGCTGGGCGTGTCGATCCAGAGCGTGACGCCCGACATCGCGCAGGCGCTGGGCATGGACGCCGCGCGCGGCGCGCTGGTCGCCGATCTGGTCGAGGGCGCGCCGGCGCAGGGGCGTCTGGCGCCGGGCGACGTGATCCTGTCGTTCGACGGCGCGCCGGTGAACCAAAGCCGCGACCTGCCCAAGCTGGTCGGCGCCGCGCGCGCCGGGGCGACGGTGGCGATGGACGTGCTGCGCGACGGCGCCGAGGTCACGGTGGAGATGACCGTGGGGCGGCTTGAGACGCCGCAGACCGCCGCCGCGACCACCACCGCGACCCCTGACGCGACCCCCGACGCGAGCGCGGAGTCCGCGCGGCTCGGCGCGACCGTGGCGCCGCTGACCGGCGAGGCGCGCGCAGCGGCGGGGCTGGCGCCCGATGTCGGCGGCGTGCTGGTGACGGCGGTCGATCCCGACGGCGTCGCCGCCTCGGCGGGCCTGCGCCCCGGCGACGTGATCCTGCGCGTCGGCGATACGGCGGTCGCCGCGCCGCAGGACTTCGCGGCGGCGGCGGATGCGGCGGATCGCGCCCTGCTGGTGCAGATCGCGCGCGGCGAGGCGCGGCTGTTCATCGGCGTGCCGCTGGCGTGAGACCCGCGTCCCGGCCAAATCCTTGACCGGCGTCAATCGAGACGCCGGCCGCGCGCATTATGTATGACAGATTGCCGACGATCCCGGCTCGTCCGCCAGCACTGAGAACGCAGACCATGACCCGCCGCATCCTGATCGTCGAGGACGACGCCGAAACCCGCGCCTATCTGGCCAAGGGCCTCACCGAGGGGGGCTATCTGGTGGAGACCACCGGCTCGGGCCGCGAGGGGCTGTATCTGGCCACCGGCGGCGGCTTCGACGCGCTGCTGCTCGACCGGATGCTGCCCGATCTCGACGGGCTGTCGCTGCTGAAATCGGCGCGCGCGGCGGGGGTGGCGACGCCCGCCATCCTGCTGACCGCGATGAGCGCGACCGATGAGCGGGTGCGCGGCCTGCGCGCGGGCGCCGACGACTATCTGGTGAAGCCGTTCGCCTTCGCCGAGCTGGAGGCGCGGCTGGAGGCGGTTCTGCGCCGCCCCGCCGACGCCGCGCCCGCCAGCGAGACGCAGCTTGTCTGCGGCGACCTCACGCTCGACCTGATCGCGCGGGAGGCGGCGCGCGGCGCGCGCAAGGTGCAGCTGCAGCCGCGCGAGTTCCAGATGCTCGAATTCCTGATGCGCAGACAGGGCCGCGTGGTGACGCGCACCATGCTGCTTGAAGGGGTCTGGGACTATCGCTTCGACCCCAGAACCAACGTGATCGACGTGCACATCAGCCGCCTGCGCCGCAAGATCGACGCGGAGGGCGAGCCGCAACTGATCCGCACCGTGCGCGGCGCGGGCTACATGATGAGCGCGGAGGGCTGAGCCCCGTGCCGCGCCCCCTCCTGCGCCCGATCCTGCGCCCGATCCTGCGCAACGCCACCTCGCGGTTGATCGCGGCCTATCTGCTGGCCGCCGCGTTCTCGACCGGGCTGGCGCTGGGCTTTGTCTACTGGACGGCGGGCGGCGTGATCGACGCCGAGGCGCGGCAGGTGGTGGAGGCGGAGCTGCGCGGGCTGGCCGACGACTATGCGCGCGGCGGCGCGCCGGGGCTGGCGCGCGCGATCACCCGTCGGGTGGAGCAGACGCCCGCCCGGCCGGAGGGCCGCGACGCGGTCTATCTGCTGGCCACGCCCGGCGGCGCGCGGATCGCGGGCAACCTGACGCGCTGGCCCGGAGATGCGCCGCCCGGGTCGGGCTGGCTGACGCTGCAGCTCTACCGCGTCGGCGCCGACGCCCCGACCACGATCTCGGGCGCCGCGCTGCGGCTGGCGGGGGGCGAGCGGCTGCTGGTGGGGCGCGACGTGGCGGCGCGCGCCGCTTTCGACCGCACGCTGACCCGCGCGCTGGTCTGGGCGCTGGCGCTGACCGCCGCGCTGGCGCTGATCACCGGCTGGCTGCTGTCGCGGCTGGTGCTGTCGCGCATCGCCGAGATCGACCGCGCGGCGCGGCGGATCATGGGCGGCGCGCTGGACCAGCGCGTGCCGCAGCGCGGCGCGGGCGACGAGTTCGACCGGCTGGCCGAGACGCTGAACGCCATGCTCGACCGCATCGCGAGCCTTGTGCGCGACCTGCGCATGGTCACCGACAGCCTGGCGCACGACATCCGCAGCCCGCTGGGCCGCCTCAACCGCCATCTGGAGGCGGCGCTGGACGAGAGCATGGCGCCCGCCGCGCGCCGCGCCCGCATCGAGCGCGCGCTGGGCGAGGCGGACACCGTGCTGGCGACCTCCACTGCGCTGCTTGAGATCTCGCGCGTCGAGGCCGGCGTCGGCGCCGATCAGTTCGCGCCGGTCGATCTGGGCGCGCTGGCGCGCGACATGGCCGACCTCTACGCCGCCGCCGCCGAGGAGCGCGGCGCGGAGATGCGCTGCGAGGCCGCGGACGGCGTGATCGTGCAGGGCCACCCGCAGCTTCTGGCGCAGGCGGTCAGCAACCTGATCGACAACGCGCTGATCCACGCCAAAGGCGCCGAAGCGATCACGCTGTCCGCGCGGATCGAGAACGGGCGCCCGACCCTCAGCGTCGCCGACCGCGGCCCCGGCGTGCCGCAGGACGAGCGCGCCCGGGTGCTGACCCGCTTCACCCAGCTCGACCCGAGCCGGGGCGACGGCGGCGCGGGCCTCGGCCTCGCGCTGGTCGCCGCCGTGGCGCAGATGCACCGCGCCGCGATCACGCTCGGCGACAATGCGCCGGGGCTGGTGGCGACGCTGCGCTTTCCCGCCGAAGAATGACGCCGCCCGCCCGGCGGGCGCGCCGTCACCCCTCGTTGCGCGCCCGCCTGCGCCGCGCGACCTCGAACGCCGCGGCGCCCAGCACCGTGGCCACGATCAGGATCAGCCCCAGCGCGTTGACCGCAGGCGTCAGCCCGGTGCGCACCTTGGTCGCGATATACACCGTCAGCGGCGTGTCCAGCCCGCGCACGAACAGCGTGGTGTTGTAGTTCTCGACCGACTGCAGGAACGCGATGAACCCCGCCGCGATCAGCGCGGGGCGCAGAAACGGCAGCAGCACGCGGCGGAACACCATGAATTTCGAGGCGCCGAGGCCCAGCGCCGCCTCCTCCTGCGCGCGGTCGAAGCGTTGCAGCCGCGCCGCCACCATCAGCATCACATAGGCGATCACGAAGCTGGATTGCGCCAGCACGATCAGCACGACGCCGCCGCCCACGCCCAGTTGCCGCCACAGCACCAGCGTCGCGATGCCGATCACCACGCCGGGCGTCAGCAGCGGCGAGACCATCAGCGCATAGAGAAACCCCCGCGCCCGCGCGTTGAGACTGGTCAGCACCAGCGCCGCCGCCGTGCCCGCCGGCAGCGCCACCGCCACCACCCCCGCCGCCACGATCATCGACGTGCCGAGCGAGCGCCACATGGCGCGGTCCGCCCAGAGTTCCTCGAACCACTTCAGCGTTGTCCCGCGCCACGGCGTGACGGTGGGAAACCGGCTGTCGTTGAAGGTCGCCGCGCCCATGATCGCCAGCGGCGCGAACAGATACACGAAGAAGGCGAGCAGGTAGAGCGCGAACAGCGCGCGCGGGATCAGCGCCGCGCGCATCACTTCGCCACATCCGCGAGGTTCACCCGGAACAGCTTCAGCGTCAGCAGCACCACCGCCAGACACAGAACCAGCAGCACCAGCGCATAGGCCGCGCCCCGGTTCCAGTCGCCGCCCTCGAAGAACCAGTTGTAGATGATCTCGGTGAACCAGCGGCTGCCGGGCGACCCCAGCAGCGACGGCGCCACATAGCTGCCCGCCGCCAGCATGAAGGTGAACACGCAGCCGGTGGCGACGCCCGCCTTGGCGTGCGGGATCACGATGCGGGCGTGGATCCGCGCGGTGGAGGCGCCCAGATCGCGCGCCGCCTCGATCTGCGCTTTCTCAAGGCTCTCGATGGCGTTGTAGATCGGAAACAGCATGAACAGGATGTAGGCGTAAACCATCCCCGCCAGCACGCCGCCGTCGCCGAACCAGCGCACCGGCGCGCTCAACAGCCCCAGCCCCATCAGCGCCTCGTTGAGCGGGCCGCGATAGGCGAGGATGATATACCACGCCAGCGTGCGCAGCACCTCGTTGATCCAGAACGGAATCGTCAGCGCCAGGATCGCCAGCGCCACCTGATTGGGCGATGCCCGCTGCGCCAGCCAGAACGCCAGCGGATAGCACACGACGAAGGTGAGCGCCGTCACCAGCGCGCTGGCCCAAACCGTCTTGAAAAAAATCGCCCGATGCACCGGCTCGCCCGCCAGATAGGCGATGTTGCCCATCGTCCAGCCGTCTTCCGGCCCGCCCAGCGCCGAGGGCGGCAGATTGGGGCGCAGCGCGAAGTCGATCATCATCAGGTTCGGCGCCAGCACCAGCCCCGCCAGCCACACCGCCACCAGCGCCGCGAACAGCGCGCCAAGCCCGGCGCCGAAGCGGTCGAACAGCTCACGCATGGTCGGGCGCGCCCGGCAGCGCCACGGCGTCGCGCGCGCTGAAGCCGAACAGCGCCGCCGCCCCCGGCTGCGGCGTCTCCGCCAGACGCGCGCCAGGCGTCGAGACCACCAGCGGCGCGCCGTCCTCGCGCCGCGCATGCAGCAGCGCGAAGGCGCCCTCGAAGTCCAGCCGCTCCACCGTGGCGCGCACCGCGTTGCCGTCGGCGTCGCGCCGGCCCGGATCGGCGCTGAGCGCCTCGGGCCGGACGTAGAGCGTCGCCATCGCGCCGCGCGCCAGCCCCGGCCCGGCGCGGCCCGTCAGCCGCCCCGCGCGGGTGTCCAGCGCCGCCATCCCTTCGCCCATATCGACGACGACGCCCTGGAACGCGTTGTTTTCACCGACGAATCCAGCCACGAACGGCGTGGCGGGGTTGGCGTAGAGCGCCTCAGGCGTCGCCACCTGCTGCAGCACGCCTGCGCTCATCACCGCGACCCGGTCCGACATCGCCAGCGCCTCCGACTGGTCGTGGGTGATGTAGATGAAGGTGACGCCGGTGCGGCGTTGCAGCGCGCGCAGTTCGGCGCGCATGTGCTGGCGCAGCTTCAGATCCAGCGCCGACAGCGGCTCGTCGAGCAGCAGCACCTCGGGCTCCACCGCCAGCGCGCGGGCGATCGCCACCCGCTGGCGCTGGCCGCCCGACAGCTCGCCCGGCATCCGCTCGCCATAGCCCTCCAGCGCGATCAGCGCGAGCAGCGCGTCGGCCTTCGCCCGGCGGGTCTTGCGGTCCACCCCGCGCGCCTCAAGCCCGAAGGCGATGTTGTCGCGCACGCTCATCAGCGGAAACAGCGCAAGGGATTGAAAAATCATCGCAGTAGGCCGCTGGTTCGGGCCAAGCCCCGCCATGTCGCGGCCGCCGATCTCGACGCGGCCCTCGGTCGGCTCCAGAAACCCCGCGATCATGCGCAGGATGGTGGTCTTGCCGCAGCCGGAGGGGCCGAGGATCGAGAAGAACTCGCCGCCCGGCACGGTGAAGCTGACGCCGCCCACCGCGCGGGCGGCGCCGAAAGTCATGCCGACATCGATCAGCGCGACGGACTGCGACATGGGGATTTTTCCATCGAAGGGGGACGCGGCGAGAGCCTCACCGCCGCGCCCCGAAACCGTCCAGAAACCGTCTGGAAACCGTCCAGAAACTGTCCCGACGCCGACTTGACGCCGACCCGCCGGATCAGGCGGAGAGGAACCGGTCCTGATACTCGTTGCGCTTGGCGACGAACCAGCCCTCCTGGATCGGCCACCACCACAGCCGGTCGAGCGCGTCGCCGGGATAGGCGGCGGCGAAGAACGCCTTGGCCTCGTCGCTCAAGTAAGCCTCCGCCCCCGCCGCCGTGGTGTTGATCGAGGTGTGGCTGGCGTACATCGCGCCCGCCTCGGGCGTCAGGATCCAGTTGATGAAGGCGTAGGCCTGATCGAGGTTGGCGGCCTTGGACGGGATCGAGACGCCCTCCATCCACGCCAGCGCGCCTTCCTTGGGCGCGATGTAGCCGATGGGCAGCCCCTCACGCGCGAGGCCTGCGGCGGAGCTGTCCCAGGTCTGGCCGATCACGGCGCCGTTGACGCGGAACGCGCCCTGCGCCTCGTTCTCGTTGGACCAGAACTGCGCGATGTTGCCCTTGCGGGCGATCGCCTCGGCCACCATCACGTCATAGTTGGCGACCATCTTCGCCTCATCGACGAAGGCCTCGCGCATCGGATGCGGCAATTTGCCCTCGGATTCGAGCCACAGGCCCAGCCCGACTAGGCCGGAATGGCCGCGCACGGTGGCCTTGCCCGCCATCTCGGGCTTCCAGATGTCGCCGTAGGAGGCGGTTCCATAGACCAGCGGCGCCTGCTCACGATCAAAGGCCAGCGCCTCGTTGCCTAAGCCCGTCGGCCCCT
>Ga0100390_10005668_pt1 | contig 10653 bp, 6 predicted proteins | sample CryGeymeta201514_FD_81540 | JGI IMG/M metagenome (GOLD analysis project Ga0100390, IMG submission 81540) | Groundwater microbial communities from Crystal Geyser aquifers in Utah, USA - Crystal Geyser metaG 2015-14 | ecosystem: Environmental > Aquatic > Deep subsurface > Groundwater | place: USA... | reverse complement strand
GGGCAGGTGCTGGGACAGGTGCAAGCGATGGGTCTGAAACAGCTGATACTCGTCTCTGCCGTTCCATCAACTTTCTTTTCCACTCTGGGACGTTATCTTCGTCAGAAGAAGCTGGCACAGGTGTAGGTACAGGTACAGGAAATGGCTCCTTTATCTCTGCTTCTCTTTCCTGGACAGGGGCGGACGTGGTAGTCTCTAGAACCTGGGCAGGTGCAGGCGACGGATCTGAGGTAGCTAATACGCGTTTCTGCCTTTCCATGAACCTTTTTTTCCACTCTGGGATATTATCTTCATCAGTAGTAGCTGGCACAGGTGCGGGTGAAGAGGTTGTCTCTATTACAGCTGGTTCTGGTTCCGGGACAGTGGCGGGAGTAGAGGCAGGTTTGGTAGTCTCTGGAAGTGGGACAGGCGAAGATGATGGAGCTAGCGAAGACTCAGCTTCAATCTCTGCATCCGCTTCTACCTCTGTGTCATTAGGCTCAGCGGCTAAAGCGGGGGCTTCCGTCGATGGCGGCTTCCAGCTCGTTCGAGTGGGAATTGGCATTCGCATGGTGCTTGTGCTCGATGGAGAAGAAAGATACCCAGGAAATAGGAGATGAGCAAGAAACTACACTATAGGATGGTTCGTATTTATCAACTTTTTTAGCTGACCCCAATTAAAATCTTATTTAACCTTTCTACAACAGTTTGGTATTGGAGCCAAAAGAATTTGGAGAGCAAGAACGTATGTGTTTTCGTTTGTTGGGCATAGTTTCATAGGTCGACAAGAGATTTCGATGCCAAAATTGTCCGTCGTAAAAAGCTGCTAATCGGACTCCACAGATAGAGTTAAAGCTAAGTGGCTAGTAGTCGTAGCAATGTAGAGAGTAATAGCTAGTAGTAGACCTAGTAGCTAGCAGTACTAGTAAGAATAATACTAGCTACTACTGAGTAGCTACTGCTACTAGAGAGTAGTAGCTAGAGTACTCAGTAGCTAGTAGTAGTAGGAGGAGTCTAGTACCTGGTAATGTTAAAAACTTCCTGATGTCCACAAGTGCTGACAACGCAAATGCTATCAATAGTAGCTACTGAAGCACCCCTGAGTGCTTTATTAGCCAATAGTAACAACTGAATACTGTGGCCCAAACGCTTGCGGGCAAATGCTGTTTAGACTTGACAGCATTTTTCAAGTCTTGTAAATCAGATTTCCCATTGCAGTCCTTCTAACTGTGTCTTCTATCTTCTAAAAGGATTTATTTTAACAGGAGACACGCCCTCTCGTGGCGCTCATCAGGGCAGCAGCTTCGTTTCATTCCTGGTGTATCCCATTTGTGCAATAAAACCAGGATATCCAGCGCGTGCCAAGAAACCAGGGGACTTTGACAGAGGGTTACAGGAAGTGCAACACGATGGTATGGGACAAATTGGAGCTTCTTCTCGTGTCGGACAATCCACTGTAAAAGTGCCGAGGGCTCTATTCCGTAACTCACAAATAGCACTAGGAATTCGACCCGTCAGCATAGGATTCATTTCAATGGACAGTATTTTTAGAAGATTCAATCGACCGAGCTCTGAAGGGACCGTTGCCGATAGCTCATTCCCGTGGAGCGAAAGTATTGTAAGTTTTGTTAGTAGCCCCAGTTCAGATGGGATGGTGCCTGTCAAACCATTGTCATTCAGCAAAAGTACAGCTGTGATTAAATGTACACGAAACCAGGGTTAGCTGCTTGAAAGACATTCCAATTCATCACCATGCACACGCACACTCACTCATATTTCGAAAGTTTCCAAGGATGCTTGGAATTGTCTGTCGGAATCTACTGTCGCCAAGATCAATTGTGACAACCTCTTGAAGACTCTGTACTTCTTCTGGTATATTCCCCCCCACAAGTGTATTTGACATTCGAAGATCTGTAAGTTTTGTGAGTGCTGCGTACTCGCTCGGTATTCTAGCTCTTATGTTGGTGTCTGATATCGACAAGGACTGGAGATCGGTAAAGAGTCCAAATTCGGTAGGAATGCGGCCAGAAAGAAGTCTATTTGATTCCAAGTTCAAAGTTTCTAGTCGAGTGAGCCGAAAAAGCTCAGTTGGGATCTCTTTTGTGTATTCATTGGAGCTCAAATCAAGTGAGGTAAGGGAAGTCGCACCACCAAGGTCCCTTGAGATTTCCCCGCCAAACTGATTGTCATCCACCCGAAGCACTTTAAGGTTAGATGCTGCTGCGACCTCTGCTGGCAGAGGCCCTACCAACTGATTGGACGATAGGGATATTTCTTGAACAATTGGCAGTAAAAATAGTTCACCAGGAATCGTTCCGCTCAGCATGTTTTGATCAAAATTTAGCACCTGGAGTCCACCCAAGAGACCCAATTCCCAGGGCAGCTGAGGCGTGCATAGAGAGAGTGCAAGCGTAAGACTTTACTGTACTCCTTTTTTCACAATTAACAAAAATCGATCTTCGTACTTACCGAGCGAGAGACTCGGTTATCTTCCAGAGCCAAAAGAGCAATCAGCTGATTGGTGCAAGCTAGTCCATACCACGTACACACATCAGCATCTGTCAACCAACTATCTTGCGATTCCCACTCCGTCCCATCATTGTTGTAGTACATAAATGACATGACATATCTCTGCAAGAGGTCTGTTTCATCATCTTGAAAACCAGTAGCAAGCCAGACAACTGCCATGTTTGCAGGGTCACAAGATTCGATGGTGAATGACCAGCTGGGATAAATTTGGCGCACAAAATCTTGAACAAGGGCATCGTATTTGGCCCGAACGTCAGTCTCAAGCTCCGTAATCTCCCCGTCGCATTCACACTGTGAAATAATATTGGGGTTAATTTGCCCAGAGACAGGACACTGGCCCGGAACGTAGGGAGCCATGGGGGTGGTGGGCTGGTCCCCTACGAAATCAGTAGTTGTAGACGACATCGTAGGGGACATCGAAGGGGGCATTGTAGGCGTGCCACCGTTTTCACCGTCGTCATCATCGAATGGGGGCGCCCCTACAAGCGCTAGAATGAGCAAAATAGCAGCAACTAAGAGCCCCAAGAAGAGAAGGCACACTAAAGCCATCAACCAAGGATTCTCACGTTCTCGATATTTTTCGACTACCACATAGCCCTGGTCTTCTTCGTCAAAAAAGCGTTCGTTTTCGCCTTTGCTTTCATCGTCGTCATCTTTCGATTTTTGAAGCGCTAACAAAGCTACCTGATTTCTTGGTCCAACGTTAGATGAAACACTATTGAATTCTTCGCTCGTAGGAAAAAATCCATCCGGCTCAATTCGAACACTGGCCACACTGTGACTACCACCAGGATCAGGCAGTAAAGGACCAGACGACTGTGCTATTCGAATCGGAGGCCTATAGGCACTGAAGGAAGTCGATTGACTCGGTTGAAAGGTTGAAATTGAAGTCTGTGGAATGGGACGATGGACTTGTGAAAAGGCATGTGCCTCGTCATCGGGCGCTGATGCTGGTGTTGAAGTAAAAGCGTGCGCATTTGAACTTGGAGAAACTGTTGGCATGGAAACAATTTCCTCTTCCATGACAATTTCTTCTTCTTCGATTGTCTCGCCGTCCTCGTCCTCCACGATCTCCTCAATAATGTATCCCTCCTGATCGATAATCTCGTCAATAATGGGATCGTCTTCAGTGTCACCTGGTCCTACAGGTACGCCTGCGTAAATGTTGTCCCTCTCCGAAGGGTCGCCATCCTCGTACTCTTCGAGTATGTACTCCTCTTCTTCGTCATTCCCGCCCACGGGTTCATCCTCAAATACCTCGACAACGTCTTTCGGACGAGGTTCTTGAATTGAGCTATCCAGATCATTGCTATCCGTTTGAGTTGGCTGATCTGAATCTAAGCCATGTTCAACGCTGCTATCTTTCTGCTCGCTAGATGTCCCGGAGACCTTGGCAACCCTGGCATTCGTTTCTGTGCGCTCCGATGACTCAGTTGTCGATTCTCGTTGTTTCATTTCATTAAACTTCTTTTTCCACTCTGGGATATTATCGTCACTGGAGGCTTCCTTCACGTTGGTTTCGGGAGACGGACTACTTTTGGCTTTCATTGCCATCAGTTTTCTTTTCCATTCAGGAAGATCCTCCTCGACTGCTTGCTTCGAGTGCAGCGACTGACTGTCTATTTGTTGGGGGGAACTTTTTTCCTTCATCGTCTTGTATTTTTTCATCCATTCTGGCTCAGGCTCTCCCTCTTTTTCCTGGGCTGGTTTGGGCTTATTTGGGCTTGTCGGTTTCGATTTCATGGTATTCAACTTCTTCTTCCACTCAGGAATTGATTCGTCACTGTCTTCGGCCTCGCTGGCGGAGCTAACAACAGCAGCAGGTGGCCCCGAACCTGACTTCCTCCACGGCGGTAGAGTTGAAGAATCCGACGAGGAATTGGAGTCTTCGGACATGGTCGAATGCTGTCGTTGTATTGTGGTATGCGTTTATCGTAACAGTCTACTTGTCAAATCTGCTTGTAGTCTAAGGTGGTAGCATCGATTGTGCTTCTCTACTGGCTATTTCTACCTAGCTAGTAGAGTGCGATGAAATAAATAATAAATAAGAGTTTTAAACTGAATTATAGCGAGAATAATTTAGTCAGCCAATTTTGGCCGGGACACTTACATGAAGTTAGATTTTTGTAGATATCTCACGGATCCAGACATCCCACCTGGGCATTCAAGTCCATTCGTGGATGACATTTAACTCGGCACCATCAAAATCTAGACCTTTTGTACTCCAGCAGAATACTACTACTGCTAGCTATTATAAGTTCAGTATAACCAAAAAAATCGTAGTCTTCATGAGCGAGATGGCAACATGCACAAACATTTATTTAAAGCGTGGAAGCAAAAACTATCGTAGAGGTTCTGACACAATGTCAGTAGTTACAGAGTCGCAGGATCACGTAGGCAAGCTGTACAGCACGTCGAAATTGGGCAAAGGACACCAAATTCTTGGGTTGGACAATCTGTAATGAACGTGTCCAGTTTCAAGTCACGGAGAGAACAAACTTCCACAGGTGTTCGCCCCGTCAAGGATGTGTTTTCCAAGGTCATAACCTCTATAAAATGAATAGAGAGATACTAAATGAGCAAACAATATTTACATAGTCACCGAATCATGTTCACGAACGCGACGCTACTAGCGACGAACAAATGCATAGTGACGCTGAAACGTACCAAGCTCCACCAGATTGCCAAGGACGGCTGGAATATCTCCAGATAATTCATTTCCATTTAACGAAAGTGTAATGAGATCTGTAAGTAACCCAAGCTCTGTTGGAATAGTGGATGTAAGACCGTTGTTGCTGAGTACCAACGAGGCTGCAAAAGATTAAAAGAAAAATGTTGTGGTTGGACCAATTGAAAGAATTTCAATAACATCATTCATCAGTGACAACAAAAGAGCTTTGCTACCGGAATACTTACTGAGTTGGGTCAATGTACCCAGAAAGGTTGGGATAGATTTTCGGAATTGGCTGCCATCAAGATTGAGATGGGTCAACTTTGTCAGTGCAGATAGCTGCTCCGGAATCGCCCCCCCCACGAGTGTATTTGCTATTAAAAGCTCTTCCAGGTTGGTCAGAAAACTATATTCAGCAGGAATAGGAGAGCGGAGCTTTGTGTTGGAGAGCGAAAGATATGCCAGCGCGGTCAGACGACTGAGCTCAGTGGGTATGAGCCCTGCGATATCATTGTTGCCCCCGATTGAAAGAAATTGAAGGCTCGTCATATCAAAAAGCTCTGGTGGCAATTGATTTTCAAATCGGTTTGAGGCAAGATCGAGCTGCCGCAACTTTGTAAGAGCTCCTACTTGTGGGATGATAGATCCTTCTAAGTCGTTATTGCCAAGCTGCAACGAGTCAAGCTGTACCGCTCTCTCAATTTCGACCGGGAGAGACCCAACCAGACGGTTGCCCGATAAGCTCATACTGCGCAAATTGGTCAGGCCAAAGAAAAGATCTCCAGGAAGTATGCCTGTCAGCTGATTTGAGTCTAAAGAAATCTCTTCAACACTCGTCACAAGGCTGAGTTCTCTCGGTACCTAGTAGAGTAGCGGGTGCAGAATAAATCCTGAAGTGAGGCGAACAAATGAATCATCGCAGAACACGAATCGAAGGCATCGTCGGGTACTGCACTTACTGGACCGAAAAGATTATTGCCATTAATATTAATAAAGTCAATATTCTTGGGATTTGCACATTCAACTCCAAACCAGTCGCACACATTTGCATCGGAGATCCAATTCTCCTGGTTTCTCCACTCCGTTCCTGCGGTAGAATAGTACAAAAACGCCATGATGTATCTTTGAAGCAAGTCGGTTTCATCACGCGAATTGACCGTTGCAAGCCAAACTAGCGCCTGGTTTGCCGACTCGCAAGACTCGGGTCCAATATTCCAACTGGTGTAGACAGCTGGAACAATCCACTCGTCGCGCAGCGATTCATATTTTTCCCGTGTGTCGTCGGCAAGCGTTGTGATTGCTCCGTTACACTGGCACTGAGAGAGAACATGTGGTTGATTCTGTCCAGACAAGTTGCATTCTCCTGGTACATAAGGATCCAATGGGGTTGTTGGCGCTTCTCCAATAAAGTCGGGGTCGTCTTCCTGGCCAAAATCAACATCAAAAACAAACCGAAGGAGCAAAAGTATCACGGCTGCCACGAGTAGGAGGAACAAAAGACACAAACAAGCATAGATGACTCTGTCAATTTTTTCCTCGTCCTTGTCCTGTTGTTGAATTACGACAGGTTGTTGATACGTAGCTAGTTGGTTTTCCACGTCAGCTGTTGATTTGGTCTTGTCAACCTTGCTTGGTGGTTGCATCTCTTCCTCTGGCTCCTCTTGAATCGCCTCCGCGGCTTCGCCAATTGCTACTTCTTGTACAATATTACCATTTTCATCCACACACTCGATTTCCTCTTCTTCTTCCACGATATTGTCATCCTCGTCAGTAGTTTCAAATACAACTTCTTCTTCCATCACATCACCATCTTCGTCGACATTTTCTTCGTAATTTTCACTCTCTTCTTCCTTTTCAGCGTCACCGGGAATCATTGGTATTGGAGCTGGCGCTGGCGCTGGCGCTGGAGCTGGCGCTGATGCTGAAGCCGAAGACGCCGTTCCGTCTACGTCGTCCATATCATATGGGAGTGGAGCAGCGGCGGGTGACTCGGTCGATGCAGCCTGCGCCATATCTTCTTCGATACTAACCGGTGCTGGTGCAGGAGCATCCGCCGTTTCCAAACCTGAGTCAGGTGGCTCGTTGGTGGCACCATCTGAAGTTGGGAACGACCTAATGGAACTCTCACTTGGATTACTGTTGGTAGCAGCCTCGCCCGGTTCACCACTAGAAGAAGCCCCAGTTGGAACATCAGTCCCACTTCGTGTAGCGTCCCCTACCTCTGATTCGGGTTCCCCTTCAGCTTCCTCTTCTTCGATAATCTCTTCGTAAGAGTTATCCGTGGTCTCCGCTACTTCTTCTTCTTCTTCTTCTTCTTCTTCTTCTTCTTCTTCTTCTTCTTCTTCTTCTTCTTCTTCTTCTTCAAATTCATCCATGGCTTGGGGAGAAGAATTATTTCTTCTCTCAACTACATCCTCAAAGTCTCTACTATCAGGGCGGTGGTCAACCACCTCTTCTTCTACTACCTCTTCTTCGACTATTTCTTCTTCTACTAGCTCGTCTTCGAATTCTCCGCTACTCTCCGGGCGTGAATTTTCCGTGTTTTCTGCCAATTCTTGAAATTCGCTACTTTCGGGACTCTCTTCGACCACTTCCTCTTCGAAGATTTCTTCCTCCGGAGAAACTGGGGTAGGTAGTGTTTCGAATTCAGGTTCCGCCATTACGGGTGCCGTAGTGGTGGCTTGGGCAGGAGTATCTTCACCGACAATATCTTCTGTGGGATTTACGACTTTAGATTCGTCTGAAGTAGAGGTATCTGGATGTACAGGAAATGTCTCCTGAGTTGGAGGTTCATCGGTGGGTGTTGGGTCCGCTGGAGTCTCTGCGACGTTTTCTGTGCCAACTTCATCCGTTTTGGCCGTCTCTGCGGCGGTTTTTTCAGTTTCGACAGATGCCTCTGTGGCTTCTTTGTTGCGTTGCCAGGGTCGCTTCACTTCCAAGACCTGCTGTTTGTTTTTCGATTCATCTGCCGTCTTGGCTAGCCAACCCGCGAGTGCTGCCACACCTTTCGGTTTTTCCTCTTCAATAATAATTGCTGGTTCAGGCCCAGCAGCTGATTCGGCGGCAGTTTCCGCTTCAAGGCCAGGCGTCTCCTTGGCAGACGTTTCCTCAACGCTAGCCATGGTCGATGCACGATACTACTGGCTACTGCGATCGTATTATGGGAATCGCTTTCACTCGACTGGATTCGAAATACAGAGTTCTCAATCAAAGTCACCCAGTACAGTGTGCAGATAAGCAGGCCACGCAGGCTGCGACCTTTTGTTTTGGCGTGATGGTGGCTTTCTTATCAAAATTGATGATGTATTGGGCGAGCACCGACAACTTCTTTTGCACGAATGATTTTTCTTTTGGTGGAAGAAGAAAAATATCCGGGAAGCAAGACATCTCATAATTAAAAAAATGTCGATGTCTCCCTCATATTTAAGAAATATTGCAAGTCCCATTTAACATTGTGAGGACGAGCTAACACAATTGACCCCAACTCTAGTATTAGACTACCCGCCAGGAGGGTAGCTAGCTTTTACTGTTGTAATACTGTACTCGGGCACATAGCAAAGAGCAGCTACATGATCTTTTCAAACAATTAAAACGTAAACCATAATATGTACTACAGTAACAAATAATTTCATCTCATGCCTTAGGTAGTAGGATTGCGTAATATTCCGCAGACATGATTTCAATGCATTTCCTCCGGGCCGGTCTTCCGACATGGATGTCATTACATCATCGGATTCAATCATGCTGTAAAGGAAGTAGTCTCCAGTCGATGTTTACAATTTTCTTTTTCGTCCTCATGACATTTCGATTGGTACACAATTGGTGCAGCAAGTTTCGATAGGACAAAGGACTCCGAGCTCTCGGGTAGGGCAATCCGACGTAAAGTTGTCTAGGTTCCGATCTCGGAGGTTGCAGATTTCCTCGGGAATAATGCCAGACAACAATGGGTTTCCCCAGATGGTGAAGTTTTCTGCCATACAATTGAGAAGTGTTGCACACACATTTCGTTCGCGTGAGAAAGACTACACAAAGAGCGCGCACAATTTATGGAGAAAAAGCAAAAGAACGCCAATTCGTGGTTCGTAAACGTACCTAAAATCGTCAAGCGACCTAACTCGGTAGGAAGCAATCCCGTCAACTCATTGGAATGTAGGTCCAATATTTTAAGGTTTCGGAGATTGGCAAGTTCCGTTGGAATGGTTCCAGAAATTGTGTTGTTACCCAACATCAACATAGTAAGACCTGTAAGACTTCCCAAGAAGGCAGGAAACGCCTGGCGGAATCGACTACCGGTAAAGTCAATAGTCTCGAGGCGAGTCAAACGGCCGAAGTCAGTAGGGAGTGCTCCACCGACAAGCGTGTGTGAGATATTAAGCTCTCGAAGTCTTGTCAGGCGACCGTACTCGCTAGGAACATTTGCTCGAATTTCCGTCTGAGCAAGAGACAGAGATTCCAAGTTGCGAAAATTTCCGAATTCTGTGGGGATTCTTCCTTCGATAGCCGTGTTGTTGGCTAAACTCAAGACTTGCAAATTTGTCAGACGGTTCAGCTGCGTTGGAATGGTTCCTGAAAATCTGTTGCCGGCCAAGCGTAATGTTTGGAGTCCAGTGGCTTGTCCGACTGTTGTGGGGATGGACCCACGACGGAGTTCGTTTCCATCTAGTGTCAGGTTTCTCAAGGAAGATATACCAAAGATTTCACTAGGGATGGTATTGACGATGAAATTGCTGTCGAGAGAAATTGTTCCTAGGCGGGTGAGCAAAGCAAGTTCTGTTGGGATCTGCAGCATCAAAATGCATTGCAAAGAAACTTGTGTGAGAAAGCGACGGTTGGTAGCATCCAAGTAGTTTCGTTTCGCAGAGACCATTGAATCAGGCGAAAGCCTGTTACAGACGACTTGAGACTCACCTCGCCTCTCAAGGCATTGTTCATAAGGTGTACCCTTTCAAGCTCATTATTTGTACATGACAAGCCGAGCCACATGCACACGTTCTGGTCGGAAAGCCAGAGACTGTCTTGTGTCCACTGCTGGCCCTCTGTAGAGATGTAGAGATAGGCCATAGTGTACCTCTGTATTTGATCCCGAAAGCTATCAGGAACATTACCAGTAGACAGCCACAATAGTGCCTGGTTTGCAGGGTCACAAGAAGACACCTGAAAGCTCCAATTGGGATAGATGTTTGGAATCAACTCGGCTACAAACGTGTCATATTGACTTCGCACCTCCTCGTTCACAACCGAAATAGTACCAAAACATTCACACTGTGAAATAAAGTTTGGTTGAGCTTGGCCGCTGAAATCACAGTTTCCGGGTTCATAGTCTGCCATGGTTGGATTATCGTCGTCGTCCTCCCACCATTTGGGGATGGTTTCCGTGACAAAGAGAAGAATCAGAATCACTGCAGCGGCGATCAAAAGGAAAAGCAAGATACAAGCCGCCACATAAAGAGCAGGGTTTTCGTCCCGCTTGTCTT
>Ga0100390_10005660_pt1 | contig 10662 bp, 8 predicted proteins | sample CryGeymeta201514_FD_81540 | JGI IMG/M metagenome (GOLD analysis project Ga0100390, IMG submission 81540) | Groundwater microbial communities from Crystal Geyser aquifers in Utah, USA - Crystal Geyser metaG 2015-14 | ecosystem: Environmental > Aquatic > Deep subsurface > Groundwater | place: USA... | reverse complement strand
CGTATCCGATTTCTCCCGATGTGTTCCTGTTTCTGAGTGGGAGACGGGATGGGGCATTTCGGGTCATTCCGGTGACGTTGGATTCGGGTCTCCTTGTCTCACGTTCCCTTCGGCTGGCTCTGATGGATTTTCTCGCAGAAGTGAGAAATCAAATCTTGCGATTTTATTACTTAGTATTACTCACCACGTCTTTTTCAGAATTATGAAGTCTGTTGCCTATTCTATCAAGCTCGATCCATATTGCCCAGTACCATTGAGAAAATTGTACGGTAGAAGCGAAGGATAATGCAAAACAAAAAGGAGAATGAGTTTTCTTCGGGCATCGCTGCAACGGCTCCCTCCTCGACCGTCGATATACCGTTTGAGCTGCCGCAGCGACTATTTCCACAGGACAAGTCTAAAGTGGTATTGAAATGCATCGATTGTCATGCTGGAGGAGAACCGGCTCGTATTATCTTGTCGGGACTTCCACGTCTCCCATCGGAGTGTTCTACGGCTCTTTTGAAGCGATCCTACATGAAGTCAAACTTGGATCATCTACGTAAAATTCTGCTGTTAGAACCACGAGGATATCCCTGTCAAAATGCCGACTACATTTTCCCTCCTGACAGTGAGGGCGGTCATATACAATATGTAATTGCCGAGCAAAACGAGATTTATCCTCTCATGAGCGGACACAATACAATTTGTGTCTGCACAGCACTGTTAGAATGCGGTGTCATTCAAATGGTCGAACCAGTCACCAAGTTCACTCTCGAAGCACCGGCTGGACTGATCGGAATTACAGCTAAGTGTCACATGGGCAAGGCACAATCCATTGCCTTTCGCAATACCCCTTCGTTTGTCGAACATTTGGATATCACGGTTCAAGTTCCGCGCGGTATTGGACCAGTCACACTGGATGTGGTCTACGGCGGAATGTGGTATGCCATCGTCGATATTCGACAATTCCAAAAGCACGATGCTACTATAAATTTGGTACTGGACCCCGGCAACGGCAAAGAACTTTGTCGTGTAGGCGAAATGATCAAAGTCGCCTGTCGAGAACAGTTTCCTGTGCAGCATCCTACCGAGGACTATCCGGGTTGTGACATTTTGGCCTTTCGCGATGGCAATCGAAATGCTGTCATTATGAGCAACAATGTCTTGGATTGGGACAGACCCGAAACCTGGACGGCCATGATTGATCGATCTCCCTGTGGAACGGGAACGTGTGCCATCATGGCCACTCTCCATGCGCGTGGGTTGTTACAAGTAGGGGAACCATTTGAGCACTACAGCATTGTGGGCTCAAAATTCATTGGAACGATATTGGAAGAAACCACCCTGGAAGATGGGCGAAAAGCAATAGTTCCTCAAGTAGAAGGGTCTGCTTGCATTACTCAGTATTGTGAGGTGGTTGTAGATCCAGAAGATCCCTTTGCGGAAGGCTTTCGAGTAGGAGATATATGGTAGGTAACCTCCATAGTCCAGCATAGGAAGGCTTGACAGGTGAGCAACTGTGGAGCTTTTAGTCAATACGAACGACTGCATCTCTAAGCGAGAGTGACACAACGTTGGCCTACTATCCTACTATCTAGAATTTTTCACAGAAGTAAGATCAATACAGTACAACATGTTTTGTAGCCCGTGCATGTTGCAAACACAGGCGTTGGCAAAATTACATTCCAGTTCCAATCGCTTTAACCCCATTGATGAAGAGGCAAACGCCAACAATACTAGCTACAGTGCTAGTAGACTACTACTGTAGTATTGTAGCTAGGAGATTACTATCTAGTAGTACCAAGTGAGTGGTAGTACCAAGTGAGTGGTAGCAGTACTACGGGTAGTCTACTACTACTAGAATGCATGCATCATGCTACGCTACAACATACTCGGAGTAGACTAGACTACGTAGTAGTAGTAGTATTAGAGATCATCACTCGGGTTTGACTTCTCGGACGACTGATTTTCGCATCAAGCCTTTACGATCGTTTGTAAAAAATGCCAACAAGCAATCACAAATAATAATGATAATAAACAACAATAATCCCGTTCAGTTCATTAGGAGATAACAAGAAAGTAGATTGACGAGGACGGAAGGAAAGCTACCTCTTTAGGAACATACCAGCATCGTTACCACCAGAGTGAACAGATACTAGTTGCAATTTTGCTACATTTGAGCTACTGTAGGACAACCAAACTTTCTCGCACTCTCTTTCTGCGATAGTTGACGTTTCTCACAAAGAAAATGACAGTACGTCTCATCTTATGGTTATTTCTGTGCGCTGCGATACCCGTTTCATCTGCCGAACCCATGTATTATTGCAGTAGAAGATTGTCGCGGACACCTTCGACTACGCGACCATCTATTACCAGATATATTATTGCCAGACCAGTATCGAGTTATCGCCAACGTCGACCAATCTCCAATACCAATCCGTACGCCACGAGACAGCAGCAGCAGCAGCCACGGGATTACTCTACCATTTTTTTGGACGTGGATGAATTCCAACGCGATAAGAAGGCCAGGATCTGGCAGGTCAATTTCAAGACACGACAACCAGGAAAGTATTCGTGGGCCACGCGGCTGGTGATTGCCAACGTGCTCTGTTATCTGGCTCAAAGTTGGAATCCCAGAATTACTCAAATGTTTGTCAAAGATTCGGCCAAAATATTGCGAGGGCAAGAGTTATATCGACTGCTAACCCCCGTCTTTTTGCACGGGGGTGTGGCGCACTTGGCCATGAATATGTATTCGTTACGAAACATTGGCCCGGATGTGGAAAAGTTGTTTGGTCCGGGTCGATTTGGCCACCTATCTGGGAGCCGGAATTTGTGGCAACCTCCTTTCCGCCATCAATTCCCCCAATCCGGCGCTCGGGGCCAGTGGTGCCGTCTTTGGTATTATTGGGGCTCAACTCGTGTTCTTGTCCCGCAACGATTGGTTGCTAGGGCAGCAAGGGGAACGAATGCAATCCGCCATTCTACAGACAGTGGGCTTGAATTTGGTCATGGGCTTGATGAATCCTATGATTGACAATTGGGGCCATTTAGGTGGTCTCGTTGGGGGTGGTGCTGCTGCGTATTACTTTGGACCAAGATTACATCTCATGAATATTCCAGAGGGGGGTAGATTATTGGTGGACAGGTAAATCATCCACTGGAAGATTATTGTTGTGTGTCCTGTTGGGTCGTTGTTACTTGAAGAACCATCAACCTCATACAATTCTACCACCCATCGTAATTTGTCCTTATAGACCCATTGTGCGTCTTCCTCGCTCGATTGAATCCATCCCCGAGAGAATAAGTAACAAATTTAAGCGCGCGACGCAACGATTGAAGATCAATCAGCATGTGTCCGATCTCCCCGACAAGCCGTGGCGCAACAATCAGCGGCAACGACAGCGGCAACGACAACTGCAACGACAAGCAGCGCCCAACCGATCTATCAAACCGAAGCATTTCTAGCTAGAGTATTGCTGCCCAAAGTGTGAACCAGACTCAATATTTCCAGAGGAAAAAAAGCAACGGCAACCGTAATACCTCTCAATCTTTGTTTGAACCTCTTGGTAATTTATTTGTTAGTTTGCTTTGCTGTTGCTGCTTCGATGTAAGCTACAAATTAGAACGAGAGACCTGGACACGAAGTCTGGTGGACTCTATCGGAAGGGAAATATCCCATTCGCCTCCTCGTACATCGCGACAGCCCAATTTGATTTCAATAGAATAATTGCCTTCTTCACGTATCGGGGGACACTCGAACCGAAATTCAAATTTGCCGTTGGCGCGCAGATTTGTCGACAATTCCTTGTATTCCCAGGGTCTTGTCTTTGCTGGAGAAGCGGCAGCTTCGTCCTCTTCTTGCTTGTCGTCTTCTTGTTTTTCGTCGAGTACATGCTCCTCTTCCTCAAGTGGTCCGGCATAGTCGGCTCGGTGGCATAGCACGACAGACGCGAATTCCAATTTCGTTTTGGCCAAAAAGGCCGACGGGATCTCACCAGTAGCAAGAACGCCAAAGGATATTCCGGGATAGCCCTCCGCAACATCGAGCCTGTCATTGATTTTGGCAAGATGGCTACATTGATCAGGATCAGCGATCAGTTGCAAACATCCACTGGGAACGCCAGACACCCGCAAGAAATCGACAGGAAAGGGCCATGGACACAACAAGATACCATCCATCATCTCTAGCATGGCAGCTGCTCGGATAACAGGGTCCACGGAGGTGCGCATCTTATCCAGCAGGCGTTCATTAAGACATTGCATGAATCTGGATATTGGAAGACTGCGATCGCCCGAATGCCCTGTTCCTGGCCAGGTCTCCCCCATCTTTGTTGGCAGCGAGAGCATATCCGAAAAGACAACGCGAATTGCTCGAGCCACGAAACGACAGACTGTATGAAGGGTTTTTAAAGCTGACCTCGATTGCTGACACAGAAACAACCCATGCCTTCGAAAAATTCTATGATACCGACAAGCAAGCGCGTCGCAGCATTTTATGAGGTTTTGAAAATGCAAGAACGATCTCGTTCGTTTCGCTGGCCCATCTCCCGTGAGTCTCATTTCCCGTATGATCTGGCGCAAGCCTGTCAACACGTCGAGAAAGTCCAGCTGTAATGAAACGACATTGATTTGAAATGAGAAATCTGATTCTGGGGATAGGTAGACGGCATGAATTGACTGGAAGATGGTCAGCGCTGACCGTAGCTTCGTTGTTGCCATCGGTATTCCTCTGGCTGCAAACTTTGACAATCCATTCTCTGCATCTGCTATTTTGGACAAAGCCGACATCCAAAGATAGTATTTCTCATTTAAAGGAGTTTGGAAAATATTCTGATAACACTGTCCTGCAAACGAATAATTCCCCGTCTGTAATGCCAAGCGTGCCAATTGATACTGCTTCCAGGGATCATCCAACTGTTGAGCTATCTTTAGAATTGCCTCACCTACTTGACTTTCCGCTCTCTCAAAGAAATACGCCTGACGACACGCTAAGACTGCGGCAAGGAGTTCAGCTTGACTGGATTTGTCTGTCCTTTTCTCCAGCATTTCAATCAGCATTGCTGAATTTTGCGCCGCCGCGCCAGGGTTGGCAGCTGCGACGGAAGAAACCACACGCAAGAAGAATTGCTCCTGCTCCGTTTCACCTGGTATCTTCAAGCTCTCAAAGAGGAGGTTCAAAATCAAAATTGCAAACGACAGTGATATCCGAGATGCAGCAGACACCATTTTCTGAATACTGGATTGGACATAGCGCGATAGCTCGGCTGAAACTTTTGAGTCATTCTGTATAGTCGGCAATAATACCTGTAGGCTTGCAAATAATGTCTTGCCATGAATGTCAACTGATGGCTTTGATCCGTATGCAAAAGCTAAAGCCAATAATTCAGATGCTTCGCTCACGACAGTTTTGTCAGGGTGGTGTATAAGTTGTACAGCGCAGGCAATGAGATCTTCCCGACGAGTCGCAATGTCATCATCTTCTTCGCCATTATCCGCCTTTGTATTCATTTCTTTGGAAAATAAAAAGTAAATAAAGTGTCTCGCGGCAAATATCAGTGAAGCCAACATGCAAGGTGGCTCCTCGCTTATGTCTGATGTGTCTTCATCTTCATCGTCATCGGGCTTCTTCCAGCAGTGCATCTGCCATTCAACGGCATCTGTCAACGATGAAAAGGCCATGGAGAAAAATGTTGTACCAACCGTGCTGCCTCGAGACTGACACATGCTTGTTAGAAATTCAGCCATGTGTATACCCCGTGCGGCATGAGGGCAAAACGATGAATAGTCGCTATCCATATAATACGTTCCTTCTTTCCCAAAATTTCCCATGGACTGCTTCCGGAGCATTTTGTGACAGCAGTGACATCCTTCATATAAGACCCGGTCATCCACTATGCGATTGATCAAGAAATCCCATTCTTCTTTCAATACGACACCAATGCGACTTTGGACCGCGATGGATAATACGGCGGAACGCGCCCAGTGGGCGTCTTTCAAGGAGATAGCACCCATGGCAAAGGCGTGCAAGGAAGCTCGCAAGTGAGTCAGTGCTCCATCAAATAACGGGCAATTAATCAAGGGCGCTTCTGAATCGAAGGCTGGCAAGGCAAAATCACGCGCCAGCCACTGGATTATGCGCAATCGGTGCTCGTAGTTGACATTAAAAGAATGTGCATGTCGGTTGGCCATAAGTCTACGTGCTCTTTCCCAACAAGGTCGATTCCGTAATTCAGCTATTGTCTCTTTTATGGTTGTTTCGGTAGGTTGTGGATGAATCACCATCGCCAAGAGATGGATCAAGTCGACTTGCTGCAAGGATGCCGCTCTTCCTCCTAAAAACGGCACCAGACCATCTCGACAGAAACTGAAAAAGGCAGCCTCCCATGATAGGTCTGTTAAGGTTCCCATTTCTCCGAATTCAAAGGCTCTGTATTGTCGACAGGTGCTTTCTAATCGCTCTTCCAAGTCCATTTGTAATATGTACTCTTGTGCCAGTTCGGCGCCACTTTTTGTTTCGTCGTTGGCATTATCGCTATTTTCACTTGGCAAAGTGTCGGGGGTATGCTGGAGTAGGAAAAATTCGTTGCCCGTCGAATGAGGCAACAGATACCCCAAGAATAAAATAGCTGCCAGCTGTGACACTTGATCGTGCTCTTTCTCGGTCATGGCGGGAAGCAGTTGGGAGGCGTCTCGTAGGAGCTACAGCAGAAAATAATATAGAAATGAAAAAAGGATTTGAGATGAAATACGATAAAATACAGACCTATATATCCATAGTTTTGAGCAACATACCTGTCTCCATGATCGCTTTTTTGGTTCTTTTGTTGTATCATTATCACTGCTTCCTTTATCCTCGTTTACTTTTAATAGGTCGGGCAACTTCTGGTGTAGCTTGGCTCGACGCTCCTGCTTTCGTACAGCATCGTCCAGTCCAATTTCGGTAAATAATGGACGACGACACGCTTCTTGTAACTCTTGCAGAAGAGGTAGGATATCCCGACGATCCAGCTGAGTCGTCATTTTATTATTGAAATGAAGAGGAACAAATACTATATAATATCCTTGCCGAAGACTTGAGTATATACTTTTGACAGTAGTTCAGTTGGGATCTCGGGTTTCAATGCCAGATAATAGCTATCCCAGAAGAGAGATAATTGAACTAGTATGCAGGGTTGACGAGCACCGGTCGTTTAAATGGATTACGATGCACTACCTTGGACGATTAATTTTATTTTTTCTGCATGCCACTCGAAGAAACTTTTGATTGTTTTACTACTACCAGGTACTAGCTAGAGACTACTACTACTACTAGCTAGTAGTAGACGAGTAGCCTCTACTAGCTTAGTAGAGTAGACTACTACTACTAGCTAGAGTAATGATTGATGTAGTTGTCCTTGATTTTAAGAAAAACAAAAACATTCTCTTTCCCAAAACGTTTTGGCACGCACACGTGCCAAAAATGTCGATTGGCCATGCATACGTCATAAAGCAAAGGCAGCCAACATCAACAACAAAAAAATCTTTGTGAATCTATCCTCTCAGCTCGGTTGCACAATTCACAGAGTCAATCAGACAACTCCTTCTACTGCTACGAGTATCCTTGTATGCTCCAATAAGCTAAGACGTTGCTTAAGCGTGTCCAATCCCAGAGGAAATTGACGAACTTGAAACAACTATTTACACACAAAAAAAGAAGAAAATGAACCGCTTGATTCCCATTGTTTTGGCGCTGTTCGTCTTCAATGGTCAGGAGCAAAATGCTACGGCCTTTTCGGCGGCCCGATTGTCCTCCCGACATTCCCTTCGCAATAATCTACAGTTGGCGGTAACTAGGAAAACATTGGTTCTGGAACGACGGGTGGCGGATACTGTTGAATCGTATGATCCTTTAAACCTATCGTCCAGCAGCAGCTCAGGAAGATTGGCAGCTGACAGCGACGTCAACAACAAGAAGGCACTGTGGGCCACGAGTGTTGCTCTCGTTCCTTTTGTCGGTATGACAGAATCGGCCAATGCTGTAGAATCGATCATTTCGAAGGAAGTCTACAATCCAGCCACCTTTCAACCTGTGTGTCCCTCGTCGGATGGATTTTATCGAGTCCTGCAAACGGGTATTGAAGCCATTGTCGGAAAGGAAAAATTCATTGAATACGGCCCGTTAATTGCTGGAGGATTGCTGCGGGTTCGTTTGGAACTGTGCGTTGTAGAATCTTTTTTCAACGAAGCGGTCGGTCCCTTCATCAAAGAGAATGGTGTTTCGTGGATTTTGCCCTTGCACGAAACGGTCGAAACCTTCTTGGCGGGATCTATTTTTGCCTTGGCTACGACATTTATTTTGGTGGGATCCACCAAACTGTTGACTGTCATTGTAAGCTGTGCTACTCGGTGTGCTTAGTGTGTGGGTTGCGTGATTGCATGCCGAAGAGTGCTTACCCGTTAGTGATTTGTTGCACTGTGGACTCATCAAATGCTTTTACTCTGTTTCATTGATGAATAGACCACCTACTTTGATCTTTTGATTGGTATTCCATCAAGAACATTCGGTGGTTTTTTTTATGATCGTGCCTTGGGTCGCCCTGTGACATTTGATGTTGGATTTGGTCCCTTTAAATCTAGATTGTTGGGTCCCAGTGATGAAGTTTTGGAGGCAAATAAAGGCGAGGAATTGGTCGATTTATCCAACCCATTGACTCTTTTGGTTGTATTGACCAGTGGAAGTGTCCAACTGCTGGGAAAAGCAGCCGGTGTAAGTAGAGAAGGATGATATTTGAGTATCTTTGCTGATCTTACAATTTTATGTCCATCGAAAGCTAATAGTCGTCTCAAATCCTCACCTTCTCTCCTGCCGGTACTCATACATGACTTACGCTACCACGCACAGTTTACGAGAGAGTTTTTGGAAGCCATCGATTTATTTGTGGGTCGGTATTTGGTATTCTTTGCAACTTTTTACATCCTTGTTAAATTTGTCCACTTCAAAATCCTTCCAGACTTTCCCTAACAAAAGGATTTTCACAGAAGATAATACGTCGATCAAGACACCATGAATTTAACAATCATCTTTATGCCATGAATGAAATCATATGCTACTGCTTTGGTTGCAAAAAAAAAATCAAAATACGGAGTCATCGAACCTTTGACTTGGTGTTACGGTGCCACGACTATCAAACAGCGAGATCCAAGATACATTCGAAATAAGCATATTGCATGTTGTATACAGCTACAGATAAATGGCCCATTCTATGCAAATTCTTTGACTCCAAAAGTAGACCGAATCATCGCAATGTACTTGTCGTACTTCAAGTTGTCCGTCTCGCGCTCTTCGATCGTATGACCGGACAGTGTGATGAAGTTGCTGTCGATATATTTCTTACGGGAGAGCTCACCGGAGGCGCCCGTCCTTGGGTCCACAAAGATGAATTCTTCTCCTTTTTTGTTCTTTTCGCGTTTCTTGAGCTTGACACCGAACACTCCTTGAACTTTTTCTGCTTCCTCCAATTCATAGTCCTCAACGTCCATACCGGTCACCACAACTTGACTTGCTACACCGAGGTTTGGAGATGCTTGCATCGCCTTCAGAATCTTTTCTTTCGCGGCCGTGTCCTTAGCGGCTTCAATAAAATCGAGCTTATTGTTTTGGTGCGGTGTGAGTGCGTTCTTCTTAACTACATCATCCCTGTCCACAGCGAAGAGAGTTCCTGCCTTACAGTCAACGAAAATGATGGGATCGTCTTGCTCTTTAAGGACAAGTTCTGACCCGGCTTTTATTCCGGCATCCTTAGCTGTGGTACGGTTGTTTTTGAGTTCTTCGCCATTTAGATGTAGAATCTGCTTCTTATGTGCAATGCCAGTCTCTTTCTCAATGAGCTTCTTAATGGCTTCAATGGAGTCGGTTGGTTCCACATCCACCAATACTGTCTTGCCATCTGAAGTCTTTACCTTGATCGGCATCTTCAAGATGCCAACTTGAATTATAGATCCATCTAGAATGCCCATGTCTTTTACAGTCTTTCCATGAGGAAGCTCTTTCCCACTGACCTTCAATACTTGGCGGGGCGCTGCCATACCAGATACCTCGGCAATTGTCTTCTTGATGTCATCATCAGTCTCAGATGGCTTGATTTCAATTTCATACTTTTTGCCATCTGGAGTCTCCACGTTGACTTTTATGCTTTTAGGCTCTAAATCCAGGACACTTCCAGCCTTAATACCATAGTCTCCTGCAGATTTGTTAGGGTCTGAAAGCTCTTCCCCTTTCATAAACAGTTTCTGGTTCTTAGCAGGAATTCCAGATAGATCCTCTAGCTGATGCTTGATATCAGAGAGCTTATCAGTAGGATCCACCATGACCTTGATAGACTTGCCGTCCATAGTATTTACAGTGATTGGCACTTTGAAAACATCGACCTCAAGATCTGATCCATCAGAAATGCCCATATCCTTCACAGTCTTCTCATCTGGCATCTCTTTGCCATTGAATCTGAGAACTTGTTGAGGCACTGTCATCCCAGTTTCCTTAGCAATTTTCTCTTTTATACTTTCCACAGCATCTGTGGAGCTAACCTGGACACTAATAGTTTTGCCATCTGGGGTCTTAACATTGACCTTGATAATTTTTGGTTCTAAATCCAACACACTTCCTGATTTGATACCATACTCAGAGGCTGTTTTGTTGGG
>Ga0100390_10005633_pt1 | contig 10691 bp, 14 predicted proteins | sample CryGeymeta201514_FD_81540 | JGI IMG/M metagenome (GOLD analysis project Ga0100390, IMG submission 81540) | Groundwater microbial communities from Crystal Geyser aquifers in Utah, USA - Crystal Geyser metaG 2015-14 | ecosystem: Environmental > Aquatic > Deep subsurface > Groundwater | place... | reverse complement strand
CTCAAAAAGAGAAACTCTGAGAGATAAAAGAAAAAAGCTCTCAAACTGAGACGCCAATTACTCTTACAGGAGTAAAATGGACATTGAAACTTAATTGTTCAGTGGTTTAAATTATTTAAGAAAAATACTATGGGCATTGGACTAATTTTATTAATCATACTGGCGGCAGTGATTATTTGGATCATCGGCACCTACAACGGACTGATTACTTTGAAAAACCGCGTGGACGAAGCTTGGAGTGATATTGATGTGCAACTCAAAAGACGATATGATTTGATTCCGAATTTAATTAACACTGTGAAGGGTTATGCGACACACGAAAAAGAAGTTTTTGAAAAGGTTACAGAAGCTAGAACTCGCGCCATGAATGCCGGCTCAACCAATGAAAAGGCAGAAGCAGAAAACATGCTGAGCGGAACACTGAAAACTTTGTTTGCCGTATCAGAAAATTATCCAGACCTGAAAGCCAATCAAAACTTTTTGGAGTTGCAAAGAGAATTGACTGACACCGAAGACAAGATTCAGGCTTCCAGAAGATTTTACAATGGCAATGCGCGAGATTTCAATATTAAAATTGAAGTTTTTCCTAACAACATGATTGCTGGAATGTTGCATTTCACCAAGCGGGAATTTTTTGAGGCGGGCGAAGGGGAGAGGGAAAATGTGAAAGTTGAATTCTAACCGCTGATTATCACTGAGCACACTTGATTTCATTGAACTAAAATTTTATATTCATGTGTGAATCTGTGGTTCTGAAATTATGGCGACTTTATATACGCAAGCGGATCGAAATGTGCGTTTGACCTGGGTTTATATCACCGGCTTTTTGGTTTTTGTAATTGGCGTGGGCTATGTTTTTGCGGGGGCGATGAATAATACTGCAATTTTGTATATCGCCGTGATTTTTTCGATTGTGATGAGCTTTGCTTCCTATTGGTGGAGCGATAAGATTGTGCTGGCGATGAGCAGTGCTAAGGAATTAACGCATGACAACGGTCGGGAAATTTATCACATCGTGGAAAATTTGTGCATCACGGCGGGACTGCCGGTGCCGAAAATTTATATCATCGACGACAGCGCGCCCAATGCCTTTGCCACAGGTCGCGATCCGCAGCACGGCGTGATTTGTCTCACCACTGGCATTATTGCGAAATTAGAGAAGAACGAACTGGAGGGCGTGATCGCGCACGAACTTTCTCACATCGGCAATCGGGATATTTTGCTTTCTACGGTCGTAGTTATTTTAGTAGGTTTCGTAACACTCTTGGCAGATTGGTTTCGTCATTGGGCCTTTTGGGGCGGCAGAAGGCGTGACAACAACAGTGAAGGTGGCGGACAATTGCAAATTATTTTGATAGTTTTAGCTATCGTGCTTTCAATTTTGGCACCCATTGCGGCGGTTTTGATGCAATTGGCCATTTCACGAAAAAGAGAATTTTTAGCTGATGCTTCGGGCGCTCTGCTCACCCGCTATCCGGAAGGCTTGGCCAGCGCTCTAGAAAAAATTTCTGCCGATCAAGAGCCATTGGAAGCGGCCAACCGCGCCACGGCGCATTTATATATTACCAATCCTTTCAAAGGTAAAAAAATATCTTCACTTTTTATGACGCATCCGTCGATTGAGGAACGAGTGGCTAAATTAAGAAGTTTGGATGTGTAGTTTTGTGAATAAATTAAGTTAAAAAATATGAATTCAAGAGAAATTTTTCAGCCAAGGCCAGTGGGTGACAAATCGCAAGAGCCCAGCTATACACTCGAGCTTATAAATAAATTTGGAGGTTATAATAATTTGAAGGCGCATATAGATAGAAAGATGGCGGCGGCCAAGATGCAAAAAATTGAAATTGGCAGTAGCTCACCAACTGGGGGCTTTGATTTTACTAATTTTGTCTTAGGCGAAGAGATTAGCTGTATGAGTAAAGAAAAGATTGAAGGCTTAAATCAAATTATAAACGGAATGGCCAATGAAATAGATGATGTGCGGAGTGGATTGGCAGCTAGAGAACCTAAAAAGATAAAAAGTGAGGCGGAAATAAAAGCAGAAAGAGAAAAAAGCAAAGAAGTATCTTTTGCGGAAGGCTTTCAAAAGAAAAGAGAAGGCGAGGCAAAAATGTTGGGGATTGATGAGGAAGATATCTAGCTTGTTTAAAAATACATAATTTAGAATTCAAAAGGCAGGGAATTTCCCTGTTTTTGTAGTAATTGACAAGATATTGTGCTAGTGTTAATATATCACTATAAACATTAACAAAAATAAAATATGGAAAAAACAAACAGGGGACTGGCGATTTTTCAAGGGAAAGAGGTGCGTAAAATTATTCATCATAATGAGTGGTGGTTTTCGGTTGTGGATGTAGTGGGGATTTTGACGGGCACAGAAAGAGCAAGAAAATATTGGAGCGATCTTAAAACAAAGTTAATAAGTGAGGGTTATATTGAAGTGTCCGATAAAATCGGACAGTTGAAAATAGAATCTCCGGATGGAAAATTACGCGAAACTGATTGTGCCAATACGGAAACAATGTTACGTATAATTCAATCAATTCCTTCACCAAATGTTGAACCGCTTAAGAAATGGTTAGCCATGGTTGGTTATGACAGAATAAAAGAAATTGAAGATCCTGAATTGGCAACTAAGCGAACACGAGAATTGTATAAACTAAAAGGCTATTCGGAAGCGTGGATTGAAAAAAGAATGCGCGGCATCGCCATTCGCGAGGAATTGACGGATGAATGGAAAAACAGGGACATCAAGGAAAATAGCGAATTTGCAATTTTGACGGCGGAAATATCCAAAGCGACTTTTGATATGACGCCGAGCCAATATAAAGAGCACAAGGGACTTAAGAGAGAAAATCTGCGCGATCACATGGACGACTTGGAATTGATTTTTTCTATGTTGGGCGAAGCTTCCACAACCAGGATTGCCACCAGCAAAAATGCCATCGGCTTTTCAGAAAATAAATTGGCTGCCCAAAAAGGCGGCAAAATCGCCGGCGATGCTCGAAAAAATTTGGAAGTGGCATCCGGCAGCAAAGTCATCAAAAAAGAAAATTATCTGAAGTCGCCGCAGAATAAAAAATTGTTGAAAAAATAAAAAAGGACAGGTTCACGATGAATACCCGTCCTTTGTGATTGCGTGTGGCGATCTCCTCCTTTGTTTTGCTAGTGTTGATGAAAGATGGTGTTATAAACATATTGACTAAGCTCAGAGGTTGTTACAATATTTTTGTATTCAAGATTATTCTTCAAAAATTTTCTCGCTAGACTGTCCTCGGCTGTGAACCAGGCGAGAGGAAAAATAAGGACTAGGAAAATCCACCATATGCCGAATATGTTTCCGCCTGCATAGTCGAAGATTTTGTAGAAAACTTCAAAGAAAGAATGAAATGGAGAGTTTCTTAGGGGATAGGCTAATATGATCATTGAAGGAACGCCTATCATTATGGATAAAAACCATAAAAAATAAAATTTCATTAAGTAGTCTGTGATTGTTCCCTTATAATAATCCAAATATTCTCCGAAAATTTCACCTTTTATTTTCATAGTGTCCTCCCATAGTGATATTTTTAAAAAAACTCTTCTCCTATAAATCCATCATGATGACGAACTTAATTAGAGAGGCGAGAAGGATGTTTCCTTCTCGCCGACGCTCGGTCTACTTACTCAATTCTCAATTCTCAATTCTTGAAACAGCTGACCTAGGGTATGGTTGTTAGACCAATAAATTGATTGAGAGTGATGAGTAGTGTCGCCCGGATGGTTATTAATGACTATAACCCTGGGAATGCCCGCCTTGATGGCTTCTAATCCAAGTCCTGACGCATACTTTTTTATGCAACCTGATGAATCAGTTTCAACAATAGAAAATGTATTTGTAATAAACATATCCCATTCATCAGCGCTAAGGGCTTCTAGACCATGCTTCCATCCATATGTGACAGTTACTTTGTGTTTTGACAAAGCTGTTAATAGATAATCATTTTGCAATTGGTCGATGTTAACTATTAGGATCTTCATGGTGATGCTCCTTTTTGTAAGGTGTTGTCAGATAATGGGCGATATGTGCAGGTTTTAAAGAACTGGCGTCACGAATTTTTTACTGAATTCATCATGACTAAGCAGTATAGCGCGTTTTGGGTAAATAGTCAATAATATACAAACAAATAGTAATAAAAGTAGTCACATATTGTTTTAAATAAGCCAAATAAAACTGTTGACAAATCTTTGACAAAATGCTAGAATAGAAGTGTATGGTAGAAGAATTATTGCAAAAATTAGGACTTTCCAATAAGGAAATTGAAATATATCTCATGCTTTTCGCGCAGGGCAAAACAACCCCGGCCAGGCTGGCAAAGATTACAGGCATCAACCGCTCGACAGTTTATGCGGTTTTAAGTCAGCTCAAGGAAAGAAAATTAGTCAGAGAAGATATCACAACTAAAATATTATATTTTTCACCCGCCCCAGCTGAGGATGTTGAAAATTTATTTTACAAGGAGCAAGAAGGTTTAAAGGAAAAAAAGAAAATTGCTGTGAAGCTGGCAGAGGAATTGGAAAAAATGCCGCAGAGCAAAACATACTCTGTTCCGAAAATTAGATTTGTTCAAGAAGGAGATTTGGAGGAATTTTTGTATAAGCAAATGGACAAATGGCAAGAAAACTTGCAAACCAGCGACAAGACATTTTGGGGATTTCAGGATCATACTTTTGTAGAAAATTATCAAGACTGGCTTGATTGGGTTTGGAAAAATTATACTGATGTATTTGTAAAATTACTCAGCAATCGGTCAAAAATTGAAGAGCAGGTAAAAAATCGTTTCAGTAAAAATCGCCACATTCATTTTTTGAGTGAGCAGCTTGATTTTAGCGGAACAACTTGGATCATGGGGGATTATCTAGTCATGATTGTTACGCGCCAAAAACCATTTTATCTGGTGGAAATTCACGACGCCGTGCTGGCGCACAATATGCGGGAAGTGTTTAAGAAAATTTGGAAGGACGAAAAGAAATAATTTTATGCAATTTAAATTACCCAAAAACAACGAACGATATCAGTGGACGCTTCATTCGATTGAGAAAATGAAGTTTTATGGACTGAGTGAACAAAAAGTTTTGGGGATTATCAAAAGACCGAAAAGAAAAGAGGAAGGCATTGTGAAAAATACGGTTGCGGTAATGCAGCCAGTTTCGCTGAAATTGGATGCGAAAGACAAGGCGAGTTGGAAGACAGAAACTTGGGCGATGTATCAAACCCGCAGGGCGGGAAATCCAAAATCCAAAAATCAAATTTCAAATAAATTCCAAAATATACAAAAACTTTTATATCCCGATCGAATAAAAATCATTAGTGCTTGGAGATATCCGGGAGTCAGTCCGGAACATAATCCGATTCCGGCAGAAATTTTGTGGGAAATTGCGGAACAGGGCTTGGAATAAGCCTTAATTCCGGTTGTATTAGATATGCGCAAAAAAGAGATATGTGGTACACTTATAATAAGGAAATTAAATATTTGAACTAGAGAGGCAGGTGTAATATGGAAGAACAAAAAATGTTGAACAAAAACTGGAAAATAAGGATGTAGAGGCAAACAAGGCTATGTCCATTGTTGGTTATATCCTTCCAATCTTGTTTTTTGTGCCATTGCTATCTGAAGCAAAAAATAGCGCTTATGCGAAATTTCATGCCAATCAGCAATTAAATTTGTTGTTGGCGGCTGTTGCAGTTAATATTGTCGGGACTATGATTCCAATTCTGGGCTGGTTTATAATCTTGCCACTTGGGTCACTAGCGCTTTTAGTAATTGCTATTATGGGAATTATCAATGCAGCTAAGGGAGAAATGAAAGTCTTACCTATGATTGGAGGATTTTCTTTGATCAAATAAACTTCACTCAAATCATATAAAACAGATGACATCCAAGGTTGTCTGTTTTATTTTATTATGTAATAATGTTAAAATGTTTTTAAGGAGTCTAAAATAAATATATATGAAAAAAACAAGAATCATTGCGACAATCGGTCCGGCTTCGGACAGCAAGGAAGTTATGAAAAAAATTGTCGACGCGGGAACTAATGTGTTCCGGCTTAATTTTTCCCATGGCACGCATGAATCACATCAGGTCATTATCAATCAGGCGAGGGAATTGAGCCGAGAAACAAAAAGACCCATTGGTCTTTTGGCTGATCTGCAAGGACCACGCATACGGATTTCAGTGGATAAGGATTTAGAAATAAAAAAAAGTGAAATTATAAGGGTTTCCGATTCTGTGGTATTCCCAAATTTCCAATTTCCAATTTCCAATTTCCAAACAAATTCAAATGATCAAATTTCCAAAATAATTTTTCTTGATTATCCTGATATTATTAATGACATTGACGTTGGTAATAAAATTTTAATTGAAGATGGCATAATAATATTGGAGGTAGTTGCTTAGGTAAAGCAATTTTTGACGGCGAAAGTTGTTAATGGGGGAATAATAAAAAATCATAAGGGTGTAAATTTGCCTGATAGCGAATTGCATTTCGGGGCGGTAACTGAGAAAGATAAAAAAGATTTGGAGTTTGCTTTGAAAAATGAAGTTGATTTCATGGCCTTATCTTTTGTCAGCAACGCGCAAGAAATTTTGGAAACGCGCGAAAATATAAAAACAATTTTGGGACGGGATGCGGATTTACCGCAAATTGTGGCGAAGATTGAAAGAAAAGAAGCTATCAATAATATCGATGAAATAATTGGTGCGGTGGATGTAATTATGGTGGCGCGCGGCGATTTGGGAATTGAATTGGAAGAAAGCAAAGTTATTTTATACCAAAAAGAAATTATTGCTAAATGTTTGCGCGCTGCCAAGACCGTGATTGTGGCAACGCAAATGTTGGATTCGATGATTAACAATCCGATTCCAACCCGCGCGGAAGTTTCCGATGTTTCCAATGCCGTCATTGATCACACGGATGCCGTAATGCTTTCCGGAGAAAGCGCTAGCGGAAAATATCCAATTGAAGCGGTGGAAACGATGACGAAAATTATTAAAGACACCGAGGATTCTCCTTTTGATGATATTAATCCGGGTTATCTGGATGAAAATATTTTTAATGATTATGCTTCGATTATCAACAGCGCGCACGAGATGGCAAAAAGTTCCAGAGCCAAAGCAATTGTGCTTTTTAGTGAAACCGGCTTTTCAGCTCGAATGATAGCGCATCATAGGCCAACCCAACTAATAATCGTCGGCACATAAAATTTGAAAACATATAATCAGATGGCCATGGTCTGGGGGGCGCGCGCCTATTTATTTGAAGAGCAAGATCGGGAAGAATTGATTGAACAAATGATTAATATCAATAAAGAAGGCGGCCGCTTGTCAGCAGGGGATAAAATCGTGGTTATTTTGGGTCGCATTCCCGGTGGCAAGGACGGCGCGCTGGTCGGAATAAGAATAGTTGAATAAATCAGCAAAAGTTGCTAGGATTGTAAGCGAGGCCATTATGCCTCGCTTTAAGTTATCAGGAAGAGTCGCATAGTGGCCTAGTGCGCACGCTTGGAAAGCGTGTGTGGGGAAACTCACCGAGAGTTCGAATCTCTCCTCTTCCGCCTCCTATTTTTTAGAAATTATAAAAGACTGACACTTCGCTGAGTGGCAGTCTTTTTTCTGTGAGTACTGTGCGTAATTTCATTGGCGATTATATCGCCTGCCTAAATTTTCGATTATGCCGCCTACTCGCATGGGCGGGCGCTTGTATTGGTTCAAATTTTGTAGATGAACTGGACCTAATCCCAATATTCCTCCAGCATTTACATTTTGAGATGTTTGTGGTGGAGTGGCTTCCGGCGCTTCTTCCCTGAGATAAGCTGTTACGGTGCCTCTCGCTATTGTGATTTTCCCTTTGGCAAATGTATCGCCTTGAGAGAAAGGCTCCATATGGAAATAGAAAGGGCCACCGCCGGTTCCAGGATTCCATATGTTCTTGGTTATATCAAAAACAGTACCAAATTCTGTATCGCGGAGAATGACGCTGTTGCCGCTGCATTCTATATTTACCGGTGTGCCAGTGGATGAAGCATCTCCCCAATCAACGATTCTTCTTGAATGACGGCAGATTGATGACATATCAACCACTGGAGCATGCGATGCTTGCGCCGTTTGTGTTAGTGATGGTGCAATTTGCACAGGCGCCGGCGCCGGCTTCGCAACTTGTTGTTCGGGCGCCGCTTTTTTTACGGGCGGCGGAACATACACCGCAGGTTTATTGTGGGTAGTAGCTGATGATGAGGTTAAGTTGCCACCAAGCAAACACCGCGGGGAAATAATTTTTGCTCCATATTTTTTTATGGCTATTCGATCAGACTCACTGATTGGAAGTGCCTTGGCGCCATTGTTTTGGCAGAAGCCAGCATCCTTAAGGATGATGTAACGCTTTTCATCGTCGAAGCAGCGGTAATATCTGGGACTCCCATATGAATCATAATAATCAATATTTCCGCTTGCATACGCTTCTGGCGTAGCTTGAAACAATCTCGATTCTCCCATAGTGGAATCAATTTCATTTAACCATCTGGCAAAAAGTTTTGATCCTCCCGGTGAGAACATGCCCAAAACAATTAGTGCGGAAAATGATATCGTGATCCACAATATTGATCTCGGAGCGTTCATGGCGTAGAGCAATTCTATAAAGAAAGACAGCATCAGAAGTACTGGCAATAAGGACAGGTTGGCGCGGGCTGGCAAAAGCAAAAGCAAGATGATTATAATGAATCTTATTACCGTATATCCGCGAATAGCTGTCTTTACGCCACTAGCGCTGTGTTTTCCGAAAGTTATAATCGAAAATAAAATGCCGATTAACTCAGCAATAGCATAAGCGAATGCCAAGATAGCTACTTGCAATAATCCACCGATGAATATAAACCAGCCGATTTTTGCGTAGATGCCAATACTGATGAGAGCGATGGAAACGAAAATAAGCAACAGAATGTATTTGACAGCGCTTGCAACGGAGTCTTTGATCTTTGGGAATTTTTCCCTTTTGAATTCTTCCAATTTGTCTGCAGTTAATTCGCCAATGTCAGAAGCTATGGTGACCAGTTTTGCTATCATTATCTTACCCTCCTTCGTTGTTTGGCTTTTTGTAGTTTTTCGTGAATAAGATCTAATCCTTCATTAATATCTGTGCTGATTAATGTCAGCAGGCCAGGCCTTTTATTTTGATCTCCTTGTTTTCCAAAGAGTTTGTAAATTAGTTGCCTTGCCTCTTCGTCAAGACCAGCTATTTTGGTCACTTCTTCTGCCGAAAGATTGCGCAATTGCTGAATTACAGTTGTCCGATCTTCGCAGCTCGAGATGGCCAGCAATTCCTTCATGAGAATTTTTGCTTTTTCTTCTGGGAGCATGAGAAAAATAGCCAGAAGATTTTTTTCTGACTCAGCAAAAATTTTATCTGCATTCTCACTTAAAATTTTCTGGGGCGACTCTCCGTTTATCAAGCGTTTGTTTAGTTCAGAGCCTGCATCCAGAAAAATTTCTTTCAAAAGTTTTCGGAGCGGAGTGGTTTCGCCAATTTTTTGATCGAGGAAAGCAACGACCGCATTATTGGCGGCTTCAAACAGGTATTTCGTCAGTCTGCCTTGCTTCTTTAGTTCTTGAAAAAAAGGCAGGGCAGCAATCTTGTCATAGGCTCCTCCATGACTATCTAATCCTCTGCGGATATAGCTAGCACACATGGAAATACCCATATCCTTCAAGTCAATATTCAGCAATCCCAAAACCCAAGTTTTTATATCGAAGTTCGGCATGCGATTCTCCCTATTGGTTAATTGTTAAGAAGCAGGATTAACAGTACATTTCCTTTGTACCGCAGAAAAGGGTTAATTGTCAATTTAACTGGATTTAGTAAAAATTTTTAGAAATAAAAAAATCCCCGGTGCGACAATGTTCGTCGCACACGGGGACTTGGCAGAGTTCTATAATAATTTATGCAGGAACTCTGTGATTTTGAAGAGCGATGTAAACCACCCTTCTGGCATTCTGCAGACGAGGCCGTACGATGAGCATGATAGCTGGGCAAAGGATTATCCACCAAACAGAATCGGTGGTTCTTTTCTTCTGCTCTGCCCTCCATGAAGGCGGGACAGATGTGGGGCAATGATTCCCTCTCCAACCCCATTTGTTGACACTAAATTGCATCAGCATTTTTCTCCCTCCCCGTAATGTTTTAGTTCGCCCTTTTCGCAAAAACTAAATAGGCTTTACAAAAAGGACATTTCTCTCCTTTTTTGCAGACCTCGTTAATTTTCAGGCCGAGGTCTCTCCGGTGTTCGTAGTACCCCCTTGGAAAGCCGGGGAGAACATCAACATAGGTGTAGATTTCCATGTTAGACCTCTTTTTTTGAATTATTGACTTAAGAAACCACTCTATATCTTAGCATATATTTACAATTTTGTCCAGTGCAAGCTAAAAACTGCCATTTTGAGGCTTGCTGTAGCCGTTTTTTAATCTGGACAAATTTTTGATACTTTTTGCCTTATTGGCTGTAGTATAATATACTAGGCTGAAACCCCTGAAGAACCCCCTGTATTTTTACATTAAAAAGTGGTACAATAGAAGTAGCTTAAATCAATTAAATATGCATAAAACCTATGTTTAAAGCAACTTCTAAAAAGTACGAAAGATCATTTTTGGGAAATTATCTT
>Ga0100390_10005631_pt1 | contig 10694 bp, 6 predicted proteins | sample CryGeymeta201514_FD_81540 | JGI IMG/M metagenome (GOLD analysis project Ga0100390, IMG submission 81540) | Groundwater microbial communities from Crystal Geyser aquifers in Utah, USA - Crystal Geyser metaG 2015-14 | ecosystem: Environmental > Aquatic > Deep subsurface > Groundwater | place: USA... | reverse complement strand
ATATTCAGTTCCAATTTTTTGAGAAAATTTAAAATAAATTCAAATAAATCAACAGTTTACGAGGTATATTTTACCTTAACTTCGGTGGATTGGAGGGGTGGGACATTCGATAACGCCCTTGATAAATCATTTATTGATTTTTCAAAAGCTTACTTTCGTTATCAGCAAAGTCACAATCCAACCGGAACCAAGAATGAATCAAAGGCACTGAAAGCCATTGAAACCGCATTGTTGCAGGTGAAGGGTAGTGCAGCCATCAGTGGTCTTGATATCGCAACGTTGGATGAAGCAGCACTCATTGGTAGAAATCATTATTCAGCAATGGCTGCGTATCAATGTGGCAGCGAACTTCAGCGCTTGGCGCGTTTCGTGAGCACTAAGCGGTTGATTGATGCGGATTTGGGTACCTGGAAACACCCGATAAAGAAACCGCAGGATGTAACTATTCAGACTGGACCGAAAGCAAAAGCAATCCATGACAAAAAAATGCCAGCTCAAGAAGCCCTTGATGCGATGGCCGAGATATTCTCCAACGATCCACAAAATCCCAAGGACATCTTCACGTCGTGTACCTTCGCTTTGACGATGTGCGCACCTGTTCGCATCAGTGAAATTTTGGAGTTGCCTGAAGACTGTGAAGTGGAAGAACTCGACTCCACAGGGGTCATGCGTTACGGTTGGCGTTTCTTTGCTGGCAAGGGTTATGGTGGAGATATCAAGTGGATACCGACGGTCATGGTGCCTATTGCCAAGGAAGCGCTTCGACGAATTCGTGCTTTAACTGCAGAGGCCAGAAAGCTTGCCCTTTGGATTGAAGATAACCCTGAGCTTTTTTATCGTCATGCTGACTGCCCCAATGTTGCAGAAGATGCGCCGTTGAGTGGACAACAAGCAGCTAAGGCCCTTGGATTAACGACTGTTAGCAATACGGGTCTAAGTGCTGCTTATGGGGCAAACACTTTGAGTCTGCTTTGGAAGTATGTGCAGCCCAGGCAACCCAAAGGCTTACCGTGGCTTAGCAAGAAAAAAGGGGTCAGATACAGCGACGCTCTGTTCTGCATGACTCGAAATGTTTTGCACGATCAAAGGGGAGTAAGTCCCGTGATATTGTGGGCACCCGATGTTAATATTTTCAATAGTGATCTGTCCTCACGGGAAAACGTGGGAGCAGATTCCAACGTGAGCATATTTGATCGCTATGGTTACAAAGCTATGGACGGCAAACCATTTAAATTGACGTCGCACCAAGCACGCCACCTACTAAACACCATTGCCAATCGCGGCGGACTCTCGCAGGATCAGATCGCAAAATGGTCTGGCCGTGCTGACCAGAAGCAAAACCGTGTGTACAACCACATGAGTGAGTTCGAAATGGTTGCGAAAGCAGAGGAACTGGACACTTCACTGTCGTTGTTTGGGCCTTCAGGTGAAGTTTCTCTAAACGACCCCATTACAACCCAGGAGTTCAACTTGACGGAACGGGGTGCCGTACACGTTACAGAATTTGGTGTCTGCGTGCATGATTACACAATGTCTCCCTGCGAAAAGTTTCGGGACTGTCTGAACTGTCAAGAACAAGTTTGCATCAAGGGCGATTGCGAACGCCAAGGCCGTATCAAAGCCCGTCTGGACGAAGTTGAAAAGGACTACGCTGCAGCTAAAGATGCAATTGCGCAAGGTTTTTCTGGCGCCGATCGGTGGTTCGAGCATCAAGAAAAAACAGTCATACGGTTGCGGCAACTGGTTGAAATTCTTGAAAATCCGGATGTCCCTGATGGATCTCAAATCAAACTGCGAGACGGCAAGGACTACAGCCACTTGCTCCGTGTGATCAGGCTGAAAGCTGTTGATGCGTTGGAGTGGCAAACGACGGACCAAGGATTGCTTCCTGAAATGACCCGGCTGCTGGAGGGCAATCTTGGCTAAGCATCTAACCCCAACGGATATCCAGGCCATCGTAGACATTATTCGAAACTGGTCGACTGGAAAGCTGACCTGGAATGGTATCTGCGACGCTGCAGCCCCAGTGATTGGGAGTAAAACGACACGCCAGACGTTTGTTACGCATAAGCCAATCACAGAAGCTTACAACGCAAAAAAAAGTGGCGTGAAGGTTCATCAGCCAAGAACATCAATGCCGGGCAGTCTGACCATGGCAGCTCAACGTATTGCAAGACTGCAAAACGAAAATGATGAACTGAAGGCGACCAACGCTGCATTGCTGGAACAGTTTGTTCGATGGCAATACATCGCCTATAAATATGGACTGAAAGAGCATCAGTTATCCGAGGAACTTCCGCGCATTGACAGGGAGAGAACCGATGGCAAAACAAAATAACGAGACCCTATGGTTGAAAAATTAAGCGGACGGGCAATGGCCGTCAACAATCTTGCGCGGTTTGAGGCTTGGGTTGTTGAACGTGATGCTGCAAACGACTGGGTTGATTACATTCGCGGTGACAAACTGAATCGATCTGAAATTGCTTCTGAATGTGGCTTCGCCTTGTCGGTGGTCAGACAGAATCCTGCTGTGAAAGCTGCCTTGACAGCGCTGGAAGAGCGCCTTCAGGACTCAGGCGCCTTCAATCTTTCTGTCGCAGCTCCAAATTCATTTAATGAGCCTAAAGACGAGAAGTCGGACCAAGCTGTCCAAAGTCGCATCATGGCGGCGAAGGGAAAAGCAGAGCAGCGGGTCAAGGCGTTAGAAGAGCAGAACGCCACGCTTCGTGCCCAGGTGCGTGATCTGCGAGAACAATTGGCCCAGTTTACACATTTGGACGAACATCTTTCCCGAACAGGAAGACTGCTTCAACCATGACCAATCTGGCAGTTCAAATTCGCATTACATCAGTTCGCAGCAGAGGAGTGTTTGGTGGTGTCATTTTTTCTGGTCGAACGGAGGATGCAACGCAATACGTCGTGGTCTGCAACCATACATTGATGCCAGATTCCAGTATGGTCGATAAGGGTCAGATCTGGAAGATATGCGGCATTCCCACCCAGCGCACGACGGTCGTAAAAGGCTATCAACTCAAGGAAACGCAGATCGAGGCGACAGACGCTGAACTCGAACGGCCTGCGGGGCGCAACATCATTGCCTGGATCGCAGAAAGCCCTGACTGCGTTGGTATTGGCAGGGTCAAGGCCGCAAGGCTTTATGAGCATTTCGGCACAGAACTGATTGAACACATCGAGAACAAGAACGTCATGGCGTTGGCCACGCTGATTGATCCTGATGATGCGCAAATTTTGTGCCACGCATTCTCAAAACACCGCGCTGCCAACACGCTTCTGTGGCTTGACCGTGTGAATATTCCGCGGCGAATTGGCGCAGGTGTCGTTGCCTTTTACAAAGATCAGGCAGAAGAAAAAATACTGGCAAACCCCTATGTTTTGATCGCCTTTGAAGCTAGCTGGTCCGCCGTTGACGAACTGGCTTGCAAGCGCTTTGGTGTTCAACTTAACGACCCCAAGCGGTTGGAATCAGCGATTGAAGAGGTGCTTTATCGTGGTCTCAAGGACGGTCACACCTGCCTGCAAAAGAAAGAGGTTCACATTCGTTTGGTCAGGCTGTTGGGTTCGGCTAGTCTTGCTTTACAAGCTCTTTCAGTGTCTGGAGCGCAAGATGCTCAATGCGGAAATACTCAGTTCAAGGAAGTTGATGGGTTCTATCAGTCGACCGGTGCCTACCTGATTGAAAGCTATGTCGCACAGAGACTGAAGGCCATGATTGCAGGTGAGAATGCACAGGGGCAGAAGAGTTTATTCGGGCTTCCTGGGCGCGATTTGGGGGGCGTTGAGTCGGTGCTGGAAGAGTACGAGAACGCAGCCAATATCGTGTTGACCAAAGAGCAACGAGATGCTGTTCTGACCAGTGCCGGAAATCACATGAGTTTGATCTTGGGTGGCGCTGGAACGGGTAAAACCACTGTGCTCAAGGCACTGTATGCCGCCATGGAGTCGCTGCATCCAGACATCCGAATTCATCAACTCGCGTTGGCGGGGAGAGCGGCCCAGCGGATGGTGGAAGCCACTGGGCGCGAGAGCATGACCATTGCAGGCTTTTTATCCCGGACAGCGACGTGGCAGATTGAAATGGGATCGATGATCGTTGTGGACGAAGTCTCCATGGTTGATGTGATCTTGATGTACCGATTATTGAGACATCTTCCATTGGGTGTTCGATTGGTTTTGGTTGGAGATCCTTCGCAACTTCCTCCTATCGGTCCTGGACTGATCCTGCACGCGCTTGCAGCCATCCCTGCGGTTCCGCAGGTCGAACTCAAAGTGGTCAAGCGCCAAAGTGCTGCGAGTGGCATTCCGCAAGTTGCAGCAGCGATCCGCGCGCATCAAATACCAGAGTGGGCACCATACCTTGGAAAATCTGCGAGTGGTGTGTCGTTCGTTCCTTGTGCCCCCGAGGTGTTGGATGACACGGTCCAGCGAATTTATGCGGAAATTGGTGGCGACGGATCGGACTCAAGCGTCCAGATCCTGTCTGTTACCAATGCTGGTTTCGGCGGGGTAAAGAACCTGAACTGCGCACTGCACTCCGAATATCGAATGAATGCTGAGCAAGTTTTTTGTTTTGACCCTCAGTTTGAGGTGGTGAACGCGACAACACTTGATCGGTTGCCTCTCAAGGTGGGCGACTTGGTCATGTTTTTGGAAAATGATTACGAGTTGGGTCTGCGCAATGGATCCTTGGGAAAAATCATCAAGGCTTTGCCAGTGAACAGTGCCGATGACCACTGCTGCATTTGCGACTTTGAAGGCGTCGAATACTTGCTTAAAACCAAGCAACTCAACGCACTGAATCATGCATACGCCATCACCGTCCATAAAAGCCAGGGTAGCCAGTTTCAGCGCGTGATCGTTCCGATACGGGCATCCCGCTTGCTGGATCAGACGTTGGTGTACACGGCGGTGACGCGCGGGGTAGATCAAGTCATTTTGGTTGGTAATGAAGAAGCTGCGTTGGTGGCCATTCAAGCCCCGGCTTTAGCCACGAAACGGAACATCCTCCTCCCAAAATATCTTCAGGAGAGCGATGGTCTTTGCTGAAACAGGCGGCATTGCACTTTCGACAACCCCGTTACCTAAAAAGCATCCTTTACTCATGAAAAATCTTTAGAGATTCAGCTTTTATGCAACAGCTGCGAGTCACAGTCGGTACTGTTCCTAAGGATACTGGTATCACTTGAAAGGCTCGGCATGATCACGACTATTATGACCATTGAGCGGATGCCGTTGAACCAACTTAAATGTGAGAAAAGGATGAATTGTCGCTGAAAATCCCACTCACCACGATGAAAAAGCCTTCCGAGGTGCGCCGGTGTGGCCAGCATAGTTCAACGGTAACGGTCTCGTGAACAGGCTGTAATCTGGCCTTTTTCACTCTTGACGAATGGTGGAATATCGAAGTGTTTTACGGCAGCACCGAAAAATTTTTACCGGGCCAGCCTCGAAACCACCAGAGCTGATGGCCTGGTGGTTGATTCGACGGGGGTTATGTTAAGTGGCGGTCAAGGTACCAGGTGCCAACGACGAGGTTCTAAAAATGGCCGCGTAAGATGCAAATTCTCGTGGCCGAAAATAGCCGCACCCAAACCGGATTGCAATTACCTGCCGACAACACAAGACAGCGTTTTCCGTAGCGCGGGACTGGGCAGACTACATTGCGACTTCTTTAATCAACAAACCAGAGCTGATAAAACTCGTGTTTAACAATACCGACGATGCCCCGCAGGCACAAATAATACGGGACGCTATCCATGACGCTATCTTGCGCCACGATGGCCTTGTTCTGCGCTACGGGCGTGGTGAGCGACCTGGTTCGGTGCGGACGGTAAAGCCCGTTGCGTGGTTAGACGATGACCTGTTCGAGGGTATTCAGGAAGCGCCTGAAATTCGCGAGTACACGCAAAAATACCGACTGTCGTGCGTTCTTGAATGTACGCTCAATGGAAAACTGCTCGTCAACCCTGCGGCGCGGGTGAAATGCCAAGGCCTGATTGACTACTTTGAGCGTACACAGCGACTCACTGAGCAGATCAATTCCATCGAATCATCGTCGAATTGCAGCCTTCCCAGCAATGTCTGTCATCTTGGCAACGGCCAATATCTGTGGACAACCAGACCGGGGGCACCTTTAGTTCACTTGAAAGCACCTTCCAGGCAGAACATAGCGGCCTTTGTTGCCTTGGCAAACGCTGTAGCGTTAGAAGATTGGGGTGGTCGCACCTGGGTGGTTATCGATGCGATGTTCAAATATCACATCGACTGGCCTGGTTGGTATCTCTATGCCAAGCACATGCAGACAAAACTGCGGCAGGCTGAACTGGACGGGATCGAGCTTGAGGGCAGAGAGTGGGCAATGCCGATTCCTGAGTTAGATTGGCCAGGGTTTGATTTCCTGAATCCTGTATCCCTCACTGAGCACCAGAAGTCAATATGGCCACTTTACGCCGCCCTGCATAACGTGCCTAGCAAACTGATGCTTGCTTACATCCACGTCGTGCGTCCGCAAAACACGCAATATAACTATAGCGGGTTGCTGGGTGACGACTTCACCAATGAAGCGATGATCCTGCAGCTCTATGAGCACGGGTTGGCCGACGGGTCCATCAAAACGATCATCGAAACAACATCGATTGAGCCCATGCGTGAGGTGCTGACCAAGGCTGGTATTGAGCTACCCGAAAAGAAAAGCCGCCGCGAGCCGCACATTGCGTTGGTACTGAGTCGCCCAGAGTTACACGACAAGTTCGCGCCGGGGCTGTGGAAATACCGCCGGTCAATCTTCGTGAAGGCACCAGATCCGTTGACATGGGAGGAACTTCACGAGTTGCGGGCACAAGTCATTTTGATGGGCAAACTGCTTTATGCGTACCTTCAAAGTGGTGCCAGTGATATGCCTGTGGCAGCTGGTTTGCTGAGTGGTTGATCAGCAAAAAAACCCCTCATCAACTACTGCAAGTTCCTTCGGAAATCCCAGCATGACTGTTCTCGACTGGAAAGATCAATCCACTTGGCTCCACGCTGTAGATGCATATGCTGGCGACATTCTCGACTCCACAGTGCGCGAGCATGTACTACGCAGACGCTCATATTGCGATTCGGACGATCTTACTTGGCTCCCGAGCCGGACAATCCAGCCTTCTTTCGTTGACGCGTTCGTTCATTACTACAGTTCCATTCGCGCATTCCATGGCTGTCGTCCACTCGATGTAGCAACATATTCCAGAAATGGATTCGTCGGGCATGCAGCCGAGCGATTAAAGAAAGAATTTCTGGATAGATTTCCGCATGTACCCGACGAGATTTTGCGTCTAGCTGCACAAGAGCTTGATATTTCGCGTGCGACTGAAAGAGCGAAGACTTGGTTTGTGCTGACCGAGCGTGAACTGACAGAAAACTGTGGAAGCTACATTATTCACGGTAGTGAGTATCTTGCCGCACTGGCCAAAGGTGTAAGCCGTCTCTTGCGCGGCATCGACTATTTTTACGAGTTACAGAACACAGGTTATCCAACTATTATTGAGGTCGAATTGCCCGTCTCATATCTGCCAGTACCCCAATTGAACTCAATTGCGCGTGAAATTCTTTCTGCCTGGGGACGAAGGATCACTAAACTTGGCACAAGCTCAACGTCCACACCGTGTGTATCCATTCATCAGTCTCTGGAACCTCAGTACGTCGTCGGACATACGCACCCTAAGGAAGTCCGCGACCCATATCGCATGCTTAGGCGTGCAATGAGTCCAACAACATGCCCGTCGTGCCGTGCCAGCAAGGCCTAACCTTCCTTCCAGCGTACTGCTCGCTGAAGTCAAACGTTGAGCTTCAACTTTCGAGTCTGTTGCTGACCGAACCTGGTCGATTTCATTGGTGAAATCATTGTCAATCAAACGGTCGTTGACACGTCAAAGCCCGCCTCGAACCTGTCTTTTTGGGGCTAATTTGTGTTCATCAATTCATTCACCAATCAATGTTCAACAAACCCATGGATTGGTGGGCCATCGCACACTGAGCAACCATGTGCCGGACGTTTGCGGCAGTCGACTCCCTCGCGTTGAGGATGAATGCGCTCAAAGTGGGATCACATTTTTGATATGTTCACAAAGGTTATTTTATAAAATCAAGTAGAGTCAGAAAAGAACATGAGAAGTCTTGGGTCTGGGCTACAAAAGAGCGAGTCAACGCAGTAGGCTTTGTAAGGTTTTTTATTCCATTTTGCTTAAAAATTAACAAAATACTTTACATTAAAAGTTTGATGGCCTATCATTCCTCTCATCTTCGTGGGAGAAATTAGTTTTAAGTCACTCACTCACTCTGTTCTCGGTGGTCGCAGGTCCACTAAACAAAATTAAGTGATGACAGTGCTCAGTTTCCAGACAGGAAATTGCGCAGATAGCCAATTTAAATCCAGCCCATCAACCTGATACCCTCTTGCCATGGAACTCAAAGCGCATTTCTCAAACATCCACAAGGTGATCATCTGTCACCTGGAGCAAGCCCAAACCGAAATCGTCGCGGCAATTGCCTGGTTCACGGATCGTGACATCTTTGAGGTGCTTTGCAAAAAAGCCCGCTCCGGCGTCAAGGTGTCGGTTGCACTCATCGGCGACGAAATCAATCAGGGGCCTGGAGGGCTGAATTTTCAGTGGCTCAGTAATTTTGGTGGGCAGGTGGTTTTTCTGCCGCCCGGCAGTCGCGATGCACCGACCATGCATCACAAATTTTGCGTCATCGACAGTGCCACCGTCATAACAGGGTCGTACAACTGGAGCCAAAAGGCCCGCAGTAATGACGAAAACATAACAATAGTCACCGACGCAAAAGACTTCGCAGGGAGTTATCTCAGTACATTCGACAGTCTTATTGCCCGCAGCGGCCACGGTGCTCCTGTTGCAGTTGATGCTGACGCAGCAAGGCGGCGACTGGAGATGATTCGCAACCTGGTCTTGCTGGGCGAACAGGATGATGTCGCCACCCATGTCCGTAAATTGCGCCCTGTTGCCGAAGCCCTTCATGTGTCCGCAATCATCGCGGCCCTGGATAAAGGCGAGTACACGGCAGCGCTTGAAGCAATCGATGCCTATCTGCGCAAGGCAACCGCTCTGGTGGTGGCGGGATTCGCTGATATTCCCCTTTTACAGTTCCAACTCAAAACCCTCGAACTGCGCCTCGAATCCCTGAGTGACGAAAAGGCTGAGCTGGAGCGCCGACTGATTACCTTCAACCGACGCCATGATGATGCGCTGGGTGACCTGATCAAGCGCATCCTCAAAGCTCGGGCCGAACTGGCACGGCTGCACGCAGATGACCAGAACACCAACAAGAAGCAGGAAGAAGCGGAAGCGAAAGCACAAGAGGCCCAGGAAACCTACGAGGACTACGCCAATCAGCACGAGGAGTTGCGTCGCGCAGAGCCCTTGCCAAAACTCGATGCGGAGACTGAGCGGGAACTGAAATCTCTTTATCGCAAAGCATGCAACCTTTGCCATCCCGATAAGGTTCCAGAAGAAAAAAAGGAGGCAGCACATCGGATATTTGTTGATCTACAAGAGGCCTACAAGGCCAATGATCTGGCCCGCGTACAAGAAATCCATGTAACGCTTGCCTCAGGCGGACTACCGGAAACCCGCTCCTCCACCTTGAGCGTAGCTGAAGCACTGAAGGCGGCGATTGCCGAACTGGAGTCCGCCATCGCCAGGCTGGTGACTGAACTGAAGGCGCTGCAGGAAAGCGACGGTATTCATCTAGTCGACTCAGCAGGTGCCACCGAAGTGGAATGGGAAATTTTCTTTAACCAGCAGCGCGAAACACTGGAGATAGAACTGGTCAATATCGTATCGGCCATCCTGGCTGCACAGACGGAACAACAGGATTCTCATGAGTGAGCAAGAAAGTGAAAGCCGGGCTCTGACCCCTTATGCGGCGAACTCTCCAGCGCGGGTGCAAGTAGCGGGGCGGCAACTGTCTATTGCTGCGCAACTGAATCAAGACATTGAACGTGGGCGACTGGTGACGATTCTCAAGCGGATTTCTTCCACAAATGCAGTTACTTTTTTATCGATGAGCCAAACGCTTGATGGCGATCTGATCGAACGTTTTGCGGATCATTGGGACTGGGATTGCATCTCCCGGAACGAAGCACTACCTTGGTCGATTGAGCTGATCGTGCGCTTCAAATATCGTTGGAACTGGGGTTACCTCTCCGGTAATGAAGCACTGCCTTGGTCGATTGAGCTGATTGAACGCTTTGAGAAGCATTGGGAATGGGGTCAGCCTGGGCTGTCTGTAAATAATGCGGTGCCTTGGTCGCTTAAGGTAATCACACGCTACGAAGCCCGTTGGGATTGGGTAAGACTTTCCAAAAGTAAATCCCTACCATGGTCACTTGAGCTGATCGAACGCTATGAGGATCACTGGAACTGGTGGCACCTTTCAATAAACGAAGCACTTCCATGGTCGATTGAGCTGATCGAACGTTTTAAGGACCGATGGGACTGGGAGAGGCTCTCCAAAAATGAAGCACTGCCATGGTCGCTTGAGCTTATCGAACGCTACGAGCAGCGATGGGAGCGGGAGCGACTCTCAATAAATGAAGCACTGCCATGGTCGCTGGAGCTCATTGAACGATATAAGAATTGCTGGGACTGGGACGACCTCTCATGTAATGAAGCACT
>Ga0100390_10005624_pt1 | contig 10709 bp, 10 predicted proteins | sample CryGeymeta201514_FD_81540 | JGI IMG/M metagenome (GOLD analysis project Ga0100390, IMG submission 81540) | Groundwater microbial communities from Crystal Geyser aquifers in Utah, USA - Crystal Geyser metaG 2015-14 | ecosystem: Environmental > Aquatic > Deep subsurface > Groundwater | place... | reverse complement strand
TGTGGGTTAATAGTGGGTTGGTCGTAATGTGGGTCGTGATGTGATGAGAATTTTGGCTTAATAGTCAAAAGCATTGGTTTTTTCAGGATTCTCGAAGGTGTGATAACAACAACTGAAGCCTGCCTGCCGGCAGGCAGGTCTGGAGGGTAACAAAAGACTAGTTGTATATCAAGCTAAAGCGTGGGCTACATTTTTTTCAAATCAAAAACCGCCTTGTTGCAGGAAAACACCCAAACAAGACGGCTTAATATTCTAAACAATTAAAAATTCACATGAAACAATTATCAAGAATTAAATGGTGGGACCGGTATTATTAATATCTAGATTACCTATTGCTGCTCCGGCAACAGCTGTTGCGATTACGTAAGCCAAGACAATAATTACAATACCTATAATAGCATTAATAACTCCCTGCTGGCCTTTTTTGGCTGCGTCAGGATTGCCTGCGGCAGTGATGTAAATTATGCCGGAGTAAATTAGATAAATAATAGCAAGAACAGCAGCAATGACTGATATCCAATTGATAATTCTCATGACCAGCGTTGATAAATCGCTTGTGATTACACTAGGATACAAGAAATTAAATGCCATTAATCCTCCTTGCTAAATAATTTTAATAATATAATAATTTTACCTTATTTCCTTACTCTTATTATATCATATTGCCAAAAAAAATTCTTGTCAAGCCCCCCACCTTTTATTCCAAGCCAATTCGTTTTTTCAGTATTGTCAAAGCTTTTGCGTGACGTTTCAATTGTTTTTCGCGTTCAAAAGCAAGTTTTTTATTTAAATACGCCTCGCAATAAATCAATTTCCAGGGCGCATAAGGCTTAGTGGCAAAATTTTCTCTGTTATTATGAGACAAAATTCTTGCTCTTAGATCTTTAGCAACACCGATATAAATTCTGTCTGATTTGATACTTCTGATGATATATAAGCAGTACATTTTGTCTCATGGAATAAAGGGTGAGGGGCAAGGGGATGAGATTAGACAACTAATTCAGTAAAAACAGCCAGTAAATAGTTTGCGGCAATAACGACTGCCAATCCTATAATCGACCAGATGAGAGTTTTTTTTGCCGACTCGGCTTTGCTCTCATCGCCATAGGATGTCAGATATAAAAAGCTAGCATAAAGTATAAAGAAAAAGGCTACAGCTTTAGCATAATAAACCGCTAATCTTATAATATCCCAAGCAATGCCACTCTGGTCAAAAACGTCGGCCAATTCAGCTGTCGGGCCGCCAAGCTTTTTTGGTAAGATTGTGCCAATTGTACCTGGGGTCGGGGCACCAACCTGGCTACTGATCATTTTTTTAACTTCTTCAATGGTGATTTTCAGCAGCTGGACAGACAAAACGGCAATTATTATGCCGTAAATGGCGAAAAGTACGCCTTTCTTGCCGGCTTCAGCTTTCTGTGGCTCGCCGCCGGAGGTAATATATTTCATACCAGCAATTATTATTGCCAGGACTGCCAAAAAGCCGAGGATATAAAGTGTGAAAGATCCGAGGCGGTTGCGAATATCGTCAATGGTTCTAAGAGCTGAAGCTCTAAAATTAGCTGCTCCGATTGGATTTTCGACTGCACCGCCCCCGCCACCGCCACCGCCATGCTGAGTGTCAGTGACCAAGATGTTGGCACTAAACGTTTTGCTGCCGTCAATATAACTATTAGTAGCTGCGGCGGTGAAAAGTTTAACCATTACTGATTTGGTATCTCCGGCTTTTGCACCACTACTGTTCCAATAAACTGTGGTTTCTGGCAAGGAAGCTTTACCGTTAACATCAACCTCAGGATCTTTGATGTTGCATTCCGCGGAGTCGTTGCTGACCTGTTCTCTTGGGACGTCGCAAACATACCAGCGCAGAAATGCCGCGCCAACAGCAGGGTCTAAATCGCTCGCTGATATCTTTACTGGCACTTTTTCAACGCGATTCGTCGCTTTGGGAAGAGTAATTTTAATACCAAAATTGCCGGTCGTTGTTCCATCGCCAAAATCCGGCTCAACTATGACGGCTTTTTCCATCATTCGCATTATATTGTTGTCGCTGCCGAAAGCCTTGAGTTTTACTGCCTTTGTCCCCTGATCTTCAGTGCTGATGGCTTGGGCGTCAGTACCGGTGGAGCTGTTCCAGGGAAAAGTTCCGCTATGGGAAGTATCATCCCATTGGCAATTAAGGTTCGATGTCAATCCAGCAGCGTTCTCGCTAGAGTACTCGACTTTACAAACCTCGATGTCATTTATTGTCAGCAGTAGGGTTTTTAAATAACTGGGACCTATCGGCAGTTTTTTTAAGTCAGCTGAGAAGTGGACGGTATCCTGACCGGCATTTTCAATTTGATCGCGGCTAGCGATAGAGAGCCCTTCATTTCCGGTTGATGTTTGGATTTGGCTCGAGTAGTTGTCTTTTGCCGCCTGTATGCGGTTTTTGTCATCAGTGTTACTCTGCCTGCTTGCCTCACGCAAACCGGATTGCAGGACACCAATTGCTAATGAGCTAGAAGTTGGCTGTTTGTATTGATAACCCTGGCTGATTGGTATCGTTAGCGCCCAATATCTTGTTGGGTCATTCGGGTTGCCATCGGGGAATTCAAAGGATTTAATCACATCAGGGTCGCTGGCGCTGGTATTTTGGAAAGAGGGATCACGACTGTATAATATGTCGTTAGAAACTCGATAAGTTGATCCGGCAAAAGTGATTGCCTGATTGTATTTGTTGACCGCATCTTTCAGCAGCCCTCGCTGAGAAGCAAAATTTGTATTTGAGACTTTTTCATAGGCCCAATGCAGAAGCCGATATGTTGCGTCTCCCTCTCTTGGCAGATAGCTGGGAGAATATTGGTAGCCAGGCAGGGGGACAATTGCCATCGGTTTTTGAACCGTGATGCCTTCATCCTGATCAATAATTAAAGTGTAGTGGATTTTGTAAGCTGGGCGCTGATTTCCGCCAGTGCCAAAAGCTTGATTTATTGCAGTCTCATCATAGACCTCGAGGAATGGATAACTTACATTGTTTATGGCGGTGATTCTGAGTTCAGGCACTGACCCTTGCGGGTATTCTGGACAGGGATAATTTATCTCCAAATTACCAATATAAACCGAGTCGGCCGAAGAAAACCAGACTTGATAAGTAATAAGAATTGTTATCAGAAGAACAACAATTCCAAAAAGAGTGATGAGAGTATTAGTGAAGAAGCGGGTTGAAAAGATTTTTTTTCTATTCATAAAATTTCTTATCTCGGGGCGCTAATTTCCAGGCCGGCAAGATTGGCCACAAGAATAACTAGCATTAAAAGCGCTGCGCCCATAAGCGTTGAAAATAAAATATCCTTGGCTTCATTGATTGCGCCGGAATCGCCGCGGCTGGTCAGATATTTGTAGCCGGCATAAATAACCATCAGCGTCGCCAAAGCAACCGCAACTTTCATTGAAAAAGCGTAAATCGCCCAGACATATTGGCTAAAAGTGTAGGATTGGCCGGAGTGGATTGCGCCGATACTAACCCCGACGCCAATCGGCTGCTCACTGGCCTTGGCCGGAGTTACGGCTGCAGATGCCGCGGATTCCGGACCAGTGGTGCCAGCAGCATTTGCTGCTCGAATAGTAAACGTATAGGCAGTGCCATTGGTTAGTCCGGTAACAGTTATCGGACTCTGTCCGCCCGTAGCTCTCGCACCCCCCGGTGAAGCAGTAACAATATAATTGATAACTCCGTTTGCATTTGCCGGAGGGCTAAAAGAAATTGTTGCCTGCCCATTTCCAGCAGTTGCCGAAACATTGGTCGGCGCGCCAGGAACAGTAGTGGCAAAAACCGGACCGGCAAATATTAGGAACATTAAACCTGTCAGAATTTCTAATCTAATTCTTAAAAAGTATATTTTCTTCATTTTTTTGATAATAATCTGATAATAAATTGGTCAAATTGGTCAGATTAGTCAAATTAGACCAATTGGTCTAATTGGATTCCATTCAATCAGCGTTAATTCAGCGTAAAAAATCAGCGTGGTTTACCAAGTATCTTTGCGCAATAGTTGGGTAATATTGGCAGCAGCGGTGTCAAGCGATGCTTGGGAACTTTGTGACCGATTGTTCACTCGATCAATTGCTTGCTTTAGGAGATTATCAACCTCGACTGGATATCTGCCCTTGTTCCAAGTAGTGGCGGTTTTGAGTATTTCGCTTGTTGGAGCGCTGTTGCTTTGGCGGGATTTTAGGACTGGATCAGCGCTATTCTGTTTTTTAGCAGGTAGCTCTTTGGACGCTGAACGATATGTGCTCGCACTATCAATCGAGAGATAAGTGATAAAATCCCAAGCAGTTTTAGACATTGGGGAGATTTCCGGCACGGCATAAGTCGTATAGTGAGCGTAGTCAATAATCGGGTTTAACTCCCCGATTTGTGGCACCAGCGCTCTTTGAAACCTGAAGTTCGGATAGATTTGTTGTAGGTAGCCAGCCAAAGTGGAATAGGAGAAAATCATCGCCACTTTCCCTTGAACAAAAGCCTCGACATCATTTGGCATACCGGTACCCCAAGTGTAATTTGATTGTGACGCATCAGCGAAACTATTGTAAAAGTCAAGTGAATTTTTTCCCGGAAAAACATCTTGGCCAGATGAGTTTTTTGTTGGTAAGTTGAGGGTCGCCTGTGAAAGATCATCTGAGAGCATTTTTGTCTGATTCTGGAGCATTAAAAGTGAGAGCAAGTCTGCAGAGTAAGTAACATTATTGCTGGTTCCAATAGCAGCGCCGCTTATAGAGATAAACGAGCCGTTTTTTGTTGTCAGATAGGGAATAATTTTATTAAATTCATCCCAGGTGACCGGGAAATTAGAAAAGATTTTGTTAATTTTTGATCTGGCAGCATCGTTTCCTTTTAACAATTTGCTAGCGTTGCTCTTAGCTTGGTCAAAAATTGTTGGATTATAATAAATTTGCAGCGCGTCAACTGTTGGCGATAGACCGTAGATTTGATTGTCGAAGACGTTATCTTTAATTATCGGGTCAACAAAATAATCTTTAGCCACAATTTTCTTGTTTTTCAACAGCTCCTCTGGCATTGGGGCGAGTTTTTCTTTGTGGCGATAGACCCAATCAGAAGGAATTGCCCAAACATCTGGCCCCTGACCAGAGAGCATTGAATTGAGAGCATCGTTTTCATAGTTACTATCTAGGTTCTTCTTGTAGTATTTGACCTCCAGGCCTTTATTTTTCCGCTTAAAATCCTTGATTATTGGCTTAAGAGCATCTTCATCATAAAATCCCCAGATTACCAGTGTGTTCGGTTTTGTCGTTGATTGCGTACCACAGCCAGTTAATGATAGAGCAAAAACAACGGCTAGAAGTGTGGTGCCGATGATTTTGATTATACGTCTATATTTATCCGACATATGCCCTCCAGTTTCATCAGAATGAATTATGAATCAGGAATTATGAATTATGGTTCGGACACCATGATTCAAAATTCACAATTCACAATTCTTTGGAAATTTCCTTAAGGAAATTTCCAAACTCCTCGCCGATATCTTCTCGTCTCAAGGCATGGTCGACATTGGTTTTTAAGAACTCCAGCACATTACCGCAATCGTAATATTTTCCTTCCTTGATCTCACAAGCGTAAATCGGCCCTCTGGTTTTCAGTTGATTTATGCCATCCACCAACCAGATTTCTTCGCCTTTACCAGGCGGCTGGTTTCTTAAGGCCTCGAAAATATCTGGTGTTAAGATATAAGCGCCGTGCGTAGCCATATTTGAAGGTGCTTTGTCTGGGTCAGGTTTCTCAACGATTTTATTAATTTTAAAGATATTATCACGGACCGGGGTCAAATCAGCTATGCCATATCTCGATAAGTCGGCTTTTTTTGAGATTCTAATGCCAGAAATCACTGGTCGGCTAAACTCTTCAAATACTTTGATCATCTGTCGCAGCCGCGGCGGATTGCCAGTAATAAATTCATCGCCCCAAAGAACCGCAAAGGGCTCGTCGCCAATCACTTCCTGAGCGTTGAGTACTGGTGTACCATTGCCGTAAGCACCCTTCTGACGAATGTAGATGAAATTAGCCATTCTGGCAATCTTGCGAATCTGCTCAAGCTCAGTGGTTTTCCCGACCTTTTCAAGGTAATTTTCTAGCTCTAGGCTATGGTCGAAGTGATCCTCAATTGAGCGTTTGTTGGCGCCGGTAACAATAATAATATCTTCAATTCCGGAATTTACTGCCTCCTCAACAACGTACTGAATGATCGGTTTATCAACTACTGGTAACATTTCTTTTGGTGTTGATTTTGTTACCGGCAAAAAACGGGTGCCATAGCCCGCAGCCGGAATCACTGCTTTGCGAATTTTTTTCACTCAGCTGCTCCAATCTAGTTTAGGCACTATCCCAACTCGATCTTCAGTGATTTACTTTTTGAACTGGAACTCTTTGGTATAGTAATAGATAGAAGCCCATTTTTCAATATTGCCTTGGCTTTTTCCGAACTGACCTCGACTGGCGTGACAAAAGTTCGCGAAAACGAACCCCAATAACATTCTTGAACGAAATGTTGTTCATCAGAAGCCTTATGGCCACTCTTGCGCTCGCCACGAATTGTTACCACTTCATCGGTGATTGAAACATCAATATCAGCTGGCGCAGTGCCAGCAATCGGGGCAAGAATATAAATATTCTCGTCGTCCTGGTAAACATCAATTGCCAGTTGCCCCTCGGTTTCTTCCTCTGAAAGTTCGATGTTTTCTTCAGCGATTGTCCCCTCCTTAACTACACTAATTTTAACACAGATGGACAGAGATAAAACCCAAATCCATCAGTTAATTTCATTATAGCGATAACAGAAAATGTCGTCAACTAAATAAAATAATTCCGGCTTGCGGTTAAGCAAAGCCGGAGGTTCGGAAACCTAGCTAGTGCTGAAGAACAGCCTCATGACGAACGGCACCCAAATCAAGCTCGCGGGCGGTACCAGTGCAACTGCTAGCACTACCAACCACGGCGCCCACTTTCGATGCCTATTGCGAAATGCGTATAGAAGCGTATATCCGCTTATCAGCGCTAGGACGACAATGGTGCTGACGAAAATGAGCAGTTGCATGCTACACCCTCCTTTCCCGAACTCTCTGAAATCTACAGAGAGCTTGGGTGACGGTAGCTGTTGTCAATAGACCTTTGTCCTCGGGGACATGGCGATCCTGTTCTGACGGCAACAGGACATTCGGCCTCGGAACTCTGAGGATCGGCGGAGCCCTCCATGATCCGTCATCACACTGGCACTCAAGCAGACAGCTTACCGATTCTTCTGCTTGACGATCAGCGCCTTGCATTCTTAGCAGCGTCATCAACCCGAGCGCACCGGAGAATGGACACTCCTGCCCATAACGATTGTTAAACCTTGCGGGAATCTCCTCTAGTATCCTCTGGATTTGCGCGCGCAGATCTGCAGTGTGCTCCGGCCACTCAGAGCAGAGCTCTGAAAGATGGTACAGGAGATACAGATCAGTGGACCACCAATAGGCGTTGGCAACGCCAGTCTCCAAGTTGTCAAGAAGAAACTGGTAAGCCCTCCTGCAGGGAGTCACGAGCTCTTCGCTCATATATCCCTCCATGATTATCCGACCTAGGGTCCTCAGCACCAAGGCAGTCACATCCATTTGCGGAGAAGTCCAGCCGATGGCATCGGCTGGACTTATGCCCGGATAGATCCACCTGACTTCCTTATGGGTATAGGTCGAGAAGCCACCATTTTCACCCTGATGGCTAAGCAGATAGCATGCCGCTACCGGGACAAGGGATTGCCTCTGCAAACCCGTTGCCTCGAATACAGCCAGGGTACTATTAGCTGTACTGTCAGCATCTGGGGGCGCGTTTTCGCTGAAAGATACCACTCCTGGTAGCGGCAGAGATTGGAAATGCCCCGCCGCAATCACCGACTGCCCAAGCGAGGGCATGCATCTCGCAATGTATGCCCCGGCCCAATGGAGCGCATCGCTTGGTCCATGGCGCAACTGGTTGAACTCCCTCCAATCCTGTGTATTAAGATACGAATATCCACAACGTATCGCCTCATTAGCTCTGGAGATATCCAATGCACCCACACTCCTTTTCTGAATGCTGAACTGATAATACTACCACAAGAACTAACTAATATCCATACTACTGGACAAAAAGCAAAATAATGTGATATAATGTATATAAAATAATGTGACGAAGGAGTTGGACAAATGTCGCAAATTAACCAATTAGAGCAACTCGGGCTAAATGAAAACGAGGCCAAAACTTATCTTGCGCTTTTGAAATTGGGACAGACTAATATATCGCGGTTAAGTTCAGAGTTGTCAGTGCCGAGAACAACTTTGTATTATTCAATAGCCGGGCTAAAGGAAAAAGGTTTTGCCTTTGAGCGAGTATCAGCGAAAAAGCGCTTGTTTTCTCCACGATCGCCGGAGTTTCTGGCTAAAAAAGCAGAAAATCAATTGGAAAATGCCAAAGAAATTAATAATAGAGTTAATGATTTAATTCCATCGCTAAAAAAGCTGGCGTCAAATCCGGTTTCCTATTCGCAGGTGACATATTTTGAAGGCAAAGAGAGCGTTTGGCAGGTTTTCGAGATAATTTTGAGATCTAATAAAGATTCGTATTGGTTTGGTTTTGGCGAAGCATTTTTGAAAAATTATGATTTCGATTCTTTTGTTACAAACTTTAGTAAAAAGCGTCGGCAGTTCGGACGGACGAAATCTTACAATATCATTCCTCCTTTTGAAGGCGCGCGAAAAATCGAGCGTCGCGGAGAAACGGATTTTCAGGAGTTTCGTTTCTTAAAGAGCGATCAGGATTTCAATGCCGGCATCTGCATTTTTGCTGACAAAATCGCGATCTTTTCATGCGATAAAAATCTATCGGCGACACTTATCCAGGGCATCGCCATCGCTGAAATCGCCAACACTATGTTTATGATGATATGGGAAACTTTAAGCTAAAAATGTTTGCGAAAAATATCAGCAATTTTTTTCTCGAATTGATTTTTCCCAAAAGTTGCATTGGGTGTGGAGAATTTGGGCAACTTCTTTGTAGCAATTGTCGGAAGAAAATAAAATTGATAAAAACTTTTGTCTGCCCAAAATGTGGCAAAATTACCAAGAATGGCCAATATTGTTGCAGTTGTCGAGGTCGAAGTGTTTTGACAGGTATGTTAATTGCCGCCGATTATCGAACCGGGCCGACAAAGGAGTTGATTCACAATTTTAAATACTCCGGTATCAGAGAAGTTGGGCCAGTTTTGGCCGGGGTGCTAATTCAGCGCTTACAGGCGGGAAAAATTCGCGGGGAAAAAGTTTTGGTCCCTGTGCCGCTACATTCTCGTCGTCAGCGGCAGCGTGGATTTAATCAGGCGGAGATTTTAGCCAGATATGTTAGTCGGAGATTAAATATTCCTGGCGGCATAGCCCTAAAGAGAAAGCTGAACACAAAATCGCAAGTTGAACTCTCTGGCAGAGAATGGAGGAAAAATCTTGCCGGCGCATTTGTTTGCGGGGATCAAGAACTGGTCAAGGGCAAGACAGTGATTTTAGTTGATGATGTCTCGACCACCGGCGCAACGCTTGAGGAGTGCGCAAAAGTCCTACGCGCCGCTGGCGCCAGACAGGTTTGGGGTTTGGTAGTGGCGAGAGGATAAAGATTGCTAATTGGCTTCAAAAATGCTAAGATCGGATAGAATTTATGGAAGGTTGCCCGAGTGGCTTAAGGGAACGGTTTGCTAAACCGTCGGTGGTCTAAAAGCCGCCTCGTGGGTTCGAATCCCACACCTTCCGCCACCCCACGTTGCCCAACTTGTTGGGCTATGCGGGGTGGTGGCGAGATTCGAATAGGGAAGGGGTCGGGAAACGGGAGTTTACTGTGGAGGAAAATACTAAAAACCGTGGGTTTTTAGAAGCCCGAAAGGGCGCTCGAGATCTCGCCCTTTCCGCCAGGGAAGCGTGCCGGAGTGGTTTATCGGGCTTGTCTTGAAAACAAGTGTGGTCGCAAGACCACCAGAGGTTCGAATCCTCTCGCTTCCGCCATTAAACTGAAACATTGATGAAGATATTGATTTTATGGGTTTAGGAGACCCATTTTTTAGTACCTAATAACCGCTTATTGCAAAGAAAAAATTGTTTTGTTACGACCGGGTAGCCGAAAGGTGTATCACCACAACGCTCGAAAGGAGCGACAGGTATGACAGTCATGACAGCCAACAAGACCTGGCAAGAAACCCTGCCGCTTCTTGAGAAGCGAGTCGGGCAGGCTACATGCGGTGCCGTTCTGAAGCAGATCGTACCTCTGGGGTTCGATGGAGGCATCTTTTCCTGCAGCGTCTTGAATGGCACTGCCCTACGGGTGGCAGAGCGCCATTTGAGAACTGTTGAGAAGTGTCTCAGTGAGGTATTAGGGGAGCCAGTTGAACTGCAGCTCGAACTCTGCGAAACAGCCAAGCCTGCTCTGCCAACTGCGCCGCTTCGGCCTAATCGCACTACCGGGTGCAATGAAGCCACGCGTAATGATGGGGGCATGCCGCTTGACCCGCGCTATACCCTCGAGAGTTTCGTGGTTGCGGACTGCAACCGCTTCGCCCATGCAGCAGCCCAGCAGGTATGTTGCAGCCCCGGCCGCGCCTACAACCCGTTCTTTATCCACAGCAAGGTGGGTTTGGGGAAGACTCATCTGATGCAAGCCA
>Ga0100390_10005623_pt1 | contig 10709 bp, 8 predicted proteins | sample CryGeymeta201514_FD_81540 | JGI IMG/M metagenome (GOLD analysis project Ga0100390, IMG submission 81540) | Groundwater microbial communities from Crystal Geyser aquifers in Utah, USA - Crystal Geyser metaG 2015-14 | ecosystem: Environmental > Aquatic > Deep subsurface > Groundwater | place: USA... | reverse complement strand
ATTTTACTCCTTTGTTTTCATCATATTTTCTTGAAATGTCATCTCCCTAAAAATGTCCATTAAGCCCAATTCTTAAATAACAAACCTCCCACCACGCATTTTGCGTGGTTCTCCAGCTTTGCTGGACTGTAGCCCCTCCTTATCAGGAGGGACAATAAAAAATGTGTCTCCTGATAAGGAGAAGAGGCTCCGCAATTTTGCGGAGTAGAGGTTTGTTTATTTCAATTCCCCTTGCATTAATCCCCTATTTTCCTAGTATAAAATCAACATTTATTCTTTCTCCAAAACACATGGTAAACTTTAATATCACCTACAATTATGATCCGCAAACAAAACAATATATAGCTGAAATCCCTCAACTCAATCTGTCAGATTTTGGCGATACTATTGATGAAGCAGAAAAAAATGTAAAACAAGCGCTCAAGGCATACCTAGAAGAAGTCTATGCGTCAAAATTTACCAAAAAAGAAGTAGAATATGCCTAATCCGATGAAAGCACAGGAAGTGTTAAATATACTACAAAGACTTTGATGTACGATTATCAGACAGAAATGAAGTCATGTAATTTTGAGAAAAGAAGAGAAAACAATCATAGTGCCTTTTCATTGATCAAAAGATATTCCTATCCCAACCATAAAATCAATTCTGAAACAATGAGGAATTTCAGAGGAAGAATTTTCTAAATAAACAAACAATGCAAATAAAAAATAGGTTTCCCCTTGCATTAATCCACTATTTACCTAGTATAACCTTCATCATTTTAAATCAATTTTTTTGATTGTATGCCAAAAGTAACTGTAAAAAAAGAAGACTTTAGTCCAGCAAGGCTGGGGAAAAACACAAAGAAGGTTGCGACGAAAGACGAGGCAAAGCCTACTAAAAAGCCAGCTGCAAAGAAAGTAACTACAAAAAAAACAGGAAAAAATTCTGAAGAAGTAGTCCAATCTTCTGAACAGAATCTTCAATCATCTGTTTTAAAATCCTCTGAAATTCTGTGATCATGATGAGGATTTCTTTCCTGATTAGGCTTCAAAAAAGAAGAGAAAAAATCAGAACCTGAAGAAGAGACGGCTGTCACCACTTCAGATATTTTTGAAAAATCTTCAGAAACCCCGAACCAACCAAGAAGTTCCAAGGCACCATATGGAAGACCAACATTTTCTTTTGATATTCAACAACCAAAAAAAGCAGAAGCAAGAAATTATCCATCCTCATCTCCAACGAGAGATTCTAGACCTCAAAGATTTACCCCGCATGGGGCGGGGCCTGCGCAAAGAGCAGCATACGTTCCACCAAAGGCAGCACCTATCCATGGCGGTCATCAAAAACCTCAAGGATATAGATGATGATCCGGTGGATACCAGGGCAGGAATAGGCCTGCCCCGTACAAAGCTACGGGGTGAAATCAACCATACAAACCATATCCACATACTCCGCATCCAGCGACAAATATTTCGCATATCAAAAAGATTGAAAAGGCAGCAACAACCTCAGCAAACTTAGTAAAGAAAGCTACCATAGCTATCGATGAACAGATCACCGTAAAAGAATTCTCTGAGAAGATGGGAATTCCGCTTCCACAAGTAATGAAAGCATTGCTGCAGAACAAAATCATGAAAGGAATAACGGCTTCATTGGACTTTGATACAGCATCGCTTATCGCAGCTGACCTAGGCGTCGCCGTAACCAAAAAAGAAAATAAACTCGGCGTAGAAACATTTATGAGCGGTAATCTTCAGGCCATCCTTGACCTAGATAAAGAAACAGACTTTAGTCCATCATGGATGGGAAATCTGCTACCAAGGGCGCCTATCGTGACCATCATGGGACACGTAGATCATGGAAAGACCAGCTTGCTGGACTACCTCAGAAAGACTGAAGTAGCTTCAGGAGAAGCAGGAGGAATCACACAATCCATCTGAGCCTCTATGATAAATTACGACGGCAAACCTATCACCTTCATAGACACACCTTGACACGAACTTTTCACCAGTCTAAGAGCCAGATGAGCCAAACTTACCAATATCGCCGTCATCGTAATAGCTGCTGATGATAGCGTGATGCCGCAGACAGTGGAATCTATCGGTCATGCAAAAGCCGCAGGAGTGCCTATCATCATAGCGATCACCAAGATCGATAAGCCAGGTAACAAGATAGACCAGATCAAGACAGATATAGCGAAACACTGACTCACTGCAGAAGATCGATGAGGAGATGTTCCTGTCATCGGCATTTCATCCAAGACCGGTCAAGGAATCCCCCAGTTATTGGAACAAATCCTTCTCCAGGCGGAGATCCTTGAACTCAAATATAACCCAAAAAGATCCGCAGTAGGAGTTATTCTGGATGCCAACAAGGATCCAAAACAAGGAGTTGTTTCTACCGTCATTGTCATGACAGGAACGCTCAAAGTCGGAGACATCGTCGTAGCCTACAATACTTATGGTAAAGTCAGAAGAATGAAGGACCGGAAAGGACAGAATATAACGGAAGTGACTGGTGGTGAACCTGTGCAACTCCTCGGAATAACTGATCTCCCGGAGCCAGGACGCATCATTGAGGTTGTAAAAAACGAAAAAGAAGCACAAGCAAAGATAGCACTCATCAAAGAACAGATCAAGAAACGGTCTCCCCAGTCCGCCGTACAGCAATTCATCGCAGGACTCAAATCAGGGAACAAAGAAGCTGAACTCAGACTTATTCTCAAGTCAGATGGATCATCAAGTTTGGAGGCCTTACAGCAGGCGATAAATGGAATACAGCTGCCAAAAAACGTAACAATCAAAGTTATCCACTCTGAAGCAGGATACTTCTCCCAGTCAGATTTGTCACTAGCACAAGCATCATGAGCCCTCCTTATCGGGTTCAATATCACCATCAATACCATCCTCAAGAAAAAAGCTGAATCTATGAAGATAGAGATGAGAAATTACGACATCATTTACGAACTCACTGATTATATCCAGAAACTCGTCAATGGAATGGTGGAAATAGAGATGGCCGAAGCCGTCACCGGTAAATTAGAAGTCTTAGGAATCTTCTTCGCCAAAGCGAAAGAGATGGTTATCGGAGGAAAGGTACTTTCAGGCAAAGTGAAGAATAAATCCAAATTCAGGATATTGAGGACAGATGCCACCACCAAAGACCATGGTCCGGACACGGGAGAGATCATCGTAGCCAACGGAGAGATAGTTTCCCTCCACAAAAATAAAGATGAAGTGAAAGAGATGCATGAAGGAGAAGAATGCGGAATGAAAGTACATTCAGGAAAGAGGATAGAAATCGGAGACACCTTAGAATTTTATGAAATGCAAGAAGTTCTCTAAAGAATGCTAAGTTTTAAGTGCTAAGTTCTAAATATAAACAAACAGAAAAGATTCCGTCTACAAAAATGGCAATTGCATCAAAAGAAGCTAGAGAAACAAGATATCGATTAAAGCTGTTAGATCAAAGTCATTTAACGAATATTGATGTAAAAAAATATTTACATGAAATAGAAGAAATCATAAAAATGCTTACTAAGATAGTAAAGACTACCTCCGAGAATATAAAAAATCCGTCTACTTAACATTTAACACTTAACACTTAACACGATATGAAATTGATAGTGTGATTGGGTAATCCTTGAAAACAATACGAAAAAACAAGACACAACATAGGCTTCGTCGTCTTAGATAATTTCGTAGAACAAAATAAATTGGGTAAATTTACATATGACAACAAATACAAGGGAGAGCTTTTCCAGACCACTATCGACGAGGAGAAAGTGATTTTCCTCAAACCACAAACATTCATGAATCTCTCAGGAGAATCCATCTGAGCGATAGCCAACTTCTACAAAATCGCGCCACAGAATATTCTTGTCATCCACGACGAAATCGACCTTCCTACGGGGAAAATCCAGCTCAAACTCGGCGGAAGTTCAGCAGGTCACAACTGACTTAAAAGCACCATAGAAAAACTCTGAAGTCCCGACCCCGCTATAGACGGGGCAGGCTTCCGAAGACTCAGAATCGGCATAGACAGACCCGCAAATCAGAATGATGTCGCCGACTACGTCCTCTCCACCTTCAAACCGGACGAGAAAAAACTTCTTGCAGAGCAAGAAGAAAAAATACAATCATTAATCAATGAATTTCTTCTAAAATAATTTTAGAAAAACAAACCCACCCCCCAACCTTTTAATCCAGCAAAGCTGGGCTCCCTTCACAGGGCGAGCCCAAGGATTTTTTCTAAAAAAAGTTAAGAAGGGTACAAAACGCAACTACTAGTCAATGCTTTTAGTTCTTTGTGAATTGTTTGAGCTGGATACATTCTAAAAAAACACCCTAAACTATATAGCGAGTCTCACAAAGAACTAGCCCCTTTGCTTACTTTCCCGGCAATGAGGGAAAGTGAGGCCCGGCCGGCAAGGCCAAAAAAAGAAATTCTAGAAAAGACTTTGAGACTTTGGTTTAACTGATTCTGAAACTATATTTTTCAAAAACGGGAATTCTTTAAGGACCACATCTCGTCATTCATACATCTTCAAACCTAGTGATTCAGCTTTCGCTTTTTTACTTCCTGGATCCTCTCCCACCAACATCAGATTCGTTGTTTTGGTAGGGTTATCGTGGAATAAGTATCAGTTTTTTTGCATCTCTTGAGTAATCGTTTCTCTGCTTGCAGGGAATGTTCAGGTGATAGAAAAAGATCACTTCGCATGCTCCGCATCCAACATTCATTCGGCATATTTGGACGGGTCAAAATTCACGCCAACATGTTCAAGTCTTTGCAATATCTTCTTGTTCTCCCTATCTCCAAAAAATCTCCCAATCCCCTCAACGCTTTTCTCACCGATTCCATATATACCAGTCAAAAATTCCTCATTACTCATTATCTTGGTAAGGTCATCCAAACTCGTCACTTTGTACTCGCTACTCGTCACTGCCTTGACAAGGTCAAGAGCCGTCTTTTTTCCTACATGCGGAATTCCGAGCCCATTAAGCAATCTCCAGAGCGGTTTCTTTTTTGATTCTCAGATTTGGTGAACCATTTCCGTTATTTTTTTATCGCCGAATCATGGTAATTTCGCAATCTGCATCACGTACTTGGATTCAAGCAACAGATAGATATCGGCGACATTTTTGAGTAATCATTGATCCACGAATACATCAACGGTGCTGTCGCCGATGCCTTCGATATCCATACAATTTTTGCTGACAAAATGCACGATTTTTTCTTTGACCTGAGCGGGACAAAAAGGATTTCTACAATAATAATGAATATCTTCATGCACAACTCTTTCTCCGCATGACGGACATACTTTTGGCGGATGAATTTTAACAACTCCTTGGACTTTCGACTTTGAACTTTCGACCTTGGACCTCCTGTCCTTTATGACAGAGACGATATAAGGGATCACTTCTCCGCTCCTTTGCAATCGCACTCGGTCATGCGCATGGATATCTTTGGATTTGATGAAATCCCAGTTATGAAGGCTGACTCTTTTGATAGTCACTCAGCTAAGTTCTACCGGTTCAAGATTAGCGACAGGAGTGATGATTCATGTACGACCAACCTGGAAATCTACAGAATTGACTTGTGTCGCTACGACCTGCGCAGGGAACTTATATGCCACTGCCCATCTCGGGTGGTGATCTGTCGATCAAATGCTCTGGCGCTGATCCAGAGATTCTACTTTGATGACTAACCCATCGAAATCTATATCCTCACCTTCCAGCATCTTTTTCACCTTTTCATCTTCACACAAAGCCACTACTTCATCGATATTTTTCCCAATTTTTACCCAAGGGAATACAGGCAGTCACAGGGATTCCAAGGTGCTTTGTGCTTTGTACTTTGTACTTTGTACTTTGTACTTTGTACTTTGTACTTTGTACTAATAAGATATCATATACAAAACATACCAGCTTTCTTCTCGCCGCCTCGCGGGAATCCAAAAGTTTGATGCTTCCAGCAGCAGCATTTCTCGTATTTGCAAAAGGGATTTCTCCATCCTCCTCTCTCTCCTTATTGAGTTCCTTCCGCACGGATTTTGGCATCATGATTTCGCCCCTTACCCTGACATCTACAGGAAATTCCAAATCATGAGGGATGGATTTTATCGTTTTTACATTACTGGTGATATCATCGCCTACCAACCCATCGCCGCGGGTGATGGCCTGAACGAATTTTCATTTTTCATAGATGAGTTCTACGCTCAATCCATCGAATTTCGGCTCCACACGATAGGTAATTTTTATTTGATTTTCGACCTTATGACCGGAGCCTGCCCCGACCAATTCGGGGACCTTATGACCTTCGACTATTTTATGAATCCTTTCGTCCCATTCTCTGATATCTTGAGCATTGTAGGTATTCTCCAACGACGCTAATTTCACCTTATGCTTCGCCTGGGCGAATCATCCGCTTATCTGCCCGACCAATCATTGTGTAGGACTATTGGAAGAGATGATCTGCGGGAAATGCTCCTCTATTCTTTTGAGATAATCAAAAAGTTCATCATATTCTTTGTCGGAAATGATGGGTTTGTTCTCTACATAGTACAGATGATTGTGATCGACGATACAATCTATCAGACGCACATACAAAGCTGACACATCCTTCTTATTCAGATTTACCTGCCCATTTGGTAGGCTCGTGATCTGCGGATGCGCTTTGATAAACCACTGTATTTTTTTTGTTTCTTCGCTTAAGCTCATACCAATAACCAAGAAGATAAAAATAGATAAATGTTGTTAAAATTTGTTAAAACTCGAAGCCACAACTTTTAACCATTTTCAACGATTTTCAACCATTTTTAACGCGAAGCATTTATTTCCCTTTAAACACTACACCAAACGTAGCGAACAGAATATACATATCCAAGAAAACTGATCGATGCTGAATATAATACAAATCAAGTTTTGCCTCATCTTCAAAATCCAAATTATCTCTGCCAAACACCTGAGCATATCACGTTATACCTGGATTAATAGAAAAGAGTCTTTTTTGTCGATGTTCATAATTTTTTACTTCCTCAGGAAGATGTGGCCTAGGACCAACCAAAGACATAGTTCCCCAAAGCACACAAAAAAGCTGTGGCAATTCATCAAGCGATGTTTTTCTTAGAAATCTTCACATTCTAGTTACCCTTGGATCATTTTCAATCTTTGGCAATACTCATTGTCTCACATTACTTGAAGACTTAATAAGGTTTTTATAGATATCTTGAGCTTTTTTTCATCCATATTCAGCTCCCACACTCAGATGCGTATACATACTACGAAATTTCCAAAAGGTAAACAGTTCACCTCTTTTGCCCACTCTTTTCTGTATATAAATAGCAGGACCTGGAGAATCTAATCTGATCAAGAGAGCAATAAACAGCATGATAGGTAAAAACACAAGGATAGCTATGAGCGAAAAGAATATATCAAATGCTCTTTTGAACACAGCGGACCGTCAATCAAGCATCGAATGCTTGTATTCCAAAGCCACGATATTATCAATATTTTCAGGGGTATAGACAACATCCTCAAGGAAAAATCACTCACTAATATGGTAAAATCTTGTATGAGTAAATCTGATCTTTTCAAAAATTTCTTGAAGAAATTTTTTCTGGAAACTTCCAACAGCCACTACCATGAAATAATCCTCCAGTTTGATATCGCCCAGATCAGATGACTTAACAAATTCAGTTTTGAATGAAAATCACCTCTTCACTTTTTCAATAGCTTTATAACTCTCAAGAGTATCGCTTCCTATGATGATAATCTTATCAAGCCCATACCTATTTCTACGTGATTCTATATAATTCCATATCTGATCAAAAAAGAAAAGCGCAAAAAAAGTAAAGAAACTTCACATCAAAATGATGAATCTTGATATTCCGAAAAAGAATATAAATCCTTGCCCGAAATACGCGATGAAGGAGATGACGATAATCCGGTATATCCACACCTTACTAAACGTTTGAAAATATTTTTGCACAGGTTTATACAGTTCATAGAGCTTTTTTATGATTCCTATAGCGACAAAGAGGACAGCACTAATTCAGGCATATAGCATGGTTTCCTGATAATTAATTACAGGGATTGGAAGTTGCACCCAAGGAATCAAATCTGTCACATGGCGTACCTCATACAGCACATAAAAAATACCCACTATAATCACCATATGCAGCAACGGCCTAAGCAAACGCAACCACACATTATATAATCTAACAGTCTGCATCTCTAATAGATTTTAAATGATAAACAACTTGTTTAATGTTAAGTGTTAAATTCTAAGTTTTAAGTAGAAGAAACCCTTTATTTAACACTTAAAACTTAGCACTTAAAATTCCTTGGATCTGACCAACAACCTTTTTGACCTGATCTTCGAATTTTCCAGCGACAGGGATCGAGAATCAAGCCGCAGGCTTATGCCCTCCTCCGTTGAATTTTTTTGCGATAGCATCGCAGTCGATGAGCTTCTTTCACAAAACCTTCTTGGATCTCAGAGATCATCTCACTCTGTCGCCGTTTTTCTTGAGGATGAGGACAAGCTTAGGGCCATCGATATTCTGGATGACCATGAGGGGATAGTTTGCCTCTTCTTCATCTACTCAGTAAGTTTTGAGATCCTTGTCGTCATAATACGAGTAGATCATATCTCATGTCTGTACCATCCTGTTGAGCATAAGCTGAGTGAATCTGATGAGATTAAGCGATTTTTTGCGGACCAGATGATCGACAATCAATCATTTATCAGCGCCGAGTTGCACGAGATGCAAAGCATTACATAGTATCCTTTCATGATCTTCATCATAGATGAAATTTCACGAATCCATAGTAAGTCACATATACAGATATGTAGCAATCTGCGCATCAAAAAGTTTTGGTCGCCATGTATAACAATATTCGAAGATTATTTCCGACGTACTCATACTATTGATATCCTTGACAATAGATGCATGGCCAAGCGTATCCGAGAGATGGTGATCGATGACGAGCAAAGGCTTATCAGCAAAATATTTTTCATGTCATCCGAAGAATTCTATGATGCGATTGGGTGCAGAGAAATCTACGAATACCAAGAGATCGTATTTTGCATAATCGAATTCCGTCTTGATTTTTTTCATTCACGCAAGAAAATAGAATGTTTTGCTCGGCGGAGTCGGAGTGAAATAGTTCACTTTTTTGCCCTGCTTTTCCAGTAATGCTCACAAACCAAGCATGCTTCACAAACAATCGCCATCCGGATGCATATGCCCAAAAAGCGCTATTTTCTTAGCTCATTCTAGAAGTTTTCTGATTTTCAAATGATCCATGTAAAATTTAAAATTTAGAATTTAAAATTTGATTTTCTCGTAACTCGTCCCTCGTTACTCGTCACTGATCTTACGAAAGTAAGATAGTGACTTTCTCAATCCCCTCTTGATTGAGCTTGATTATCTTATCTCAAATTTTGATGGGGATATCTCCGGCAAAACCATTTACTATCGTAGCCAGATCCTGTAGCTTCTGAACGCTATCCGGAAGTTTGAACGCCAACTGATCGATCGCCACGGTTTCTATATCAGCATCTTTCACCTGTTTTATTCATTCATCTCTTTTATCGTTTGCATCTTGTGCATCTCTAGCTATACTCTGCATCCTAAGCCCCTTAGACTTGACGACGGTCATTTCAGGATCATATCTGCTTCATGCCTGTTGGATAAGTTTATAACGTGATGTCTTGGTGATTTTTTCGATGCTGAATGATCTTCCTTTGTATCAGGATACGATGAGCATATCAAATTTTTTGAAATCCAGGACATCTTTGATGAAGAATTCCATGGATCACGAGATATCTTCAAACTCTATGAAAAAACCTTTCTTCCTGGCTCTTTGGATATTTCTGATATATCCCACGAACATAAATGTTCAGACATTTTCAGTATTTTTGAATTGAGAGATAAATGAAAAATTTTTGAGATAGGCATAGAGACCATCCAAAGGATTGCCGGAAACAAAACATTTGCACACATCATATTCCATCAATAGCCTATCCATGATAGACGTTTCTGCGGTCTCTTTGAAAGTGATGGTAGAAGTGGTTTCTATCATGCCAAATAATCATCCATTCATATCCTTCGATTTTTTTGCCCGTTCAAGAAGCGTCTCAGTATTTGCCAGCAAGGTTCAACGATCTGCGAACATATCCAAAGCTCAAGCTTTGACGAGTCATTCAAGCGATTTCTTATTTACGACGCTCTGGCATCTCGTAAGAAAACTTTCTAGAGTCTGGAACTCTCATCATTTCTGTCTTTCCTTCTGGATAAATTCTCCTATTTCCCATCCGAGTCATTTGATGCAGAAAAATCATAATCTGATCTTATCGGCGATAGCTGCCACATGGTTAAAGGATTGATTGATGTGCGGAGCCAGGACTTCTATTCCATGAGATTGGGTCTCAGAGATATAATGGCTCAATTCATCCGTATCTTCTTCTACGGACCTGATTAATGCCGCATAAAATTCGGTCGCGTAATGAGCCTTGAGATATGCGGTCTGATAAGCAATCATCGCATAACACACAGAGTGCGATTTATTGAACGAATATGAAGCCGCAGGCTCGATCATCTTCTCATAGATATATTGAGAAGTCTCTTTCTTATATCCTCTGAATCCCGCGCATTTTTTCACGAATTCCTTCTTGAGTTTCTCGATCACGTCTTTTTTCTTTTTTCCGACTCATCTTCT
>Ga0100390_10005622_pt1 | contig 10709 bp, 6 predicted proteins | sample CryGeymeta201514_FD_81540 | JGI IMG/M metagenome (GOLD analysis project Ga0100390, IMG submission 81540) | Groundwater microbial communities from Crystal Geyser aquifers in Utah, USA - Crystal Geyser metaG 2015-14 | ecosystem: Environmental > Aquatic > Deep subsurface > Groundwater | place: USA... | reverse complement strand
TTATCAGTTTCGGCTGTGTCTTTTTGGATGTAGACTCCCTTGTTTAATACAAGCCAACTATTGAAAGCCGCCGCCTGAGGTCCATAAGGTTCGTCGGTACCTGCCTCCTGGTGTTTAATCTCTGGGGTATCAATGCCAATATAGCGAATATCAGCTTCGGTATCGTCTGCACGTCTAATTTTGATTGTATCTCCATCTGTTATCGAAATTACGGTGGCTTTTTCGAACGTAATGGAATCAAGTTTCGTGTCAGCGTAAAGTAATTGCCCCGTAGCTTCCAATTGAGTGTATTTTAATTCGAAGGTTTGCAGGTCCTTTGTACGTGATTGTAGATAGCCGCCGATAACTATAGCCACAACGGCTAGGGTTAACAACGTCTCGACCAGTGAGCGTTTGATTGCCAGCGGGTTCTTTTTTAGTCGTATTTCAGGAGACATTCAGACAGTATAGCAAAGAAGTAATCAATTTCTTCTGTTGTATTCAGAAATGATAGCGAAACGCGCACAGATCCGGGGCTGTTCAATGCCTTATGGAGCGGTTCAGCACAATGATAGCCAGCGCGCACCGCAATACCTTGCTGATCCATAAATTCAGCCACGTCGTGTGGGTGAATTGAAGATAATGTAAAGGAAAAAATTGGAGACCGATTATTGAGGTCGGTTCGTCCGAGTAAATGCAGTTGCTTGACCATTTTTGCCTTGTTTAGGAAATACTCAGATAGCTTCTTTTCTGCTTGCTGTATGGTGTCTATGCCAATGGAAGATAAGTAATCCAGAGAATGGCCAAAGCCGATAATCCCAGCGGTGTTTGGTGTCCCTGCCTCAAATTTTCCTTCGTCTGTTTTGGCGATGTAATTACTTGTTGTAACAGTTTCAACCATACCGCCGCCCAGAATCAATGGCTGTAATGAAGAAAAGGCGGTATTACTAACAACCAAGGCACCAATGCCTTCTGGTCCATACATTTTGTGGGCAGAAACAACGAGATAGTCTACAGGGGTGTCTTGCAGGTGGATGGGGGCATGTGCTGCGGATTGGGTAGCATCCAGAAGTATAGTTATGTCATTTTCCTTTGCGGTAGCGATTAGTTGTTTTAGCTCGGTAATGTTGCCGGTTACGTTAGAATAATGGGTAATAGCAAGAAAGGCACCTTTATATTTTCGCATCTCAGCTAAGAGAGCCGGAATGTCGATTGCTCCGTCCTTTTTAACAGAAATTACCATAAGGTCAAAGCCTTCGTTGCTTTGTAGGTTAATCCACGGGAGAAGGTTTGCGTGGTGCTCTGCCTCTGTTGTAATAATAGTCGGTTTAACTCCTTGTCCACGATAGGTTACGGCCAACGAATGAGCCACAAGATTGATTGCCTCCGTCGCATTCTTGGCAAATATGACTCGATGTGAGGTTGTAGCATGTAAAAACTCTAAAAATTTGGTTCTGACACATTCGATAGCTACGTTGGCATTAAAAGCTAACGTATGTGTACTTCGTCCTGGATTTCCGGTCTTCTCTTGTAGGTACTTGGCAATAGCAGTAATAACGGTTGTCGGTTTTGGTGTTGTCGCTGCAAAGTCAAAGTAAACCAACGGTTTATGGTTCATCTTTGTTGCTAATAATGGAAAATCTTTTCGGTATTGATTCATAATTCCACGAATTTACGATATAATCTTGTAGTTAATTATATCACGAACTAGTGAACGAACAGGCCTGGCAATTTAAACGAGAAGTACAAGATTTTTGGAAAAAAGTGATTAAACGGCTGCAGGTTCCTTTTTTTACGCTCACCGCCAATAATCTAAAATCAACAACATATCCGGACCTTCCGGGACCTTTAGACTGGCAAAAGATTGCGGGTGAACGCAAAATACATGTTGAGATTGGTTCTGGGCATGGTGAGGTTTTGCTTGCAAACAATAGAATGAAGTCCATAGTCGTGGGATACGAGATTAAGTCTAGGTTCTTTCGCTTATCACAGAGAAAAACTCGCAGGCGGGACGATATATTTGTGTATAAAGGGAGCGGTTATGAATCGCTAGCACTGCACTTCAAAAACGACACTATTTCTACTCTCTATATACTATTTCCTGACCCCTGGCACAAGAAAAAGCACGCAAGAAGACGACCATTGACCGAAAAGTTCTTTGCAAGAGTCGCACAAAAGCTTAAAAAGGGAGGAACAATCATTATTGCCACCGATTGGCAGGAATATTCAGATTTTATCGGCAGCGAGGTACAAAAAGTGACAAAGCAGTACGAAATTACGATATGTCCGTATGTACCAGATGATTACTCGTTGCCAATTACGCATTATCACCAAAAATGGGCAAGAAAGGGGCGGTCTTTTACTGCGTTTGTCCTCAAAAAATTAGGCTAATCACAATTTGTAGGCGATACTACCCCAATGAGAGGACTTTTTGCCGACATTGCCGAAACAAAAGAGTGTACAGAGAGTGTGGTTGCTCGAGTTGTCTATGAAATCTGGCGCACTTGTGGGTTGTTTACCTGTTTTTGCTGTGAACGCCCTGTGTGTACCCTTTGTGACACGTGTGCTGCTCTTCCCCTGTATTCTGCGCCTCATTGTGCACTTTGTGAGAAATTCTCTATCAAAGGGACGACCCATGCTGAATGTACTCCAAAGGTTCCATATTTCACTCACTCTATCGCATTCTTCGAGTACACAAAAGTTATAAAAAAGTTGTTTGCGGTCTATAAATACAAGCAGGCGTTTCAATATCAACAAGTAATCGAAGATTTTGCTGGCGACTACATTAAAATCGACCCGTTTTTACTTGTGAAGACGGTGTTTTCTTCGATAGATGCCCTAAATGTTGTTCTGTTCCCCATACCAATGACCACAAAAAAACAGGAAGATCGTGGGTTTTCTCCTGCTTACGAGCTGTCAGTGATAGTTGGGCGTGCTTTGCAGGCTAAGTATGGTTGCTGTGTGAAGATTTGCGCTGGGGTAGTAAAGAAGGTTGGCGACGTAACTTCGCAAGCGCGGAAAGATCGTCGCCAAAGGCTACTCTCTTTGCAGAAGGAGTATCAAGTAATAGAATCTGCCGTTGATGAGTTTATGCGACAGCCAATTGACTTATTTGTGGTGGTCGACGATGTCGTAACTACGGGGGCAACTACTACCGCTGTAATTGAGGCTATAGCAAAAAACAATATGTTAGCAGAAAAGCTACAGAAAATTCCGATTGTTCGGTTCAGTTTTGCCCGAGCCTAACTAATAACTGCGAAGAACTCAATCTTCTCTGCTCCAATTACTGCAGGTTTTATCGCTGCATCTGGTTTATTCTTTGTTTGTTCCAACGACTTTAATAAGGTTGCCGCACAAAGCTGCTTGCTGTATTTAACCACCAGTTTTGCTAGTACTTCGTTTTCAGTATAGAAACTTCCCGTCGCCACTTGGCCTAGTGCAAGATTCGCTTCTCTGCGTGCACCCTGAATCGCTCGAGTTAATTCTCGAACGGTACCTTTTTCGGCAAGCTCGGGTGTAATTTCTGTATCGAGAGCAACTGTAGCTTCTTGTTCCATCTTCGATACAATTTTTTTACCTGTTAGTATCTTTTTCTCTACTACAACTTTCTCGACATTAAGTTCTTCCTCTACTAGTGTTACGAACTCTGCACTAAGCGCCTGCTTGCCTTGATAAAATAAGGTCCCAAGCGGTTGTTTAACGGCAAGCCCTTGTTCGACACGAATACTTTGCCCTAATGAACAGATAGAGCGCGTTTCTGCCATTGTATCCAATAGCGATTGCTCTTCCTTGGAAAGTTCTGCTGCTGTTGGGAATAACTCGAGATGCACCGATTCTAGCTGCTCTTTTTTGGGAAGTGCCTGTTTTAGGTCTTGATACAAGAATTCAGTAACAAAAGCAGCAATCGGTGCGAATGTCTTTGCAAAGGTCAACAATACCTCAAACAGCGTTTGCATTGCATCTTTGTCACCATTTACAAAGCGGTCTCGTGATCGGCGGATATACCAAGTCGAAATATCATCGATTAAGGGTTTCATTTCGGCTACTGCGCGAGGAACCGTATAGCCACCAAGATTGGTGTCCACAATGTAAACTACTTGTTTCATGCGAGTTACTACCCATTTATCTAATAGGTTTTTTGGTTCAAAATCTGCTTTGTACTCGAAACCATGTTGATTTGCATACAACGTAAAGTATTTGTACGTGTTCATTAAAGGCAGTAAAATTTCTTTTACGGGTAATGCCATCGCCTCTTCCGAAACGCACAAATCCTCGCCCATCGGTAACACGCTACCGGCAATATACAAACGAAACGCGTCGCCACCGTACTTTTCGATAACACCGCGTGGATCAGGATAATTTCCTAAGCTCTTGCTCATTTTCTGCCCGTCAGAACCCATGATAACGCCGGTGCAAATAACGTTTTTGAATGCATTAGTGTGAAATAATATCGTGGAAACAACGTGCATCACATTGAACCAAGCTCGTGTTTGACCAACATACTCGATAATGTAATCACCAGGGAAATTCGCTTCGAACTTTTCCTTATTTTCGAAAGGATAATGGAACTGCGCAAACGGCATAGAAGCGGATTCTAGCCAACTATCAGCAACATCAGCCACACGTGTCATTGTTCCCTTTTTGCACTTTTCGCAGGGATAGGTGTGCTCGTCGATATACGGGCGGTGCAAATTGGTGATTTTTTTACCAGATTTTGCTTCAATTTCTGAAATAGACCCTAAAACTTCGCGGTTATCACATTTGTTACATTCCCAAATAGGCAAAGGTGTGGCCCAATAACGGGTTCGTGTAACTCCCCAGTCTGGGAAGGTCTTGATAGCATCTTCAAAACGACCATGTTTAATATGCTCTGGAATCCAATTGATATTTTCGTTGTTTGCATACAATTGATCCTTAATTTGCTGAATATTAATGTACCAGGCACTTTGTGCTTTATAAACCAGTGGTGTTTTGCAGCGGTGACAAACTGGGTAACTATGGACTATTTTTTCCGCACGAAGCATAAGGCCTCTTTTAGTCAAATTTTCGGTAACGTACGGATCTGCAGCTTTAAAGTACATGCCTGCAAAATCAATAACTTCCGGAATCAACTTTCCTTCGTCGTCTAACGTTTCGCGCATAGATAGCCCAACTTCCTTGCCTAGCTGGGTATCTTCTTCTCCGAAGCCGGGTGCCATATGAACGACACCAGTACCGTCGGTTAAACTAACAAAGTCTGCGTGATAAATATGATTATCTTTTTCGTTTGGCGTAAAGTAGTTGAATAATGGTTGATAGGAACTACCAACCAACTCTTTGCCCTTGTACGTATCGACAATTTCGTATGCGGTATCTACTAATACCTTTTCAGCCAAGTTCTTAGCGACAACTAAGTATTCTTTGCCGACTTTGCAGGTAACGTATTCGGCGTTCTTATCTACTACAAGCCCTGTATTCGCAGGAATTGTCCAAGGTGTAGTGGTCCAGGCGACAACATACACATTAGGCTTTTCTATCGACGGCTTTTTATCCTTGTCGATTGAAGGCGCAATTTTTAGCCCGTCTCTCAAGCAGTTTTTGGTTGGTATGTGGATTTCCTCCCAGGGAATATCATTTTTCTTTATCCAGTGTATTTCTGAAGAGAGGTCACCTTCTTTGTCGACAACTTTAGGCTCACCGACGATTTCTACTTTAAAGTGGTGTGTTTTGAAGAGTCTACCCTCGAATATGTCTACAGAAAAGCCTGTATAAGTCATTGTCTTTACGGTACAACCAATTTCTTCCATAACCTCTCGTTTAACGGTTTCCTCCAAATCACCTTTGTCCTGTTCTTCATATTTCCCACCAACTATTCCCCACACTTTATCGCGAGTCTCCTTTATTCGACGAATCATCAGTACTTCACCTCTTTCGTTTTGGATAATTGCTCCGACACCAACTCCGGTTTTGTAATAATTAAGCGGGAATTTCACATATACTGATGGATCCTCGAGGTCTTGATATGAATTATCCATTGCTATTTCGAAGTTAGAGAGAGGAGTTCCACATCGTGTGCAATACAGTGAAACACGCTTTCCTTTGTAAACCAACCCTTTTTCATAGAACTGTTTGAACACCCAAAGCACGGTTTCCATGTAGTTTAGGTCCATGGTTCGGTAGGCTTTCTTCATATCAACCCAGCGAGCTATTCTGTCAATGTACCAATCCCACTCTTCCGAGGTGTTCGAAACGTATTTTGCACAGGCCTCGATAAAGGTTTTTATTCCTACTCGCGATTCAATTTCTCTACGGTTTTTTGTTTTAAATTGACGTTCAACGATTTCTTCGACTGCTATGCCATGGCAATCCCATCCCCAATCCCGTTCAACCTTCTTTCCTTTCATGGTTTGATAGCGCGGTATTATGTCCTTGAGTACGCTTGCCAATAAATGTCCATAATGTGGCAAGCCCGTTACAAAAGGTGGCCCGTCATAAAAGACAAACCGATTCTTGTCGGAACGTTGGCTGACGGATTTCTCGAAAATCTTATTCTCTTTCCAATACGTTAGAATCGGTTGCTCAACTTCATTGTAGAATGAGCGAACATTTGGAACTGAGAATGTAGATTTTGCCATCAAGAATTATAGCACTATTGATGTCTTCAACTATCTTCGCGCTATAGATCAAAATAAATGGTACCGAACTGTTAGTGAATAGATCATAAAATTAAGATACCGTATTTTCATGCTAACAATGAAAACACGGCAAGAGATCTTTACAAAATATCAACAGGACTATCAAAGTGCTCGGAATACCAACAGAAAGAAGGTTTCGGAGATACTTGAGACTGTAAGTGTGGTAACAGGTATGACCAGAAAATCCGTAAATCGTAGATTTTTGTCTAACCAATATCAATATGCCAGCAAAATTGAGAAACGTGGGCGAAAGCCGCAATATACGGCAGCTGTAAAGTCGGTTCTTCACGATTTATGGCGTTCCAATGCCTATGCATGTGGTGAATCTCTGCATCCAATGGTGCGGGAGTATGTCACAATACTGAAACGGGACACAATGTGGAAATACTCTGAATATACCACGCAAAAACTATATCAGATGAGCCTAGGAACAATGAAGCGATGCATACGTGAATTCAGAAAGTCAGATAACCATAAAGGAAAGGGCATTTCATCAACATCCCTTTCACAACTCAAGCATATAATTCCAATATACCGAGGGAGCTGGCGAAACAGAATGCCTGGTACTGGCCAAATTGATACTGTGGCACATTGCGGACATATACTTAGTGGAGATATCGTTTATACACTAGACTATACAGATGTACCGGTATACTGGACAATTCTTCGTGCACAATGGAACAAGTCACAAATTGCGACGAAAATTTCATTAACCTTTGTACGAGAGCATTTACCATGGATATTAAAGGAGTTTCATCCAGATACGGGGAGTGAATTTATCAATTGGTTACTAAAGGAATGGTGTGATACAGTAAAAGTGGCTATGACAAGAAGCAGACCTAACCATTCAAATGACAACGCTTTTGTAGAGGAGCGGAATGGAAATATTGTAAGAAAATATATTGGGTATATCAGACTTGATTGTAAGGAGGCGGTAGATGCATTAAACGATGTGTATGAGGTTTTGTGCTTGTATTTAAACCATTTCAGGGCCTCAAGACGATTAGCACGAAAGTATGAAGTAAATGGTAAATGGAAGAAGGAATACGAAAAAGTGGCCAAGACCCCCTACCAGAGGGTACAAGAGCACCCTGACATTCCTGAGGAAGTGAAGGTGGGGTTACGGGTGGAACATGAAAAGCTCAATCCTGTGCTACTTTTAAGGGAGGTTGATCGGAGGAAGAAAATACTTTACGATGTTCAAAGGAAATACGGAAAACAAAAAGTCTAGACTACATATTTCGGTATCATTTTATTTTGATCTATCACGCTTCGCTTGGCATTAGCAGTTCATTGTTTAATTGCGTATAATTAGTCATGTTGATTTCCGAACTTGCCACTCTTTTCTCCGCCGTTGAAGTTACTCCTAAACGGTTGGAAATGCAGGCGTTGCTAACGAAGTTTTACTTAACCGCAACACCACAAGAGGCTGCAATACTCTCTTATTTACTAGTCGGGCGAATCGTTCCTGATTTCATTGCAGTTGAGTTTCAGTTGTCAGATAAAACGCTGCGAGCAGTTGTTGAAAAATTGCTGCAGCACGATGTGACACAAGATGTCGCGGAGCTGGGTGATATTGGATCGGTGTGGGAAAAAAGTGCGCCTACAAGCAACAAAGATATGCAGCTCGCGGAGTATTACGAAAAACTTTGGGAAATCGCCTCAACAAAAGGAACAGGTTCACAACTTGCAAAACAAGGACAGATAATATCGTTACTTCAAGCGACATCCCCACTCGTAGGTAGATATACATTAAGAATCCTTAATAGCAAGCTTCGCTTAGGGGCAAGTGACCGAACAATCTTGGAAGCTCTGGGCAAATTACCCGACGGAAATATTGACGAGTTGAAAAAGTTATTCGCAAATACGAGTGACATTGGGCATACCGCATATTTGTTCAAAACTTATGGAAATACCGCTTATGCAAAGGCAACATTTACTGCGGGAGTTCCCGTTTCGGCAAAATTGGTTGAAAGAGAAGGTTCAATAGAGGCAATCTTCAAACGAATACCAAAACCTTTAGAAGAACCCAAATACGACGGGCTTCGTATTCAAGTCCATGTGTTCAAATCAACGGCGATAAAAGAGTTATACGAAGGACGAGTGTGGCAAGAAAATTATGTAGATTGGCTTGCGCAGCAAAAAGCTCCAGAGGGCTTGTCGTTATTTTCAACACTATCAGAAGAGGCGGATGAGTATCAAGTAATGCTCTTTTCGCGAAACCTAGAAAACATGACCGATATGTTTCCAGAAGTTGTTGTTGCTGCAAAGAAATTGCCAATGCAATATGAAAAGAAATTTGGAGACAAGGCAAATGAAATCGTACTAGATGGAGAAGTTATCGGCTACAACGATTTAGTGCAAGAGTACCTACCCTTTCAACAGACAATGACCAGAAAGCGAAAATATGATGTTGGTAATGCTGCCACCGAAGTGCCGGTAAAAGTTTTTTCCTTTGACATACTATTAGTGAATCAGGAAAATCTTATGTCGTTACCACTTTCAGCACGTAAAGAACGGCTTTCTTTTTTGGATGAGAATCTTGACCTGCAACAGACTATTGTTAAAACTCCTATTCACTACCCAACTTCTTTGTCCGAGGCGGAAAAACTGTTCTTGGAGTATGTTGGTGAAGGTCTCGAGGGCGTGATTTTTAAAGACGACACGTCGCTTTACACGCCCGGCACTAGAAACTTTGATTGGCTAAAATACAAAAAATCTATGAAAAAAGATTTGGCAGACACTATTGATGTAGTGCTTATTGGTTACTATCGCGGTGAAGGTAAGCTTGCCCAATTCGGTATTGGTGCCCTACTTGCAGCGGTATACGACCAAAAGAACGATGCTTTTGTGACAGTGACGAAAATTGGTACTGGACTTACCTACGAACTGTGGCAGTCAATCAAAGTTGCTTGCGATGCAGTAAAAACTGACCGAAAACTTGATAATATTCATATTCCAAAATCACTTCTTCCTGATGTATATCTGCTCCCCGAACTCGTTGTTGAGGTGGAAGCTGACGAAATCACGAAAAGCCCTCTGCATACCTCCGGTTATGCGCTCCGATTTCCGCGTTTCAAGCGTTTTCGCGAAAAAAGAGGGACACAGGCAACCACCTTGGAGGAACTTAAAACGCTCTAAATACAGGATAACCTTGACTGCCCTACTCCATTAATTGAACAGAAAGTTAGTTTGGTTTTTCTAGTGCCGTCGGCTTAATCAGCTCATATAATTTTTTGCCACAAAACATGGGCTAGTGCCCAAGTCTACCATATCAACTTTACCATCGGAATTATGATCGTGCGTAAGAATCTTGTAAGAATTGATATAGGTCGCTACAAAATTGGGGAATGCAACTTCAAAAATGGTAATTCGCTATGCACTCATGGTATTAAGTATCATGTGCGAAAAATCAAGTAACAATTCTTCTGCCAATCCGCAACATCCCCCCAACTAAAACATTGTGTTCACCCCGCAAATATCCTAATATATACTATACTTGCAATAAAATAGTATATAAGAGCATAGTGATAAAATTCAAGAAGCAGTTTCTCAATAAAAAGCTTCATAGTAGCCGTTTCCAGTTTAATGCGATTGCTCTAACAGTAACCCTACTCGGATTCATTCTTGGGTCAATATATATAATCCAACGTATTCAATATGAATATGCGCTTGCGTTTAATGAAACGACTCAAATATGGACGTTCGACACCACTAACGCCCCCAATTACACCTACGACAATACCCTGGTGACTGTGGATAATAGTGGGGCCAGGCCCGTAACTGGTGTTAACAAAATTACTAACCCAGCCTTTGCAAGTAATAACAGTTCCTGGAATTTGGCTGCTGTTGCTGGCTCGACAACGCCAGACGGCTGGGTAGTAGTACCCGGTAGTTCTACCCATGCAACTTCCGATTTTTTGGTAATGAAATACGAGGCCAAGTGTGCGGACACGAGCGATTTAGCCACCGGACTCACCGTACCGGATTCCGGCCATCACACGTATTTAGATGCAAATATGGCCTGTACCAGTGCCAACAGTAAAGCAGTGGTGT
>Ga0100390_10005605_pt1 | contig 10723 bp, 10 predicted proteins | sample CryGeymeta201514_FD_81540 | JGI IMG/M metagenome (GOLD analysis project Ga0100390, IMG submission 81540) | Groundwater microbial communities from Crystal Geyser aquifers in Utah, USA - Crystal Geyser metaG 2015-14 | ecosystem: Environmental > Aquatic > Deep subsurface > Groundwater | place... | reverse complement strand
GGATGTAGTTGTGTGGCCGGAAAATGCCTGAAATTGATATGGTTATGATTAATATCATCAACCACATCCTGCTCGATTGAGAGCAAACAAACCTCCAGATCTTCGTCAGCAGCCAATATGTTTCCCAATGCTGTGGCTATTGCGCCGCTGCCAATAAAAATGATGTTTGATTTATGTTTATTGTGTTCCATTATGCTTTATAATTCTGCTGTTGGATCGCGAATTTACAGTTATTTTTTTAGCAACATTCGTTTTATGGTGCTGTTGATGGTTTGGTTGATGTCTTCAGAAAAACCTGATGCGTAAAGTAATCCAATAAATAGCAAAGTAAAAACACTACTTTGAACAATGATTTTCCATATGTACGAGCTAAAAGTTGGAACCAATGAGGCAATCGAAAAAGCTGCAAGCCCAATTATTATTAGGAGGAAATAATTCCATGTGAAAGGCTGCATATTAAATTTATAATATACATATCCCCAAGAGATTAGGTTATAAATAAACCTGGCAATCATCGAAGCAATGGCAGCACCAACAAGTCCGTAAAGCGGTATAAATATTAAATTGGTTATAATAAGTAACCCGGCGAAGATCAATAAAAACCAAGTTATCATTTTATATTGTTTCGAATTGCTGATGATATACTGGGATACACTGGTAAACATTTCGATAAGATTGGCCAGTCCGATAAAAACAATAACCATGCGACCAGCCTCAAAATCGGAACCCAGAATATCAAAAACCTGATCAAGATTAAGCATAAGACCTAAAAACAATAACAAACCGATGGCTGACAGCGTTCGGTTGCTTTTGTCATAGATTTCCATAATTTTTTTTGTGTCGTTGGATTTCCAACCATCTGCAATCACTATTACTGCTATTTTAATCACTGAACGCGATGGAATCAAAATCAGCGTGCCAAAGTAAAATGTGGTCGAGTAAATACCAGTATCAGCAAGCCCCAACATATCATTGATCATCACAACATCGATATTGAGGATGAGAATTCCTGAAAAACTGGTTGCAATACCAAAAACCGCCACGGAACGCATATTACGCGCCATTTCTTTTGAGATGAAACCCCTGTAATTGCCAAAAACAAATTGTCCATTACGGTATATTGACCAAGCAATGAGCAAGGTTGGTAAACTTATCGAAACTACATAAAGCAAAACGAGTTGGGCAAAACTGATGAAATCAAAATAATACAGCACAACCGATAGCATAATAAAAACACGTTGCCAAACTTCTTTGTAAAGAGATCCTTTTACAGCATTATAAATTGCCCGGTAATAGCTGTCGAGCGCATTAAAAAAGGTGGTAAAAAAGATAAGTGGAATCAGGTAATTAAAATATTCAACAAAAAGTGCTGACTTTTCAATGTTTTGACTAATTATCCATGGTTTAAGCGAGAAAAAAACAATCATGGCAATTAAAAATCCGGCAAAATTTATCAGAAGTGCCAATTTAAGAAATCCATGATGATTATTTTCCAGGCTTCTGAAATAGGGGAAATTACGCAGGGTAACCGCATTAAATCCTAAGCCTGAAAACTGGGCAAAAAGCAGGGAAACAGAAACAAGTAAACGAAGTAAACCAATTTCGGCTTTCGATAGAATTTCAGGGAAAAGCAAAGCAGTGGTCACAAATCCTAATATTACGCCCAGATAGGAAAAGATTGTGCCTGTTATGCTCTGCGTTTTGATGATTCCCATGGTTACTTTTTGTGACTTTGTTTAATCTGAACTATTCTTTAGTGGCTACTTTGATATAGAATGCCTCGAAATCTTGTGTGTAAGCTGTTGTATTATAAGTTGAAAGCACTGCATTTTTTCCATTTTTGCCCATTTCTGCAGCTAACTTTGGATTATTTATCAGGCTTTCGATTTTTGTTGCTAAATCATTAGAATCACCACTTCTGAAATCTAATCCGCACCGATGTCTTTTAACAATTTCAACCTGAGGCTGGCAGTTCGATACAATAATGGGCTTCTCAAATAACATATATTGAAATATCTTATTGGCAACACCAGATTCATGTTGTTCGTTTTTAATAATTGGTGAGAGACACAAATAACTTGCACTAATATATTTAGGAATTTCAGAAATGTCTTTCCAGGGATAATGAAATAAGAACCTTTTTACATCTTCCTGATTAAAGAGCGATTGCATCTCAGCTTTTTCAGCTTTGTCAATAGGTCCAATTAGAACCAATTTTAAATCGTAATTTCTTTTTACTAAATTTCTTATCGCTTCAATACTTACATCAATACCGCGTCTTTTTCCTACTACGCCAAAATAGAGTAAAATTTTACTTTTTACACCTTTAAATTCCTTTGATATAGTTGGATAGGACAAAAGTTGACCAATATTTACCACATTGGGATAAACCAGGAAAGGCTTATGAGATAATTCATTATATTTCTGAACAAGCTGTGAATTGAAATAATTGCTCAAAACAACAATTCCATCAGGGTAAGAAAGGTATTTCTTTTCTTTCCTGCTCCATTTTGCGGGTTTTACCAGTAAACGTTTTGGGAAGCCATTGGCATATTCATAGCTTTTTATTGCAGCAGGATAGTTTTCGTGCAGGTCGAGAATGAACGGAATTTTGATTCCTCGAATTGCCTGATGAACAGCTTTACTCATGTAAAGATCATGTGCGTGAATAACATCAGGATTAAAGCTTTTGATTTGTTTTTTGATATGATAAGCCCAAATTAATTCATAAAAGGGCAATGAATTTTGCAGGCCGAATAATAGATTCTTTAATTGTTTTGGAATAAAAAATTGAGAAATTTTTTCGAGTCGAATATCAGGATTTTTTTGTTTTTTGGAATAACGCAAACATAAAACCGATACATCATAACCGATTTTTAGAGCAATTTCCACTTCATTTCTGACTCTGGGATCATTAAAGTATTCATTATCAACAACTACAAGTATCTTCATGCTTCAATAATAATCAGATTGATGTGAAATATTAGCGCAAATGTAGTTAGTTTATTGCTTTTTCTGATCAGAGGAATGATCAAACTTGATTTTTTAAAAAAGAAGCTGTTAAGAGCTGATTTCATAAGAAAAGGACTTAATTTTGTATCACTGTATAAGTTGAATAAAAACCAATCCATTGAAGTAAACCGGCCGTTATAAAATGTCATTCCAAAATCTTATTTTTTCTTTTTACAAATTGGCCTTGCTAATATTAATGCTGCTTACAAGTTGCGTTAATCAAGAATCAACCACTGAGTATGATGGAGAACCAAGGGAAAAGGTTGGATCTGATTATTTCAGTTTTGAGGGTGGAGATGGTTCATCTGAAAATCCTTATAAGGTTATGACAGATGAACAATTATACATGGTTAGGAACAATCTGTCAGGACATTACCTACAAGTCGCTGATATTGATTTGGATATTTTGCCTTATAATTCTGGCGTAGGATGGACTCCGATTGGTAATATCACAACTCCTTTTGAAGGAAAATATGATGGAGGAGGGTTTACAATATCTAATTTATTAATAAACCGGCCTTTGGAAAAACATAATGGGTTATTTGGTTTCTTACTTGGAGCTCGTATTGAAAACTTATGGCTTAAAAATTTTTTAATTTGGGGAGGCTATAAGGTTGGAGCATTAGGTGGTTCAGCTTTTAGGGGAACTGAAATCAGGAGGGTTATTGTCGAAGATGCTCATCTGAAAGTAGAAGAACGTTATGCTGGTGGAATTTTGGGAAGTGCCGATGATGTGTTGATCTACCAATGTGCTTTTCAAGGTTCGATTGAAAAGGGATTTTATGAAGACTGGAATTTTATTGGCGGATTATCAGGATCGATAACATCCTCAACAGCAAAAAAAGGTTGTTTTATTATAGAATCATTTGCTGATGTTGCGATTAGCAGCAATACGCACAATACGCTTGGTGGCTTAGTTGGTGCTATGTGGTATAATGCTACAATTGAAAATTGTTTTTCAAAAGGAAGAATGATGGTAGCAGGTGATTATGCCGGCGGAATAGTTGGCGAGCTGAGGCTGGGTACTGAACCTAAAAGTATATCGAACACTTTTACGGTAATGAGAATTTTGACCAAAAAGCAAGACAAAGAAATACATGCCTTTGTAGGGCATAATGAGGATGGGATTTTTAAAGGGAATTTTTATGAACTTGATAAATTAAATTATAGACAATCAGATACTTTAGCCCAAGCCAAGACTTCCACTGAAATGAAAAGAAGAACAACTTTTGAAGAGCAGGGTTGGAATTTTGACTATATTTGGGCTATTGATCCTAATGGGAAAATTAATGAGGGCTACCCTTACTTAAAGTGGTATCAGGAATTAGCTCAATGATAAAATCATATAAACAAATAATGATAAAGATAATGTTTGTCTCAGGGTTCAGCCGAAGTAATCAGATGTTTTTTATTTTTTTTGGAATGATTTTGATGTTAGTGATGCTTTTTGATGCTTTTGCGTTCGCAAATGAAAGTCATCTTGATCGAGATCAAAAATCTGACTTTGCAGGAGGATCAGGAACATACAGTGATCCCTGGTTGATTGAAACTCCGGAGCAACTTGATTTGGTAAGAGATTATCTGAATGACTACTTCCTTTTACTTAACAATCTTGATCTTGATGTTTACCCGTTTAACAGCGGGAATGGCTGGGAACCAATTGGAACAACTAATGATCCATTTAAGGGACATTTTAATGGAGGTGGCTTTCACATCTTTAATCTTTTTATTGACAGACCTTTTGCTAGAGATAATGGTTTATTTGGACATATGGTAGGTGGTACCTTATGTGATGTTAAGCTGAAAAATGTTTTTGTGAATGGAAGGTATAAAGTTGGTTCTTTGCTAGGCACTGCCTTTTCAGGCACTGAAATAAGTAATTGCTCGGCAGAGAATATTGAACTACATATTGAGGAGCGATTTTCTGGTGGACTTGTTGGTAGTGCAGATGATATAAGTCTTTACAGATGCTCGGCAGTGGGGATGATATATAAAAATGCATACTTCGACTGGAACTTCATCGGAGGGCTTATTGGTTCAATAACTTCCTCCACAACAAATACCGGAAGTAGGGTCGTTGAGTGTTTTGCTGATGTGGATATAGTAAGCGAATCGCATAATTCCTATGGGGGATTGGTTGGAACAATGTGGTACAAAGCTGAGATTGTAAACTCTTATGCTACAGGATCAATCAACGCCAATGGCGACAGAGCAGGTGGGCTTGTTGGTGACGCAAGCCTTGGGAATGGAAAAAAGTCAGTAATCAATTGTTATGCAGCAGTAAATATTGATACTGATCCATATGCAACGGATGTGCGTGGTTTTGTGGGGATGCCTTCAGGTGGACCTTTCGAGGGTAATTTTTATGATATTGAAGTAGCTGGATCAGTAAATACTGATTGGTCTGCCACACCAAAGTCAACAGCCGAAATGAAAAATGTGGAAACTTATTTAGAGGCTGGATGGGATTTTGAGAATGTTTGGACCATCGATCCGAATGGTATAATTAATGATGGCTATCCCTTTTTACAATGGAATGGATCTTCAATTATTTGCTATGAACCTTATGCCTTGGGAATTGTAGCACTTAATGATACCGCTGTAAGTTTTGAATGGCAATTAATGGATCAAAATCAGACATCAGATTTGGCCATAGGATCAGCCGGATTTGATCCGAATACCGAAGGCTGTCTTTTCGCAGATTTAGAAGAGAATTATTTTGTTATCGACACTTTGACCGCTGCCACAAACTATGATGTTTATGTTAGAAATACTTGTCAGAATGTTGGATATAGTGATTGGCTGGGGCCACTTAGTTTTCAAACTTTTTCCATTTTTGAAGTAATGGGTGGTGGTTTCTATTGTTTTGGCGAGACAGATAGCTTGAGTGTTTATATCGCTGAATCTGATTCAAATATTTTTTACACCCTTTATCATCAAGGGGATTCAACAGGGCCGGCACTACAAAGTTCAGGTGACACAATTTCATGGATGGTTTCAGATACTGGCGCTTACAGCATTTTGGCATTTAGTGAAAAAGGTTCGGCATGGATGGAAGGTCAGGTAAATGTAAGTGAATTACCTATGACGGATGTCTTTTTAATCTTAGATTTTGATACACTCTGCGCCAACGTTATACCTTTTCGATTAACTGGTGGCTACCCTTCGGGGGGAGTTTTTTCAGGTGATGGTATCATAAATAATTACTTTTTTGCAGAGTTTTTAGAAATAGGTTTTCACACCCTGCATTATGCTTACACCGATCAAAGTGGCTGCACAAACACAACCAGCGCTGATTTTTATCTTGATGAGTGCAGTGCTTTAGCAGAATCTTTGCCTGATTCTCAAAACTTGAGGATCGCTCCTAATCCTGTGGACGAGCTGCTAACAATCTCTTCAAATAGCAGTATTGATTATAAACGTTTGATGATTTGTGACTTAGATGGCAGGATAGTTGACATTATTGCCATTATTCCGGGATTTAAAAAGGTAGAAATTAATACCAGTCTTATTTCGGCAGGAAGTTATGTGGTCAAATTGGAAGGAGAATCTGAGGTGAGAGTTTTCAAGTTTATCAAAAACTAACTTTCAACTTCTTCCAAATTACGATTTTCGTGTTTAGCGCGCATGATGCTTGCATTAAGCTCAAAGCCAATCAATAAAATAATGGCGTTAAAATAGATCCACATCATAAAAATAATCAGCGTACCTATAGAGCCATATAAGGCATTATAGCGTGAGAAATTAGAAATGTAAAAGTTGAATCCTAATGTGCCAATGATAAAAAGTGCCGTTGCCAGGATGCTTCCCGGGCTTATGAACCGGTATTCTTTGCGCTTGGCCGGGGCATAATAATAAAGCATCGACAGGCTGAAAAATGTAAGAAAAACGGTTACAATCCATCTGGAGAATTGTAATAATTGTGCAGTTAAACCGTTGCTTATCAATCCTTTTGAAATTAACCAATGAATGATAACGCCGCCTGTTGTAATCAATCCAATGGCAAGGATTACAAAAATGGATAGGGCGGCCATGAGAAAAACGGCTGAAAGCCGCTGTTGTAGCCAGCTTTTTGTATCGATGCTATGCCATGTGCCGTTAAATCCGTCCATAATCGCACTTATGCCGTTGGTGCTGAAAATAAAGGTGAGGATAAAACTCAACGAAAGTAAACCTGAGTTTTGTCGCATTACAATCTCTAAAATAGTTTTTTCTACTTCCTGATAAGTATCCGGAGGGATGATATCCTGAAACAATCCCATGAGCGTATCCTGAAAATGCTCGATTGGGAGGTATGGAATCAATGTGAAGAGAAAAAGGATAAAGGGAAAAATGGCTAAAAAAAAGTTAAATGCCACTGCTGCAGCTCGCGTTGCCACATCACCCTTAAAAATCCCTTTTAAAAAGAAGACTAGCACATCATAAAAAGGCACTTCGTCGAATCCGGGTAAAATGAGCAATCGAAGAAATGCCACCAGTCTCTCCTTGATGCTTATAAATAGTGATTTTAATTTTGAATACAGCTCCAATAATTGTGACATACTAAGCTTTTATGGCTCTGAGACTAAGATCCAAACTTTTAATGTGGTGTGTAAGTGCACCTATTGAAATAAAATCAACGCCTGTGGCGGCATAATCATAAAGCGTGGCCTCTGTTATGCCCCCCGAAGCTTCAGTTTCGAATTTTCCATTGATCTGTGATATGGCTTTCCTAAGATTTTCAGGAGTAAAATTGTCAAGCATAATTCGTTTAAAACCACCAATTTGAAGCGCTTCTTCCAGCTCGTCAAAATTTCTTACTTCCAGCTCAACCGGAATTTCAATTTGATTCTTCTTGAGATAATTACTCACTGCTTTAAGTGCTTCAGCGATTCCTCCGGCAAAATCAACATGATTGTTTTTGATAAGAATCATATCAAAAAGGCCAAAACGATGATTTGCTCCACCTCCAATCGCGACCGCCATTTTTTCAAAAATTCTCATTCCAGGGGTTGTTTTGCGTGTGTCGAGCAGCACAGCAGGCAATCCCTGAAGCAGTTTTTTATAGGCCGCTGTTTTGGTGGCAATGCCACTCATCCTTTGCATATAATTGAGCGCCAGGCGCTCCGACGAAAGCATGGCGATTACCTTTCCTTCTACCTTAAAAATAATATCTCCTGGATTTACCAAAGTTCCATCGAGGATGAGCTGTTCGAAACTTGTTTCGGGATCGACCAGTTTAAAAACTTTTTCCGCAATGGAAATTCCGGCAATAATACCTGCTTCCTTTACCAGCAGATGCATGCTTCCTTTTGCCGCTGCCGGAATAGTGGAAAGAGAGGTGTGATCGCCAGTTCCCAGATCTTCGCGTATCGCTGATAAAATGTGCTGTTCAATGAGTACGTCGGTATTCATCATGGAATCAAGCTAATATGTATAGATTGAATTTTTTTCTTCTGACCTTGTGCTAAAATATAGATGCGGTAAACAGTTGCTGAATCTGTTAAATTCCCGATAAGATAAGATGCATTGGTGTCTGTTGTGATTCCCGACTCAAGTAGTTCAAAAACAGGATTTTCAAGCTTTGTAAAAAAACTTGCCATCAGCTTCTCAGCTTGTTGTTGGCTGTAAACACCTTTTTGATTGGGTAAGTCGAGTGAAATGGCGGCAGTTATATATTTTCTTAAACCTGAAGCATCTTGATTTTCAAGTAAAGGTTTGATGTCGGTAACCAAAAAATCGGTCTCCTGAGCGCTTACAACACTTGCATGCCAGATTATAAGATATAAAATTAAGAATATTTTTTTCATGAACTCAGCAGCTAAATCTTGTCCAAAATTACAGCTTTTTTTAGAGTAGGACTTATAGCACATCTTTAGCAAATTGATTAAGAGAATCTATTTCTTTTAAAATATTGAATAATAATGGAATAGCATGTATATTTCATTGCAGTAATCATGCCGTTTTAATTGAATGATTTGTAAGCTTTTGTTCTTTTCGAATCATTCAGGTTAAAAAAAATTATCTTTGCTACTTCTCAAAATCTTTCAATTATGGCTTGTCGCTTTGTGCTTTGGATTACAGTTTTTCTTTCCTTGTTTATGATTTCATGCCTTCCGGAGGAAAAAACCGAAACAGAAAAATTTGAACGTGAACTGAGCCATTTTAATGAATCGATGGAAAATATTGGCCAAACCATGGATTTGGTTGATGCCATGCAGGCTGAGGTGGAGCGGATTGAAAAGAGCCGTGCATTGGGAGAACTTACTGATAAAGAGGCTGATGAGCAATTGAACGAATTGAAAGAAACCTATGGCAGAATAATTGCGCGTCGGTCAAATGTTAATCCGGCTACTTCACTACCTGATTGGGCTAAAAATCTTGGTTTGTCAGAACCTGTCGGACTTTCACTCGATACCGATTATTCGCAGCTAACTTCTTTCTCTAACCCCGAAGAGGGATTTAATTCTATTTTATTAGTATATATTGGGGATTATAAGTTAGCCATGAATGAGGCCTCACGGATAGCAAAAGCAGCTGGAATTCCACTTTCAAAAGATTATAAACAGGCTGTTGAATTGGCAAAAACATACAGCTCAACACCAATCAAAGGAGTGGCTTATATGAATTTCGATCCGTTTGTATCTGATGCCGATTTTAATATTTCTATTACAGTTGACGAAACCGGAATGTTGACAATCAGTGCAGTAGATGTTGATCAAATGAAAAAGCAATTTGAAAACAAAAATTCGGAAATGCCCTAAATTATGAAGAATGCTATCTTAATTGCCGGAGCTGGAAAAGGCATTGGTTTTGAACTTGCCAAAGTATTATCAACTGACAAAAATAACCGTATTCTTGCTGTCTCCAGAAATATTAGCCAACTGAACGTGCTTGCAAACGAAATAAATGCTTCTGCTGATTCTCCTGGATTGATTAACCTGTCGCTTGATTTTACAGCTCCAGATTTTGCCAAGGTTCTGGAGCAAAGCCTGTTGAGATTCAACTTTAAACCTAATATTGTGATTTATAATGCCGGATTATTGATCAACAAACCTCTTGCCGAGCTTACTGACTCAGATTTTGATCAGCTATTTGATGTCAATGTTAAATCAGCCTTTAAGTTGTTCAGGTTTTTGTTGCCCCATCTCGAAAGCGGATCACATTTATTGGGAATTAGCAGCATGGGCGGTTATCAGGGAAGCTCAAAATTTCCGGGATTATCGCTTTATAGTGCTTCAAAAGCAGCGCTTGCCGTGTTGATGGAATGTTTGGCTGAGGAACTTAAAGAACGGCAGATCAAGGCAAATGCTTTGGCTCTTGGAGCTGCCCAAACAGAAATGTTGGCACAAGCTTTTCCGGGTTATCAGGCACCGCTTACTGCTGGAGAAATGGCTGTTTTTATTGCTGATTTTGCTTTGAATGGCAGTCGGTTTTTTAATGGTAAGATTTTACCTGTTTCCGTTTCTACGCCTTAAATAATTAAAGTTTGTCAGTCTTAGTTGACCTCTTTTTGCTCAAAAAGTTGAATTTATGATTAGTTTTGCAGTATCAAAGAAAAATATCAATGTCAGAGCAAACTGATTCCGTTACACATCCGGGAATTGTAATGCAAATATCTGGTCATATTGCTGAAGTGATGATACTTGCCAAATCGGCCTGTAGTTCCTGTCAGGTGAAGGGTGCCTGTAACATGTCCGAAATGGAAGAAAAAAGAGTTTTTGTTGAGCTG